>Ga0116194_1002004_pt1 | contig 11322 bp, 5 predicted proteins | sample AD_SCU001_MetaG_FD_89887 | JGI IMG/M metagenome (GOLD analysis project Ga0116194, IMG submission 89887) | Active sludge microbial communities of municipal wastewater-treating anaerobic digesters from China - AD_SCU001_MetaG | ecosystem: Engineered > Bioreactor > Anaerobic > Digestate | place...
AAATAAATTAAAAAAAAAGATTGTACAAACATATTTGAAAAAATTATAGGAAATACTTCATTTTTCGAAAATTGGATAAAACAATTTCTATCATCAGTCACAAACAATAAGTAATTAACTATAAAATTTTTTCTAAATTTTTTTTTAGAAGTTAACATTTACATAATCAAAAATTGTTTACCTACATATAAAAAGGATCATTTAATTCAATGTGGAAAACTTTTATAATTACTTTTAGCTTTTAAAATCTTTTCTTTGGCTTTTAAAGCAAGTTCATATTCTGGATCTATTTCTAATGCTTTATTTAAAGATTCCAATGCTTCATTGTATCTTTCGAGTTTTTTGAGGGTAAGACCTTTTTCATACCATGTTTCAGTATCATATGGATCAATTTTTAAGACTTCATTAAAAAACTCCAAAGCACCATCATATTTTTCCAAGTTTTCCCAATATATGACCTTTATTAAATAAAACTGCACTGTTTTTGGGGTCTATTTTTAAAGCTTTATCATATGCATTTAAAGCACTATCATATTTTCCAAGTTTTTCTAATATGTCTCCTTTATTATTCAATGGGGTAACATCCCATGGATCTATTTCTAATGCTTTTTCATAAGATTCTAATGCTTTTTGATGTTCACCAATTCTGTTAAGGGTGTTTCCTCTGTTATTCCATGCATTTTTTTGTGGATCTATTTCTAAAGATTTGTCGTAACATTTTAATGCTTCTTGGTTCATTCCAAGCTTTGAATAAGTAACACCTTTATTGTACCATATTTCTCCATCTTCTGGGTTTAATTTTAAGGCCATATCATAGGCTTTTAATGCTTCTTGCGGTCTTCCAAACTTATTAAGATCCACCGCCTTATTATACCATGTATCAACATGTTTTGAATCAATTTTCAAAGCTTTATCATAAGCTTCCAAAGCATCCTCATATCTCCCAAAATCTCCTAAAACAAGCCCCTTATTACTCCACGCATAAACATTTTCCGGATCCAACTCCAACGCCTTATCATAACATTTTAACGCTTCATGATATCTTCCAAACCATTTAAAAGCCGTTCCTTTATCATTCCATAGTTCAGCATATGTTGGATCCAGTTCTAAAGCTTTATCAAAACAGTCTATTGCTTCATCATACCTCATAAGTTCTAACAACATTCCACCTTTAAGATGCCATGCTTCAATATATTCTACATAACTTCAAGAGCCTTATTAAAACAGTTCAAAGCCTCTTCATATCGTTCAATTCTCCCAAAAAATCCACCTTCAAGTAACCATAATTCCGCACTTCTTGGATGCAGCTCTATCATTCTATTATAACATCTAATTGCTTTTTCGTACAATTTAAGGTCTTATAAAAGACTACATTTCTGAATACGTGGATTAACAAGCCTTTCATCTATTTCTAAAATTTTATCAAAGATATCCAAAGCTTCTTGACATCTACTAAGTTCTCTTAAAACCTTACCTTTACCATACAATGCATCAGTGTACCTCTGATCTGTTTTTAGAATTTCATCATAACATTCCAAAGCTTCTTGATATTTACCTTGATTAAATAGTTCATATGACCTTTTAATAAGCGAATTCTTCTTAAAACCATCAAATAATCCTATTATAACACCTCATCAAATATATACGTCAACTAAATGACAACATCTTCCCCATTGAGATTTATTCATCCTGGACGCATCATACGTTATGATTTAGGTGGAAAGCCCTTAGGCCAGATCCTATAGATCAAATATGAAAGCCAATGTAGAACCCCTAGATTAAGTCCCCCAGTTCCAATAGTGATATCTATCATACCTTTTACAAAGTTACCTGTCTTAAACGCAGCACGTCCACTATTGATCTTTCAACAGATTTTTTTATAAAGGTTGTTGAAAATTCGGCTAAATCTTTATCTGGATCTCCACTTGATCCTCCCGTGGTTAGTTTTCCACTCTTTATCCAATTATCGATTTGTGTTTGGTAATTCCTATCCATCCACGTTTGGTTAATATATTTTGTGAGATTAGTCCTATTATTTTCCTGCTTGACCTGCTTGCTTTTAAAGTAATCGCCAAGTGTATTCCGGTATTCTAGTTCAATTAAGCTAACAGGACTAAGCACAAAACCTATACGAGGTATATAACCAATAGAGGATACATAACCCTCCAGATAAATAACCAGATCCACTAGGTATGGAAAGACTACCCTCAATTGGGCTTCTAAATACCTGTCGACCACTACCATAACCATTACGTCTATAATACTCATCTAAACCAGAACCAACAGGTTCAGCCATCAACACAGCCCCTAAAAGTGATACACCTAACCTAAACTAAAACCAAAAACAGTAGTAAAACTAACAGGATAAAAGAAAATTAACCATACCACCACTTATTTTCTTCAAAACCTTTTCTTTACCCTTTAAAGCAAGTTCATACTCCGGATCTATTTTTAAAGCTTTATCATAACACTCTAACGCTTCATTATACATGCCAATATCTTTTAAAACAAGAGCTTTGTTATGTAATATATGGGCATCGTTTGGATCGATTTCTAAAGCTTTATTACAACATTTCAAGGCCTCATCATATTTTCCAAGCTTTCTGAAAATACCGCCTTTGTTATTCAGCGCATTTACAGATTTAGGTTCTAATTCTAGTACATTATCATAAGATTCAAGTGCCTCCTGAAACATACCAAGCTCAAAAAAAGAATCCCCTTTATTAAACCAAGTAGCAGCATCATCAGGATCTAACTCCAAAGCCTTATCATAAGATTCAAGTGCCTCCTGAAATATGCCAAGTTTTGCCAAGACATTACCTTTATTAAACCAGGTAGCAACATCATCAGGATCTAACTCCAAAGCCTTATCATAAGATTCAAGTGCCTCCTGAAACATGCCAAGCTCAGAAAATGAATTCCCTTTATTATACCATGCGTTGACATAAGTTGGATCTAATTCTAAAGTTTTATCATATGCTTCTATTGCATTTTGAAATTTTTTAAGCTTGATTAAAATTACCCCTTTATCATACCATGCGTCTATGTTTTCAGGGTCGGTTTCTAAAATTTTATCATTACATTCAAGCGCTTCTAAGTATTTGCCCTGATTAAACAACTTACCTACTTTTTTATGCAACTTATTTGCTTTTTTATGAAATGAAACCTTCCTAAAATTACTGAACAATCCCATATTCTAATTCTCCTAATTTATTTATTCCAATGTCTCGTTAACTAAAACTTTAGAATGTAAGAATCAAGTAGGTAATGCTTGATCAACGAGATATGAAGCCAGTAAAGAACCCCATATATCAAATCCAAAAGTTCCCAGTGTAATATCCTTCATTCCTTCCATATAATTACCAGCCCTTAACTCAATAACACCATCCTTAATTTTCCCTTTAGACCACTTATAAAGATTATTAAAAAATTCAGCTATTTTTTTATCATCTCCATCACCCCTACCAGCGCTAATATCTCTGTAAGCTTTATTTATAAATTCTTCAGCCTCTTCCATTTTATTAGTTTTTCGATTTAAATCCCAGTCTTCTTGGTTTTGTGATATTATTCCTATTATTTTTCCTGCTTGACTGGCTTGCTTTTTTAAATAATCATCAAGTGTATTTTGGTATTCCATGTCAATTAAGCTAACAGGACTAGATATATAACCAGTAGAGGATACATAACCTCTTCCAGGTATGTATCTGTAACCTGAAGGTGGTGTTCTGTATTTTGTACGTCCTGGTAAATATATTGGGCCCAGTCTAGCAATTTGTAAAAGATTGCTCCAGCTATTATTGGCGGTGGACTTGGGCCAGTTTTGAAGCGCATATATTGCTCCAATACCAACCGCAGCAATAGCTACAGCACCTGCTATAACATATGGCGATACAACGATTGCAGGTATTGCAAGAAAAATAAATGTGCCTTTCTTTTCCTGCATCTCCGGGTTAGTTAATATAGTACCATTAGCTGTAATGTTGGTTGAATTTTTAGTTACAATCAAAGTATATCCACTGAACATTGCTGTGAAATCATCAAGTGTCATGTTAATGTTCCCAAACGCAGAATCTGCAAGACAAACAGTTGTACTATTTATACTTTTTATTACGCTAAAATGGTAAAGCCCATTCACCTCTAAAAGCACGATGAAACCAGGTCTAAGCTCAGTTACAGGTAATATCATACCCACAGCATTTAAATCTTCATCAAGTCTCAATGCCGCGTCAAATAATCCATACATCGTTGTTCCTTCTTCATCTGTACCTGCCAAATCAGCAAGATCCTCCTGTGTGGTAGTGATACCTAACATCTTCAAAACTGTGGCCAGACTAGCAGGCCCACAATTCCAGATATTACTTTGTATAACAACACCAGTAGTATCCAACTCTGAAATATCCACAATCCTATTATCTATGATAGTATTGCCAGAAATAGTGTTGGTTGAATTATAATAGTTAATCCCACCAGCATTACCCGTTATAGTATTACCATAAATTGTAGTGGATTTACAATTAGATAACGACACCCCACAATAACTATCCGTTATAATGTTTTCATATATGGTTACACTGTCTGAGTCAGACAGGGTAATTCCATACCAGTTACCTGTTATGTTGTTTTCTGATATTCCAATACTTGTCGAGTTATAGAAGTATATTCCATACCAATTATCGAGTATACTATTTTCTGATATAACATTGTTGTTAGAGTTGAAGATGTTAATCCCATACCAATTACCTATTACCATATTCCCTGATATTACATTGTAATTTGAGTTAACAAGGCTGATTCCGTAATAATTAGCTGATATTGTGTTTCCAATAATATTAACATGATCAGCGTAACTAAATATTCCATAGGCATCCGCAGCTCCTATTATGCTAATGTTCTGGATAGTTGAACCGCTTTCAACTATGGTGAAAACACCAATACTTGAATCCGCTGCTTGAACAGTTACATTTGCTTCGGAAACTGACTTTATGGTGAGTTTTTTATAAACTACAACGTTTTCTGTGTATGTACCATCTGCAAGTGTTATTGTATCCCCATCCAAAGTGTTATTACTATCTATAGCAGACTGTATAGAACTGAAATACTCACCCGTCCTAGTGTTAAGCACTCCAAGTGTGTTCACACTTTTTATACTAATCGGTACCGTTATAGATTGATTGTCCAAGGTCACTGTAACATTAGCATTACCTGCAGCCGTACTATTAAGTGTAGCCGCCGACTTACCACTTCTAGTGGATACTGAGGTATTAATAGTTCCAAATGTAGTGGTGAAGTTTACAGGTATTCCGTCTGGAAGATTAACTGGAACGTTACTACTTCCACTAGATGTATCCTCCCCATGGTTGTTACGGGTTAAATCCGCTGTTACCCTATATTTATAAGTAGCACCCGTACAGTCTGCACGATCAGCAGAGCTAGTCACACTGAGCACAAGCCATTTGTCACAGCTTACTGTACCCCCATCTATATATATGTCACTTGGACTGTTTGATGAGATTATTGGGTTACTTGAGCCCCACCAATTATTATTTGCATCTACCGTCCCATTACCCGTATTATAAAGTCCATATCTAGTATTCCCAGTTATCCTGTTGAAATTGATTTGGGTCGAAGAGCTATTAAGATAGATGCCATCCGCACAATTATGAGATATTATATTGTTTGATATTACGTTGCTATTGGAGTTGTTGATGTTCATTCCATTTTGTCTGTTCCCAGTCAAAGTGTTACCTATAATTCTATTACTATCAGAACCTGTATCAATTAAAATACCATTCATCGTGTTGTTTAATATCTCACTATCGACAATCTGGTTATCGGTTGAGTTGAAAATATATATTCCATTCTTATTACCATATATATTATTTCCCAAAATCGTGTTATAATAGGAGTTGTTGATGAATATTCCCGCGTTGTTTGTAGATCCCTTTATAATAAGGTCCCAGATGATCGAACCACTACCATAAGCAGTTATCGTGAAAACAGGAAGGTTAAGGTTTGCTGCCTGGATAGTCACTTCTACTGTAGGAATAGGCATTATGGTAAGCTTTTTATTAAGTATAACGTTTTCTGAAACTGTTACCTTTCCTATGCCTATAAATTCACCACCTTTTGTATCTGCATCATCTATAGCAGCCTGTAAATTGTTAAACACCTTTCCACTCTGGAAATTATATATCAAACCGGGATTTGAAACCGCAACCCACGGAGTTACCGTAACATAAACAGGTAAAGTTTCATTATTCGTCTTATAGGAATTTAAAATATGAGCATACATATAAACCAGTGACTTGAAGCCCATATGAGTCCCCAAACTAGTTTGATATGCGTAGCTTGGAGCTGTTCCATTGGAATTAATGTAATTTTTAGCATATTGAGCTATGTATATATACTCGTCAAGAGTGATATCCCCACACGCTATGTCTTCTGTAGAATTCACTGGATTTCCAACACTTTTAAGGACAATCGATGTGTTTAAATCACCCTCTATATTTAATAATGTTGTTGTTACAAGTCTTAAGAATTGGGGCATGCTCACCTGTCTTCCTGAAATAGTTATGTTACTCGGAAGCGCGCGATTCGATTCTATGTAGGACTTTAGGGTTCCTGCTGCACTATTTATTTGATCCATACTTAAAAAGACGGTGTTTGAATTGGAAACAACTGACCAAGGGTTTACCGTAATATAATCAGGAAGTGTTTCGTTAGTATTCTTATAAGAATTCAGAATTTGTGCATACATATAAACAAGAGATTCGTAACGGATTGTGCTTCCTGTACTGTTCTGGGTGATGTAATTAGGAGCTCGTCCATTGGAACTCATGAATGAATTAACACGTTTTGCAAAGTCCAGATACTCTGTGTAGTTACTATCTCTACTCATAACACTTTCTGAAGGACCAGTAGCTGTATCATAGTTTCTAGGAACAAATGATGAGCAAAGACTTCCCTCAATACTTAACAGTGCCTCGGTTGAAAGTTGTAAAAATTGTGGCATGGTCACTTGCTTTCCAGCAATGTTTACACTGCTTGGAAGATTGTGATTAGTTTCTACATATGATTTTACGGTTCCTGCCGCGCTATTTATTTGATCTACAGTGAAAAATACGGTATTTGTGTTTGAAACACTTGACCAACTAGTCACTGCGACAGTTTCAGGTAAATAATCAGTTGAATTGTAGTAATCTAAGAGTTGGGAATACATGTAAACTAGGGATTCAAAGCGCATTTTTCCAAAACTGGTCGTAGCGTAATTGGGTGCTCTTCCAAAGATATCTTTATCCATAAAGGTCCGAACATTGCTTGCAATCTTTACATACTCCAGCTCGCCCATATTTTTATTTGTAATATTTTCTTCAGGGTCTGGAGCTTCACCACAGCTTTGTAAAACTATCGAAGCATAAAAGCTACCTTCAATATTTAACAGGTTTGTAACTGCAAGTTTCAAGTATGACGGCATGCTTACCTGTTTACCCGATATTGTGACATAGCTGGGGAGTCGGTGATTTGTTTCTACAAAAGATTTCACTCTACTGGCTGCATCATTCACCTGATATTCACTGTAAAATACTGTGTTTGTATTTTTAACAACAGCCCAAGGATCTGCTATAATAAAATAAGGCAAAACTCCGTTACTATTGTAAGAATTCAGGATTTCTGAGTATATGTAAATCAGTGATTCGTAACGTATGTTTCCCAAGCTGCTAGATGCATAGTTGGGTGCTCGTCCATTGGAGTTCATGAATGTATTGACACGTTTTGCAATATTTTTATACTCCGTGGAGTTAATAATCCCTATGGTCATAGTTTCTGACGGAGAAGGTGCAACTGCATAACTTCCAATAGTAAAAGAGGTCTTAAGTGTCCCTGCAATATTTAAAATGGCTTCACCAGATAATTTTAAAAACTGCCGCATATTCACCTGCGTCCCAGAGATAGTAACACTGCTTGGAAGTTTATGATTAGTCTCTACATACGATTTCATAGTTTTAGCTGCAGTATTAATGCTATTCAGTGTGAATGCATTGGTAGTATTGAAGTTAATTGTCCAAAAAGCAAGATTATTATCAGCTAAATCCTTAACACTCCCAGTATGTAAACCAAGACTGTATCTACCTTCTAATAATTGTTTGGTGGGTGTTATGGTTAAAACGTTGTTAGTGATTAATGTGGTAAATGGGACCGCTGTTCCGGATTTTTTAAGTTCTATCCATAGACTTCCGGCTTGCACTGGCTCACTGAATGTAACTTTAATCACTTTAGTTGAAGGTACGTTCACAGCACCATTGGATGGGTCTACAGATTTAACTGTTGGTGCTTTTGTATCTAAAGTGTAAGTTTCACTGTAAATTGGACTCCAGTTACCCTCAGAATCAACAGCTGAAAATTTAATTGTTTTTGTGCTGTTAATCGCTATTGGAACCGTGTATTCAATTCGAGTACTGATTGTCTGGGGATTTGAACCATCTAATGTGTAATAAATTGTCGCGACACTGAGAGGATTTGTATTGGTCAATGTAACCGTTTTTGGTGTGTTAAATGCACCTCCCTTCGGAATAGCAGCTACAGTAGGGCTTGAATTTGGTGTATTACCTAAAACATCCAATGCATCGATAATGGCGTTTGCATCCAGACTTTTTTTACTTTCAGGATCATAAAAGTAGGTTTCATATATTATAGTAGGTATTCCTTGATTTGCAATTGGTATTGTAACATATTGTGGGCTTGTTGGATTTGGAGGGTAATATACCACTAAAAATGGTATCTCGCCGAGTATTTCATTACAGTAATTTGCAGTTATAGTGTTGTTACTAATTGGATATAAAAACCGCCAATAATCGTATCCACTGCTTGCACCATGGTTTTCATGATTATCCAAAACTAAAATGGGGTTTTCGCTTGCAACATCAGGAACTATATACTGTTGAGCTAATAACTGCCCGTTCATCCTCCCTATACTGTAATTATCAGCATTTTGGGTTACATGAACATAATAAAGGACATATCGTTTAGTGAGACTTACTGCATTTGCCAGAACATCAGCGATTGCAGTGTGTATTCCGTTTTCCTGTGGATGTACACCGATTATAAGGGCTATGGTCTGGCTAGAATTTTGATTTCCATAAATTTCCTTCTCTACGTAACCATAAGTAGTGTTACCTATTATATTTGGATTTGGAACCGCTGCCCATGGATTCACAGTGACGTAGTCCGGTAAAATACCAGTTATATTGTAAGAGTTCAGGATTTGAGTATACATGTATATTAATGATTCGTAACGGATAGTGTTTCCAGTGCTGTTTTGAGTGGCGTAATTTGGTGCACGTCCATTGGTATCTATATATGATTTCACACGATTTGCAATGTCTAAATACTCTGTTTTATTGATATCTCTGATTGTAATATTTTCTGAAGGGGATTGTGGAACATTATAACTTCCAATTGCAATATCTGCATTTGAATTATTGTTAATATTTAATACTGTTTCTGTGAGCAATTTTAAGTATTGTGGCATATTCACTTGGGCTCCAGAGACGGTGACATTGCCAGGAAGTGCGTGATTAGCATCTATATGTGATTTAACTGTGCCTGCCGTATCAGTTACACTATCTATGGTAAATAAGCTAGTAGTATTGAAGTTGATTTCCCAAAGTGCTAGAGGATTACCAATTAAGTCAGTAATACTGCCAGTGTGTAGAGTAAGGGTATATTTATCGGCTGTTAGGAATGTGCTGGGAATTATTGTTAAAACTGTGTCATTGATGGATGTAACTATGGGTATTTCTGCCTCTAAACTGTTTTTAAGTTCTATCCATAGACTTCCTGCCTGCACTGGTTTACTGAATGTTACTGTAATGATTTTATCTTCAATTACATTAGTCTCACCACCTACTGGATCTGATTCTGTAACAGTCGGTGCTATCGTGTCTATGGTGTAAATTGCTGTTTGTGTTACTCCTTGATTGCCCGCTGCATCACGACCATAATACTTCAAAGTCGTAACTCCCTGGTTTAGGGTTAGTGTGACAGTTTTAGCTTTATTGTTCCATGTGCCATCGTTTATACTATAATAGACTTTTGGATTAACATCAACATGATCAGTAGCTGTTAAAGTCACATTTTTTATTGTATTGTATGAACCAGACGCCAGATTACTGGACATCGTGGGAGCAACTGTATCTATCACCACCCCCGTCGAATCCACACCAACAACATTACTTATGGACACAGAATCAGGCAGACGGGCATTAACACGATGAAAGTTCACTATCCTTGCATAAGCATAAACCAACGGTTCATAACGAATATTACCCAAACTACTAGATGCATAGTTGGGTGCTCGGCCATTAGAATCAATATAATTATAAACGTTATTTGCAACCATAACATACTCAGATTTATATAACGTACCTGTCGCAGACCCCGAAGGACCAGTAGGAACATTAACACTACTAATATTTACAGATGCAGTTGAACCTGAATTGAGTTGCACCGTTGTCTTAGTTAGTGTTTTTAAAAACGAAGGGGTACTACTATTTTTATCTGCCACCTCCACAAAACTGGGAATATTACCATTAGCCTCAGTATAATTCTTAACACCCTCCGAAGCCAAACCCACCTCAGTAATATTCAAACTCGCTGCCGAAACAACACCCATTAAAAAAGCTAATGTAATGAAAAAACTCATCAAAATTAAACTTCTCCGAATATAACTCATAATAAACCCCTCCAACGTATCTTAATTTGTATTAATCTCCATCATTACTACAGTTAACATCTAAGCCGTGTCACACTAACGGTACTCTAATAATTAAGTTACCTGTTACCGCATTTTTTTTCAGTATTGAAAAGAACAATATTTCTTTACAATGTCTGTTAGTTGTCACATAACCTTAAACCTTTAAGTGATATCATTGTGAAACTTAATATGATTATTATCATAGTAACCACGAACTATTATGGCCGGTTAACTTTTTCAGCCATGTACTGCCCTCAATTTTTAGGGTATACGAATATGTGAAACATGTCAAAAAAAGAATTAATGTAAAAAATTTTTAAATTTCTTAGTAAATTCTTATTTATAGTATATTACGAAACTTTTATAACTGATGTTTGATATATTATTTTGTATGTCTGGTAAAAGTAAGATTGTTGTGGAAGATCATTTGAGTATGGATGAGATATAATAAGTTTATTAAAGATTTGAAGATGGAATTAAAGTTGTATAAACGTTTGTTGTTTCTGAAATCGGTTAAACAAGGGAATACTATCTCTTATTCGGCCAAATTCGTTGGTATAAGTAGGGGA
>Ga0116194_1002006_pt1 | contig 11319 bp, 12 predicted proteins | sample AD_SCU001_MetaG_FD_89887 | JGI IMG/M metagenome (GOLD analysis project Ga0116194, IMG submission 89887) | Active sludge microbial communities of municipal wastewater-treating anaerobic digesters from China - AD_SCU001_MetaG | ecosystem: Engineered > Bioreactor > Anaerobic > Digestate | place...
AATAACAAACCCAAGAGAAAAGAGCCATGATATTCGCTATCATAGCTCTCCACCTTAAAGTTTACAGTTTTGACGGGGTGGATGACTCATTCCACCTTTTTCCACCTTTTACTTTACAGAGTCAATTATTTATGTCCATAGAAAGGGGTATCTTCACTTTACTTGGTGGAGATGCTATTCCTCGAACTTTATCCTATTCCACTATCGAAAAACACTGATTGGAGCGTTATTTACGGCGTATTTGGTTTGAGATGAATCGTTTGTTTTTTAATAATTTTCTTATTATTCAGAAATGGGCTCCACCATCACAAAATGATATAGTTATACCATTTCGATTGTGATGCTGATTATGTTTTCTTTACAATGAAATCCACAAGGCTGGGACAATGCCGGGGTACGCGTAGTTGACGGAGATGCCGCCGAAACTGCCATCGCGATTCACGAGGCGCGCGCTGACACTGCTGCTGCTCGGTGACCGCAACCACCAATAATTATAGCCGGTTGTGTATGTGTAAACACCTTGAGACTTAGCATAGGCGCTCGGTGCGAGTTTTCTTGAAGTAGTTGTGCTTAATCCATTAGTCGCGCTAGTGGCTTCCACATAACTGAGTAAGAACACTTTGTCGCTAGTGTTAGCGCATGCATAAATGTTTGGGTCATAGCCGGTCGACGCAACGCTATTATCGACCGTTGTGGTCTGAATCCGTGCTTTCTCCTCGGCACTAAACGCCGCGTTATAGAAGTTGTCGTTTAACCAAAAACGAATGTGCGATTCCATATAATTATTGGGATATACGGTAACCGAATTAATCGTTCGATTGGAGTCTGAGTAGAAATAGTCTTGGGAATCGAGGACGAGATTCGTCATTAAGAAGGCTTTTCCTGCTTGTACATCAAGGACCCGCCAGGCAATCGGTTCGTATTTGAACCAATAGACAGAACTAGTGGTGTATCCGTTATCATCTTGAAAAGTATTTCCCGTGGATGAGGGGATTGTTGTTTGATAGGGTCGATAACTAGTGAAATAGACACCGCGGTATTTCTCGTTTCCATTAATTAGGTCGATGTACCACATAAAAGAAGAAATAGATCCGCTTATGTAATAACCATAATCCGTCCACGCTTGATTGTTTCCTGAACTCGGAAGTGATCCAGCGGCACTAGTAAGTGTAGAAACGAGGGTACTATCCGTCACTTTGGTCTGCGGATACATGCCGAAGTTTGTTTTGCCGTCGAGCGATATCCACAAAGCCGGCACCACGCCGTCGCTAGTGTGATAAATTGTTCTCCAGTCGATATTACCTTGGCTAGTCAATCGGAAATTATAGTCGGATAAGGAACTGTGTGGTGAACGCAAAAACCAGTGGCCGAATGTGCTGGATGTATTTGCTCCTTGTGACTGAGCATAGGCGCTTGTTTTCAATTGCCTGTCGGCGTCAGCGCTCAATCCATAAGATGCATTCGTGACGTCCACGCGGCTTAGCAAGAAAACTTTATCGCTTGTATCGACACACGCATAAGTGTTCGGGTTGTAACCAGTTGAGTCGGCGCTATTGTCGACGATGGTCGTTTGGATTGTTGCTTTTTCTTCGGGAGTAAAGGCGGTGTTATAAAAGTTGTAATTCAGCCAAGAACGTATGTGCGACTCTTTGTAATTGTTTGGATAGACGGTTGCGGAGTCAATTGTTCGATTCGATGTTGAATAGTAATAGTCTTGTGAGTCAATGACGAGGTTCGCCATTAAGAAGGCGTTGTCATTTTGAATATCAAGCACGCGCCACGAAATAGGTTCGTATTTAAACCAATAAACATTTCCCGCGGTATAACCATTATCATCTTGATAGGTATAGTAGGCTGACGATGAATATGTTGTATAGTAAGGCCGATAACTGGTGAAATACACGCCCCGATATTCGCTAGATTCGTTTACTAAATCGATATACCACATATATGATGAAACTGTTCCGCTGATGTAATAATCATAATCGGTCCATGCTTGATTGTTGCCCGAACTCGGAAGCGTTCCAGCAGCGCTTGTAAGTGTAGAGATAAGGGTGCTATCAGTCACCTTGGTCTGCGGATACATGCCAAAGTTAGTCACGCCGCCAACTTCTCCGTTTGGTATGCAACTATAGGTTATGACTAGTGATGTTAATGACAACTGGCCTGTTCCGGTATTGGTAATCATGAAGAAATACGGGCCGCTGAGAAAGGTGGCGGGAGACGTCGACGTCAATATTTGCGGATTGGTCGTTGGTGAGGCCTGCCAGCCCGTTGTTAGCGTGGCCTCGCCACCCGTGAAAGTTGCCGTAATCGATTTGATCGAGGTAATGCGAGTATCAACATTATTAGAAATCGTGCCATCTTCGGCAAATACAGCGTGGTAACTCGCCACTCGCTTCGCATTCCCGTAATCGAAATCAACATAGCGCCCGGTGCCGGTTCCTGTTCCAAATGAATCAGTGCTCAAGCTTAGCGGTGCGTTGTCACCATTAAGCGTAATTGTATATGTGGGTTCCTCGCCTTCCACTCGCTCAATTGAAGGCTGCTCGGCATTGCCAATTAAGATGACAGAGGCCACTAAAAGAAGGTAGAGGGCGTTTACAAAAAGGAATTGTCGCTTTTTAAGGGTCGTTTGATAGCCAAACATTATGGTGGCCCTCCTTTTACTACAAAAAACAGTGAAAGGTTAAATTTTATATGCGATAAAACTATTTTTTTGAGTCAACAATGTGTCTCTTGTTGATTTAATGATATGGTTTGCCAGCTACATCACGCAATCCTACAGGCCATTATTTCTTTAATTTCATAACTTAAAAAATTATTTTCGCAATTTTGGATATTTTGCCCTGAATTTTCAAGGTTGATACTTTTCATCATTTTGTTTCAAACGACATCAATTATCGGGTTTTTAAAAAAAGAACCTAAAGAATATTAACCGATGTGTTGGTGTACGTATTGTAATCCATTTTTAATGTTTCATTTCCCTGACATAAAAAAGAAAAACCCCGTTGCTATTGACCCCAATAAAGGTCTATACGAGGCTTTTCAAAATCAAAATAGGTCAAATTTGGTGGAGATGCGATTCCCTTAACTTTATCCTATTCCACTATGAAAAAACGATTGAAGCGTTATTATTCGGTTTATTGTTGTAGCCCGAAGTGGGCAAATTACTAATGTTATTGTTAGTGAAAATGGCCCTCGCTATCACAAAGTGATAACGCTCTGGCCATTTTGGTTTGCTGCGCGGATTGTGATTTCCCTAAAGTGAAATCCACAAAGCGGGCACCACGCCGCCGGACGTGCGGTAGACATAGTTATTGGTGAAACTGCCATCGAAACTCACGTAGCGCGCGCTGCCGGCGAGGTAGTCGTACGGCGACCGCAACCACCAATAATTAAAACCATTTGTGTAAGTATATACACCTTGAGACTTGGCATAGGCGCTCGGCGCGAGTTGCCTTGATGTCGTTGTGCTTAATCCGTAGGCTGCACTTGTAGCTTCCACATAGCTTAACAGGAAAACTTTATCGCTTGTGTTGGCACATGCATAAGTATTGGGATTATATCCAGTGGAAGCAACACTATTGTCAACGGTTGTGGTTTGAATCCTTACTTTTTCTTCGGCTGTAAAGGCTGTGTTATAGAAGTTATCGTTTAACCATGATCGAATATGCGATTCTTTGTAATTGTTTGGGTAAACGGTTGCCCCGCTTATTGTTCTATTTGAGGTGGAGTAGTAATAATCTTGGGAGTCGATAACAAGATTTGCCATCAAAAAGGCTTTACCACTTACAACATCAAGCACGCGCCAGGTTATTGGTTCGTATTTAAACCAATAAACGAAGCTCATTGTATAGCCATTATCATCTTGATAACTATTTGAGGTTGATGATGTTCCGGTTGTGTAATATGGCCGATAGGTCGTGAAATAGACACCGCGATATTCAATGTTTTGATTGATTAAATCGATATACCACATGAAGGAGGAAATGGAACCGCTGATGTAGTAACCATAGTCTGTCCATGATTTGTTGCTGCCAGACGTTGGCAAACCTTCAACTCCCCCGGCGGAAGTGTTTAAAGTGGAAATCACCGTGGAGTCCGTCACTTTGCTTTGTGGATACATACCAAAGTAAGTTGTGCCTCCCGCTTCTTCTGTGGGGGCGCAACTGTATGTTATGGTTAGTGATGTTAATGATAAATTATCAGTTCCTGTATTCGTAATGAGAAAGTAATATGGGTCGTTGGTAAAGGTCGCGCCAACACCAGAAGTTAATGGCTGCGTATTCGTATTCGGGTAAACGCGCCAACCGGTGGTCAATGTCGCTTCCCCGCCAATAAAAGTCGCTGTAATTGACAGTATTGATGTGATCCGTGTTGATGAATTGTTAGCAATGTAGCCATCAACTCCAATAACAACATGTTTTTCTGATGCTAGTTTCGCTTGGGAATAGTCGAAATTTACATATCGGGCGGTCGCCATTGCCAAGCCGCTTACAAATGTTTCAGTATTTAAGCCACTTGGGGTATTCGTGGAGTCGAGGTTAAGGGAATATGGCGGCGTTTCTTCGCCTTGAACTCGTCCAATCGGTGATTGTCCTCCGATTCCAATGGCTAATATGGCAGCGGTCGCGATAACGTAAAGCGCGTTCCCAAATAAGAAACTTTTTAGTTTTGTCACGAACATTTTTCGAGGCATAGCGGTATCACCTTTAATGAATAATGCGAGAGACCAATCAGCGGCGGGTGATTTGTTTTGATACAAAAACTAATGATGTAGTTATCAATGTTGTTGCTTTCTACTTATCATTTAGAATACTCACTCTTTGCTTGTTAATCAAATACGACTCGTTACTAAATCAATAATTCATAAAGAAACTTCACTTTTTCCAAAAAAGTCATGACATTTCAAGGTTGATACTTTTTACCCTTTTCATTATCTTGATCGTAACTGAGTGCTTTTCTGTTAAAACGTTGCATGAGTATTATGCGCGTATTTCGAAATAAAGAATCTACTCATTTTCAAGGTTTTCTATCCCTGACAACAAAAAGAAAAACTCCGTTTTGGTTGACCTGAATAAAGGTCTATACGGAGCCTTTCAAAGACGAAATAGGATAGTTTTGGTGGAGATGCGGGGGATTTAATTAACTCATTTGTAGTTATTATATAACTATCATCAGTTTTGAAAAAGACTTGAAAAACGTTAATAAAAGATGGCATAAGCCATCTTTTTTAGAATATTATCAGAAGAATATCATTACAAAATTGTATCCTATGATTTTTCAAACTCATCTTTAATTTTATGAAGTGCCAATTCTGAATAAAAATTTTGTGATGGTGAATGCGGATTGTTTGTATCTAAATATCTTTTATAAATATATTTATTTCCTTCATCCGCCAGTCTTCTTTTTATTGCATTAAATTTCTTTGAAACCTTAAATCCATTAATGTTGTTCTTACACCAACTGATTACTTCTTTATGAGGGTACGCCCAAATTTTTCTAATTTCATTTTCTGACAATGTTGTTTCATGTGTTCCTGGTTTGTCCGATATTTTTATAGATCTTTCTTGTGATATATTCATATCAGCTTGGTCTTTGGCTGTGATGGCCGCCAATATATCGCTATTGGTACAATTTTTCACACTTTCCAGATTGATATTGAAACCAATAACAACGGACTCTTCTACGCCTTCGTCTTTCAAATTTTTAGTGGTTTGGATGATGTCCTTTAAGAACGCTATTCCTTCGGGTGATGCGATATTTTGATATGATTTTTTGGATAAAAAGTCCTCGGGATTAAAAGGAAGTTTGAACCCAATTGGCATTATAAATAATCGAGAACTTTCAATAATGTTAAGTCCAAATGATTTGTTGATAAACTCGACATAATTAATTGAAGATTTTGCAATAAGCATAAATATTGCCGGTTCTAAATTGGTGCAATAAAAATGAGTAATACTGTCTCTATATATCTGTATTTTTTCTATGTTTGCCTTAATTGCATCAAAACTTTTTGCTTTAATACTATTTTGATGATCATAAACTGCTTTCAGAGCTTTGCTTGCTGAAATAGTTTTATTTTCCTCGGTGAATATAGACAAGGTCTTAATTCTTTTTCGAATATATGCTTTTAATGCTAATTCCCAAGCATTCATCATTAATAAAGTAACGGCCTCATATCGATATTGAATGTTAGGCTTATTGTGTATTTCGACGGCGGCAAAAAATGCAGAAACTGAGTTTTTTATTAGATTTTTGAGAATCAGAATTCTTTTTGCCATTATTTCACTCGTTAATAATTGATAGTATCCAGTTAATCCATCCTCTAACAGAGCTTGCTCTTCTTTTGAATGTTGTTGCATCTTCTATTTTGCTGCCGACTCTGTATGTTTCGTGTTCCTTAAGCAATGGTTCGATCATCTTATTTGTGGGCGACGAATGTATCTCAAATGACATTCGAAGTGCCTCATTGAAAACCTTGTGTTCGACTATTTTTTTGATTAAGAAAATTTGACGATCAATAAATGACATCTTTAGCATCTTAATGCCATCTTCTGATAACTTAAAATATGGATTCTTTGTTCTTGGAGAAAATTTATTCATCAATCCCAGATAGCGACATGCATTGGTGTAATAATCAGATTGCCTAATGTTAAATTCATATTCTGTTGCAATGGATTCTTTTGTTAAATCGTTAACATAGCATAACTCGCATAGATTTATGACTTTTCTAAAATCGTCGGCCTGAGGAAACGGAATTTCTGGTTCGGCAACAATTGTTGTTGTTTCGAGGATATTTTGAATTGTTTCAATGTTGATGTTCGTATCTTCAAGTGCATAGCTTTTTGATTTGATTAACGATAGACTGTTGTAATTCTTTGGGTCATCAAACGAGTATTCAAAAAAAGTGAAAATGCTGTTTGAATAAACAAAGTAAACAAGACGAATATCTTTTTGTATTTTGTCGTGCCATAGACGGAAAGGATAATAAAGTTGCCGAATTAGGAAGTCGGTTGCAATATTCTGCTTCGCTTCGACCAAGGTGAGAAAATTTGTTCCTTCAAAAGCACCATCTATCTCAATTTGAGAATTGTCTACTTTAACGGGGTCGAAACTACTTTTAGAATTATTAAAAATATTGAAGGAAAATGAATGAGTACTCATTCTTCCTTCAACTGTAGGAACCATATTTTCATCACCGATAAAATCAGATAGCATTCCAGTTATATAAGAACAATTTAGAGCTACTGGCTCACTGCTTATGCTATCTCGATTAATACTCTCAAGGTATCCAGGAATTGTTCTTAACTCAACATCTTTCGGGAACATTCCAATTTTGCAAAACATATCATGATTTGAAAGTATGTACTGACTGCGAGAGATGGGCATTATCGAAATATGATGTTTTTTGAATAGTTGAGGGAGATTTATACTGTGGTCGAACTTAGTGACCAATCTTGGTTCTCTAACTTTTTTTATTTGTTCTGCAGAAATAATAAAATGGCCTTTTTCCTTAATAGTATCGATGATACTAAAATCGGCGTCTAATTTTTCCCACGTCGAATCCAGTAATGATTTTTTGTTTTTAAGGGCCATATTAATAATTTCTGATGATTACCTCATCGATTTCTGACCTTCCTGCAGCGTTAGAATTCACATTTCTTCTAGCTTTTACAATATCAATCTTGAAATCTTTATAAAGATTGATTATGAAGTCTGTTGCGGAATTTGATTGCATGAAAAAAACGCCTTTACTATTGAGGTCAAGACATGTTTTGAATAAACGAAGTTGTTCATCTTTATCAAATCCACCTTCGTTATAACCCGTAAAAGCAGCTGTGTTTGAAATGGGGTCATACGGTGGGTCAAGATACACAAAATCATTTTCCTTCGCTTTTTTGAGAACCTTCTCAAAATCCGAAGAAAAAATCTCAATGGCATTCGTATTCAAATATTCGCTTACAGCGAGGATTACTGGTTTGTTAACAATATTCGGGTTTTTATATCCACCAAAAGGGGTGTTAAACTGACCCGCGGCATTTACACGAAATAATCCGTTGTAGCATGTCTTGTTCAAGTAAATAAGCCGACTAGCTTTTTCGATGATGGTCATTTCTGAAAACGCTTGCTCGTTTCTATCTTTATCTCTCATTGAGTAAAAATATTCAGGTGTGTTCTTGTGCCTTTCAAGACTGGTTAGTAGCTCGGTTGGATTATCTTTGACAACCTGATAGGTGGTCATGAGTTCATCGTTTATATCGTTGATTACTGCTTTTTTTGGTTGTAAATAAAACAATAATGCCCCTCCGCCAAAAAACGGTTCGTGGTAAATGTTAAATTTCGTTGGTAGACGCTTTTCGATCTCGTCGAGAAGTTGTCTTTTACCGCCAACCCATTTAACGATAGGCATTATTAGTTTATTTTTCATGCACGATTGCGATTTTTTGTAATTGATTTTCCTTAACTAATTTCAGAGATTTTCGTCCTGGAATAATAGAAACATCATAATTATTAATTGCGTATAGAAATTCGATTATGTTTTTTGATTCGTCATATACTGGTTGAATCTGAAGAATGATGTTTTGTTTATTCCCGTATATTACTTTGTCATTGACTGCAAATTTAGGAATCACTTCTTGATGCTTCCTTTTCCAATTATTACGTTGGTATCGTTACCAATCGAAACATCGCCAGTGGTAATTGTAATACTTTGATTGATTATTTGAATCTGCTTGCTTAAATTATCAAAAAACAACTTTGCTTCTTCTATGAACGCAACGTCTTTTTCAGACATAGTAATTATCTTTTGAGATCCTGAAACAAAGTTCATAGGATTGATGTTTGTCATCTCACAAATCTTGATGAAATCTTCAGCCGTTAAGCCCCTGTCATTATTTTCCATCAAGCTAACATTTGGCTGTTTCATGTTCAAAAATTTTGCAAATTCTTCCTGAGACATTCCAGTAGATTTTCTAAGAAATTTTATTAATTCGCCGATATTCATATGTTTTTCCATGAACATTATCGCATTTTATTACAAAAACAAATATTTTGCTTGATAAATATTACTTCATGAAATATTATGTAGTTGTCATTATTGCATTTTGCAATATTTGATTATATAAGCCCGCCCCACTCAGAGGGCAGAAAGCGAGGTACCCATATGGTACACAAAGTTGAAGAAGTCAAATCAGTCATGAACATGACCGCTGAGGAGTTAAGAGAACTCCCCGTCGTTAATGTTCGCTTCGGTCGTCGTAACATCGTCGATCGCAGAACGAATAAGGTCACCGGTGTCACACACACTGCGGAGATGCTTATTCATAATCTACTAGCCCACAAGGAGCCAATCAACCAGGCTCAGTTTGGTCTAGCGATGCTCAAGTCGAAACTCCAAGCCGCCAATCAGTTCGTTCTTCCATCATTTGCCAATTACTCTAAAGGTGTCCGTAAAGACGGCTCCAAGTACTTCTTTGCCGAATTCTACGTTTCTTCCGATCTAATCCTTCGGGGATTCTTCTCCAAGGATGAAGTCAAGTTGCTTAACAATCTTGTTAAGGAAGGTGAGTTAACCATCTCCTTCAAGGAACGTCCCGAAGACGACGAACCCAAGATTGACGTTTCGACCGAAGAAATCAGTCTCATCTAATCATGTCCGTGCCTGTGCCTACGTCCCTCCCTCCTTGGGGCGTAGGCAATTTCTATTTAATAACGAGAGGTATTGATATGTATCAAGTACTGTCTATGACCACTAACGATAAAAGTTTCATCTTTGACGTCATCAAGGAAGCACCGACTTATGAAGAAGCACTCGCTTATTCGAATACTTGGAAGGAACTTGGTTTAGAACGGGAACCGTTCATCAACCATGTGGAGGACTGATCATGCAAGCACATGAATTGATGCCTGGGATGGTTATTAACTACCTCGGTAGGGAAGAAACCATCACGCACGTAAATCCTTATGATTACGATCCAAAGAATTCTATCTGCATTGAAACCACGCATTTCCATCTGCTTACTTCTACCCATACCGAGTTCGAAGTAGTGTCTGGCTTCGAACAACTCGACCTCTTCGAATCGCTAGATTCAATAAACAAACAAATTCAGTTCAACTGAATTCTGAAAGGAGCCAATCATGGCCGAACAAATCGTCCTGGAAAAACAGGAAATTCAAGAAATCATTCTCTTAACAACTCGTTCCGAAGCCTTTAACAAGATTCATCAACGAGCTATTAGTCATATTCGTGACATCGCCCATGGGTTCATGGAACTCGGGCAGGATCTAAAACACATTCAAGACCTTAAGTATTACGAAATCGGTGGTTTTGATGATGTGTATCAATATGCCGAAAAGGCACTGGGTCTTAAGAAGACATCAGTCGTTAACTATATTGCCGTATACGAAAAATTTGGAAAACATGCCGATCTTCAATCGACGTACCGTGACCCGGCTTTATCTTTTACTCAATTAGTGGAATTGGTCCCCGTCGCCGATAATCCTGAGCTTATCAAAGATATTAAGCCATCCAATCCAATTAAAGAGATACGTGCTAAGAAAGCCATAAGTAAGCTGTCAGCGTTCGACCAGAAACTGGAAAAGATGCTGATGCATGATTTTAAAGAAGGTTTTCATAACAATATTGCGACGTATTTAAGCTGGAATTTGGTGTATCGGCCAAAGCACAAGGTTAAGACCGCTTATTCGGAAGATACCATACCCAATCAACTTATCTTCTCGGTTCCTGGCTTCAAGATGACCATTCAAAGAAATGATGGGAACTTAACCGAAGGCCTCTTTAAGTTTTGGTTTGACCGTGATACTTGGCGGTGTGTCTACTTCAATACACTTGAAGAATTGATTGGCCATTTAACTGATCCTCAAGGAAGAATCCGGAAGTCGATCGAGAATGCTCAGATTGAATTTGACCGCAAGGAAAAAGAAGCCAAAGAAAAAGCCGAAGCCAAGAAATTTGCTGTTAAAAATGGCAATGAGGAGCCTGCCCCCAAAAAGATGTTTAAGAACGATGAGCAACGTCGAACTTATATCAATGATATTTCCCATTGGAAGCAAATCGGTGAATTTGATTTGGGCCCAGAACGCAAGGTCCGGTATTTCACCTTTGATTTAAACGATAAGTTCATGCTTCGTCAGTTTAATGATCAACGCTCAGAGATGTACGAATGGACAAATGACAATAAAAATTGCTGGCTGCACGCTAATGGTTATGTTGAATTTGTCGTTCGTTGGCTTAAGGACCAAAAGATATGAGTTCCGTTATCAAAGTTCCCACTAGGGAGTTACAAGTGGGCG
>Ga0116194_1002011_pt1 | contig 11289 bp, 9 predicted proteins | sample AD_SCU001_MetaG_FD_89887 | JGI IMG/M metagenome (GOLD analysis project Ga0116194, IMG submission 89887) | Active sludge microbial communities of municipal wastewater-treating anaerobic digesters from China - AD_SCU001_MetaG | ecosystem: Engineered > Bioreactor > Anaerobic > Digestate | place...
CTAAAAACAAAGGACCTTGGAAGATTATAAAGGCAGTTAATTGCAATTCTAAATCAGATGCTTATAAACTTGAGCTTAAACTTAAATCTTTTAAGAACCCTAAGTTTGCAATTGATTATCTAAATAATCTGCTATCTCTACAATCAATACCAATGAAATATTCTGATCATATTTGGAAATGTCTTCTAATAATCTTTGCCATAAAGAATATTAACTATTTTAAAAAACAATAAATCAGCTTTTTCTGGGAGAAGCCCATTGAAATAAATAATAATGGTTGCATTTCTCAAATTGCTATGATACATAGACGACGAAAAACCAATTAGCGCTCCATTATGTCCGTAAAAGCTTCCTCTTTTCAATATACCAAGACCGTAATAAGTATTCTCGGTAATATATTTTAAATCGTTCAATCTTCTTTGCTGAGTTGACGCAGAAACCAATCCGCCTCCTACCATAGCCTCAACATATTTTTGTAATTCACGCGGTTTAGAATAAACTGAACCTGCAGCCCACGCCCAGGAAATGTCATTAAATGCTGTTAAATCATCTCCCGGTTCATATTCTCCGTTATAATATCCTCTTGGATGAGGTTCTGGAAAATCTAATCCGGAAGTCAGAAGTCCGGTATTATTAAGCTGCAAAGGTTGAATTATTCTGTCTTTTATTTCGCTCTCTAAACTATTACCTGTTACAGTTTCAATTATTCTTCCGATAATAATTGTATTGGTGTTTGAATACTCCCATTTTGAACCTGGTGAAAAATTTAATTCAAAACTAAAGCCCCAATCTGTTAATTCTTTTGGAGTCCATATTTTTTGAGGATCATTTGCTACTGTGGTCCAAAAATTCTCATCATTGGTAAAGTTATAAATTCCTGATGTCATATTTGCAAGCATATCAATAGTTATTACATCAGACATTGGATACTCCGGGAAATACTTTGATAGTTTATCATCAAGAGATAATTTTTTTTCATCTACAAGCTGTAATAAAACTGTAATTACAAAAGTTTTTGTATTGCTTCCAATTCGGAAGATATACTCACGATTCATCGGTAATTTTTCTGGAATATTACTTAATCCCGCTTCATAAATCCAGTCGATTCCCTTCTGATGATCTACAACCAAGGCAACTAATCCCGGAACATGAGTATTTTCAATAATCGAATCAGCAGCCGCTTTCATCTTATCAATTAGTATTTGATTTTCCGAGATGTTTGGTTCAACAGGCTGGTTATTTTCACAGGAGACTAACACCAGCAATACAATTGCAATAGCAAAACTATTTAATAGATATTTTTTCATTTTCTCTCTCATATTTTTAATTACATTAATTAATTTTTTGTCAAGTTTAAAAGCATTTATAAAAACAAATCAGATTACCTTGTTGAAATTCCGGATCCACTATAAAGTGAGTCAATAATTTTCTGAAATTCAACGCTAAGAGTATTTTGAGGCTCAACTGGATTATTATCTTTACAATTAGCGAGAAAGATTACATCTCTTAAAATTTCACTCAGTTTTCTCATCAATTTACTTCAGCTAATCAATTCAATCATTCTATTATTTAATATTTATTAAAATGATATATAGAATTATCGGGAGGAATAAATAAATCTTTAGTGGTGTTCAAAGATAATTGAAGTGAAAAGCAAACAGAAGGTTCGGGTTTTGCTGCAAAATGAAGAAAGTCATAAAATTGTAAAAATCCGGATTCTATTATCTCAGATTGTCATAAGGGTTTAACTCCGGAGCCAAGAAACGGCAAGCTAAACAGATTTGTATTAGACCAAAGACCCTCAGACCAGACTTGACTTTTTACAACTTGTAATAATTTCAAGAGAAACATCTTTTAATTGTTAATTTAATAAAGAAGGATTAGCTTTATTTAGCTTTTATAAAATTTTTTCCAAGTGATGACAAAGAAATCAATAGCTCTATTTTTACCGCTCTTAATTTTTATTGCTTGTGCAAGTAAAGATGAAAAACTTCTGAATTACAAAACTTATGTCCAGAAAATATCAAACACAGTTAAATATGAAGATGGTTTTAATACTATTAAAGTAATTAAAGAAAAAAGATCAATCTTCAGATCTTATTTCCTTGAAGATGAACTGGTTTTTATTAATGAAGACCTTAGTATTGGTAATTGGGGTACATCAGCAAATAGTTATTTCTATAAAAACAATGAACTGATCTATTATACTGAGAACGGAATTTACAGAATAATTGACTCAACAAATAAAATAAATAAGTTCCAGATAAGAGGTTCAATTTATTTTGATGGGAATGAAATTCTTGAAGCAGAAAGAACAAAAAGTTACGGAACAATTGAATACACTCAGGATGATGTTAAAGGAATCATTGAACATAGTATTTTATTGAGGGAGCTAGCTAGAAAAAACAAACCAAGAAATTGAAGTTGCTTTTTGTTCTGGACTCTTCAGATATTAGTTAACATACACTTAACTATTTACTAACATATAGCAATAACGACTTATAAACTTTATCAATCGGAAACTCTACCCCGGTCCAGTGATTAAATGATTTGGCAGCCTGAAGCACAAACATCTTCAGTCCATTTATAGTAATAGCACCTGAGGACTCAGCAATCTGCAGAAATTTTGTCTTGACTGGATTATAAACAATATCGAAGACGATCTGATTTTTAACAAAAAGCTGTGGATTATTAAAAATAGAATCATCGACATCCGGAAACATACCAACTGATGTACAATTAACCACAAGTGAACAATTATTTATTATCGGTAACAAATCAGGCTGCTGCAGTTCATTTGTAATTACCGAATCATAACGCATCTTGGATTTGAAATGCTGTCTCAATGATTCTGAATGTTCTTCTGTACGATTAACAAGATAGATTTTCTTAGGCTTAAAATTTCGTATTAAAGTATAAACTACTGATCTTGCTGCACCGCCAGCACCAATCACACATACATCATTGGAAGTAATTTGGGATTTATAGATTTGCAATGATTCGTTTATCCCATAGACATCTGTATTATAACCAATTAGTTTTCCTAGTTCATTAACAACAGTATTTACCGAGCCAGTTACTGAAGCTTCTTCGGAAAGTTTATTCATAAAGTCAGTAACTGCTACTTTATGCGGCACGGTAACATTAAAACCTCTTATACCTAAAGCGGTAATTCCTTTAACAGCATTTTTCAAATTGCTTGAATGAACTTCAAATGGAAGATAAATCAATTTTGTGCCGGTCAGCTCAGCAGCTATATTATGTACAAATGGTGAGAAACTCTGTTTGATTGGAAAACCAAGCAGACCAATTAATTCAACATTAGTATAAAATGAATTTTGCATATCCAAAAATAATATCTCTAACTATATTTCACCAAGAAGTCTTCTAAAAAGTTTTGATGATTTAATTTCAGGATACTCCTTCTCAAACTCAGTTCTGATAGACGGATCATACATAAAAGCAGTCTTTAAGCATTCAATTGCTTCTTTTGTTCTGCTTAAAACAAAATTGGCTTTAGCTTTATTATAGTACGATGCTGCATCTTCCGGCTTAATTCTGATACATTCATCAAAAGCTTTTAATGCTTCAAGCCATTCACCAAGTTCAAAATAAGTTTCAGCAAGATTAAACCATAGCTCATAATTATCTGGTTCAAGCCGTGCCGCTTCTCTATAGCTATAAATGCTTTCTCTAACCTGTCCGATAGAGTATTCAAGGTCTGCTTTTGCAAACCAGGCTTCAGCGCTGTCTTTTGAAAGAGATATTGCTTTATTAAAATCGCGTAAAGCTAACTGATATTTACCCATTGAATCATAACAGAACCCGCGTGAAAGATAAGCATCATAATATTCATCGTTAATTTTTATTGACTCTGTATAATATTTAACTGCAGATGATAGATCATTAAGCTCTTCGTAAATATTAGCAATGTTGTAAACGGCAGTTTCATCATTCTTATCTATTTCGTAAGCTTTCTTAAAACAGTCTATTGCTTCATTTAATCGCCCGAGGTCAGCCAATGCGTTTCCTTTATTATACCAAGCACTTGCAAAGTTATCTCTGATTGATATTGCAAGATCATAACTATTAATCCCCTGTTCTGTCTTATTTAACTTAACTAAAACAATACCTCGGTTGTACCAGCCGTTTGCATTATAAGGATCCAAATCCAAAAATTTATCATAAGCATCAAGTGCTTTGTCTAATTGTGCGGTATTCTCATAGCAAAATCCTAATTCATAATATACCTCAGCATAATTCGGATCACGATCAGCAACTTTCTTAAAATACAATATAGCTTCTCTTAGTTTAGATTTTCTTTGGAACAATAAACCAATTGTAAACAAAGCATCATCATTTTCAGGATCAAGTTCTAAAACTCTTTCTAAAGTTTCCTGTGCCTGATTTAGCATTCCCAAATTCTCTTCTGCGGCAGCTTTATCAATCAAAGTTTCGATATCATTTGGATTTAATGAAAGAGATTGTTCATAAGCAAGCAGTGCTTCACTAAACTTGAACAGTCCATTTAATACTATCCCCTTTTTTAACCAATACTCCGAGTTATATGGAAAAATCTCAATTAATTTTTCAAGCAGATAAAGTGCATCTTCCAAACGATCATAGTCGATACAATTCTGAACAAGCTCATCAATGCGTTCTATTGAATCATAAACATAACCGCTTTCCAAAATGGATTTACAGTACTTCAACTCCTCATCCAAATCCTGCTCTGGCAATTCAAATTCATCATCTGAATGATCAGAATCAAAAATTGACATTAAGTTCTCCTATTTGACAATTATTTCTGATAAAATCTCTTACTTAAAATAAAAAATCAAGAAAGGGATTTCTTTTATCTAATATAAATTTTTATTGATGCAAAAAACTCAGATACTCTTATGATATTACAAAATATATTTTAAAAGAATATCTGAGTTAAGTTATAACAATTAATTAGTTCTAAGAACTGCGGTAACTTTTTCTGCTGCATCTTGCAAACTTTTAGCTACTTCAAAATGCAGAGAAGATTGATCAAGCAAATCGGCAGCTTCTTCTGCATTTGTTCCTTCAAGTCTTACTACAATAGGAACTTTCACATCCATTTCTGTTGCTGCATCAATTACACCTTGTGCCACACGGTCGCAACGAACGATTCCGCCAAAAATATTAATCAATATTGCTTTAACATTCGGATCAGAAAGTATAATCTTAAATCCGTTAGCAACAGTTTCTTTATTTGCGCCGCCGCCTACATCCAGAAAATTAGCTGGTTCACCGCCTGCAAGTTTAATAATATCCATTGTTGCCATTGCAAGTCCAGCACCATTAACCATACATCCAACATTTCCATCAAGCTTTATATAGTTAAGATTATATTTTGATGCTTCAATTTCAAGCGGGTCTTCTTCATCAAGGTCTCTGTATTCTAAGATTTCAGGATGACGGTAGAGTGCATTGTCATCAAAATTCATTTTTGCATCAAGTGCTACAACCCGATCATCATTTGTAATTACCAATGGATTTATTTCCAGCAATGATGCATCTGTTGCTTCATAAGCTTTATAAAGAGATCTTATGAATGGTATAAAACTTTTGAATGCATTTCCTTGCAAGCCTAATGCAAAAGCTAATTTGCGTGCCTGATATGCTTGCAGACCAACTCCGGGTTCAATCCATTCTTTAATAATTTTCTCCGGAGTTTCCTCGGCAACTTTTTCTATTTCAACTCCGCCTTCAGTGGAAACCATAATTACATTTTTTGAAACTGAGCGATCCAAAAGAATTCCTAAATACAATTCCTTTTTATAATCCAATCCTTCGGTTAAATATAAAGTTTTAACAACCTTACCTTCCGGACCAGATTGATGAGTAACAAGAATATTGCCAAGAATTTTTTCAGCATATTCTGCTGCTTTTTCAGGCGAGGTTGTAAACTTTACTCCGCCTTCCAGAACTAAATTGTCTTTGTCATTAATATCATAAACTTTTCCTTTACCTCTGCCGCCGGCGTGGATTTGCGATTTAACCACAAATTGATTTATTCCACGCTGTTGTAATGCTGCAATTGCATCATCAAACTCTAACATACTTTTAATAGCAATACCATCCTGAACAGGAACACCAAATTTCTTTAGTGTTTCTTTTGCCTGATATTCGTGAATTTTCATTTAACGTCCTTACGATTTTTGATTTATAAATATCGTAGCTCAGATTTTAATCTGAGCTTTAAATTTTTATAATTGGTAGTCACAGACTAAAGTCTGTGATACGAAAAACTATTTTATTATTTATCACTCATAAACGGATAACGCCAATCTTTTGGCGGATCAAATGTTTCTTTAATTGTTCTTGCAGTCATCCATCTTAAAATGTTCATTGCACTTCCGGCTTTATCATTTGTACCGGAAGCTCTGCCGCCGCCAAATGGCTGTTGACCAACAACTGCACCGGTTGGTTTATCATTTATATAAAAATTACCTGCGGAGTTTCTTAATCTATCCGACATCTTAACAACTGCATTTCTATCCTGAGCAAAGATTGCACCGGTTAAAGCATAGGGAGAAGTTTCATCGCAAAGAGTTAATGTCTCTTCTAATTTATTATCTTCATATACATAAATAGTTAAAACAGGACCAAAGATTTCTTCTTCCATTGTTTTAAATTTAGGATTGGTTGTTACGATAGTGGTCGGCTCAATAAAATATCCTTTTGAGTCATCAAAATTACCGCCTGTTATTATCTCAGCTTCTTTTGAATCTTTTGCATATTTGATGTAATCAGTTATTGATTTAAATGCACCTTTATCAATAACAGCAGACATAAAATTAGTAAAGTCTTCTACATCGCCCATTTTAATTTTACCAACCTCTGCAACAAATTTTTCCTTAAATTCCTTCCATAAAGATTTTGGTATATACATCCTTGAAGCAGCTGAACATTTTTGTCCCTGGAATTCAAATGCTCCTCTTAAAGCCGCAACAACTAAGGCATCAACATCCGCAGAATTATGAACAAAAATAAAATCCTTTCCACCGGTTTCACCAACAATTCTCGGATAATATTTCATATTCTTAAGATTATCAGAAATTGTTTTCCACATATTCTGGAAGACTTCAGTAGAACCGGTAAAATGCACTCCTGCAAGATTTGGATTTGTAAATGCCGGTGTTCCAACCTGTCCACCTGAACCTGGGACAAAATTAATTACACCTTTTGGTAATCCGGCTTCTTCAAATAATTTCATCAGCCAGTAAGCAGAGTAAACAGAACTTGATGCTGGTTTCCATAAACTAACATTGCCAACAAGTGCCGGAGCAGTTGGCAGATTACCAGCAATTGAAGTAAAGTTAAACGGTGTTACTGCAAAAATAAATCCTTCTAATGGACGGTATTCTGAACGATTCCACATTCCACTTCCAGAATATGGTTGTTCCTGCATAAGTTGAGCCATATAGTAACTGTTAAATCTGAAGAAATCGATTAACTCTGCAGCCGAATCAATCTCAGCCTGATAAACAGTTTTCGATTGTCCAAGCATTGTAGCAGCATTTATTGTTGCTCTCCAAGGACCAGCTAATAAATCAGCAATCTTTAAGAATACTGCAACTCTATGTTCCCATGGCATTTCTGCCCATTCTTTTCTTGCTTTAAGTGCTGCTTCAACAGCCATTTCAACTTCTTTTTTCCCGGCTTTATGATAAACTCCCAACACATGACTATGATTGTGCGGCATTACCATTTTTTCTGTATTGCCGGTTTTTACTTCTTCACCACCGATAATAAGCGGAACTTCTATTTGTTTAGATTTAAGTTCGGATAATTTTTTCTTTAATTCTTCCCTCTCCGGGCTGCCTGGTTTATATGATTTAACTGGTTCATTTATTGGATGCGGAACTTTGAAATATGCATTTGACATGATTCTCCTCAAATTTATTAAATGTAGTGTAAAAATTAATGCTTTTAAGCCGGATTAGCAATTTAGATTTGGACATGAATCAGGTGATAATTTTAAAACTATTATCTGAATTTTCAGATTTCAAACGCTATAAATTTTATTTATACCCTGAGAAAAAAAATCTATCGCTTATTGTATTTTCTTTTTGCAATTATTGTTTTTGATAGTAATTTGAGCGTAGTATTATTTGATGACAATAAATCAAAAAGAATTTTATGTTAATAATGAAATATCATTTATTAAGAAAAAATATCTAAAACTAATGACTGGTTTTCAGAGGGCTAAATCAAATAAAAAAAAGTGAGGTAATAAATGGCAGCATTCGATTATTTAACCACTATACCCCGTCTTTATCAATATCTTACTGAAGAGTACAGTAAAGAAACAAATAATTATGTAATTAAACATAAAGTTGATGGCAAGTATGTTGGTATATCTTACGATCAGTTAAAAGAAGAAACAGATGCGTTTGCATTTGGGTTAGCTTCGTTAGGTATTAAGAAAGATGATAAGGTAGCAATAATTTCAGAAAACCGGCCTGAATGGGTTTACAGTGACATGGCTATTCTAAGTCTCGGGGCTATTGATGTTCCATTATATCCTTCGCTTACTGCTGAATCTGTTGAATTTATTCTAAATAACTCTGAATCGAAAATTATAATCGTTTCAACAAAGTTTCAGCTTAACAAAGTGATGAAGGTAAGAGATAAATGTAAAACACTAAAGTTTATTATTCTTCTTAATGAAAAAGATTATGATTCCAACAACAAAGACCTTATAAATTTCAGTAAAGTTCAGGAATCAGGCAGGGCTTTTCAAAAACAACATCCCTCTTTACTTAAAGATAATGTTACTTCAATAAAACCATCGGATATTTGTACAATTATTTACACCTCTGGTACAACCGGTGAACCAAAGGGTGTTGTGCTCACACATCACAATATTCTTTCAAATGTTGAAGCAGCGCTGCAGAGTTTTCCGATTTCAAACAAAGATGTGTTCCTGTCATTTTTACCATTGTGTCATATCTTTGAAAGGATGGCTGGTTATTACACTGCTTTCTCTGCTAAGTGTACAGTATGTTACGCAGAAAGTATCGAAACAGTTGCACAAAACCTGATTGAAGTTAAACCAACAATTATGACTACAGTGCCCAGATTATTTGAGAGAATCCATTCGAAGATTATTAAAAATGTAGAATCTCAGTCAGAGAAAAAACAAAAAATCTTTTTTTGGGCAATGGAAGCCGGCAAAAAATACAGAGAGGCAGAAAAAAATAAAAAAATACCATTAACATTAAAACTGCAATTTAAATTAGCTGATAAACTTGTTTATAAAACCTTGCAGGAGAAAACAGGCGGCAATTTAAGATTTTTTATTTCGGGCGGAGCAGCTTTGCCCCGGGCACTTGGTGAATTTTTTGAAGCAATAGGAATAAAAATTCTTGAAGGATACGGATTAACTGAATCTTCACCGGTTATTGCTGCAAACAGATATGACGATTATAAATTTGGCTCAGTTGGAAAACCTTTCCCGGGAGTAGAAGTAAAAATCGCTTCAGATGGCGAAATCCTTGCAAGAGGTCCAAACATTATGCAAGGTTACTATAAAAACAAAAAAGATACTGAAGCAACGGTTAAAGACGGCTGGCTTTATACCGGTGATATCGGAGTATTTGATGCCGATGGATTTTTGATCATCACTGATAGAAAAAAACATTTATTTAAAACATCTACCGGAAAATATATTGCTCCTACTCCAATAGAAAGCCTGTTTCTGGCTAGTAAATATATTGACCAATTTGTATTGATTGGAGATAGAAGAATGTTCCTGACTGCACTTATTGTTCCTGATTTTGAAGCAGTAAAAGAATATGCTGATGCTCATAAAATCCCCTATGAAAAGGTTGAAGACCTTGTTAGAGATGAAGAGATTTATAAAATGCTCGATAAAGAAATGGATCAGTTTCAGAAAAAACTTGCAAACTATGAACGTGTTAGAAAATTTATTTTGCTTGATAAACCATTTACAATTGAATCCGGAGAAATTACACCAAGCTTAAAAATAAAAAGGAAGTATGTTGAGGAAAGATATCAGGATTTAATAGAACAAATGTATCAAAGTCTCGATAAATCAGTACCGATAAATTGATATTAAAAAAAAGTCATCACGAGCCGCGTTTTAGTGGCAAAGTGATCTTCAATATAAGGATTGCTTCGTGGTAAACTCTTCGCGATGACAAGTAAATTTAGATTTTCAATCCATCAATCATCTGTTGATGGATTTTTTTATTGCTTGCAATTATTTGTTTAGCAAAAACATCTATTTCATTTCCTGCAAAGTCAGTTACAATTCCGCCGGCTTCTTCAACAATTAATTTTCCCGCGCAAATATCCCAGGGAAAAAGAGATACTTCCCAGAAGCCGTCAAATACTCCGTTTGCAACATAGCAGAAATCTATTGCTGCAGAACCTAATCTTCTTACAGCGCGGGCTTTTCTCGTTAATGATTCAAACCTTTCAAATACCTTATGCGGATTATCTTCTACATTATACGGAAATCCTGTAACCAATGCACTTAAACTAATTTTATTGTTTTCACTGACTTTAATTTTTGTATCATTTGCAAAAGAACCGCTGCCTTTTTCTGAAGAATAAAAAATATTTCTCATAACATCATAAACTACTCCTGCAACAATTTCATTTTTTTTCATCACTCCAATTGAAACAGCAAAGATCGGTAAACCGTGTGCAAAATTAGTAGTGCCATCAAGCGGATCAATTACCCACAGGTAATCTGAATTCTTTTTATGCTCTCCAGATTCTTCGGTTAAAATATTATGTGTCGGATATTTTTTAGTAATATACTCTATTATCGTATATTCAGATTTTTTATCTATTTCTGTTACAAGATTTTTTTCACTTGATTTATATTCAATCTGAAAATTTTTACCAAACCCCTTGCGAATAATATCGCCGGCTATACCGGCGATCTCTAAAATGTCTTTTATCATAAATTTATTTTATCAGCATCATCTTTTTAACTGAATTATAAACTCCTGCTTCAATTCTGTAATAATAAACTCCTGAAGAATACTTATCAGCTTTCCACTCAATCTGATGATATCCGGCATCATAATATTGATTAGCTAATGTTACAACTTTTTCTCCAATCGAGTTATAGATTGACAAATTAACATTACCCGAAACCGGCAGAGCAAATTTAATTGTTGTAACCGGATTAAACGGATTAGGATAATTCTGATCAAGACCAAATTCAAGAGGCAAGCCGACCTCAATTTCAATCTCATTAGAATATTTAAACTGACCGTC
>Ga0116194_1002013_pt1 | contig 11270 bp, 13 predicted proteins | sample AD_SCU001_MetaG_FD_89887 | JGI IMG/M metagenome (GOLD analysis project Ga0116194, IMG submission 89887) | Active sludge microbial communities of municipal wastewater-treating anaerobic digesters from China - AD_SCU001_MetaG | ecosystem: Engineered > Bioreactor > Anaerobic > Digestate | place...
CGGGTTGCCGGGCCATACCTGGCCGGGTATGCGAGGGCGCTTCAGCCCGACGCGATATTCGAGCGCGGGGGTCACGGCAGGGTGATGATCCGGTTCCCGCCACGGGAGAAGTGATTAGGGGGTGCTATCTCGACCGAGTCTTCGAGATGGGATAGATGGATAGAGCCGCCTGCAATAAGAAACCCGTAAATATCCGTTCCACGGAGGTATGTAAATGCTCCCCTCCGAGGTCGCCTCCAGGCTTATTGAGCAGATCTACCCGGTGCGACCGGGTCTAAAACTCCCGAAAACCGCTATCCACAAGATTCTATTCAAAGTGCTGGTAGCCCTCCCGGAGAAAGATCGCCAGAGAGAGCAACTCCCGTTCTACTGGTATAGATACGGCCCGTAATCCGGGGTTGTCGAATCCTCAGTTGACGCCCTGATGGTTCAGGGCATCCTCCGTGAAGAAAAGACGCAGACTGTAAAGAGCCTTCTTCTGCTCAACAACCGTCCCGCTGCATGGGGCAGCGTCTGTGAAGAGGCCTCCGCCGCCGGGCGCATTGAGAGAGAGATCGACCCCCCTATAACATCGAGGCCCTGGTCCACCGCATCTACCGGGAGGATGCACCTTACGCGTTCATGCCACGTTACAGGCTGGATTATCTTGCACCGCTGAAGAGTTGCCTCGCAAAGCACCCGAAGGACCAGCGCACGTTAAGCCCCTGCTGCCCCGAGGGGGATCTCGACCGCCTTGAAGATGCTCTCTACGGGTGTGAGGCCGTGCTCCTGGAGGAGGAACTCTTTGAGGGGTTTAACGAGGTGTTTACGGCATACGTATCGAACGTCGCGAAAGCGTTTGATCTCATCAAAAACGATGAGTCGGTTGCACACCAGGTTCTGGAAGCAACCCTGGCGACCGCGTGGGATACCTGGTATGTGTTTGCCGGCGGGGTGCGCATCCTGGAGAAGGGGCACGATGCCTACTACAACGGAAGGCTCGTGCGGTGGAAACAGGACTACGTGGAGAGCCTTGCAAGCCTGGCCCCGAAGGTGAGGGGCTATAACAGGTATGTTCGTGAATCTGCCGCCGGGATCCATCCCCGGCAACCGGAGGAGCGCGGAAAGCGGCTCCTCTCCTCGCTGGTTGATGGTTACCTGTCGGGCTGGTAACTCAATCATGGTCTCCAACCATTTTCTCGACACGAACATCATTATAGGCTCCATGGTCGAGCGGGACAGGCAGCACAGCCAATCCTGGCGCTGCATGCAGCAGGAGGGGGTCCGGCGGCACACCAGCAGGCGTGCCCGCGATGAATGTGACGATTGTAGCCAACCGGGGCCCTATCAGGGCGGGGACTTTTCGAAGGAGAGAACATTCCTGAGAGAGGCAAGGCGTACGTCCCCCCACCCCCCCATGCTTGCGATTCTCCAGTGAGACGGTGGCAGAAATGTGATTCAGATTCTCATCACCTGGCCCCAGGTTGCCCCAGGTTGCGAAAATGCCGCTGAAGAACCTGTTTCCCACGTGCACGGCCTTCCTCTGGCAAATCGCCACGCACTGCCCGCACCCTTGAGGGGGCGGGAGGAGGCCGCGGTAGCGTCCGGGAGGCGGGGGTGGTCTGCAAGTCATATACCGTTCCCGGTGATATGCAAGAGACAGGAGAGGGGGAACGTCCCGCTCCCCTCTCCCCGTCAGCCCCACCCCCAACGGGGCGATTCCCCATAGATACCGTGTCCGGGAGGAGACAAACTCCGGATCGTCTCGCTCACGCTCCCCCGTGCACGGCCATCCGGGTCTATCGCCATACACTGCCCGCACTCCGGTGGCGGTGCTGTCGAAGAAAGACGTTCACCGGGAGAAGGTGGTGAGTTTGCAGTCCCGATACCCGATCCGATCTCTTCAGCGGTAATGAATAATGACGTGATCGCCCTGCCTCCACCTCCTCCACCCAGAGGCCCCGCACCGCGCTGCAACCTTCGATCCCACGAAATCCCTCCACACCCATCCCCTGTCGGGTAAGTGGCCCCGGCCTCACCGCAGGATACGCACTTCGCCGCTGGAGGAGGCAGGGATCGGTCTTCCTAACACTCCCACCGCCAGATCGGAATGGGCAGGGATGGCATCAGGGATGCGATCTGATGATTGAGGCGCGGGCGTTAAACTACCGCGGATTGTTGATCCCGGGTGTTTAACTCGACAGTAGACACCACGATCGAGTGGTTGTTACCAAACCGGTGGGAGTGGTTCGCACCCCACCCCGCAGGAACGGCATCCGCCGGTCGCATATTTTGTTCACCATATCACCCTATAAAGGAAAGATTTTTTCATGCAACCCGGGCATGCCGGTGATAAATTATTCAGGAAAGAATCACTACGACATCGTTATATATCATCATAAATTAGTTTCTTTAGCGACTCCATGCCCGCGACGGGGCGTGGGGTCACGGAGGATGTATGATGAAATTCAGAGAGAATGAAGAAGCGGTATCGCCGGTCATCGGCGTTATCCTTATGGTCGCCATCACGGTGATCCTGGCCGCGGTTATCGCGGCGTTCGTGTTTGGGATGGCAGGAAACATACAGACCACGAAGACTGTTGCGGCTACTGCCACACAGCAGGGCAACGATATCATTGTTACCTACCAGGGAGGAGCGGACCATCAAAGTGTGAAGATTATCAATGTGTCTGTGACAAACTCTACTGATAATGCTGAAACATTCTATAAGAATTCGACTCCTTCTTCCCCAACAGTTGGGGAATCTTGGACCTTCGGGGGTTACGGCACTTCGGGGAGAGACCACGTAGTGGTGGTTGCAGAATTCACAGATGGAACTTCACAGGTAGTGCTTGACACCTTCATCTAACATTCACATTTTTTGACGGGAACACTACCACCGTGCTGTATCTGATCTGTATCAAAAAACTTGTTGACCGAAAGGGAGTATTTGTCGAAAATCTGGCCCATCTTTATCTTCGCTGTGGGAATTTAAAACGACTGACAATAAACTATCGGATTTTACCTTTCAAATTTAATTCAGATAAGTAATGGAGAGACAATGTTCCTTAAAGCACGACCATCCCTTCTATCACTCCTTCTTCTCGCCTTCCTCCTCCCGGTAAACATCTACGTCATCGGCGATTTACTCGGCGCAGGTATACAGTGTCCCCTCTTCCGCTACCAGGAGACTTACCTTGGAAACAACACCATAACCATACTCCGGGACCTCGATTACGTTACCTTCGGAATCATTGGCGGTCGCAGCGCTCTCTCCATACTCCTCCGGGTCAGCGGCAGCGCTCTCCTGATCGCCGCAGTTATTTACCTCATTTGGAGGTGGCGGGAGGATTATGAAACGTTCAGGAGACCCCTCGCTCTCCTCACCGCCGGCGCCGGAGTTGCCTACCTCCTCTCCTGCATCGCGCAGTACGGCCCTACCCTCCACGGCCCTTCAGGATTTTGCGTCCCGGTCGGCGTGCCGCTTATCGGTGTAATCGCGGTGTACATGCTTATGGTTGAGGATGACCTGGATCTGGACGATGAACCGGAGTATGAAGACGAAGTAGAGGAGTGAAAACTCCAGAGACCTCCCTTTTACCCCCTGTCTGTGCTCTCCCGGAGAACGTCCCCCCTATGCGCCGACATGCGCTACCTCTCGCCTGCCTACCTTCCCATGCTGGTCATCGGCGTCTACGCCCTGAAGTACGCCGGTCTCGATGCTGACGGCGTCCGGGAGGGCTCGAGAACCCTCTTCTGGCTCGTGGTCATCGACCTCCCGCTAATCTTCGTCGTCCTCCAGGTCATCGCCGGCAAAAACCCGGGCGGCCAGATCACGTTTATCACGACCCTCACCTGCATCTTCCTCGCCGGCGTTGCGATACTCTACATCGCCGTTCTTGCAAGACGCGCCTCCCCCCGCCTCCTCGCATACACCGTCCCGGTGCTGATGCTCTTCCCCCTCGCCTGGGAGGTCATCGTCGACTTCCGGTTCGCCACTAACTGCTGGGAGGGCTACCACTTCTGGATACCCGTGGTGGAGTACATCTGGTACATCCAGTATACCGTCTTCCCGCTGTAGCGGGTGGTGTGCGCCGGAAGCCATGACGGTGACAGCAGTTTTCAGCAGACTGACAGCGTCCGGGAGGCGGGGGTGATATGCAAGAGACAGGGGCGGGGGAACGTCCCGCCCCCCTCCCCGGGGAGGATTCTCCATAGATACAGTGCCAGGGGTGAGTTCTCCGGGCTATCCTCTTTTACCCCCGTGCACCGCCTCCCCTGGCCTATCACCCGCACTGCCCGCCCCCGAGGAAGAGGATGATCAGTCAGGCTAAAGAGAAGTTTCAGTCTCCTGCTGGCATCCCTTGCCAGGTGGAGAGAGGACTCCGCAAAAGACCTGCCAGAGACGGTGTCACCCTCAGGTGTAGTCGCTCCTTCTCCGCGCTGCTGTCATCCAGGTGTGGAAACCCATGAATAGGGCGTAAAATCGGTAAATAACCCCAGGTACTTGTTCTACTCGATGACAGCAACTGCTGAAAACATGCTGTCACCCTGGCGTGAACCGCTCAAAGCCACAGCACCCATCCAGAGGTCAAGGATCCCGGCCGGAACCCGGACCGCGTGGCTCTATCAAACCACCTTATCGAAGAGGACCATCGAGTTGCCGTCAGGATACGTCCCCACGATCACGATCCGGGTCGGGTCGGGCACATGCCGGGTCTCGGAATACCCCACCTTAACCTCGAGCGGAACCTCCTCGTTCCCTGCTTCCGGGCCTCCTATCCAGCACGTGATGTTCATCACCCGCTCAAGGTCCATCCCGCCGTGAACCATGAACGTTATGTCCTCCCCCGAGCGGGTCGCCGTCGCCATCGTTATCGACGGCTCCGCCGGCGGCCATACCCCGAAGACCAGCGACCCAACAATCGCCGCAAGCAGGATCACAACCGCCACCATCAGGATTGTGCTCAACACCTCCGAGACCGCGTCCCCGCAATCCAGACCTGTCATTATGATATCTCAACCAATCACCCATAAAAGACTGCCTGTATCGAATCGGGCGGCAAAAGACCCCCCGGGATGGAGACAGAAAACCAGCCCCAAACAAGAGATCCCCTATCCGCATCCCCCGCTCCGATGCAGTAGAGACGCCCGCAGCACAAAACCGGAACCTATAACATCGCCATTCGCGGTATAACCACTCATACTCACAGGATGGTGCTACATTGCCAAACTTCTGTCCTGAATGCGGAAAAGAACTGATCAGCAAAAACGCGGAGATCTGCCCAAACTGCGGGGTCAGACTCAGGGGGGGCTCCGGGAAGAGCCCCGGTATCGCGGCGCTCTGCTCATTCCTCTTTGCGGGTCTCGGACAGGTCTACAACGGGGATTTCGGCCGGGGTTTTCTCATCCTCATCGGGACGATTGTAGGCTCCCTCTTCTTCCTCATACCCGGTCTGGCCGTCTTCATCTACGGCATCTACGACGCCTACGCAACAGCAAAACGTATGAACGCCGGGGAGATCCCCTATCGCGAGACAAACGCTCTGCACATGGTTCTCTTCGTGATACTGTGGTTCGTCGCTATCGCCGCGCTCTTCGTCATTGCCGCCATTGCGGCATTTACCGTCGGCGTGGCCGGGGTATACTGACAGCGGTGGAGGTCTCGTTAAGCGCGGTTCCAGACCGGTCACCTTCCCTGCGGGACGCCGGCGGTTCTCTCCCTCTGTTGCGCCGGAGTCGATCCCATGGCAGCGCTTGCCTTCTGCCTCTGGAGGTCCTCCCAGTAGCGGCGGTTGTTGACGCACCCCGGGTCAGGTGCATGGAGGTCACCGAAGTATGCCCACGCCCGGGCACGGCAGCCACCGCAGACGTATCGGTTGCCGCACGCGGCGCAGGCACCCGATAGATGGCTCCGGTCGCGCAGATCCTTCAACACATCCGAAGAGTGCCAGATCTCAAGGAACGGGGTCTCCCGCACATTCCCCACCCTGATCGGCATGAAGACACAGGGCTGGACGTCCCCCTCCGGTTCGATGCTGCAGTAGATCCTCCCCGCACCGCAACCGCCGATGAAGTCGGCGAGGAGTGCCGTCCGACCCTGGATCGCATCCCCGGCGTAGAAGTGGCCGACGGGAACCCCGCCCCCCTCCTCCTCAAGCGCCACAGAGGCAAGCTGTGGCGCAGTGGAGAGAACCTCAGGGCCGCTGCCATCCCGCGTCCGTGCGAGGGCGTAGTGCAGCAGGTCCCTCCGCTCATCGGGGGATATGTCCTGGTCGACCATATCCACCCCCCTCCCCGTCGGGATGAAGTTGAAGCACATCAACCGCTTCACACCGAGTTCTGAGGCAAGCCTGTAGATATCCTGGACCTGATCGTAGTTCGCCCGTGTTACCGTGGTTGCAATACAGGTATAGAGACCTGCCTCCACACAGTTCCTTATACCCGCGATGGTGCGGTCAAACGCCCCCGGCATCCCGCGGAACGCGTCATGACTCGCCGCGTCCTTGCCGTCAACCGATATCTCCACATACTCGATACCGGCATCACGTATCCGCCCCGCCATCTCCGGGGTGATGAGCGTCCCGTTGGTGGCGAGCGCCACATAGAGGCCGTGTTTTCGGGCATGGGCAGCCACCTCGAAGAAGTCCTTTCGCATCAGCGGTTCCCCGCCGGAGAAGGCTATCACAACCACGCCGGCATCCGCGAGTTCCTCCACCAGACGTTTTGCCTCTTCGGTATCGAGCTCATGGGGGAGCGCTTTCTGCGCATCCTGGTAACAGTGGGTGCACCTCAGGTTGCAGCGGTGGGTGAAGTCCCAGACCACAAGGAAGGGGGCGTTCACGATCTGAGGTATCGTGATACCGTAACGCGCGATCCCCTCAAGCACGTTCTTGAGTCCCCGCACGAAGACCGGTTCATCGAGCCCCTTCTTTATATCGTCCTCGTTCACCCCGAAGACGCGGCTGCTCCGGTGGAGGGTATACCCCACCATCCGGCCCGCCAGCCTGCACCTCCAGCACAAACCTTCACTCGAACCCTGGTAGTAGCGGATGGCGTTGGTAAGACGATCCCCGCAATCATCATCCTGCGTAACGAAGCGGAGGACGCTCCGGGAAACCGGGTTCCCGAGCCACCGCCGGACCGCAGGAAGTGCATGAATACGATCATCCGACATAAGTATCACTCCTGCAGTGCCCTCAGGACGTTATCGTTCTGGGAGACGCTCTGGATACACTCTCCCCCCTGAGAATACTTAAGGATTGCTGACGTCGGGGTGAGGTTGCCGGCGGCCCCCGGATCAGCGACTCTGCGGTGTGAACTACCCCGGCCTGAAGGCCGGAGCTTCCTGCTTCATCCTCCTCCCCATTGGGAGCGAGTCCACAGGCTCAACGGTGCGTTCCACACCTGATACGCCCACAAGATTCTGCTTTTGTAGAGCAAACTTCTTAATATTGATTGCCGCGTTGATATCACGGTCGTGGACGATACCACAATCCGGACATGCCCATTCTCGATCTGAGAGACGAAGATCCCGATTCAAGTAACCACATTGGTTACAGATTTTTGACGATGGTTCGAATCTCCCGATCTTCAGGAGTGTTTTTCCACGTTGCAGACATTTGTATTCCAGCATCGTAAAGAACGCACTCCATGAAACATCACTAATACTCTGCGCGAGGCAATGGTTTTTCTGCATGCCAGCCACATTCAACGATTCCACTGCAATAGCTTGGTTCTCGCTCACTACTCGAAAAGAGAGTTTGTGCAGGAAATCGTTGCGCTGGTTGGTGACTTTCTCATGACACCGGGCAAGTTTCTGATTTGCTTTCTTCCGATTGTTTGACCCCTTTACTTTCCGCGATACCCGTCGCTGCAACACTTTCAATCGCTGAAGGGAGGTTTTCAAAAATCTTGGATTATTGATCTTTTCTCCGGTTGAGAGAATTGCGAAATCTGTTAACCCGACATCGATCCCGATCGTTGTATCAGGCGTGAACAACGCAGGTTCGGGTGTGGGATCACCATTGTCAACAAGGATACTGACGAACCATTTCCCGGTTGAAGTCACCGAAACCGTCGCATACTTCATCATTCCGGTGAATGTCCGGTGAAAGACAGTCTTCACCTCACCAATTTTAGGGAATCGAATCCTATTCTGTTCAAAGTCCACGCGGTAATGTTGGGGTACTTGAAAAGACTGTACTGGATTCTTTTTTGACTTGAACTTGGGAAATCCTTTCTTCTCCCTGAAGAATCGGGTGAAGGCATTATCAAGATTCTTGTTTGCATTCTGAAGTGACTGTGAGTTGACTTCCTTGAGCCATGGATGCTCTTCTTTGAGAGCGGGAAGACGGTTATTCAGGTCGAAGCAGGAAAGTTTTTGGCCATCTTGTTCGTATGCCCGAATCTTCTGCTCCAAAGAATGGTTATACACAAACCGACAGGCATGGATGTGTTGCATAAGGAGCGTAACCTGCTCTCTCGATGGATACATCCGATACTTGTAGGCTCGGAGCATATAAGTGTTATTTGTTCTTACAATAAGGTATAGTTTCTGGCAATTGTGTGACGAAGGGTGGCTCTGCTTTCATCCCCACCCTGAAGGGGGGGTTTTCCCGCTTCGCCCCCTTCACCCCCGCAAGATAAAATGAAGAATCAACCCAGAGGAGCAATCCTCCAGGAGAGACGGCACCACATACGCGATCGTGCCGAGAACCCCCGCCGGGATCGTCAGTCCCGAAGAACTTGAGAACATCATCAAAGTCGTCCGACGCTACAACGTTCCGATCATCAGGATGACCTCCGGGCAGCGGATGGTACTCGTGGGCATCAAGGAAGAGGACGTCGAGAAGATCTGGAACGAACTCGGGATGACCGTAGGCCAGGCGACAGCCCCATGCGTTCATTACGTCCAGGCATGCCCCGGGACCGAAACCTGCAGGTACGGCAAACAGGACTCTCTGGGTCTCGGACTTAAGATCGAGGAGATCTACCCGGATATGAACATGCCGGCAAAGGTCAAGATCGGTGTCTCCGGGTGCCCCCGCTCCTGTGGCGAGAGTTACCTCCGGGACCCCGGGCTTATCGGGACAGCAAAAGGCTGGACGGTCATCTTCGGTGGCAACGCAGGCGGCCGCCCCCGGATCGGAGATCTCGTCGCAAAAGACCTCACATCGGATGAGGCGCTCGACCTCGTCCGCCGTCTTCTGGAGTACTACCGCGACAACGCAGACCCGGGAGAGAGGACCGCACGGTTCGTCGAACGGGTCGGGTTTGATACCATCAGAAAGGGGTTGAACCCGCCTTCATCCACCGGATGACGGCGCGCCGCCGATACAGTCGGCGTTTGCGATCATCCGGTTCACAAACTGCCTCTGGACACAGGTTATGAACGGCAGGGTTATCACCACGGCGTTTCGGAGACCGTCCTGGCGGTAGATGATCATGCAGACGCGGTCATCAGCGATGAAGATGTAGTCGAGCTCGAACGCCGAGCCATCCACCGGGATCGGCCCGCAGTATATCCGCTCAAAGATCTTCTCCTGGAAGAAGGGGCAGAAAGGCCTCGGGATGTATAGAGAGGCGTTCCCGAGCGGTTTTGCAATCCCGCGCTTCCCGTTCGGGAGGAGGACGCTCACCGGGTGGTCCCGCGAGGCATCCGCAATCTGGCGGGAAAACTCCCCGATCTCCCGGTAGTCCAGGCAGACAACCGCAAGGTCGCGGGAGAGACCGGCAAAGAGCGACTCCAGGTGACGCTCGATCCCCCACTCCCCCTGAACGTATCGGATCGGCGAGTTCTTCGACCGGGCATCAAGCGATAAGGCTTCGAGTCCCTGCAGCGCCGCCGTCGCCGCTGCATCGAGATCGCCCGAGAGGCGGCGGATGACAAAGGCCGGATCGGCCGGGACGTATACGCGGGGGTTCCCCTGCCGGATCGCAATAAAACCCCTGGCTGCAAGCCCTTCGGCGATGTCGTAGACCCGTGGACGCGGCACTCCACCTGCCAGGTGTATCTGGCGGGCGCTCCCCTCCCCCATCCCCACAAGCGTGGCGTAGACCCGGGCCTCGTAATCTGTCAGCCCGAGCCTCGTGAGGTTGCGGATCAGGTCATCCATAGTTGTTACTATGAGAGTTACACGACTCTTAAACCCTCACACAGATCATACTCCTCCAGGAAGAATGCCAGAAACGATCATCGAACGAATCCAGAGGTTCTTCCACCGGGACCACCAAACCGACCAGAGAACTCGCGATGAGGCCATACACCTGCTGATCGACCCATTCAGCGAAGACGGCAGGGAAGTTGCAGAGCGCCGGGGGCAGGTTACCCTTGATGGCATCCTGGCAACCTGCCGCCGGATGCAGGCCGCAAAGACAAAACGCGACCTGCTTTTAATCATCGCCGGCGAGGTAACGAAGTTTGACCTCCACGACCTCGAGACGATCTACGCCAGGTTCGAGCGCAAGGTAGACCACATCCCCGGGGGCTACCGCGACCGCCTGCTTGCAAGCGTCCGGGACGAGATCTTTTTGGCGCACCACCGCCTCATCCTCCTCTCCCGTAACGGCGGCGGCGAAGACTGGCTGGATGAACCGCCGCCCCCTCTACTGGGCGCCTACTGCACGATGCTCGCGGAGGCCTGCACGGCAAAGGCGCGGGAGAAGGATCCCGGCCACCTCTACCTTAACTACCTCCTCTCCGCGTTCACCATGTTTGTCATGGGAGAGCCCGCCCACCCCGTCGGCACCCCGTTCCCCGGCGGACAGATTGTCGACGAATGGGAGGAAACCTACCTCTGCCCCGTCAGGGAGAAGGCCGACGACGTGCCCTTCGCCCTCTGTCCTTACTGTCCGGCGGTCCAGAGCACGGAACCGACCTTCCCGGATATGCGGGCCCGACGGCGGGAGCGGAGGAGACGGGAGAGCCTCGCAAACTACTGGACAAATTATAAAGGTTGAACACCATCAGGAGTTGATGAAGATGAAGATTGTTGACGTATCAAAAGAACCGATCAACGAGAACCCACACCATGTCGACGCACGGAAGGTCTACGACACCGAGCACGCGACGGCGGTGGTGATCACGCTTGCGCCCGGCGAAGCGTTAAAGAAGCACATAACCCCCGTGGATGTCTTCTTCTACGTCCTCGAAGGGACAGGGGTCGTCGAGATAGGCGACGAGCGAGCAACCGTCGGCCGCGACCACCTTGTCGAGAGCCCGGCAAAGATCCCGCACCGCTGGATCAACGAGAGCGACCGTCCATTCCGGGTGCTCGTCGTAAAGGCCC
>Ga0116194_1002025_pt1 | contig 11215 bp, 11 predicted proteins | sample AD_SCU001_MetaG_FD_89887 | JGI IMG/M metagenome (GOLD analysis project Ga0116194, IMG submission 89887) | Active sludge microbial communities of municipal wastewater-treating anaerobic digesters from China - AD_SCU001_MetaG | ecosystem: Engineered > Bioreactor > Anaerobic > Digestate | place...
CAGGTATGGCGCTCAGCTGAATGCCGCACAGAACAGAAGGAGGCTTACTCCTCCCACTCCCTGCCCGTGCAGGTTCTTCTCGACGGAACGTAAATATACGGTTCTCAGTCTTTCTTCTCCGGTTTTAACTCAATCTCCTCAAACGTCACGACGTGTGAATCGACGATCTCGTCCTGGTCATTCACAGAGAGCTGGACGAAGATCTCGGCAGGCGCACTCTCCATGGATACGACGTTCCCGTGCTCCGCCTTGACGACGAACCCGAGGGACGCAAGTTCGCCCCGGACGGCGTCCCGGGTGTGGTAGGTCGAGAGGATCTCCCTGACCTTGAGAAGGACGGTCTGCTGCTCTTCAATGTTCGTGGCCATATCATCCCATGAAACCTTGCGCTATATCAACCTGCTCCGGCGAGGGGAACGGGCCGCGGTACCGTCATAGTCGCTGTGTTCCGGAGACAGATATATATAAAAAAATTACCTATAGTAATAAGATGGAGATACCCACCCCGGCCGAACTGCGGGAGAAAAGGCTCCGTATGGGCTTAAAGCAGGCAGATGTAGCCCGTATGGCCGGAATCAGCCAGTCCATGGTCGCGCGGATCGAGGCAGGGAGCGTGGATCCGAGGGTGAGTACGCTTGCCAGGATCGTGGAAGTCCTGCGGGCGGCGGAGCACTCGGCGATCACAGCGGCCGACGTGATGAACGCTCCCGTCCTCTCCGTCGCCCCGGACGACCCCGTTGGCCGTGCCGTCGAGATCATGGGACAGAACGGCATCTCCCAGCTGCCGGTGCTCGAGAACGGGGTGCCCGTCGGGTGCATATCCGAGTCGGCAATCATGAACGCCATGGAAGAAGGCGGTCTCCACCAGACGCACCGGAGGCTGGTGCAGGATTATATGGAGCCCGGGTTCCCGACGGTCCCCCCGATGGCGCCGATCGATACGCTCGTCCACCTCCTGCATCACAGCCACGCGATCATCGTGCTCGATAAAGGAGAGGTGCAGGGTGTCATCACCAAGCACGACCTGATATCGCTGATAACGTAGGCACTCTTTTACAACAGCGAGACCAGATCCCGGAGGACCGCCTCGGGGTCATCGGCCTTGACCACGCTCGACGCGAGGAGGACACCGCTTGTCCCGAGGTCGACGGCAATCTTGACGCATTCACCGGACTGGATGCCCGCCCCGGTCAGGACCCTCACGTCCGGGTTCACCGCCAAAACAGCGTTGACGGACCGCTCGATGATCCCCGGGTCGGCCTTCGAGACGGAGGCGCCGCTCCCGATCAGTTCCGGGGGCTCGATCGCCACGTAGTCAGGCCGGAGCGACGCCGCCGCCGCGCTGGTTGAGTCGTTGTTCGTGCAGACGACCGACTCGAGGTGGAGCCTTCGTGCGATCTCGACGCAGGCCCCAATATCGGCCAGGGTGAGGCGGCGCTCGGAGTGGTTGATCAGGGTGCCGCGTGCGCCTGCCGACCGGACCGCCTCGGGGAGAATATGACCGGTATGAGCGCCGGGGGCGATCGCATCGATGTGCTGGGCGTAGACCGGGATTGCGTAGTGGTGGCTCATCGGGTGAAGCTCGGTGAAGACCGGGGCGACACCGATGACGACGCCGCTCTCTTCTGCCACGGTCTCGGCTGCAGCGGCGATCCGGTGAGCGTTGCTGCCCATTCCCTCCTTATAGGTCTTGAGATTGACCAGAACCAACGGTGAAACCATTATCCATCACGTCTGACTGATAGATTGCTTCCCCTGATATTAACTTGTGGGGATGCTCACCTCGAGAGCCCCCGGGTGAAATGCCCACCGGTGATACCCCCGAGTGCCCGTTGTTTCGCCTCATCCTTGAGCGCGGGGAGGATGCCGGCCTCACCCCGGCCCACGGCCTCGATCCCTGCCCGGTAGAGGCCGGTCATCTCCCCGGCGTAGCGGGGTCCCCTGCCTCGTGCATCGATGGCGACGGCGGAAATACCCATTGCGATGATATCGGGCAGGTGGTCGACGAGACAGGTCTCGACGGCGTTTGCAATATAGATCCGTCCCTCACCGTCCCACCGGAGCGGGAAGACACGTTTCTTCTGGTCCTCAAGCCCGATGAAGCGGTCGGCCCCGACCGCCGCTGTCAGCCGGTCCTCGGTCACCATCGCCTCGATGTTCCCCTGCACGAGCACCTCGAGTCCGGGAGCGTCCCCAACCGCCGCCGCGAGCCCTGCGAGGTCGGCGGCCGGGAGTTCGGGGGAGGCCGTGCAGCGCAGGAAGAGCGCCGCAAGTTCCCCGGCGGTCCGGTGATTCCAGACGTTCAGCCCGGCGGCGCCGTAGAGGTCCATGCAGGGTTCGGCCTGCCGGACCGCGTCCGCAGCCCCCATCCCGCCCACCATCACGCCGCGGACCCCTGTGCCGTAGAGCGACGGGAGGAGGGCTGCCGCCGCGTCGAGGAACCCCTGCCGGGTGATCGACGGCCACTTCCAGACGAGGTCGGCACCCGCATCCCGGCAGACGGCGGCGGCCTCTTTGAGGATTCCAGGGTCGGCGTCCTCGATATAGACGGTTCTGGCGCCGCCCCGGACGGCAGCCGCTACACCCGCAAGGGTGTCGGTGTAGACCGAGACCGATGGAAGTCGTCTCTCTCGTCCCGGCTTCTCCGTCTGCGTCAGGCCTGCGATCGCCGTTTCGGTCCGTTCCCGGGCTGCCTGCACCGCATCCGGTCCCGGGCGGTATGCGGCGAGGACGGCCTCCTCGACCCTTTCTAAGAATGAACGCCTGACCCGGTTCAACTCCCCGAGCGGCGCAAAAAGCCCGCCCGGGTAGCGGAGGTCCAGATTCCCGACCGTAAACGGCGTTCCCCCGGTCTTTTCGAACTGCTCCGCGATCTGATCCCCGGTGAGCGGCCGGTTCCGTGCCGGCTCCATCCGGAGGTCGGGACGGTAGCGCACTCGGAGCAGTTCGTTGCTGTTCTGTGTGAGGACACCCTCCAGGCAGGGCGTGCCGTCCTCCCAGATGACCGTGACGTCGATGGGCACCTGCGGCAGGGATTTTGCCATGATCTGTTTTGCCCGCTCCTCGAGATCGGCGCTCTTCGTCAGGAATACCCGGGCACCCGCCCCCACCGGCGCGGGGACCGAAAGGCGGACCGTGGCGTGCCGGACGGCGGGGGTGCCACGGACGACCGCGCCGATATCCTCTTCGGGGTCGTCCGTGCAGAACGCCAGCCCGTCGCCGGAGCGGGGCACGAGGTCGCCGACGAGGCGAACGGTCGCCTCCTGCCTCCGCGAGTCGTACCCAGTGACCGTGCCGAGGAGGACGCCCCGGTTCCCTGGCCGGTCGCGGGCCATAATATCAGAGGCGCCAAGGATGTAACCCTCCGTGAACTCCCGGTTGAACGCGAGGGCAAGGTCGCGCATCTCCTCGCTCGAGGGTGACCAGGCCTCCCCGGCGGCGATCGCGTCGAGGGCGTGCCGGTAGATGCTCACCACCGTCGCGACGTACTCCGGCGACCGCATCCTCCCCTCAACCTTGAGCGACGCCACCGGCGCAGACGAGAGGCGGTCGAGGCAGGGGTAGACCGCGAGGTCGCGCGTCGAGAGGAGGTAACGGTCCTTTTCGGACACGGCCCGGAGGTCCCTCGGGCGCCCGTAGTCATCCTTCTCGGCGGTCACGAGCCGGTAGGGTTTCCTGCACGGTTGGGCACACATCCCCCGGTTCCCACTCCGCCCCCCGATCACCGAGGAGAGGAGGCACTGGCCCGAGTAACAGTAGCAGAGCGCACCGTGGGCGAAGACCTCGATACCGACCCCCGGGACCTCCGCAATCCCCTCAATCTCGGGGAGGGTGAGTTCCCGGGCCAGGACCACGCGGGAGAACCCCTCCCGTGCGGCCCGGAGAACGCCTTCGCGGTTGTGGATCGTCATCTGGGTCGAGGCGTGGAGGGGGAGGTCCGGGACAACCTCCCGGGCGAGCGATGCCACCCCGGCGTCCTGCACCAGGACGGCATCGGCCCCGGTCTCGTAGAGCCAGAGAAGGTATCGGGCCACGTCGGGGAGTTCGGTCTCCCGGACGAGGATGTTTACCGTGACGTAGACCCTGACCCCCCGGAGATGCGCGTAATCGACGGCAGCACGGAGTTCTTCGTCGGAGAAGTTCGCAGCGTAGTGCCGGGCCCCAAACCGCCTCCCCGAGAGGTAGACGGCGTCGGCGCCGGCGGCGACCGCTGCGGACAGGGCCTCCGGCGACCCGGCCGGCGCAAGCAGTTCCGGTGACCCGGATCCCGGGTGATGATCGTGCGGCATCTGTTGGATACCATTCGCCCGGCCGGCCTATATACTCCACCCCGGCGGCGGGTATCCTTTTTGGGAAAGAAGACGATGTGGAGAGGAGTATGGACTGCGCAGGAGTTATCGGCTACGGGCACATGGGCAGGATGCTGGTGAAGGGTTTCCTCTCGTCGGGGGCGCTTTGTCCCGGCGAGATCGTGGTCGCGTCCCGGAGCCGGGAGAGCCGGGACATTTGCGCCGGCGCATGGCCCCGGATCAGCATCGCGGAGACGAACAGGGAACTCGCCCGGCGGTGCCGCACGATCATCCTCGCTGTTCGGCCGCAGGAGATCCGGGAGGTCCTCTGCGAGATCGTGCCGGTGCTCTCCAGGGGGGAGCACCTCGTCTCGCTCGCGGCCGGCGTCAGCCTTGAAGACCTTGAGGGGCTATATCCGGGGCCGGTCACCCGCGTCATCCCCACGGTCACCTCCGCGATCGGGAAAGGGACAACGCTAGTCTGCCACGGGCGGCGGGTGGGGAAGGATGACGCCCGCCGGGTGGAGGGGCTCTTCTCGTCCATCGGGAACGTGATGCGCGTCGGAGAGGCGGACCTCACGGCGGCCACGCTCCTCTCGAGCTGCGGGCCGGGACTGCTCGCCGCAATCATCGAGGAACTGGCCGGCGCGGCAGCCCGTGCGAGCGAACTCCCGCCGGACCGGGCGCTCGTGCTTGCAACGGAGATGGTCGCGGCCACGGCCGCCTACCTCCGGGAGACCGGCAAGGCGCCGGGGGACCTGATCGGGGAGGTTGCGACCGGCGGTGGGGTCACGGAGGCCGGGGTGGAAGGGCTCCGGGAACGGCTGCCGGGGGTCTTTGACGAGGTAGTCGCCGCCATGCTGGAACGTTGCGGTGCGGTGGGGAGGAGTTGACGGGAATGACCGGGCAGATATTTAAATGATGGAGCGATTATACTCCGGTGCGTATGAAGATCGTCGTCTCTGTGGAGGATGCCGGCGTTATCGACGAGGTGGTGGAGTACAACCCGACGTTCATCGAGGTCAGGCTCGACCGGATGGAGGGAGACCTGCTGGACCAGGTCCGTGCGATCCGGGAGAAGACCGCCATCCCCCTGATTGCCACGCTCAGGAGCAGGGAGGAGGGAGGGCGGTTCGTCGGGGACGCCGCTCTTTGGGCCCGAATCATCGAGCCGATAGCGCGATACGTCGATCTCGTTGACGTGGAGGCGCGCTGCCGGGACCACGCGCCGTTCATCAAGAGCCAGGGTGTCCAGATCCTCGCTTCGCTGCACACGGCAGAGATGCCCACCCTGCCGGAGCTCGGAAAGATCGAAGAGTTGCTCAGGTCCTACGGCGACATCCCGAAGATCGTCGTGAAACCCCGGACCCGGGACGACCTGGTCGAACTCGTCACGTTCACCCACCGGGCGCAGAAACCTATCTGTACAAGCATCATGGGCGCCGAGTTCCGCTCTGCCCGCGCAGTCCTGCCCCTCTTCGGGTCGGAGTTCGTCTTCTGCCATGCCGGCACCCCGACGGCCGAAGGGCAGTACCATATCCGGGAGATGCGGCAGCTCGCGGATCTGCTGAAGTGAGTATGGAAGATCTCACGATCCCCTTCACGTATCAGAACCGGATACGTGATAGTATGTCTACAACTTCTGTTTTCAGCATCCGTATCGATTCCCGGGTCCGAAAGATGATCGACGGACTGGACAATCCCGGCATGGCAGGATGAGGTTTGCACCTTCATCGAGCGGTCGGTACGAAGAAGACGCAAGGCCCAACTCCTGGCACGGGAAGCCCATCGCTCCTCAGGCGAAGGGCCTCCTGGCGCAGATCCGATCCGGGAGGATCGCGATCTCCGATAGCCTTGTGCTGGACTCGCGGCATCATCGCAGCGGTCTTCTTCCCGGAGAGGATCACACAGAGAGCAATGAGATCGTGGAGGATTGTACTATAGTCGATCTCACGGCCACGTGGTCCGGCTCGTGACCTGATGCCCGCGGCATACGATCTGGCGTGCAGCCACGGGATCACGGTCTACGACGCCCTCTTTCTTGCCGCTACGGTCCGGTGCGAGACCTGCCTGGTGACCGGCGACGGCAGGCTCCATGAGCGGCGAAGAAGGTAGTGGCCTCCCGGCTGGTCCGTTGATCGCGCGACCGGGTGGTCTGTCCGGGAGTATGAAGCGCCGTCCTAACGAACCGCCACACCTCGCACCTTGCGGTGCTCAAGCTCCGGCCCTCCAGCCCGTCGCACCCAGCCCCCGGTACTTCGCCTGCTCAAGCATCGCATCCATGATGACAAGCGCGAGCATGCACTCCGCGACCGGGACCACCCGTGGCGCGATGCAGGGGTCGTGCCTCCCCCCGACCGAGATCTCCCGCTCCGCCCCGGCCGTATCGACGGTCTGCTGGACCCGGCGTATCGAGGGCGTCGGCTTGACGGCGAGCCGGACGACGATCTCCTGCCCGGTGCTGATCCCGCCGAGGACGCCACCCGCGTGGTTGCTCGTAAACCCGGTTTCGCGAATGGGATCGTTCATCTCACTCCCGTAGAGCCGGGCGGCGGCGAACCCCTCACCTACCTCGACGCCCTTCACCGCGCCGATCCCCATCATCGCCCCGGCGATGGCAGCATCGAGCTTCCCGAATACCGGATCCCCGAGGCCCGCCGGACACCCGGCAGCCGTCACCTCGACGATCCCGCCCACGGAATCGCCGGCATCGTGGGCAGCACGGATCTCCTCTTCCATCGCTGCCGGCTCTGTCGCGCCGTGGACCTCGACGACCCTCCCCCGGACCGCGATGCCTTGGGGCTCAAGGCAACGGATTGCGACGGCGCCTGCCGCGACCCGTGCAAGGGTCTCGCGACCCGAACTCCGCCCGCCGCCCCGGTGGTCGCGGAGCCCGTACTTCGCCTGCCAGGTGTAGTCCGCGTGCCCCGGCCGGAAGACGTCCCGGAGCGCGTCGTAGTCCTCCGACCGGACGTCACGGTTGGCGACGACGAGCGCGATCGGGGCGCCGGTCGTCTTGTCCTCGAATGTCCCCGAGAGGATCTCCACCCGGTCGGCCTCCTGCCTCCCGGACTCAAGCGGGCTCTTCCCCGGCCGCCTCCGGTCGAGGTAAGGCTGGATATCCGCCTCCGTGAGGGCGACCCCCGGCGGGCAGCCGTCGACGACCACACCCACCGCCAACCCATGGCTCTCGCCGAACGTCGTGCACCTGAAGTTTCTCCCGAACGTATTCATGCAAGCATCTCCCGAACGAGTTCAGGCGTCACCGCGATCCCGGTGATCAGCCGGAACTGCTCCGCCGCCTGGTGGACGAACATCTCCGTGCCGGGTATCGTCTCGCACCCGGCCTCCCCTGCCGCCCTGATGAGGGGCGTTGCCGGCGGTGTGTAGACGAGGTCGAATACGGTCGTCTTCCGCTCGAGGTCGCAGGGGGTAAGCAGGCTCCGGGTATCGGGCTCCATCCCGACCGGGGTCGTGTGTACCACAACATCGGCGTCGCTCCCCTTGAACTCTTCCAGTGCCCCCCACCGGCACCTGAACCGGTCGGCGAGCGTCCTCGCTGCCTCCGGCCGTCGGGCAAGCACCGTCACGTCCATATCGAGCGAGAGGAGGGCGTAGACTGCCGCGGCCGCCGCACCCCCCGCGCCGAGGACCACCGCCCGGGCGCCCCGCCGGTGGGCGAGCGGGGCCCGCACGCCCACCCAGTCGGTGTTATGGCCGTACAGCCTTCCACCGCACCGCACCACGGTGTTCACCGCCCCGATCGCCGCTGCGTGCTCGTCGACCTCGTCGAGGTGGCGCATCACGTCAGTCTTGAACGGGATCGTGACCGATAAGCCCTTGAGCGGGAGGAGGGAGGCAAGGCGGACGATCGTCGCCGCGTCCGGCCACTCAAGAAGGGTGTAATGGTAGTGCATCCCGAAGTTTTCGAAGAGCCGGTTGTAGAGGAGCGGGCTCCTGCTGTGAGCGCACGGGTGGCCGGCGATGGCGCAGACCCGGAGGCCTGGGTCCCGTTCGAGCATATCCCGCAGGGCCACTAGCCCGAACCGCTCAAGGAGGGTGTCGCGGTCACGTCTCTCTCCGGGAGAGATGCCGTCCTCCCCGGCAATCTGCCGGAGGATCACCCCTGCGACCTCGCGGGGCGGGCGGGTGCCGGTATCGATGCAGGTATCGGCCGCACCGATGTATGCCTTCTTCCTTTGGGCGAGGAGCGTGCGCACCTCCTCGGCCGGCGAGAGGTCGGTCAGCCCCGGCCGGTTGCTCCCGGCGATCCGCTCAACGATTATCTCGGGCGCGGCCGAGAGGAGGTAGACCCTGCCGTGCCGCCGGAGGTCCGCGACGTTTGCCGGGTCCATGACCGCCCCCCCGCCGGTGCTGATCACGCCCTCCACATCCCAAAGCGACGCGATCACCTCCCGCTCGAGAGCGCGGAAGCCGGCCTCCCCGTGTTGCCGGAATATCTCCGGGATCGGCATCCCTACCAGTTGTTCCACCAGCGCATCGGTATCGAAGAACGGCAGCCCGAGGCTGTTCGCGAGGATGCGGCCGACCGATGTCTTTCCGGTCCCCCGGAATCCGGTGAGGGCGACCTTCACAGCAGGCCCTCCTTGTAGAGCGCCTCCCAGAAGCCGGGGAAGGACTTCTCCACGCATTCGGGGTCACGGATCGCCATACCCCCGACCGCGAGGCCGAGCACGGCAAACGCCATCGCCGTCCGGTGATCGTCGTGCGGGTCGACGGCGACGCCGTGGAGGGGCGCGGGGGTGATCGTGAGGGAGTTCTCCCCGACCTCGACTCCTGCCCCCATCCTCCGGAGGGTATCCGCCGTCACCCCGACGCGGTCGCTCTCCTTGTATTGCAGGTGCGCCGTCCCGGTGATCGTCGTCGGCGACGCTGCGACTGCCGCCACCGCCGCGAGCGTCTGGACGGTGTCGGGGGACGAGGACATATCGATCTCGATCCCGGCAAGGTCGTCCGCTCGCTCCACCGTCACCACGTCTCTCCCTGCGGTGACCCGGCACCCCATTGCCTCGAGGGCATCGAGGAACCGGCGGTCACCCTGGACCGACGCCGGGTTCAAGCCTGTGACCGTGGCCCGCCCCCCGCAGACGGCCGCGACCGCGAAGAGGTAGGAAGCCGATGAGTAATCGCCCTCGATCCGGTAAGCCCTCCCCTGGTAGGGGACGCCGCTCTCCACCCGGAACCAGTCGTAGCCCCGCCGATCGAGGCGGGCGCCGAACCGGAGCATCACGTCCGCGGTCACATCGAGGTAGGACCGCGAGGCCGGGGTTGCCGGGAGCGCGAGCTCCACATCGTTATCCGCGTAGGGCGCCGCCATCAGGATGGACGATATAAACTGGCTGCTTACGCTCCCGTCGATCTCTGCCTTCCCGCCGCGGAGCCTGCCGGAGATGCGGATGGGCGGGTAACCGGGCTCACCGGTGAACGTGACCTCCCCGCCGAGCGTGCGGAGCGCCCCGGCAAGGGGGCCGACCGGCCGTTCGAGCATCCTCGGGCTCCCCGTCAGCACCACCGGGTGCTGCGAGAGGAGCGCCGCCGAGGCGAGGAGCCGTAGCGTCGTCCCGGAGTTCCCGCAGTCGATGGTGACCTCTCTCGCCGCCGGGAAGGCGCCGCCGCACCCGGTGACGGCAATCTTCCCCGGCAGCCACTCGAGAGATACGCCGAGGGTATCGAGCCCCCGGGCGGTCAGTTCCGTATCGACAGCGCGCAGCGGCCCTTCGATACGCGTTTTTCCCGCGGCGAGCGCTCCTGCTATCAGCGCCCGGTGGGTGTAACTCTTGGAGGGCGGAGCCTCGAACATCGCATCGACCGGTCCGGTCTGCGATACCCTGACGATCATATACCCGGCACCTCCATGCGGGCGTAGCATCCGAGTTCCCTGACACTGGTCATGCTTTTGAGTTCCTCCCTTGCCTCCTGCAACCCTTCCGAGACCTCGAGGTCGATGAAGAAGACATACTTCCCGATGCCCCGCCGCGACGGCCGCGACTCGATCCGGGTCAGGTTGATCCCGCGCCGGGCGAAGACTCCGAGGATATCGGCGAGGAGGCCGACCCGGTCGGTATCAGGGTCCACGAGGAGGCTGCACTTCGTGCATCCCGCGGAAGCGCGGGGAACTGAGGATATCTCTACGAATCGGGTGGTGTTCTCCCTGCTGTTCTGGATATCCCGGACAACGACGGGAAGACCGTAGATCGTCGCCGCCATCTCCGGGACGACCGCACCGGCGTCCTCGTCTCTCTGCATTGCGACCGCGCTTGCGGCGTTGCTGCTCGTGTGCACGACCTCGACACCGAGGCGGTCGAGGATGATGGAGCACTGCTCGTGCGTCTGCGGGTGGGCGTAGATGACCGAGAGGCGTGTGGGCTCCCCGCGGGCCGCGAGGTGGTGCCGGACAGGCATGTAGGCCTCTCCGGTGATGGAGACGCCGAACTCCAGGAGCCCCTGGAGCGTCTCCCCCACGCCGCCGGCCTCCGAGTTCTCGATCGGCACGAGGCCAGTTGCCGCGCCGCTCGCCACACGCTCGATGATCGAGCGAATGGTCGGCAGGAGTTCGATATCGTCACCATAGAGTGCGGCGGCGAGTTCGTGGCTGAACGTCCCGGGCGGCCCGAGTGTTGCGACGGTCATCGGTTCACCACATGGTTGATGAGGTCGTCCGTCTCTGCCGTCGCGGCGCCGAGGTATGAGGCGTAGTAAGCAGCATTCTCTGTGAAGAACGCCTGGAATCGCTCGTCATCGCCGGACTCCACAATCGCGCGGAGCGTCCGGACCACCTCCTCGAACTCGCTGAGCACCTCCGGGACGACCGGGTTCATCTGGAGGATGTCGCCGTAAAGCCCGGGGTCCTGGGCGAGGAGGCGCCCGACGAACCCCAGCTCGATCCGGTAGACGGGGCTCGTGAA
>Ga0116194_1002028_pt1 | contig 11210 bp, 9 predicted proteins | sample AD_SCU001_MetaG_FD_89887 | JGI IMG/M metagenome (GOLD analysis project Ga0116194, IMG submission 89887) | Active sludge microbial communities of municipal wastewater-treating anaerobic digesters from China - AD_SCU001_MetaG | ecosystem: Engineered > Bioreactor > Anaerobic > Digestate | place...
CCTGCTTATATTAACTTATTTTCTGAGAATCCTATCCATTGAGGCGGATGTATTGTACACTATTTGATCAGTATAATTCTTATACGGAGGGATCATTTCCGCAGTAACAAAACTATTGTATCCAACTTTATTCAAGGCATCAACTACTGCAGGATAATTTACGTCACCAGATAGAAGATCAACAAAACCTGCCAAAGTTCCTACATCTTTTCTATAGTCTTTAAAGTGAACTTTCTTTATTCTTCTACCCAGAATTTTAATCCAATGCTCCGGGTAACCAGAATATATTACGTTTCCAACATCAAAATATGAGCCAACATAACCTGAACCAATCTTATCAATAAAATCCCTCATTTCCAGTGGAGATAGCAGGAATTTATTCCATACATTTTCTATACCTATGCAAACTTTCTTTGACTCAGCATAAGGAGCAAGTTCTTTCATTGCTTCAAGTGCCCTTTCATAAACTATATCATAGTCAATAACTTCGCTGCCGGGCACGAAATCAACTCCTACTGCTCCGGGTACAACGAGGATTGTATCTACTCCAAGCAATGCAGCTGCATCAAGCTGCTTTCTAACTATGTTCTTTGCCTTTTCTCTTGTTTCGGTGCAGTTGCTTGTAAGTGAATATGACCAATATAATCCTGTTGCAAGGCTGCTTAATTCAATCCCAATCTCTTCTGCTGCTTTTTTATAGTCCAATATTTCTTCCTCAGTACTTTCAAGGCCTAGTTCACCTGTTTCGTTCAATGCCAGTTCAATTCCTTCAAACCCGGCATTTTTAGCCAGTTTAATACAATCAACTATTTTCATATCTTGAGGAAACGACCATATACTAATACTTTTTTTCAATTTACATACCTCCCTGATTAAAGTAGTGATATTGAACAAAAATAGCATTTATGTAGACATATCTATTTTAAAAGATTACTAGTCATTATAATATCAATTAATTAAAACTTTTGCAAGCAAGTTTACCTATTTTCATTCTTCAATCAGGTATCTTTAAAACCATTCCAGGGTAAATTATACTATCCGATAATTCATTTATTTCCTTTATATTATAAATAAAGTCACGAATATCTCCGCCCTTTTTGTTTGCCTTTGCAATTTCCCACAGTGTATCACCTTTTTTTATCTTTACTTCCTGATATGTTTTTTCTTTATAACCATCGACTGTTGTCTTAAAAAAAACAATTGATAGAAGTAAGAAAGTCGTGGATAAAAAAATTGCAAACCTTACCTTATTTTTTAATATGTATCTTCTACTCATATACAACCCTCCTATTATGGAACGCCCGTTCTAATACTATTATAAATAAACGCTTGTTCTGTTGTCAATAGTTTTTAAAAATTTTCCGAACACACGTTTGACAATTGCTGAAGAAATGATATAATATATGTAAAGTATTATTTTTGTATAAGTAGGTCTCTCCAATATCATGAATATGAGGTGTAATTATGAATAACAACAATTTAAACAGGTCAGATGAAAATGTGAAGCTTAATGATAAGCAAAAGAAAATCCTTAATTTTATGATTAAGGAAGTAGATGAGAAAGGTTATCCGCCTTCTGTTAGAGAAATTTGCAAAGCTCTGGACATAAAATCGACTTCAACGGTCCATCGTCAACTTGAGTTGTTGATGAAATATGGATTCATACTCAAAAATCCCTCAAAACCAAGGGCTATAAAAATAATCAATAATGCTAAAGCTGAAAGTAAAGACATGATAAGCAGCATTTCGTCCAGTATGGTTAACTGTAATTTGTTTAATAAAGAAATTGCAAGTGTTCCTATTATAGGCAGAGTAACAGCAGGTAAGCCTATACTTGCCGTAGAAAATATAGAGGACACTTTTCCCGTCCCGGTAGATTTTACTCAGAATGCCACGATGTTTATGCTTAAAGTTGAGGGTGAAAGCATGATTGAGGCTGGAATTCTTGACGGTGACCTTGTTCTGGTCAAGCAGCAGCATTCAGCGGAAAATGGTGATATTGTAGTTGCATTAATTGATGATGAAGCTACGATAAAATCCTTTTACAAGGAAAAAGATTATGTAAGATTACAGCCACAGAACCCTTATATGGATCCAATCATTGTAAAAGACAACTTATCTGTATTGGGTAAGGTTGTAGGTGTATATAGAAGATTATAAGGATTTCAGTTCAAGTGCCTGATTGCATAAAAATTATTTTAAATTTATGCTGGGCGCATATAATTATTTAAAAATATTATTTGGTGAAGCACTGTAACGATAGCTTCTTGAATATATTTCTTAAAAAATTAAAAAATGCGCCCTTAATACTATGATGATTTTTATTCTTTTACACCGTCGTTAAATATGAGGTTCACTACTTTTAATGGGCTTATAGTAGATATTGCATGCTTATATATAAGCTGCTGTTTACCCTCGCTGTCCAGAATAACTGTAAAATTGTCGAATCCCTTTACTATACCTTTCAATTGGAACCCATTGGTAAGATAAATTACAACTGTTATATGCTCTTTTCTTACCTGATTTAAAAACACATCCTGTAAATTAATGTTGCTTTTGTTCATGGAAAATCCTCCTCTATATCTTTTTCTATGTCAGTTTAGTTAAAAAATATATCTTTATACTAAACAAATCTTTTTGTATAGGTAATATCTATCGCCTAGTTATAAATAGATTCTACCGAATTATACCAATAGTTTCAAGATAATATACAACATTGTCATATAAAGTTAATAATATGTTGGATAATATCTTTATCCCTGGTTTCTTCATTTATATTAATCCATACAATTTCTTTTATTTTTCTGAGCCAGGTCATTTGTCGTTTGGCATAGTGTCGTGTATCTCTTTTCAAAAGATAAACTGCTTCATCTAAAGAAGCTTCTCCCTTGAGATACCATAATATTTCCTTATAACCTAAACCTTGCATTGATACATGGCTTTGGTCATATCCCATGTTCATTAAGTTTTTAACCTCGTTAATCAAACCTTTTTCAATCATAAGGTCAACTCTTTTATTAATTTTATCATAGAGAACTTGCCTATCCATTGTTAATCCAAATAAAAGATAATTATATGGCGAAGGCTCAGATCTTGATATTCTCTGGTGGTAAGTCATGGTTTTATTTGTAGCCCTAAAGACTTCAATAGCTCTTATAATCCTTTTTACATCATTAACATGAATTCTTTCAGCAGCTTCAGGATCAAATTCTCTCAACTGATTGTGCAAATATTCATTCCCTTTTTCATTAGCAATATTCAGTAGGTCCTTTCTCAAGTCCCAATCAGTCTCGATTTCAGAAAATCTTATATTATATATTAATGAATTTATGTAAAGCCCGGTACCTCCGGCAATAATAGGAATTTTACCTTTATAAAAGATTTCTTTAATATAGTTTATCGCAAGTGACTGGTATTTTGCTACACTAAACTCTTCGTTCGGATAAACCTCATCTATAAGATAATGTTGAATTCCCTGTCTCTCAATTATTGTCGGCTTAGCTGTACCAATATCCATATATTTATAAACCTGCATAGAATCAGCAGAAATTAGTTCACCATTAATTGCCTTTGCAAGTTCTATAGATACTTTTGTTTTGCCAGATGCCGTCGGACCTGCTATAACAATTATATTATTCACCACAAACCTCCATAAATACCCGTATTTTATTTATCTTTAACATCGAAATCACGATACTATCAAAAATTATACCAGAAGACATAGCTTTTCAAATTGGCATTATAGTACTAATCTTAAACTATATTTTTCTCTTAAACATTTTCTCCAGTTCATCTTTAGTTATTTTTAATATTGTTGGTCTGCCATGGGGGCAAGTGTATGGGTTATCAAGCATCATCAGTTCCTTTATCAACTCAAACTTTTCCAAATCATCAAGATGCATATTTGCTTTAATTGCAGCTTTACAGGCTATTAGGTATAAAGCTTCTTCTTCCAAAGCAATACCGGGACTTCTGGAATATGTAGAAATATAATCAAGAAGCTGAAGAAATAGCTCTTTTCCATCATCACCCTGTTCCTTATATGGTATAGACCTTAATATTATAGAATTATTCCCAAAATCTTCAAAGGTAAAACCCATTTTCGTAAATAATTCTTTATTTTCCAATAGTACTTCCAATTCTTGATAAGTAAGTTCAACAACTACAGGCACTAGTAGAATTTGTGCCATTTGCTGATTATTAAAGAATTTTTCCTTCATTTTTTCGAACATAATTCTTTCATGTGCAGCGTGTTGATCTATTACAAAAAAATTATCATTTTTTTGCAAAAGTATATAGGTAGAAAACAACTGTCCAATAATTCTTGCATCTTTAATATCATTTATTTTATTATTACTAGTAGTATTGTTGTTAGTATTACTATTAAAATTATTATCATTATGGTAAGTAGTAGTATTTATATTTACGCTAGAAATTTCATTATAATTTACATTAGTATTTATATCGGCATTATCGTTTGTTTTAGTGCTTGCATTAGTGTTTTTATTAACGTTTGTATAAATATTACTATCATATATATCTTTATTGATTTTCAACGCTGGTTTATGAATATAATTTGCAGTATCTGCAGTATCTGCGGTACCTGTACGGGGGTTAATTTCAGATTTATATTCATTTTCGTTAAGAATAGTATTTTGTCTACTGATTATATTTTTATCATTAATATTAATATTTCTGTTTTCAAAATTAATGTTCTGCTGCTTTTCACTAACTATATTTGTATTAATATCATGTTTTTCATACTTGACTTCCGGAATTTTTGCACCACCCAGCAAAGTGTTGCTTACAGCATGGTAAATACTCCTGAAGATTTCCTGTTCATTAGAAAACCTAACCTCCATTTTAGCGGGATGAACATTTACATCAACTGCAGCAGTATTTATCTCTATTTTCAAAATAACAAATGCAAACTTATTTTTCATTAAAAATGTCTTATAGGCTTCATCTATAGCAGATGTTATCAACTTGCTCCTTATATATCTACCATTAATGAAAATAGATTGATGATTTCTATTAGCCCTGGAAGTCTCAGAGCCGCCTGCATATCCTATCAGTTTTATAAATTCATCCTGATAATTGATTTCAGAAAGATGCCTGGTAATATCAGTGCCATAAATACTTGCAATCGTGCTTAACAAATCATTGTTACCAGGTGTATGAATTAATGCTGTACCATTGTTCACAAATTTCAATGATATCTCAGGGTGTCCCAAGGCTATCCTGTTTACTATATCTGATACATATCCTGCTTCTGTGGAATCCCTTTTTAAAAACTTATATCTTGCCGGAGTATTGTAAAACAAGTCTCTAATAGTAATACTTGTACCTGCAGGTGCTCCTGTTTGCTTGATTTCTTCAACATTTCCCCCGTTCACTATGATTTTTATGCCATAATGTTTATTCTGTGTCCTTGTTATCATCTCAACCTTTGAAACGGCAGCAATACTTGCAAGGGCTTCTCCACGGAATCCAAGAGTCAATATGGAGGGTAAATCATCAGAATGCCTTATCTTACTGGTAGAATGTCTTTCAAAAGCTATTTCAACATCATCTTCATCAATACCGATGCCATTATCAATAACCTTAATAAAAGGAATGCCTCCTTTTTTAATTTCTACCACAATTCTTGTAGAACCTGCATCTATAGAATTCTCAACCAGCTCTTTGATTACCGATGCCGGTCTTTCAACTACTTCGCCTGCAGCTATTTTATTTATTGTATTTTCATCAAGCGTAACAATTTTACCCACGCTAAACCAAAACCTTTCTCATTATATAACACACCTAACATATAATACACCTAACATATAACACACCTAAGCTTTTAACACTTTCTGCTGCAAATTGTAGAGAATATTCATGGCCTCAATAGGTGTTAGTGATAAAAAATCAATTTTCTTAATTTCATTAACCAGTTCCTCATGCTTTTTGTGAAAGCTGTTATATGTAAAAATATCAATCTGACCTTCAAGAGGTTTCCTGATTTTTCTTAACCTTGCTTCTTTTTTACTTATATCAGCTTCTTCAAGTTCCCTGAGTATTTCGTGAGCTCTGTCAATTACCTGCTGAGGCAGCCCTGCAAGCCGTGCTACTTGAATTCCATAACTTTCATCAGCTCCGCCACGGACTATTTTTCTTAAAAATATAATATCTTCACCTTTTTCTTCTATAGTTACTTTATAATTTTTTACACCCGATATTTTATCTTCCAGGTCTGTTAATTCATGATAATGAGTTGAAAAAAGAGTTCTTGCCCCAACTTTATTCTTATCAGATATATATTCTATAACTGCCCATGCTATACTTAATCCATCAAATGTGCTTGTACCCCTGCCCACTTCATCCAAGATAAGAAGACTCCTGTCAGTGGCATTATCCAGTATATTGGCCACCTCTGTCATTTCAACCATAAAAGTGCTCTGACCTGCGGCAAGATCATCTGTAGCACCCACTCTTGTGAATATCTTATCTACAACCCCTATTTTGGCAGAATCAGCAGGTACAAAACTGCCTATCTGAGCCATTAAAACTATTAGGGCTACCTGCCTCATATAAGTAGATTTTCCCGCCATATTAGGCCCGGTAATAATAGACACTCTGTTTTTTTCCATATCAAGGAAGGTATCATTAGGGACAAAAGTCCCCTCATTTATCATTTTTTCTACCACAGGGTGACGGCCATCAACAATAACCAACTCTCCGCCTTCATTTACTTCCGGCATACAGTAGGATTCCCTGTCCGCTACTTCAGCAAGAGAACATATAACATCAGTTTCCGCTAAGCTTGATGCTGTACTTTTGATTCTCCCAACCTGAGAAGCTATTTCTTCCTTAACTTCGTTAAAAATCCTGTATTCCAGTTCAACAACCTTTTCCTCTGCACCTAAAATCGTATCTTCAATTTCTTTTAACTCTTGTATTATATACCTTTCACAATTTGCAAGAGTTTGTTTTCGTACATAATAGTCAGGTACAAGAGAATAGTATGATTTTGTTACTTCAATATAATAACCGAAAACTTTATTAAAACCTACTTTTAAGTTTTTTATTCCTGTTTTTGCTCTCTCTGATGCTTCAAGGTCTGCAATCCACCTTTTGCCATTTGTTGAAGCTTGTCTAAGCTTATCAACTTCCTCGTTATATCCATCTTTTATAATGCCCCCTTCTTTAACTAAAATAGGAGGGTCATCCACTATGGATTTTTCAATAAGCTCATAAACATCCTCAAGGTTATCCATTTTCTCATAATTCTTGATATTAAAATCAGCAGAGCAGTTCTCCAATATGTTTTTTATATAAGGAACCTGTCCAATTGATTCTTTCAATGCAACCAGGTCTCTGCAATTGACATTACCGATAATTACCTTGCTCATTAGTCTTTCTATATCATAAACTTTTTTTAAAAGCTCTCTGATTTCCATGCGAACCATATATTTGTCTTTCATTTCAGCCACTGCATCAAGTCTTTCCTGAATATCCGGAATTTTGATTAAAGGCTGCTCAATCCATTTTCTAAGAGTACGCCCTCCCATTGAGGTAACGGTCCTGTCCAGTACCCATAACAGAGAACCTTTTCTTGTTTTATCCCTCATGGTTTCCGAAAGTTCAAGGTGTCGTCTTGTAGATACATCTATAGCCATGTATTCCTCAATATGATATGATTCGATTTTCCGAATGTGTGTAAGGCTTACTTTTTGTGTTTGCTCAAGATAAGCCAGCAACGCACCGGAGGCATTAATAGATAACTCTCCCTCATTTTTGAGAATATCACTTTCTTCAAAGCCTGATTTTATTCGCTCTATTGCGCTGCTTACCTCAAAATATTCATCTGCAAAAGGAGTAATATATGTGTTAAATCTTGCAGTTATCTGGTTTATAATGCTCTTATCATTATATAATTCGGTGTTTACAATGATCTCTGACGGTAAATATTTTGCAACCTCGTCCAAAAGTTTTACAACAGTGTTGCCCCATATTATCTGTGTTGTCAAAAATTCTCCTGTTGTAATATCTACTGCTGCAATACCAAAGAATACCTTATTTTTAAATATTGATAAAAGAAAGTTATTCTTTCTTTCATCCAGCATGGATGATTCAATTACAGTACCAGGCGTAACAACTCTTATAACTTCTCTTTTTACAAGTCCTTTAGCAAGTGCAGGATCTTCTGTCTGCTCACAAATAGCCACCTTATATCCTTTATTTATTAGCTTGGATATATATGGGTCTACGGAATGAAAAGGTACACCACACATGGGAGCCCTTTCATCAAGACCACAATCCCGTCCTGTCAAAGTTATTTCCAACTCTTTTGAAGCAATTTCCGCATCCTGAAAAAACATTTCATAAAAATCGCCCAACCTAAAAAAAAGAATACAGTCATTATATTGCTCTTTTATATCTAAATACTGCTGCATCATTGGTGTCAAATTGGTCATTCCTATACCTCACTTTAATAACGTACCCTCAAGGGACCAGGTCTGGACCTTCTCAATTTTTACTGTTCTCAAGCTCCCTATTATGAGGTCTTCATTTCCCTGGAAATTTACAATCTTATTAGTACACGTTCTGCCGGTGTATATTCCCGGATTGGTTTTACTTGGTCCTTCTACTAAAACTTCCAGGTCTTTTCCCAGTAATTTGTCATTAATCTTTTTACTTATTGCGTTCTGAACTTCCAAAAGTTCTTCAAACCTTGCTTTTTTCACTTCTTCCGGTACCTGATCTTTTCTGTCTGCTGCGGGAGTACCTTTTCTGATGGAATAAATAAATGTATAAGCCGTATCATATTGTACCCTTTTTATTACATCCAGTGTATCCTGAAAATCTTCATCATTCTCCCCCGGAAAGCCTACAATAATATCAGTAGTAATTGAAATTCCGGGGATATTAACTTTTACTTTATCTATTAACTCAAGGTATTTTTCTTTTGTATATCTTCTATTCATTTCCTTTAATATTCTGCTGCTTCCTGATTGAACAGGAAGATGAAGATGCTCGCATACCTTTTTGCATTCTCTCATAGCTTTAATTAAATCATCTGATAAATCTTTCGGGTGAGATGTCATAAAACGTATTCTTTCTATAGTTTCTATGGCATCTACCTCATATAGCAATTTTGAAAAATCAGGGTATCCTTCAATATCTTTGCCATAGGAATTTACATTCTGACCCAGCAGGGTAATCTCCTTGTAGCCCTGTTGTCCTAACATCCTGACTTCATTAATTATGTCTTCCGGTCTTCTGCTTCTTTCTCTTCCTCTTACATAAGGTACAATACAGTATGAGCAAAAGTTATTACATCCATACATAATACTTACCCAGGCTTTAATACCATCTTTACGTAAAACAGGCAGGTCTTCTGCGATTTGTCCTTCTGTATCCCACCATATATCATATAATCTGTGCTTGTCCTTTAAAACAGAGTACAAAAGCTCAGGAAACTTATAAAGGTTATGGGTTCCAAATATAAGATCAACATTACGGTATTTCTTCTTTATTTTTTCAACAACTTCCTCCTGCTGCATCATACAGCCGCAAACTGCGATAACTGTATCGGGGTTTTCTCTCTTAACTTTTTTCAATGCCCCCAAATGCCCGAATACTTTCATTTCGGCATTTTCTCTAACGCAACATGTGTTATAAAGTATAATATCACTTTCATTAATATCATCAGTTTCTTCATATCCCATCAATGAAAGCATGCCGGCAAGTTTTTCCGAATCATTTTCGTTCATCTGACAGCCAAAAGTAGTAATATGATATTTTTTAACAGACCCCTGGTTAATTTGTTTAACCAGGCTGGTATATTTTTTTTGTGCTTTAATTTCCTCCAGGCTAACAGTTATATTTTCTCTTTTTTCCATTAACTCTATCATGCGCCTTTCTCTAGTCCATATATGTTTTTTTCTATGCAAAGCTTTGCTCTTTCAGCATCTTTTCCACCCGAAGTCAATGCATTTTCAAGAAAATCAGGGTTGCCAATTAAAAACCTTTTCATAGAACCCTTAGGATCGTTAATAAAATCAATTATCATATTGTATTGTTTCTCATCAATTAAACCCATATTTAATGCATTATCAAAGGTTCCCCTATCAATGCATACCATCGGGTACAAATTCACTCCCATTCTAGCAAGTAATTCTTTCCCACCCTGTTTTCTATCTACTACAACAACACTCCATTTAATTATACCATTTATTCTGTTTATTGCAGGTATCCATGCCCTTTCATAACTTGATGCTTCAGTTACAAGGTCTGCTATATGAAGAACATTTTTATTTTGAAGGTCCGTAATAGTATTAACTTTATTTTTATAAAATTCGTTAATGCTCAGGTCCTTATAAATTGTCAAATGAGGTTTTTCAAGTAATTGGGCAACTAAAAATGAAAAAAACCAATCTCTTCTCTCTCCGCCTGAAATATAATCGACTTCATTTATATTTATATTGTTCTTAATAAATATACACATATGATCGATTAAGCCTTTAAAAATAGCATCTTTATTGTAGTTTTCCCATAAAAGTTCAGTTAATTTTAAAGGAAAAGAGCATATGTCTTCCTTTGCCTCGTTAATAAACTCAAGTAATTCAGTTGCCTTTTTTTCACTTCCATAGAGAAAATGAGTGTTAATATAATAAGGGCCTATAGTGCCTGATGTGTACCAAAAAGGTTTATCTGCACTACTTACTCTCAAAGCATCAGTTTTAAAAAGCCACTGTACAAGTTTATTACTCATAAGCACTCACTCCTTTTTTATCTTTAATATTTTTCTGCCACCATTCCTGGTTGCCAAGAGTTTTCATTTCCTGACTAAGGTGGGAAGTGTTACCTTCGGTTATAACCGTAAACTGCCCACCTTCACAATCTTTATTATCTTTATCATCTTTATCATCTTCGTAATCAACTATTGTAAAGGAAGTGTTGTCAACCCATGGAAAACCAACCATTTCTTCCAGATCGCAATGATGGAAATAGCACATTAAAGATCTTATGGCAGTACCATGTGTAACAATACAGATGTTATTACCTTTATTACTGCTAATGATGTACTTAAGCTCCTCTATAAGACGCCTCTGAAACTCCTTCATGGATTCACCGCCAGGCATTTTGTGGGCATGAGGTTCATTTTCCCAGGAATAATACTCTTGAGGCCACTTTTTAGGTAGTATATCCCAGGCAACATCCTC
>Ga0116194_1002042_pt1 | contig 11156 bp, 9 predicted proteins | sample AD_SCU001_MetaG_FD_89887 | JGI IMG/M metagenome (GOLD analysis project Ga0116194, IMG submission 89887) | Active sludge microbial communities of municipal wastewater-treating anaerobic digesters from China - AD_SCU001_MetaG | ecosystem: Engineered > Bioreactor > Anaerobic > Digestate | place...
TCCATCCCGGGCGTACTTCTCCTCCCGTTCCTGAAGTTCCTCCTGGCTGATCTTACTGAGCTGGATCTCAAACACCACGCTCCGTTCTCCCCTCGTTGCGTAGACATCTGCCCGCCAGTCGCCTGCCGGCGACTGATATTCAGGTTGAGCATCCCACCCTTCTGCTCTGCAGATCTGGTAAATCTGGCTCTTGAGTCTTAAGTGGTCAAGCGATTCCGGCTCTCCGCCACACTCGTCAGATCTGTGAGCATGATAGAAGTGCTTGAGGCCGCACTTTGACATTCTGGCATGCCCGCTCATCCCGCAGCAGGGCATTGTTATAGTGAGGCCTTTTTTATGCTGAATCCTGAGTTCGCTCCATTCGCTATCAGACAGATCAGGGGCGATAACCCTTTCACCGTTGATGATCGCTGAAAGCGGAATGTTGACCACGTCCTTGTTCCTGATGATATTTTACGATAGTCCTGCGCTGGATCTCCTGGGTACCGGCTTCTGCATCGAGCCGCTCTCTCCACAACCGCGATCTCCTCCTCCGTGAGCCTGTAGGATGGGGATGAATCCGGAATATACTGGAAACGCAAGACCCATTCCAGTCCTCCTACTCTGATTGTAACACCCTGTCATATGGTCAAACTCTCCACATGCCCAGTAGGCTGCTTCTCGGGGGTGTATTTCGCAATGATTCCCGCGACATCTGCCGTGTTGAACGAAACATCACAATGCCAGGTGCCGAACCCACCGTGCCCGTTGACGGCTCGAACCCACTCAGCAAGGGCGGCCCGTTTTGCCTTGTTCTGCTGGCTATCCTGGCCCTTCGTCTCTAGTACCAGGTACTCACCGTTTCCAAGCCGGATCAGATAGTCCGGGCGATACCTTCGCACAACGCCCTGGTAAAGATAGAATACTTCAAATCCGAGATGGTCGTTCTTGGCCCATGCCTGCACCGCAGGGTTCCGGTCAAGGGCGAAGGCCTCGGTGGCCTCCCAGGTGCTGTCGTAAACGCAGAAGTTGATCTGCGATTTTGCGGTCTCGCCACAGGGTTTGGTGGTGTACCAGACCGGCATGTCGGCGGTCGAACGGATGGGGCGTGCCGGGTCGAGGACCGGCACGATGGCTTCGGTGTTCATCTCGCGGATCTGCTCGTAGATGTGCTGGACGACCTTGTTCATGTTGAGGATGAGCAGGACCCGCCGGCGCGTGTCGTCGGTGCTGAAGATGAGGGGGGCGAATTTGACCTTGTCGGAGCGGAGGAACCGATCGATGATGCCGACCAGCTGCCCGACAAGGTCGGCGGCGGTACCCCGCCATTCCGGGCGCATCTGGTCGAGGAGGTCCCGGGTTGTCTCGAAGATGATCCGCTGGAGCCTGATCCGGCCGAGTTCCTCAAGGTCGATGGTGGTGATCTGGTCGACAGCGGGTTTGCCGTCGATGACCGGAGCGAGTTCGGCGATCCGCGGCGTCTGGGCGGCGTCGAGGACGAGGGGTTTTGCGGTCTCGATATCGAGGATGAGCCGTGGCCGGTAGGTGTGCTCGACCCGGAGCACGTTCGGCCAGGTGATCTCGTGCTTCCGGCGGGTGGGGAGCGACTCGATCCGGGTCCTGGGTTTCTCCGGCCTCGGCGGGGCGTCGTCTCCCCCTTCGTGGGGGAGGAAGGTGAAGGGGATGCCGAAGATGTTGACATACTCAGGCGAGAAGAGGCCGGTCTCCTCGTCGACATCGTAACTGGTGCGCCGGAGCCCCCGGCCGATGACCTGCTCGCAGAGGAGCTGACTGGAGAAGGCCCGGAGACCCATGATGTGCGTGACCGTCCTGGCGTCCCAACCCTCGGAGAGCATGCCGACAGAGATGACGTTCTGGATCTTCTCGCCCGCTTCACCGGGTTTCCCGACGGTATCGACCTGCTGCCGGAGATAGAGGGCTATCTCTTTTTTGGTGCGCGGTCGGTTCTCCTCTTCGTCGTCACTCCCGGAGACGGTCAGTGGTTCGTCGAGGGCCTCGGCCTCTTTGAGGACTTTTGAGTCAATGTGGAGGATCCTGCTGCTATCGCGGAGGTCGTCGATGCGGATCTTTTTGTGGGTGAAGGCGTAAGCGACTCTCGCGGCGGTCTCGGTGGTGTTCGCGACGGTGATCATGACCGGCGGGGTCCGGTAACCGGCCGCCTCCCACTCTTTCTTCTTCTCCTGCCAATCGAGGCCGAGGAAGTAGTAAGCGGTGTCGAGGAGAGCTGGGAGTGGTTCGGACTCTTCGGCGCCCTTGTGGTTGAGGTTATCATAGACATCGGGATCGGTGTAGATATGGTAGAACCGGGACCTGTAATTATCTGACCTCGGGTTCGTGTCGTCGCGGATGACGACGCGGGGAGTCTTGACGAGGCCCGACTCGATGGCGTCGTTTAAGGAGAAGTCGCTAACGATCCAGGTGAAAAGGGCTTCTTCGTCACTCCTCTTCCCGCTCGGGGCAAAGGGCGTGGCGGTGAAATCGAAGCAGGAGAGGATGTTCCTTGCCTGGTGGATGCGGTCGAGGCCCTGAACCCAGACGGTGGCCTGATCGATCTCGTCTTTTGCGACCCCTTTGACCTTCGACTCGGCCGGGACCCGCCAGGCATGGTGGGCCTCGTCGTTGATGACGATGAGGTTGTTGTGCCGGGCCATGTCGCCGAGGACTTCGCGAACGTAGGCCTCGTCGCTCTTTGAACCGCGTTTGTCGACGCTCTTCCTTTTCTGGATCTGCTCTGCGCTCTCCCAAGCGAGCGCGTGCCAGTTCTGGACGAGGACTTTCCCCTGCCGGAGTTTTTCTGCAAGGCCAGGCGGGACGATGGCGAAAGCGTCGTAGTAGTTGCCCTCGGAGGAGGGGACGAGAACGGAGAGACGGCTTTTGACGGTGAGGCCAGGGGCGACGACAAGGACGTTTTTGGAAAATCGGGGGTCGGCGGGGTAGGCGGTCTTGTTGAGGACCTGCCAGGCGATGAGCATGGCCATGACGACGGTCTTGCCGGTGCCGGTCGCCATCTTGCAGCAGTATCTGGAGAAGCCGCCGCCGTCGCCCTCGATATCGATCCCGGTCTTTTCCGCGGCTGGCGCCTCGATGAGCCAGATGAGCGTCTCGATGGCCTCGAGCTGGCAGAAGAAGAAGGGCATGCCTCCCCGTTCCTGGTCCCGCCAGTACTCGAGGAGGCGGCGGGTGATGCCGGTGACGCCGGGGTAACCGGCCTCCCGCCAAGCCCTGACGCGGGGCCGGATCCGGTTGACGAGGAGGATCTCGTAGAAGACGCCGGGATCATCGAAGGCGCTGGAACCCTGCGTGGCGACGATGTAGCCCGCTTTCCGCCGGCCTCCCGCGAGGTCGAAGGCGCGGGTGGTCCGGTCGTAGTGCCAGTGGCAGGCGGGTTCGGCGTAGGGCGAGGTGACGATGAGGCGGTCGATGGTCTTCTGCGGCATGGGTTATGCCCCCGGGACGTCCAGCTCCCGCTCGACGATGGACTCGATGCCCCGGTCATCGATGATCTTGACGGCGATGCGCCGCTTTTTGCCGGGTTTGAAGGGGAGGGAGACGGTGCCGCGGTAGGCCTCGATCTTCTCTTCGTCGATCTCGGCCTTGAGGCTCTTCTTGAGTTTTGCCCAACCGTCGTCTTTCCCGGCCATGGGGAAGAAGACCTGCCGGGGGAAGAGGCTGCGGCCGTCGTAATCGGTGTCGAGCATCCACATGGCAATCTTCTCAGGGCCGCCGCCGTCGACGGTGCCGTTGCGGGTGTCGTAGTAATCGAAACCGTTGACGGAGAGGAGGATCGTGCCGGCTTCAGGCCCCTCGGTGATCAGGTTCAGAGTGACGTCGGGCTGGCCGATGAGCCAGAAACTCTCGTCGCTGGAGCGTTTCTTCTTGAGGTCGTTGGTCTGGAGGTCGGTGTTCATCTGGACTTTAAGGAGGGTGACACCGGGCCAGTTGGTCTCGTCGATGTCCTTTGCGGCTTCGGGATCGAACTGGAAGGCGGCGAAGACGAGGATCTCGGGGCGGGGGACGAGGCGCTGCGCCTCTTTGAGTGCCATCTCGACCTGTCGGGCGTCGAGAGCGGCGTGCTCAGGGCCGAAGGAGACGGCGACCTGCTTTTGGGTGTCGTCCGCGGTCTCGCCGTGGGCGTGGAGCCACCGGGTGCCGCCGAGGGGTTCGAGTCGGGCGAAGGCGATCCGCTGGCCGCTCCTGCCGCGGATGCCGGTGGCGAGGAGCTGGGTCCGCCATTCGTCCTGCCGGAGGGACTCGCCGGTGCGGGCGGCGGAGTCGTCGGCCGGGAGGGGTGCGGGGGTGTCGCCGGTGAGCGGTTCGACGGTGGGGGCGGGAACGGCCTCGACGGTGAAGGGGCCGGTGACGCGGACTTTCGTATTGTCGGGCACGGGGTCGTTGTAGAGGGGCTCCTGCGGAGCGTTTCGCCGGATGCTCTCGTCGAGCTCGGCCTGCCACTTCTGCCGGGCGGCGAGGAACTTTGTGTGGGCTTTTCCTGCCGCTTCCGGCCAGGCGGGGTCGGGGTCGGAGGGGACCTCCCACTCCTCGTAGGAGGTCTTCGCGGCGGCGTTGAGGTCAGCGAGGGGGCCTTCGATATCCGGCAGGTATTTTTCATAAATAGCATCAATATTGAGAATTTTAGAGATCGACCCGGGATTGATGTGTGGCGAGGAATTATACATGAAACCGCTTGCGACACCTTCTTCGGGGTGGGCGAGGTTGAAGTAGTTGAAGACGGCGGTCATGAGACGCTGCTTTGCGAGGGTTATCGCGACGCGGGAGGTGTCGCAGGTGATCCAGCGCCGGCCCCACCTCTCAGCGACGTAGGCAGTGGTCCCGGAGCCGCAGGTGGGGTCGAGGACGAGGTCGCCGGGGTCGGTGGTCATGAGGAGGCAACGTTCGATGACTTTTGCAGCAGTCTGCACGATGAAAATTTTGTTTTCGGTGAAACTTCCGATTCCAGTGTCTGTCCAAATATTGTTGTAGGCGATGTAGGGGAAATCTTCTTTATATCTTATGTACTGGATGCTGTTAGCAGCAACGTGTATTCTACCGGCCTTTGCTAACCGGGACAATCCTTCTGGGTATTTTACTTTCCAGTGCGAATTGGGTCCAGTTTCATATACCTTCCCCTGATATTCAAACGGTTGACTGTCTGACGCTGCACCTTGTGATTTGAGATCACTTGGCTTGTAAATCTTTGATCCGGGGGGGAGGGGCACAGTCCCATCTATTTCCTGCTTTTTCAACCCTCTACAAGCTCCCGAAGGCAGTTTTATCCAATTATATCCACTCTCGCCTGGAACAATCTCTTTTTCGACGAATAGTTGGTGATATTTTATCTTCTTGATATCTTTTGCATACCAGATGATGTAATCCCCTGCCCGCGCCAACGTTTTACTCGATGCAAAGCCACTTGTGGTCACATATGAGATCAGTGAAACAAAATTCCCCTTCCCAAACACCTCGTCCATGATCTCCCGCACATGGTGCACGTTCTCGTCCGAGATCTGCACGAACACGCTCCCACTCTCGGTAAGCAGTTCCCGCGCCAATAACAACCGGTCCCGGAGATACGCGAGATACGAGTGTATCCCCAGTTCCCAGGTGTCCCGGAAGGCCCTGAGCATCTCGGGCTCGCTCGTGAGGTCTTCGTCCTTCCTGTCCTTCACATCCCGCCTGTTCACGAAGGGCTGGAAGTTCGAGCCGTACTTGATCCCATACGGCGGGTCGATATAGATCATCTGCACCTTCCCGGCCATCCCCTCCTTCTCCAGCAGGGAGTTCATGACGAGCAGGGAGTCGCCGGCGACGAGGCGGTTGCTCCAGTTGTGCTTGTGGCGGTAGAACTCCACCGCCTCCCGGAGCGGGGGGTTCTCGATCGAGAACTCAAAGAGCGAGGCCTGCCGGTGATCGCCGTTGCTGCTCTTTGCCGCCCGGATGATTGTCCTCGGGTCGATCCGTTCGTGGACGTGGAGGGAGACCGTTGGGACATCAAAGGAGGTGCGCTCGGCCTTCCCCGCCCACTGGAGCTGCGGGTCGAGGTGAGGGTCGTAAGAGTAGGTCTTTGTGCCGTAATTGGGTTCGGTCGCCGCGCTGACCAGTCCCGCCGGCGGGTTATTCAGCCGGCAGGTCCCCTTATGGTCGTATTGCTCGATATTCTTCTGGTTGGGTTTCTCCTTTCGCCGGGCCATAGAATCGCATGCGTGATTCTCTTCTTGCAAAAGTTAAATGTTGTGAAGTGTTCATGCGCTTGTAATAGTTTCTTTGTGGAAAAATGTGATTCAGAGATCTCGATCTTCATTTTGCTCCGTGTCGAGAAGAGTATGGTAAGAGATCAGGAGCATTTTGTGAGATCGTTGTTGAAAATTCTTTATGCCCTGATCAAAGAGTGAAGCGGCTATTCCACCCCATGACGAGAGGCGGCTTCGTATTTCTCATGAACGTCTTCTATGAGTGATACTACGTATCTGCGTCTGTCGAGAACATTTAAAAAAGCCAATTCGTGTTTTTCTGCCGGGCAAAACCTCCCATCATTGCACACAAGCGTTACACCACATCTAGTACATTGCTCTTCAAATAACCTTTCAGAGGTGGCCGCAAGATCGCCCCGAGCAGCAATCGATGCTATCAAACGAGCTGCACGTTTATGCGTTTTAGCATACTCGGTAAGACTGGATAGTTCTATGAAAGGTACATGCGTACCCATGCGGACTAAATTTTCACCTGCTGTTTCCAAGATTATGTCATCTAGTCTCGCAATGCTCTCGAAACTCTTTGGATTAAGTATCATTACCCGTGTAGGTGTGATTACGATATCGAATTCCTTATCCAGTTTGAAGAATTTGTCCTCAACATAGTGTAATGAGTCGTCGACCCAGCGAACCAAACGTTGTTTTGCTAGTCCTTTGAATTGGACGGCTTTCCGAATTGCGAGAACCTTCTCCCCATTTTGTGTATTTCCGGTTCTAAATATACAGAAGTAAGCAAATAGTTTTGGAAGCTCTCGAATTCTGCTGGCTTCAATGGGAATATTTTCCGCATTATATAGTTCAGACAGGTTTCCAAGTAAGAGACTGTCAGATGGTAACTCTAATTGAACTCTTGATGGATAAATTTCCGCAGGATCATATTCCCTTGCTACTTCCACGCCCTTCTGCCAGTTCGACAGCGTTTGCTCTAGCATTCTAAGAAATTCGGCTTTTAAAGTTATATCCGTTGGAACTAAGTAATAAGAGAGCTCTTCACCCTCTTTTAAAATGATTCCAAACTCAATCGAACGAATGGCAGAGCGTGGGTCCGTATTGGTCATTCAGATCACTCTTTCTTGCTCTCAAAGAAAACAGTATCGCTTATTCTTACAGCATCAATCTGCTCATCCTTACGTATAAAGGCCCTGGGAGTTATTAGAACCAGCCTTTCCTCCCCACTGATGCCGTCATTCCTTTGAGGTGGAACAAGAGTAAACAGGTTATAACCAAAAAATGAGAAAAATATGTTGATATAGTGGAGATTAAGGCACCAGAATAACGCTAATATGATCGTTAGAGCGACAACTGCTGAAAGGAAGTTACTGAAGGTATCTAAACTTAATGAATAGACCGGGAACAGGATTGCAAATAGATACACTATGACGTGCTCGCGGTGATCCTCGGCAAACGCGACAGAAATTGTTTTAACATCGCTGTTTGATTGGGCTTTTCCAATACGCCATAGGAGAAATGCGTTCGGAACTACAATTAGAAGTCCACAGATTGCGACAAAAACATACTTATTGAAAAGTGTTGTCCCTCGAATTGCCCATAGCAGGAAAAGTGGAGAGAAACTCGCAAGTACCATAAGTAGCCTTGCCAGTGTCAATCCTTCTTTTCTATAATTTCTCAATTGGTTTCCTCTCCTTACAACTTAATTTTTAGTTCTATATTTCATTCGATACGTTCTTCCTCGATATACTTAGTTTTCTTCACCGCACCCCCTCCCCCTTATTCCACTCCCGCACCAGCCTCGCATAACACCCCTCGCACCTTCGGTGCTCACGCTCCTGCCCTTCGGCCAGTCGCACTGCGAACCGTCGCACCTCGCACCTTCAGTGCTCGAACTCCTTCCCCTCCGGGGAAGTCGTTCCTCGCAGACCTTCGCCTGCGCCTCCCGCGAGCGGTAGACCGCCTTCCCCGCCCCGCAGACGTCGCACCGGCCGAGTTTGACCTTCACCCGCCCAAACGTCCGGCGGACCGGAAAATCAGAGATTTTCCTCACTGCGTTCCAGCACCCCCGAGGGGCTGCGCCCTTGCCGGCCGCTTCGCCTTTGTAAGGCAGTCGTAGCAGAGGTACTCCCCGCCGTCCGCTACAATGTGGCAGGGCTCGTCCTTTGTTGCCACCGGGAGGTGCTCATCTGCGAAATTCGGTGTAGCGTTGTTCTCAAGGGTGAATCAAAAAGAACAGAAAGCCAATGGTTAAATCACTATAGGTGCATCGTCATCTATGGAAGAGTCCCAGAAGGAGAAGATACTCGATATTCTCCGTGGCCCATATTTCAGGATAGAGCCTCACGAAGATTCCCTTGCTCTTTACGATACAGCCCTCACACACAGCTCGTTCTCCAACGAGAGGAAGCAGGAGAACATCCCCTGCGAGGATAATGAGAAATTAGAATTCTTCGGCAATTATCTCCTCGATTTTGTGGTTGCCGGATATCTGCATGACTGTAGCGTGTATGATCCCAAAGAGATGAACAAACGGGTGAAGGTAACCGCGAACGCAAATCTGGCAGATATTGTCGTGAGAAATAATCTCAAGATAGACGAGGCGATACGCTTCCAGGGATGTCGAAAGCCGACGATGAAGATGACTGCCAATGCATTTGAAGCGTTTATTGGAGCAATTTATTATGCTGAAGGGATAGAAAAGGCGCGGGAGGTTATCCTTGGCATATTTGTCGAAGAGCTCAAGACCTTCGATCCTGAGGGCAACTATACAGGCAGACTTAAAGAGTATGTTGAACGGCACCCAGTAGACAAATTACAATGCCAGTCTTTCGCGGAGGGTCCCGACCACAAGAAGGTGTGGAGAGCGGTTGTCCGTCTTAACGGGGAAGAGATCGCGCAAGGTGTCGGGTTCACCAAAAAGCGAGCCGAGATGAATGCCGCACGCAAGGCCCTACTGGAGTTACCCGCCAGATAGTCATTTCAAGAGGATTCCAGAAATCTCCCCGCGGCATCGTGTTCACACTCATAATAGACGAGACGACCGGCCAGGATATGTTGGTCAAGTATTATCACGACAAAGAGAGATGCTATTCTATCGGTGAGATCATGAGGACGTTCACGGCCGTGCTTTACAGGGAAGAGGATATGTACGTCGCGGAGTGCCCGGAGGGCGGCACCGTCAGCCAGGGCAGGACGGTGGAGGAAGCGACGGACGGGACGTCCGGAGCTTGAGCACCGAGGGTGCGAGGGCGGTGGCCAACCTCAAAGAGGCTACGGAGCTGTACTTAGAAGAATTCCCGCTGGAAGACGGGAGGCGGCCTATCATCACGACGTTCGAGGTGGCCGAGGGTGCCCGGGCTTAAACCCACCTCAGGCGAGGCAGTGATCAAGATACTCTCGAAACAGTATGGATTCGTCGTAAGCGGGCAGTCCGGAAGTCATGTTCGGCTTTGAAAGGAGACACCCAACGGTAAGTGCGACCGTCTAAAAGGACAGGAGTTTGAGCACCGCAAGGTGCGAGGTAGGGACGGTCGTCCCGCTGCACAACGAACTGAAGATCGGTACACTTCGCAGCGTCCTGAAGCTGGCGAAGATCGATCCTGAGGATTTTGCCCGGTATCTTCGAGAGGGCCTTCGCGGCTGGCCGCACTGAACCTATCTCATACAATTGGTTGACGTTTTACAACAGATCCTCAATCTCCTCCCGCTCAATCCCGGCCTGCTTGAGGATCTCCAGGAGCGTGCCGGTCGGGAGGTCCCGCCCGTGAACCGGGACGACGACCCGCCGCTTCGTCTCCGGTTGATAGAAGATGTGATGAACTCGCACCTTGCGGTGCTCGAACTCCTTCCCTTCAGGAAGTCGTCCTTCCCTTCACACGGTCCAGCACGAACCCCTTCTTCTCCAGGATCTTGATAACTTTCTGCGCCGTGAGCGCCGGAAGTTTAGGCATGTGCCTCGACTGTGAGGGTGTATTCCAGGAGCCCTTCCTCGGTGGGAATCTCCTCGCCCTTCTCCTGGAGATGTTCAATGTAGAGCTCGATAGCTTCCCGTGCCATCGTTATCGCCTCGTCGACAGTCTCCCCATAGGTGATGCAGCCGGGAAGGCTCGGCACGGTGACGGTGTACCCGCCTTCCGGCTCCTTCCGGAGGAGGATACGGTAGTTCAGGTTTCTCATTGCATCGCACCCCGCTGATCATGCATATGTATGGCCCGCGTATGGCCTATGCATGACAATGATAATACATTACCCGATGATCTATAAAGAGTATCTATAAAAACAACCTCTTTTTGGGAAGAGCATATCACCTCACCCTCTCCCGACTATTCCCCTCCCGCACCAGCCGGGCGTAACACCTTCGAAGCCTGATGGCTTCTCATGCTCGCTCTTGCTCGCACCTCGCACCTAGCGGTGCTCATGCTCCGCTCCTCCGGAGCATCGTTCCTCGCACACCTTCGCCTGCGCCTCCCCCGAGCAGTAGACCGCCTTCCCCGCCCCGCAGACGTCGCACCGGCCGAGTTCGACCTCCACCCGTTCAAACGTCTACCTCCGGAACAAGAGCAAAGATCGTTTCGCGCACCTCCTCCCCGCACGCCACCCGCCGGGACGAGACAAGCGGGACGATCCAGGCCCCCGCCCGGGTCCGGATCACCACCGCTCTACCCGCCGGATTCACCACCGCATGCCCCTCGATCGTCAATTCGGCTGTGATAATCCCACGCTCACCGGCGCTACTCATCTCCGCCTTCAGTAATCTCCCAGCGGCCACCTTTTGCCGGGCCGACGCGTTGCACCTTTCCGGACTGTTTGAGTTTTGCAAGTTGCATCTCTATGGCCCGGGTGCTCTTGCCCAGTGCTTCGGCCATCTCCGGTATGGTGATCTCTGGCTGTCGCCGGATCATGTCCAGGATTAACCCCGAAGTTTTCCCCGAAGTTTTCCCCGAAGTTTTCCCCGAA
>Ga0116194_1002046_pt1 | contig 11131 bp, 12 predicted proteins | sample AD_SCU001_MetaG_FD_89887 | JGI IMG/M metagenome (GOLD analysis project Ga0116194, IMG submission 89887) | Active sludge microbial communities of municipal wastewater-treating anaerobic digesters from China - AD_SCU001_MetaG | ecosystem: Engineered > Bioreactor > Anaerobic > Digestate | place...
ATCGTCACAGAAACCGGCCGCGGGCCGGACGGCGTGTCGCCGTCGCCGCGGCCTGAGAGCGACTCGAGCGGGACGGCTCGGGTCGAGGCGGGCAGGACGCCGCAGCAGGCAGACAGACAAACCGGGCCGGACGCCAGCGGGCGACGGCCCACGCCAAGCGGAACGCACGCCGCTTCGCTTCGCGGAAAGGGAGGATCACCATGGGTCTGACGTCAACACTCTATGCCGGTCTCAGCGGGCTGGACTCCAACGGCATGCAGTTCGAAGTCATCGGCAACAACATCGCCAACGTCAACACGACCGGGTTCAAGGCGCGTCGCGTGCTCTTCCAGAGCCAGTTCAGCCGCACCCTCAGCATCGGTTCCGGCGCCAGCAGCGACTTCGGCGGCACCAACCCCATGCAGATCGGCCTCGGCAGCCAGGTCGCCCAGGTCGATACCGACTTCTCCATGGGCTCGGTCGAGGTCACCGGCATCAACTCCGACATGGCCATCGAGGGTTCCGGCTTCTTCATCCTCAACAGCCCCGACGGCCTCGTCTACACACGCAACGGGTCGTTCAGCGTCAACAACCAGGGCTACCTCGTAGCCGCCAACGGCGAGTTCGTCCAGGGCTACGGCGTGGACGCCGACTTCAACGTCGTTCCCGGCTCGCTGGTGAACCTGACGATTCCCCTGGGCTTCCTCACCGTCGCACGCCCGACCACCGAAGCCGTGATCCAGGGCAACCTGAACGCCACCGGTGAAATCGCCAGCCAGGGCTCGCTGTTGACGTCCGCCCAACTGGAAGACCTCGCCGGCAACCCCGTCACCGACGACACCCTCCTGACGGAAGTCTGCCTGGCCAGCAACCCCGGCGTGGCCCTGTTCTCCGCCGGCGATGTCATCAGCTTCGCCGGCGTCAAGGGCGGCAGAACGCTCGAAACCGCCACCTTCACCGTCGACGCTACCAGCCGCCTCGGCGACTCGGCCCTGGTTCCCGAGGCCAATCGCTTCAGCGTCTTCGTGCAGCAGGCCCTCGGCATCGACACCGACGGGACGCTCCCGACCACGGGCGGCGTCAGCATCGTGGGCAGTTGCCTTCAGATTGCCGGCAACTCCGGCGCCCAGAATGACATCGACCTGTCCACCGAGTCCATCCGCATCAACGGCGTCGACACGCCGTTCACCTGGGCCGACAGCCAGGCCGCCGACGGCGAAAGCGTCTACACCTCCTTCACCGTCTACGATTCGCTCGGCAACCCGATGACCATGGACGTGACCTTCGTCCTCGAGAACGCCAATGCCTCGGGCACCACCTGGCGTTTCTACATGGCCAGCCAGGACGACACCGACATTGACCTCGTGCTCGGCAACGGCACCATCCAGTTCGACAACCAGGGCCAGTACGTGACCTCGACGGGCCTGGAGGCCGTCTTCGACCGCGACGGCACCGGCGCCGTGACGCCGCAGTCGGTCTTCCTGGACGTCACCACGATGACCTCCCTGTCGGCCGAGCGCGACGGTTCGCAGATCGCCCTGTCGAGCCAGGACGGCGTGCCCATCGGCACCCTCGACGGTTTCGGCGTCGGCGGCGACGGCATTATCACCGGCACCTTCACCAACGGTCTGACGCGGCCCATGGGGCAGGTGGCCCTGGCCACGTTCGCCAACCCCAAGGGTCTGCTGGACGGCGGGGCGAGCACCTTCGTCGAGGGGCCCAACTCGGGCGTCGCCGTCGTCACCACGCCCCAGTCGATGAGCGCCGGCAGTATCCAGAGCGGCTCCCTGGAACTGTCGAACGTGGACCTCTCGAAGGAGTTCGTCAACCTGATCACGACGTCAACGGGTTTCTCGGCCAACAGCCGCGTGATTTCCACCGCCGACGAGATGATGCGGGAAATCCTTCAGATGGTCCGATAAAAAGGCGGATTTCTGGACAAAAGGAAAGGCGCTGTTAAAATACGACGTTTTATGGCCGGAGATTTCAGCTTCTGAGCGGAATTGACGATAGAATATGGCGAAGTTGGGCAAGATGGGGGCAAAGGAATGATTCGGGTGACTCGGCTCGGCGGAAAGGAGCTGGTCGTCAACGCCGAGATGATCCGTTTCGTCGAGGCGACGCCCGATACGATCCTGAGCCTGACCAACGGCGAGAAGATCATCGTGCAGGAAAGCGTCGACGAGGTCATTCGCCGCTGTATCGAGTATGGCCGGTCGCTGAGATCGTTGGCCGATTAGGAACGGGAAGCACATGGACATCGCCACACTGATTGGGTTGATTGCCGGGATCATTCTGATCGCCTGGGCCGTTGTCAGCGGTGCCGGCGACAAGGTCGGCGCGTTCGTCGACACGCCGAGCATCGCCATGGTCATCGGCGGCACGGCAGCCGTCACGCTCATCAGCTTTCCCCTGAAGGCGGTCCTCAGCGTCGGCAAGGTGACCAAGAACGCGTTTCTGCACAAGGCTCAGAGTCCGCAGAAGCTCATCGAGGATTTCGTTTCCTATGCCGAGGTCGCCCGGCGCGACGGCATCCTGAGTCTGGAGAGTGTGACCAAGGACATCAAGGACGAGTTCGTCGTCAAGGGCATCCAGATGGCCATTGACGGTACGGACCCGGAGTTGATCGAGCAGATTCTCAACAGCGAGCTGGACGGCATCGCCGAGCGGCACAGCACCGGCAAGAGCATCTTCGACTGCATGGGCAAGTACGCTCCGGCCTTCGGCATGATCGGCACCCTCGTCGGGCTCGTCATCATGCTTCAGAACATGGAGGACCCGTCGAGCATCGGCTCCGGTATGGCGGTCGCCCTGTTGACGACGCTCTACGGCGCCGTGGTGGCCAACCTCATCTGTCTGCCCCTGGCCGACAAGCTGGCCCGCCGGTCCAGCGAGGAACTCCTTCTGAAGGAAATCGTCATCCGCGGCGTCATGTCGATTCAGTCCGGCGACAACCCGCGTGTGGTCGAACAGAAGCTCAAGACGTACCTGCCGCCGTCGATGCGCATGGTGGAAGAGGTCGAGGCGGCGTAGGGGCCGACGGGAAACGACGATGGCCAGAAAAGCCAAAGGTTCAGGAGGCGAAGGCGGCGGCGGGGGATGCCCCGAGTACATGCTCACGTACGGGGACATGATGAGCCTGCTGCTGTGCTTCTTCGTCATCATCGTCAGCCTCAGCCAGATCAAGGAGGAAGAGAAGTTCCGCGCGGTGATGGAAAGCCTGAAGAAGGCGTTCGGCTACAATATGGGCCGCAACGCCATCCCCGAGCCGCCGAGTATGCTCAACCCGAGCATGAACCTGGTGGACGTGATCAAGCAGGAAATCAACCGGATGCGGACCCAGACGGCCAGCAACCAGAAGACCAAGAGCCCGGAGAGCCAGATCGGCAAGAGCACCTCCGTCCGCAACATCCGCGACGGGCTGATGATGACCATCGGCGGGCTGTCGCTGTTCGAGGAGGGCAAGGCGGACCTGCTTCCCGAGGCCCAGGAGGAACTCAAGCAGGTGGCCGAGATCATCGTCGGCTACCGCAACAAGGTGCTGATCCGGGGGCATGCGAGCCGCGCGCCGCTGCCGGCCGGATCGCCGTTCAAGAACCAGATGGAGTTGTCGTATGCCAGGAGTCTGGCGGTCATGCAGTTTCTGATCGACCAGAAAGTCAAGCCGGAGCGTCTCAACGTCGAGGCCTGCGGCGCCAACGAACCGCTCAAGGTTCAGGTGTTCAACGAGGAGGGCCTGGCCAGCAGCCGGCGCGTCGAGATCATCGTCAAGGACACGATGGTCGAAGACTACGAAGGCGACCAGGAACCCGCGAAGTCTCCACCACCGGGAGGGACTGATGGCTGACGAGAAACAGGCTGCCGAGCAGACGCCTGAGGGCGAAGGCGCCCCGAAGAAGAAGTTCAACGTGAAGGCGATTGTCCTGATCGGCGGCTTTGTTGCCCTTCAGGCCGTGCTGACGCTGGTCATCGTCTGGGCCGTGCGCGGCGCCAGTGGCGCTGGGCCACAGCCGGCCGAGGCCGCCGAGACCGCTCAGACCGCACCGACCGCCGACGACCTGGTGGTCGTCCCGGCCCTGCCGAACGACAGTGAGAACAAGGTCGTGGCCGTCAACGCGCAGCGCGGACGCCTGGTCTACTGGGCGCTGAAAGTGTCGCTTCGCGTCCCCAAGGGGCAGGAGGAGACCCTCAAGGCCCAGTTGATCGCCAACGAGGATCTTATCCGCGACAAGATCAGCACCGTCGTCGGCAAGTGCGACCCGGTGATTCTCGAGCAGGAAGCCGACCATGCCACGCTGAAGCGGCAGATTCGCTTCGCCCTCAGCAGCGTCCTGGGCAAGGGCGCTGTCAGCGAAGTGGTCATTCCGCAGTGCATTCCGCAGGTGGTGGACTAGGAACCGCGAGCCGAGGAACCAGTCATGGCTGACGAAGAAGTGGGCCGGCAGGACGCTGCCGAAGAGAGTCAGGACGCGACCGCCCAGGCGGCCACGCAGGACGAGCAGGTGGCCTCGGCGGCCGAACCTGCCGCCGCGGACGCCGCGCCTGCTGCCGCCGATGCCGAGCCGTCCACGTCCGATGCCGCCCTGGGCGCGCTGGACAGCATCGAGAGCCAGCTCGGCGAGGTGCTCTCGAACCTGGACGGCCTCAGCGACTCCGGCCTCGGCGGCGCTGTGCCAAGCGGCGGCACGGCCAACATCGACCTGCTGCGCGACGTCACGCTGAATGTGAAGATTGAGCTCGGCCGAAGCCGCATGTACGTCGAGGACATCCTGCGGCTCAGCGAAGGCAGCGTCGTCGAACTCGACAAGCTGGCCGGCGACCCCGTGGACGTCTTCGTCAACGACCGTCTGGTGGCCCGGGGCGAGGTGCTGGTGCTGAACGATAATTTCTGCGTGCGAATTGGTGAAATCGTCACGCAGGACTGACGTGAAGGTGTCCGTGGGCCGGGTTGCGGAGCGACCCGAAAGGACAGTGGGATGAATCCAGCGGTGCGAATGTGGGACCTCACCGTGCGTGCAGGCACGACCTTGTGCTGCGCGCTGATACTGTGCGCCGCGACCCTCGCCGCAGGCGATGCTCCTTCGGCCGACCAGCCCGCCGTCGCCACCCCGTCCACGGGCGGCGCCGCGACGCCCGTTGCGCCTTCGACAGCTCCGGCCGACGCCGCTCAAGCTCAGTCGTCCGCCGACACGCGCCCCGACATCCCGGCACGCAGCGATCCGGCGGACCCGACCCTCGACCTCGAGAAGAACCTCATCGGCGGTCACGCCGGCGACGCCGACCAGGGCGACGCCTCGTCGTGGCTGTCGTTTGTCGGTCCCCTGGTCGCCGTCCTTGGCGTCATGGCTCTGGTTCTTTGGGCCGCCAGGAAGTTCGTTCCCGGCATGCGGCGGATGGGCGGCTCCGGCGTCGTTCGCGTGCTCGCCCGGACGCACCTGTCGCCCCGGCAGAGCATCGTTCTCGTCAAGGTCGGCACACGCATTCTCGTGGTCGGCCAGACCGCCGATCAGATCTCCCGACTCGATTCCATCACCGACGGCGACGAGGTGTCGCACCTGCTCGGTCAGTGTCACGGTCGCGGAACCGACAGCCCCTCGGACGCTTTCCAGGGCGTCCTGAGCGACGCGGACCGCGACTTCGCCGTCGCCGACGACGCGACGCAGGATGCCGCAGACGTGACCGGCGATCAGGACCGTTCCGCCGCCGAACCCGAGCTGGGACGCGTGCGGAGCCAGTTGGACGAATTGGCCCGGAAGGTCAGGGAGGTTGCCGGGTTGCGACGTTAGAATCCAGGAGCACAGCATGACGGTGAAGTGGGCGAAGTGGGCAGCAGTGGCCGTGGCCGTGGCGATCGTCGCGACGGCGTCTCATGCTGCGCTGGCACAGACGTCCGCCCCCGCGCAGCCCCTCGATAACACGCTCATCCCCGACCTCACCGAGCACCTCAAGCCCGCCCAGACACGCGAGAGCCTCTCCGGAAGCCTCCAGATTCTCCTGCTCCTGACCGTCCTGTCGCTGGCTCCCTCGATCCTCATCCTGATGACCAGCTTCACGCGCATCGTCATCGTCCTGTCGCTCCTGCGACAGGCCATGGCCACCCAGCAGTTGCCGCCCAACCAGGTTCTCATCGGCCTGGCCCTGCTCATGACGTTCATGATCATGGGCCCCGTCTGGCACGACGTCAACCAGAACGCCCTTCAACCGTACCTCGACGGCAAACTCTCCCAGAAGGAGGCCCTGGCCGTCGCCGCCGTGCCCGTCCGGAGCTTCATGATCCGCCAGATCGAAACCGCCGGCAACCAGGCCGACGTGCGGCTCTTCCTCGACTACGCCGGACTCGACTCCGCCGAGCGATGGGAAGACGTTCCCTTCACCGTCCTCGTCCCGGCCTTCGTCACCAGCGAGCTGAAGACCGCCTTCCTCATGGGATTCAAGCTCTATCTGCCCTTCCTCATCATCGACATGGTCGTTTCCAGCGTGCTCATCTCCATGGGCATGCTCATGCTGCCGCCGGTGCTGATCTCCATGCCGTTCAAGCTCCTGCTCTTCGTGCTTGTCAACGGTTGGCACCTCGTCATCGGCAGCCTTCTGAAGAGTTTCGCACCGATATGACGCCGGCCGCGCCGGCGGCGGACCGCGGCGCGGCGACGGCGAAGACGGCAGGGCAGGGCACACACGGCACAGAACAGAGGACTGCGACACAATGACTCCCGAACAGGCCATCGATATCGGACGCGAAGCGCTCGTCGTGATGCTCGTCATCAGCGCGCCGATCCTGCTGCTCGGCATGGTCGTCGGCCTTGTCATCAGCATTCTCCAGGCCGTCACCCAGGTCCAGGAGCAAACCCTGTCGTTCGTGCCCAAGATCATCGTCATGGGCCTGGCCGTCGCCCTCTTTATGCCGTGGATCATCAGCAAACTGCTTCACTTCAGCGAGGACATGTTCAGTCTGGCTTTCTGACGCAAGGCAAGACGCACCTATGCTCGAACTGGCCGACATCATCACCTGGCTTCCCGCTTTCGCGCTCGTCCTCATGCGCGTCGGCGGCATGATGCTCAGCGCGCCGCTGTTCAGCTCGACCACCATCCCCGTGCGCATCAGGGCCATCCTCGTCGCCGCGATCGCCGTCGTGGTCTTCCCGATCGTGCGGCCCGACATGCAGCACCTGCCGCCCACGCTCCTGGGCACGGCCGTCGCCGCCGGGGCCGAAATGATCATCGGACTCACCGTCGGCCTGGCCGTCAACCTCCTCTTCGTCGGACTCCAGATGGGCGCCTCCCTCATCGCGCAGCAGATGGGACTCGGCCTGGCTCGCATCTTCAACCCCGCCATGATGGAAGAGGACGATCTCCTGGCCGCCTTCTACGTCCTCGTCGCCACCGCCCTCATGCTCGCCATGAACGGACACCACCTCATCATCAGCGCCGTGCTCGACAGCTTCCGCGCGCTGCCGCCCATGACCGTCACCATGCAGCCCGAACTGCTCGACACCGTCCGCGGACTCCTCCTCAGCAGCTTCGTCATCGCCCTGAAGGTGTCCGTCCCGGTCGTCGTCGTGCTCTTCCTTGTCAGTCTGCTCATGGGGTTCCTGGGCAAGACCGTGCCGCAACTGAACATCCTCGTCGTCGGCTTCCCCCTGCGCATCGGCGTCGGCCTGCTGACGATGGTGGCAACCTTTGGCATTACGCTCGTGGTCTTCAGCCGCGGGTATCGAGACACTGTGGACGCCCTGGCCGGCATGATCGGCCGCCTTGGCGCGTGAACGCCGCCGACGTGCGGCAACCTGTGGCGCGGGCCCGACGGCCCTCGCGATGATCGGACGAAACGATGGCTGACGAAAGCTTCGGCGAGAAAACAGAAGCCCCAACCTCGCGACGCATCGAAGAGGCACGCGAACGTGGCCAGGTGCCGCGCTCCGTGGACCTTACGGCCGCGATCATTCTCCTGGCCTCCATGGCTGCGCTCTACTTCGCCGGCGGACCCATCGGTGGGTCCATGCTCAGGACCATGCAGGACATGCTCGCCTTCGAGAACGCCGGCCTCATGGACGCCCAGGACGTCCTCGCCGAGTTCGCCCACTCCGCCTACTACTTCGTCGTCACCGTCGCGCCGATCATCCTGACCATCGCCGTCGTCGCCGTCCTGGCCAACATCGTCCAGAGCGGCATCGTCTTCTCCGGCCACCCCCTCGAACCGTCGCTGGACAAACTGAACCCCATCACCGGCTTCGGACGCATCTTCTCCGGCAGGGCCCTGGCCCGGCTTGCCGGCAACCTCCTGAAGCTGGCCGGCCTGACCTGGGTCGCCTGGGTCGCCATCCGCGGCGACTTCGACCGCATCGTCGCCCTGTCCGACATGCCCGTCGCACAGATGTTCCACAACGGCGGCGAGGTCGTCGTCTCCCTCGGTTTCAAGCTCGGCCTCATCCTCCTGGTCATCGCCGTCCTCGACTACATGTACCAGCGGTGGCAGTTCCTCGAAGACCTCAAGATGACCAAGCAGGAGGTCCGCGAGGAAATGAAACGCATGGAAGGCGACCCCCTGATCCGCGAGCAACGACGCCACATTCAGCGGCAACTGGCCATGCAGCGCATGAGCGCCGCCGTGCCCAAGGCCGACGCCATCATCACCAACCCGACGCATTTCGCCATCGCCGTCCGCTACGACGCCGAGACGATGGCCGCGCCGCAGGTCGTCGCCAAAGGCGCCGACCTCATGGCCAAACGAATCCGCGAAATCGCCATGGAGCACGGCGTCCCGATCGTCGAGAAGCCGGCCCTGGCGCGAGCGCTCTACAAAGCCGTTGAGGTGGGACACGAAATCCCCCTCGAGTTCTATCAGGCGGTCGCCGAGGTCCTGGCCTTCGTGTACCGCATCAGTGGTCGGCACTTTGCCCGCTCGGCGACGTAGCCCGGCGGTCCGTCTCACGCGCGTTCGATGGTGAACGCATCCCGCAAGGACGCGGGCGGCTCTGACGAGGAAGCTTCCGAATGGCTCAAGACCTGGCTGCCGCTCAGAACGGTCCTCTGGCTTTCATCGCCAGGCATCGCGGCATCATCCTGCCGCTGGCCGTCATCGGCCTGATCCTCGTTATCGTCGTGCCCCTGCCGCCGTGGATGCTCGACATCCTCCTGGCCTGCAACATCACCCTCAGCATCACCGTCCTGCTGACCACGTTGTACGTCAACAAGCCGCTGGACTTCAGCGTCTTCCCGAGCCTGCTGCTCGCCCTGACGCTCTTCCGACTGGTCCTGAACGTCGCCTCGACGCGACTGATTCTGACCATCCCCGACCGCGCCTCCGATGCCTCCGCCGCCGGAGACGCCGCCGGCAAGGTCATCGAAGCCTTCGCCCAGTTCGTCGCCGGCGGCAATCTCGCCGTCGGCGTCATCGTCTTCGCGATCCTTGTCATCATCCAGTTCGTCGTCATCACCAAGGGCGCCACGCGCATCAGCGAAGTCGCCGCGCGGTTCACCCTCGACGGCATGCCCGGCAAGCAAATGGCCATCGACGCCGACCTCAATGCCGGACTCATCACCGAGGCCGAGGCCCGGCAGCGACGCGAATCCATCAGCCAGGAGAGCGATTTCTACGGCGCCATGGACGGTGCCTCGAAGTTCGTCCGCGGCGACGCCATCGCCGGCATCATCATCACCATCGTCAACATCCTCGGCGGTTTCTACGTCGGCATGGTCGAAAAGGGGTGGGCCGTCGGCGAGTGTCTCTCCCTGTTCACGCGACTGACCATCGGCGACGGGCTCGTCACCCAGGTTCCCTCGTTCATCATCAGCATCTCCGCCGGCCTCATCGTCACCCGAAGCGCGTCGCGCAGCGACCTCGGACGCGAGATGATCAGCCAGCTCACCAGCCGCCCTATCGCCATGGTCATCGCCGCCGTGTTTCTCCTGCTCATGGCCGCCGTCGGCCTGCCGCCGGTCCCCCTCACGGTCCTGGCCATGACGTGCCTGGCCACGGCCTGGTTCCTCAACAAGTCCGGCGCCGCCGCCAGACAACGCGAAACCGCCAAGACCAAGCAGGCGTCCCAGCAACAGCAGCAGAAGAAGCCGCAGTCCCCCGACGACGGCCTGATCCTCGTCGATGCCATGGAACTGGAGATCGGTTACGGCCTGATCCGCCTCGTCGATGCCGCCCAGGGCGGAGATTTACTTGACAGAATCAGCATGATCCGTCGACAAGTGGCCCTCGAATTGGGTATCATTGTGCCGCCGATCCGAATTCGGGACAACATGCGACTCGACCCGAACGAGTACCGAGTGCGTATCAAGGGCAACACCGTCGCTCGAGGCGAAGCGCGAGTCGGCATGTTCCTGGCCATGGACAGCGGGGTTGCCGCCGGCGAGTTGCCCGGCGGCATCCGAACGCGGGAGCCCGCCTTCGGACTTCCGGCCTGGTGGATCGGCGAGGATCAACGGCAACGGGCCGAGATGCTCAACTATACCGTGGTCGACGCTTCCAGCGTGCTCGCCACGCACTTGACCGAGCTGATTCGAAACCACGCGTCCGAGCTGCTGACGCGAGAGGAAGTCAACAAGCTCATCAAGAGCCTGAAGGAGAAGGCCCCAAGCGTGGTGGACGAGGTGGTTCCCAGCGTGATGAAAGTCGGCGACATCCAGAAGGTCCTCCAGAATCTCCTTCGCGAGCGCGTCGCCGTCCGCGACCTGGAGACCATCCTCGAGACCCTCGGCGACTGGGCCCCCAGGACCAGCGATATCGACGTCCTGACCGAGTACGTTCGCAACAGCCTCGCCCGGTCCCTCTGCGACCAGTACGTCGGCGCCGACGGCGTCCTCCGGGTCGTCACCCTCGATCCCGCCCTGGAAGATCGCATCTCGGCTCACATCGAGCACAACGAACGCGGCAGCTTCCTGACCATGCCCCCCGACGTCGCTCGCAACGTCGCACGCGAGATCGCCGACGCCGTGCGGCCCCTGGTCAACGGCGGCTACCCGCCCGTCGTCCTCACTTCGCCGCAAATCCGCGCCCAGGTCAAACGCATCGCCGATACGGTGCTCCCGAACCTGGCCGTGCTGTCGTTCAACGAAATCGTCCGTGGCGTCAAGGTGGAAAGCATGGGCATGGCGGAGTTGAAAGCATGATCCTGAAAACCTTCAGAGCGCCTTCGATGCGAGA
>Ga0116194_1002051_pt1 | contig 11119 bp, 8 predicted proteins | sample AD_SCU001_MetaG_FD_89887 | JGI IMG/M metagenome (GOLD analysis project Ga0116194, IMG submission 89887) | Active sludge microbial communities of municipal wastewater-treating anaerobic digesters from China - AD_SCU001_MetaG | ecosystem: Engineered > Bioreactor > Anaerobic > Digestate | place...
GAGGATTAATAATGATTGAATATTCTGAGTTTACTGAAATGCTTAACAAGAGAATTAAATTAGGAAAGGACTTTTTTTTAGATTTATTAAATAAAGTGATAGATGACCCAACAAGATATGTTGGATTGTTTAGACTAAGTAATGCTAAAACAAAGCTTGTCCAAAATGTTACGCAAAGCAATGAAATCAAATTTGGTGATTTCATGGAAGAAATCGTGACAGAGTACATAAAATTGCAAGGATATAGCACACATGAAAAATGGCTGGGTGCAGATGAAAATGGTGATTATTTAAATGCCGATCAATTATTTAGCAAAAACAACGTGATTTATCTTGTTGAACAAAAAATCAGAGACGACCATGACAGCACAAAGAAGAGAGGACAATTTCTAAATTTCAAAAAGAAAGTAAACCTACTAAAAAGTAGATATCCAGGAATGGAAATAAAAGGTATCATGTGGTTTATTGATGATTCAAAAAAGAAGAATCAACGCTATTACATTCAAGAGATGAATTCGTTTAGAGATAATAATGTTGTCTTGAAACTATACTATGGACAAGAGTTTTTTGATTCCCTATATCGTGGTGATGAAGCTTGGGAAGAACTAGTTGGCCATTTGTATAGTTATAGACAAAGTCAAAGTAACGATGTAATTAACATCCCAGACTTTGATACAAGTGAAGAAGTATACTTAGCATTGTTAGAGATTTCAACAACCAGATGGAAAAAGTTGATTTCCAACAGTGAATTATACAAAGATCTCAGAAGTGAGCTATTTCCAACCGGACATAATATTGATAAAGCAAAAAGGGTAAGAGGGCGAAATTAGAATGGAATATGATGTAATTATTAATGGCGATTCAATTGAAGAAATGAAGAAAATAAAATCTGAATCTATTGATTTAATTTTCGCTGATCCTCCATATTGGATGCGAACAAATGGTGTTCTTAAACGGGTAGAAGGTACTGAATTTAAAGGTGTTTATGAGGATTGGGACAAGTTTCAATCTAATGAAGACTATTCTGAATTTACTAGAAAATGGCTGATCGAATGTAAACGAATATTGAAGAAAAACGGTTCACTATGGGTCATCGGTGGTATGCAATGCATATACACAATAGGTGGAATAATGCAGGATTTAGGTTTTTGGTTAATCAATGATGTTATTTGGCAAAAATCAAATCCAACTCCAAACTTCATGGGTACTAGGTTAAACAATAGTCATGAAACTTTGATTTGGGCAACTAAATCAGAGAAATCTAAATACACATTTAATTATAAAACAGCTAAAGAATTAAATGTAGATACAGTTTCTGATACTGAATATGAAAAAGGCGTGCGAAAGCAATTAGGATCAGTATGGAAATTTCCAGTTGCATCGGGAAACGAAAGAGTAAAAGATGACGATGGGAATAAATTACACAGTACTCAAAAACCTGAAAGTCTTCTATACAGGATAATAGCGATTAGTAGCAATGTTGATGATGTGGTTTTGGACCCTTTTGGTGGAACTATGACAACTGGAGCAGTAGCTAAACAAATGGGAAGAAAATACATCATGATAGAACGAGACCCCAAATATTGTTCACATGGCCAAAAGAGGATTGATCAAATTACTCCACTTGTAGGCGTCATAGAAAATGCCATATTTGATGTAAAGCCCATCAGAGTAAAAATGGAAGATATGATTAATGAAGCCTACTTTAAAGTAGGTGAAAAATTTTATCTTAAGAACGATGATAAATTTGCAACCTTAGAACAAAATGGGAAACTTATTATTGATGGAAAAATCGTCGATATGCATACCGGTGCTGCTATCTTGAGTAAGCTAAAATCAGATAGAGTTAATGGTTTTGACTATTGGTTTGTTGAAAGAGATGGTAAAAGAGTTTCTATTTCAGATGTAAGAGAAAAATATAGAAGACACCTTGAAAAAGCCAAAAAAAGTTAGGGAGATAACTGTTATGGATAAAGGATATGTCTATGTATTAATTAACCCAAGTTTCAAAGAAGATTGGGTTAAAATAGGGAAAAGTAAAAGAGTACCAGATGTTCGAAGTAAAGAACTCTTTAACACAGCAGTACCACTTCCTTATGAAATTAATGCAACACTTAAAACTGAAAAATTCAATGAAGCTGAACGTATGATTCATCGAAGCATCGATAGAATCTCTGATCTTCGTATCAATAAGAGCAGAGAGTTCTTTAATATTGCTCCAGATAAGGCATATGAAATTCTTTGCGATATAAAGGATCTGCTTGGAGATGAAGCCGAAGTAGAATTATTTGGTGATAATGTAGAGGTTGAATCTAATACATCCAAAGGAAAGAGAACCAAAGGAGAACGTTTTGATTTCTATAAGAGAGGTCTTAAAAATGGAGATCAGGTTACATTTGTTGATGATCATCTAATCACAGCGATCGTTGCTAATAGTAGACAAGTGCTGTTCGAAGGAGAACTTTGGTATCTTTCTGCATTAGCAAGAGAGTTATATACTCGCAGAAACCAAGTCAGTGCATCTGGATCATATCAAGGTCCTGCATACTTTGAGTTCAAGGGTAGAAAGTTGAATACAATTGAGAAAATCGCGGATAACCACGATGACATCTAAGCATGACAGAATACTTAATGCTGTAACTATTGGTGTCCAAGCAGCATCCAAAATCCTACAAATCAAAGAACCAAACATATATTTCAACAAATCAACTGACTTTTTAAATCCAAATATCTCTAGTTTCTACCATATGTCAACCAATTCAATCGTATTCAATGAGGATTGGGCTGCATATGTAGATGAACTAGAGATCATCGTGACATGTTTCCATGAGACAAGACATGCATATCAATATCACTGTATCAAAACAAACTCAATCGAAGATGAGGAGACCATCAAGATATGGAAGAGTGAATTTGAAAGATATAATAAACCATCAAACACGAATGATTCAAAGAATGATGAGTCATATCTAAAACAATCAATCGAGATTGATGCGATTGCTTTTACATACCATCAGATGAAAGAGCTGTTTGATGTGGGAGTAAAAGTATCAACCGAGATTAAAAGACAAGTTGACAATAGAATTCTTGAATTAAATGGGATGTAGTTAGTGATCAACTACGACTCAATCAGAATAAATTGCATGATTTTCAACAAACCGAAAACAACAAACTTTAATTCAGTATCTAAATGTCAAATAATGTGTTTCTATTCTAGAGTTTACCCAAGAGACTATTTCAAATGGAAAGGGTCTTTAATTGCTCCATGACCTAGAGAAGTCTATGAATATATTTCAATTTTAGATGGATTGGCGGAGTTTATCCCACTATCTCAATTGATTAATCACTATATAATGATGGAATTATTAGAATAATGTGAGACAGAGTGGAAAGTTTCACTGATTAGGATAATAAGGACAAAAGAAATATCTTTAAAGGCTTTACATAAGAGTTTTAAATAACACTGAGTGAACATATTCATGCTAATATTGGTAAACTCTCATGCGAAATTAATACACTAAACTCTTTTTAAAAAAGATAATTGTTTTACAATAATGATTATCTAAAGCACAAACATATATTGATTATCAAATTTTTAGGGCGTATACGCCCTGTTTTTTTATGAATAACTATGAGACAATATATATAAATAATAACCGATTGGAGAAATATATGTTAAATGAAAACATAAGACCAGGTATTCAAATACATGCAAGTCGTAACATAAGTGCTCTGTTTACTAACGATGAAACCAGCATTGCAAACTTTTTTGCAAAAAGTTGGTATATTACCAATGCAGGGAGTATTAAATTAGCAAATAGTAAATACAAATATTTCCTAATCAAGTCAACACTTGAATATGAAGAGTTGTATGGAATATCAAAAGAGATAGTAGTCATATTAAGTCCATATATTAAATTTCAAGCTAGAGAATTAGACGCATTTGAAGGAATATATAATCGATTTCAAGAAAATCGACCTGAGAGAATTTGTTATATATTAGTCAGTCCCGATTTGAAAATTGAAAATGCTTTATCAACCTTTTTAACCGCACAAGAATCTCAAATAGTTATACCGATGACATACAGGGAAATTTTTGATAATATAAATGAATCTTCGTTCATTAAGGCTAGATTCCAAAAATACTTTTTCCAAAGGAATCTTTTCGATATGGCGGATCCATTAAAAAAGGATATATACTTCTTCGGTAGAAATGAACTTACTCTATCAATAATCGACAAACATAGATCCGGCCAGAATGCTGGATTATTTGGGCTTCGGAAAACTGGAAAAACTTCTATAATATATGATATTATTAGAAAAATACCCCAAAGAGACTCTATTGGTATTTTAATAGACTGTCAAAATACCTCTTTTAGCAATAGAAGATGGAATAATGCTTTATATTATATAATAATGATTATATATAAAGAATGCAAAGTGGATGAAACCGTACATGAAGAGGAATTTACAGAAATAAATGCTAGTATATTATTTGAAAAATACATAACAGATATATCTTCAAAACTTGGAAAAAGATTATTACTGCTTTTTGATGAAATTGAAAACATTACATTTGGAAAATCTAGCGTTAATCATTGGGCAAAAGAGCTGGACTTTGTTTACTTTTGGCAAAGTATTAGAAGTATATTTCAGAGCACAAGGGATGTTTTTACATTTTGCATTCTAGGCACCAATCCTAAATGCATTGAAGATCCTATTATTCTTGAAAAAGACAATCCGATATTCAACTTAATTGAACCCAAATATATACCTGGATTTGATGTTAATCAGACAAAAGATATGGTAAGAAGATTGGGGAAATTAATGGGTATTACATTTGATGAAAGCATATATTCAAAGCTATGTGAAGAGTATGGAGGTCATCCTTTCTTGATACGTCAAGTTTGTAGTGTAATACACACTAGATTCAAGAATAGACCGGTAAATATTGATCGACAAAAATATGCAGAAGTTAAAGATTTTTTTAATCAGAATAGCGATTATTTTGAAATGATTTTAGTAGTTTTACAACAATTTTATAATGATGAGTACGAGATGTTAAAACTCTTGGCTAAAAATGAACTTGACACATTTTCATATTATGCTCAAGAGGATAGATCATATATAAAACATTTATTGGGTTATGGAATCATTAAGCAAATAGAAGGAAGTTATGATTTCTTGATTGATTCGATAAAAAACTACATACTTAGAAAAGAAAGTACAATTAAACTAGCAAAATCAGATGAAGATATATGGATTTCACTTGTGATAAACAGGAACAACTTAGAATTGAGATTAAGAAAAATGGTGAATGTAATAACAAGAATATCTAAGAAAAATGAGGTCAATGCAAGTAAACATATAACTAATGTACTATACGGTGCTGATGCAAATAAATACGCCACCGTTCCATACAATGATCTATTTGATTCAAAAAAATCAAGAATATATTTCAAAAATATAACAACCTTAATTCTTGCCGATTGGGAATCATATAGAGATTATTGGAGAGATAAGGACCAATTTACATTTGCAATGAATATTGTTAATAAGGAAGGCAGATTTGATGCTCATGCAAGTGTACCAAGTTCAGATGAAATTGCACTTATAGATAGTGCATTAAAAACAATATTGAAAGGTGTTGACAAATTTAATGAGGTTATGGGATTTTAACTTATCTATCTTATGCTGCAATTTCTAGAAAGATAGCCCGATTGAGATATATAGTCATAGATTAATTATAAATGTTTTGCTTGATTCTATGATCAAAAACATAACCAGAAGTAAACCACCAACACAAGTATAAAGCTACTTAATGAATTGAGTTTTGAAATCATTACATATGAATCAAGCATTGGTAGTGTCAATAATTTTGTGTAAGTGAAGTGAGATAAAGTGTTCGAACTCTCTCTAGTGGTTTTATGATTCTGAAGCACTATGCTTAATGAACATTTCGTTCAATGCAGCATTTGCAAGTATAAAGCCCTTTTGGATTCTCTTCTGGAATCTCTGGTTGTATTGACAGGTATAAGTGACAATGAGTCTGATGAACGAATCCTCATTCGTATACTGATTTTTACTTTTGGTGGTGTTTTTAATGCTTATTGAATTCTTTGAACAGATTGTTCGTATAGAGTGCGTTCTGATTTCTTGAGAATAAGACAAAAGGTGAATAGAGATGGGTAATTCTTTAACTTTTTATTGACTTGAGTATATCACTTATACTATGTGGTGATAAACCCATGAAACCCATCATTAGCATTCACCGACGTGTCTTGTGTGTAGATGATCTTCTGATAGTTTTACACTCAATTCTGTCTTTCACCCTTACATCATGTTCAACTCTCTACGAGTTTTGAACACGACAGGAGTGATGTCTGGCTTTTGGAAAACGTTTGAGATCACATTCTTAATCCATAGAAGACCATCTGTGATAAACATTAAGGATTTCTCAACACCAAGTTCCTTCAAGTCAGATAGTATAATTTCATATATTAGACTGATTCGGCAGGAAATAGACGTTACTAAGAGGATTTCTTTATAACCTTCATCTTGTTATATCTAAAGCAAAGTATAAAGTTTTTTAGATGACCGTATAAAGTTTGATGGGCAGATATTAGTATCGAAATAAATCACTTCATGGCTTTTAGTTAAAACTCTATGGTTACAGCATGGATATCATTAACTATACTTAAGAGATGTTAGAGACCGTATGTTTCGTATAATCATGACCATACTTCTTCTCGATGAATCTACTGGTCTCTTTAGTCGTCATCCTACAGTATAGAGTTATTTCGATTCATGCGTTTTCTTTTCATGGAAATCCTTGAGAAACAATCGAGTATCATAGATGATATTCATATAATAAAGCGCTGTGCGCTTTTTTGTTTTTGGCGTATTATCATACTAAATGCAGCACCTATTCAATCAAAAGTAACTCAACTTAACATTTGATATAAAATTTAATTTAGCAAACAACGAAAATTAGTTAAATGGTTATTTTGTGAAACACACTCACAACCTATCTTGTTAAATCATTCATTACGATGTATACTTAAATTAAAGATAACACATTATCAAAAAACAATCGTTGGAGGGGAAACACATGAAGAAGTATGTACTATTCTTTGCTTTCATTTTTTTTGCAAGTTTTTTGCTATTTAGTTGCCAATCAGACGTCGATCAATTCACCATCACATTTAACTCGAATGGTGGATCTTCAGTCACAAGTATAACCCAGGATAAAGATTCAACTATTAATAAACCTACAGATCCTGAAAAAGATGGATATACATTTGAAGGATGGTTTATAGAGGCTTCATTGTCAACAGAAGTGGTATGGCCTTATACAATCACATCTAATGTTACTTTTTATGCAAAATGGCAAACCACGACAACGTATACAATCACATGGGAAGTAAATGGAGTTGTCATTGAAACAGATACACAAGTGCCAGAAGGAACAATACCGACTTATAATGGACCAACACCAAGCAGAGTTCCTACCGCTGAATATGTATACACATTTACAGGTTGGAACCCTACTGTTGTAGCTGCAACGTCTAATCAAACCTATCAAGCACAATTCTCGTATAATGATCGTCAATATACCATCACGTTTGATAGTAGGGGTGGTTCTTCTGTTGAACCGATAACGCTAAACTACAATACGTTAGTACAAGAACCCACAGAACCAACACGTGAAGGATATCACTTTGTTGCATGGTGTAATACACCGATGTGTACTGATGAAGTTCAGTGGCCATTTGAAATGACTGATAATATCACACTATATGCAAAATGGAATGAAGTTGTTCCATATGGGACATATTTAAGTTCATTGTTGTCGAGTTATGAACAGAATCCATATTCATACATACCTGATACGATGAAAGCGGGTAGTTTGCTTATCACACAACAACAAAGTGTGCTCGATTATTCAACATTTGTGAATGTTTCATCCATTCCTTATGGTGGTTTTGGTGAACAATGGAAAATGGTTATTTCGAATATTGAACAGTCAAAGGTGTTTTTTGATGTTTTAAATGTTATCGATTCTATAGCCTCTGCTTCAGTTACTGCATTTAATAATTATCTTGATACAAATCCAACAAACACAGCTCGTTTTGAGTTTACACAAGGAATCTATCAAGTGACCATCCTATTTGAAGATGGTGTAATGAATTATCTTATCGATTATACAACGACACTTCCTGGTTTTGGAGAACAAACGATTCAAATCGCATTATCTTATGACATCAATACTGAAGATAAAGTTGGAAGAATTCAAATTGGCGATGCTAATGCATTGCGCTATGAAGTTACTCATGATTCATATAAATTTGGTATTCGGTATCTTGGTGTTAGAAGGGCTTATTTTGAGATTTTTAGAGATCAAGATGGCAATGTTGATGGTCGCATATTTGAGTACATCGGTATAGATGGATCATTTACTACCGGAAGCGCAGCAGAATTTTTCATTAATGACGATTATGTTTCTGTAGTAGGAAATAAATCAAGTTCTATGATGGGTTGGACAGGAACAATTAATGAACTTTATGATGTGGATTCAGGCAAACTCTTAGGTTATGAAGTGAAAGAAACATTGAGTTCAATCACTTACAATACTTTATGGTTTAATTTAGATAATACAACAGGTATCACGACCATTAAATGTCTGCCTGCACCACTTGAAAATAGTAATCCACATCTGATTTACTTGAATGGTAGTGCGAACACGTTTGTTGCTAAGACTGTAGGAGGTTTTAGCACAAAGATGCTTTCACGACGCTATGACATCGAACTCAGAAAGCAGTATTTCTATTATATGAATGGTGAAGAACTTGTCGAAGTTGCACTCAATGTTCCCATGTTGTTTGTACAAGAAGAACAACTTTCAACACTTGTTACGGATGTAAACACATCGAATGCAGGTTTAACCTTTGGCTTTAACGCATCCACTACAATCCAAAATCAAATCATGAGTGACTATGATACACTCATTGATCCATTTAACTTACAAAAAGAAGAATTTACTATTCAAAATATCCTTGATTATATCGGTGTGAAATATACACACGAATAACATACTTAAGGAGGGATTAATAATGTATAAAACAGAAGTTATCAAACGTATTTATAATGCTGAGAAAAGAGCATTAAAGATGCAAGAAGTCATCAACGAAAATGAGAATACAGGATGGGATTTTATCAATGCTGTTGGAACACCTCGTTGTGGTGTGATTTTAGTATTTAGGGAAAATCCCGCATACAAACTTAACCAAGACATTAATAAGGGTATCAAGGAAGTAAAGAGCAAGATAACACAAATTGTAGATGTCATTAAAAAGTAAATTTTACTACTTTAATGATAATTTTACATAAAACAACTAACAAACTTAAGGGGGTTTATTAAATGTTTGGAAAAAAGAAAGAATTGCTAACTATAGCAGTATTAACTGAGATTATTAAGAAAAGTAATGATGATTTAATGAAAAGTGTTGAAAAATTCGAATCGGATAATGAGCATATCAGTATTTTATACTCAAATGATGTTGGCAATAAGCTACAAGTCTCCATATCAAAAATAAAGAGAAAATACGTATATATGCAACAAATGACTGGTAGACAGCCCATCATTTTTGATTCTAAACAATTACTGGATTTAGCAAGTTTTTTTCCAATTGCTCCAGAAACTAAAAAAACCTTAAAAAAGAAGTATAAATAATAAAAAAAATTCAAATTTGTTGTTTTCGATAATAAAATTTATTATATCAAAAATATTAATGTGGTAGTGTCAAGAATGTTTTCATTAAACGACTCAAATGAACTTATAATTTGGTAAATCGGATTTTTAATTGTGTCGAAATCTAATAATAAGCTTATATATTATTGATCAATGCAAAATGAGTTTCAATGAAAACGGTGGAACAATGGTTTCTAACATCCATGTAGATAAAAACGAATCCATCAATAAACCATCTGATCCAACAAAAGAAGGATTCATCTTTGGTGGTTGGTTTAGTGATGAAGAGCTCTCTACAGCCATTACATGGCCATATACACCATCCAGCGATATGACGTTATATGCAAAATGGGATGCCATTAATTAATCGATGATATATCAATCATCACGTACACAAAAAAATATCTTGTTATGATTTTATATTAATGATAAAATCTAAGTGAAGACAATCATCCCCTAGGAGGATCACATGAAAAGAACACACTTGTTGGGAGCAATGATTATTGCTCTATTTTTCGTTGTTTTTTTGATGGGTTGTGAGGTGACAGAAAAGACCATCTCATCCATTGAAGTAGACGCATCTTCCATTCAAGATACGGTTGATATCGCTGATTTTGATGTCTCTGATTTAAAAATCAAAGTCATCTTTTCAGATGATACCTTTGAAGTCATTGAAGTGACTGAATCCATGATTGCACAATCTGATTTATCCAAGCTTACCTATATGGGACATCATGAGATTCATATCACATATGAGGGATTCAATCTCACATTTACCATTGAACTCACAGATGCTTTAACACTTGCGAACCTAATGACCTTTTATAATTATGCGGTGTCAACCCTAGGTTTTAGTGGAACCTATGATGCTTGGATTTTAAACCTTCTTGCAGGTGGAAGTGAAACCATTCGCTCTGCAGTATTTAATTCATCGAATGAACTTATTTTGACGCTATCGAACGCGGAGACCGTCAATCTTGGTCAAATGATCACTGAAACTGTGACCGTAACCTTCTATGGGTTTAACGGTGAACTCCTTACAACCGTTGTGATTCCTAAAGGTGGATCAGCAATCCCACCATCAGCTCCTTTGATCACAGACTATAATTTTAATGGTTGGGAAGGTATCATTAACAACGTCATGGTTGATACAGAAATCCATGCCATCTACCTCTACACAGGCCAACCTATCTCATCAATTGATGATGCTGATGAACTGATCATTTCATTAACACGCTTAGAAGAGGCAGAGTTTGGTGTTGATTTAGATGCGATATTCTCATCAACAACCAATACTCAATCGACATCTCGGATGCGATCTTTAGGTGCCATCATCAAAGAAGGCACGATGATGGATACTTCAGATAA
>Ga0116194_1002055_pt1 | contig 11108 bp, 6 predicted proteins | sample AD_SCU001_MetaG_FD_89887 | JGI IMG/M metagenome (GOLD analysis project Ga0116194, IMG submission 89887) | Active sludge microbial communities of municipal wastewater-treating anaerobic digesters from China - AD_SCU001_MetaG | ecosystem: Engineered > Bioreactor > Anaerobic > Digestate | place...
ATAGTTTTGTTATTCAGAGATTGGGTGATTTTATTGTTCTCCAGGATCCTGCGTATGGTATTAGAATCTTGTCTCTGAACGAATTTAATAAGATCTACACAGGTTATGCATTGACTGATTATGGGATAGGAAGTCCTCTTTCGTTTGATTTCCTTAATGCGTTAATTGGTGGGGCGGATCTAGGTCATGTTATTACTAGTTCACTTCAAGTAACGGAAGGTGTCGTAGTTGCGTTTCCACTTAAGCCTGCATTGCCTTTACTTGCTGTAATTGCTTTAGGAATATTTGTAGGTGCTGTGATTTACTATGGTCTTATCGATGAACATGTAACACCTAAAGGAACAGGATGGGATGGATTAATAAAAGACACAATAAACCTACCATCTTATCTCTTAGAATCTATTAAGAATTATGATCCCACACCTCCTGATATTGAAAAAGGTTTTAAAGTTTTAAAAGAAGGTGGACTATCTAAACTGATAAAAGGCATAATACCCCAAATTCCGGATGATGATCGTGATTTGGTTGAAAGGCTAATTGAAGGAGCAAAAGATGCTCCTTGGTATTATAAGGTTGGAGCTACTGTTTTAATTTCAATTGTAGGTATTCCTTATATGGTTCCATTTATATATTCGATTGGTAGTGTTTTTAGCTCAGGCAGTAGCTTAATTAATGCTTTTTTGGATATTCCTAACAAATTATCTGATTTTTGGAAACGGATCACAGATTATAAACCTTCTCCAATACCTAAAATGAGCACAATGAACAATACAAATTTCACATTTAAAAGTTCGACAATTAGTCCAATGATGATAAATGTTCCAGGGATTGTAAATGGTATTTCCAATGGCATTAATGGAATAGTTGGATGGCTTGCTGATGCTCAAAAGAGTTTTGCACCTACTTTAGATTATCTGAAAAATGGTTTTATACTTGCTGCCGTTAAGAACATTCCTGGTGCAAAAACCATAGCAGCTGCAGCTCGAAGCTCATACCAAACTCTTAAGACGGGTTATGATGCGGTTAAAAATGCCTGGGGAAGTTTTAGTAATGGTGTTAAACAAGAAATAGCAAGTTTAACTTCGAATCCTGTGGATTATATTAATAATAAATTCAACCAAGGTGTTTCTTGGGCTAAAAATGAGCTTTACAAAGTAGGTAAAACTATTTATAAAGGTTTGAGTTGGGCTGGATCTAAAGTACAATCAGGAATAAATTGGGTGGGTAGTCAAGTAAAATCAGGGATTAGTTGGGTAGCAAATCATGTGCAATCTGGGATAAATTGGTTAGGTAATCATGTTCAATCCGGATGGAACTGGTTATGGTGACATTAAATATTTGTTTATTACAAGTAGAGTATTTGTTTCATTATAATTGTAAACTAAACATTATTAATGAGTTAAGGGTTAAATGAAATAGTCATGGTGAAAGGATGGGACTGCTAAACCTATTTAAAAACAAAAAGAAAGAATGCGATAAATATGCAAGAAATCAGAAATATCTAAAATTGATCCAATGTTGTGAGGAAATACTTGAAAAAGAACCAAGAAATTCGCAAGCATGGTATAATAAGGCGTTAGCCCTCTCTAAACTTGGGAGGTATGATGAAGCTCTCACTAGCTATGAAAAAGCGTTAAGTTTAAACCCAGAAGATGATGCATCTTGGAATAATAAAGGACTTCTTTTAAGTAAAATTGAAAAATATGAGGAAGCTATAGTCTGTTATAACAAAGCTTTGGATGTTGATCCCAAAAGTGGTGAATACTGGTACAACAAGGCAAATGCCATTTATAGGCTTGGGAATTTTGAAAAAGCTTTAAAATGTTATGAAAAAGCACTGAATTTAATTCCAGACTTTGAATATGCTTGGGAAGGAAAGGGGAATGTGTTGAATGAACTTGGGGAATATGAAAGGGCAATTGAATGTTATAATCGATCATTGGAAATAAATAACAATTCTGAAAGGAGTCTTGCCAAAAAATCATTAACATTATGCAATCTTAAAAGATATGACGAGGCTTTAGACTGTTTAGAAAAAATTTTGGAAATAAATCCCAAATCCGAGAATGCTTGGCATATGAAGGGTAATTTATTCCAAAAACTTGAAAAATATGAACAAGCATTAAAATGTTACAATAAAGCACTTGAATTGGACCCTGATTTAGAGGAAGCATTAAAAGCTAAGGAAAAATTGGAATCAAAGATAAAAGAATAATCTCAATTGATTTTGGGGAGTTTTTGGTCAAATAAGTTTTGCTCTTACGATTTACATGCTTTATCAACTTTAACAATTTAAAGGAAGATAATAGGATGGTAATTAAACTATTTAAGAAAGATAATCCTGAAAAATTAAATGAAATAGGAATTAGTTTAGCTGAAGAAGGAAAATATTAAGAAGCATTAGAATATTTTGATAAAGCTTTAAAATTAAATCCGAAATGTGTTGATTCTTGGTATAATAAAGGTCTTGCATTGAATAGGTTAGATGTGCATGAAAAAGCTTTATTTTGTTATGATAAATCATTAGAATTGGATTCTGAGGAGGTGAATATTTGGAATAATAGGGGGGGTAACTTTAGAAGTGTTGGGGAGGTTTAATGATGCTTTAGAGTCTTATGATGAAGCTCTTAAGTTGGATTCTAAACATTCATCTGCTGGTTTAATAAAGGTAAATTGTTTAGTAAGATGAGTAGATTTGAGGAGGCTTTGGAGTCTTATGATAAGGCTGTTGAGTTGGATTCTTCAGATGCAGATAATTGGTTTGATAAAGGTTTTACATTAGCAAAGATTGGAAGGTATGAAGAGGCATTGCTTTGTTATGATGAAGCGTTGGAGTTAGATCCAAGACATGTGGCTGTGTGGTTTAATAAAGGTAAAATATTGTGTTATTTAAAAAGATTTGAAGAATCATTAAATTGTTTTGATAAAGTTATAAGTGTTTTTCCTGAAGATGGGCTTGCCTGGACTTATAAGGGGCATGTACTAACTAGGATGGGAAAATTTGAAGAAGCACTAAAATGTTTTGACAAACTTTAAGATTGGATCCTGACTATAAAGATGCTAAAAGGGCTAAAGAGGAGATTCTATCTAAAGTACATTGAATGTTTTGTTGTAGGTTTTATGAAATGGTTCAAATATTTAAGCAGTGGGCAGTTTTGTGGGTGGTGTAAAATCAATAGCTACGGCTGCGTGGAACGGACTAACAAACATTGGCAGTTCAATTGGAAGATTATTCGGGATTTGATAAAAATGGGATTCTTATATGCATGGAAACCACTGGAAGAACAAATTGAAATAATAAAAACAGAATTCGGCGATATTCTCTTATTAGATGAAACAATAAAAGGAATCCTAAGTTTACAAGAATCCAAGATCTATGAGGGGGTTTATTTGGCTAGTAAAAAGGGGCATGTTGAGGGTTTAAGTGTTGAAGTTACTGCTGATGAATTGAAGGCAATGCCACAAGTTAACATTGCTTCGAATGTGTTGAAAAAACCAGTTTTTTACCTTCCTCCCATTACAGATCTAATCATTGCAACTCATTTTTTAGGTACACTACACGTGCTAATATGGATTTATTATGTTAACATACAACGAGAACTTAATTACCAAGAAATAAAGAAAATACATTCAAAAATCTTAGAACGAATAATGTCATCATTAGACCAATTTTGCGTAGTTAAGGATTATGAAGTGCCTGATGAAGGATATTATCGTAAATTAAAGCAAATGAAATGGGACACCCAGGGAAAAAGACTTTTCAAAAAATTGGAAGATATGAGGGGTAAGGTTATGGTTGATCGGGATTGGGGATCGGCCTCATCCACTTTTCAAACTGGTGAGATGTTTATGTTGGGTTTTTTAGCTGCTTGTAACGCAGTAAACCATCAAAGAAACTCAATGCTACCGGAAGATGTTATAATCGCTTATAAGACTTATTTTAAATTGTTAAACACTGATATTAGTAAGTTGGAGTTATGAAAGATGAGTTTGAGTCGGACTTTAATTAGTATAGTTGCTGCAGGGGTGGTTTTTTTCTTAGTCATCTTTTTATTGTTCCAAGTATTGGTTCATTACCAAGACTATTTTTTATTGTTTAATATGGTTGAATTAACTCTTTTAAGGTTATTTGTTTTATTTTTGAGTTTCAGTGCTGCCAGTTTCACCTTTCACACTATAAACAGGTCTTCAAAAAGTTTTAAACTGGATTTAGAGTAGTAGACTACATCGGCAAGCAGAATATTGGAAATTAGTCATATGGGAGTAGTTATCTAAGCAAAAATGTAGTTTTGATTGAATTAGGCTGATAATCAGTGTATTTGCTATTTAAATGAACATTTTCAATGAAAAAGGGGAATATGGGGTTAATTGGGAGATTATTTGGCATAGAGTCTTTAAAAAAATTGCAGAATAGGTATTAAAAGAATTTAGTGAGATTAATACCATAAAATTACTCAAAAAGAATTTAACATGAATAATATAATTGATAATTATAAATTGTAATAAATGTGCCATCTTTAAGGATGTTTTTGATATAAAAAATATTAAAAAATTATTAATTAATTGTGGCAGTTATTTAAAAATATATCCTCTTAGACAAAAACTGTTAAAAGAATTAAAAGATGAGGTTTAAGGCTTTTTTTGTGTAGGTTGAATTTTTTGTTGTATAATATCTGTTTTTTTGTAATTTTGTTCAAATTTTTATGTCGGAAGTTGAATTTCCGCATATTGTTTCCGGCATAAGTTAATATAGTTTCATCTACAACATATCTAATGTGATATGCGAACAAAATTGCCATTTAAGATAAATATCTGGATGTGTAATAAATTGTTCACATTATCAACTTCAATTACATGATACTATGAATTAAAAACTGTAAAAGGAGGTGAAAACGATAACAAAAAAACTAATAAAGCTGACATTAGCACTTGCATTCATCTTAATATGCATTGGAACAGTATCAGCAGCAACTGCCGATGAAAACATCACCATATCAGATACTCCTGTTCTAGAAACTGAAGAAACCCTACAGGAGGTTAGTATCAGTGGTAAAGTGGAGAAGTGTTCCGATGGAAACCCATTCCCCGGAGTAACGGTAACCACTACCAGTAGCGGAGAAACCATTTCAACCACTACCAACACCGCCGGTACATATTCTCTGAAATTTAAAAGCAGTTCAACCAATTTCCAAGTAACCGCCAGTGCACCAGGACACCAACCATCCACTCAAGAAGTAACTGTACTTCCTGGAGAAGATAATAACTACCAGCAAACAGCCAACTTCAAATTAGGTATGGACACAGTCTACGTCGCCACAACAGGAAGTGATGCAACTGGAGATGGTACCGACGCTAACCCTTACCGAACCATCGCAAAAGGAATAACCGAAGCAAACCCTGATGGTACAGTAAATGTTGCTGATGGAACATATCAGGAACACCTTATCCTCGATAAGAATGTTAACCTGGTAGGAACCAGTCAAACCGGAACCATCATTGATGGAACCAGTAACGGACGACCCGTAACCATTCATGGAGGGGTCACTGCAACAATGAGTTTTTTCACCATACAAAATGGAAGAGTAACCGGTTCTGAGGCTTATGGTGGTGGAATCTACAACAATGGTAATCTGACCCTCAACAACTGCACAGTAAAGGCCAACCAAGCCAACCCAACCACTTTCTATGGATCCAGTTACGGAGGAGGAATCTACAACGCTGGGATCATGACCATCAAAGGTAGTACGGTTGAATACAACTATGCTACCGGTTACTATGCCTATGGTGGAGGAATCAATAACTGGGGGACCATGACTATTGAAGACAGCACCGTACAGTATAATAACGCTATGAGTTCTTCTGATGAAGCGCTTGGTGGTGGAATCTACAACGAAGACACACTTACCATCATTAACAGCAACATAAGAGGGAATACAGCATGGAGCACCTATCCAGATGACGCATATGGTGGTGGTATCTACAACTACGGGACCTTAATTATGGATAACACAAACATGGAAGGTAACATAGCACGTGGATACTACGCTGTAGGTGGAGGCATCTACAACTTCTATGGTAACATGGAAATCAGTAACAGTAACATCAATAAAAATGAGGCTCAAGCAAGCGGGTCCTCATGTTACGGTGGTGGAATCTACCTTAATGGTGGTAGTTTAACCTTAACCAACAGTAACATCAACCAAAACACAGTAACCGGACCATCAGGATATTCCGCTGAAGGTGGTGGAATCTACAACTCTGGAGCCAACATGAACATCACTGGTGGGAGTGTAAGTTCCAACCGGGTTAACGGAGGAGATGCCAAGGGTGGTGGAATCAGTATCAGTTGGGGTTATCATAATACAGTGGCCATAAATGGTTGCACAATCCAGGATAACGCGATCTACAGTACTTCTACTTCTAATGGAGGTGGAATTTACTACCATGCCGGCCCTGGTTACAACACCGCCACTATGGCCATTACCGACTCAACCATCAAAGGCAACACCGCCACTAATGGTGGTGGAATCTACAATGCCCAGAGTACTATGACCATCACCGGGTCCACTATTCAGGAAAATAATGCGATTGTTGGTGCCGGGATCTGGAGTTCTGGAACCACTACTATCTCTGATTCAACAATCACTGGTAACATCGCATCTATCCAGGGTGGTGGAATCGACCACAGGGGTGGTACTTTGACGGTCACGGAAACAGACATAACCCACAACACTGCTACTAGTTACGGTGGTGGGATCTCAAATGATGGTACTTTAAACATCCAAAACTCAGCCATCAATGACAACACTGCCATGTTTGGTGGTGGAATCTACAACATCGACCGGGAAGTGGTTCTTGACAACACCGAATTACTACGAAACACCGCAACTGGTGGTGGCGTTAACGGAGCACGCGGAGGGGCCATTTTCAACTATAACGGTGCAGTGACCATCGATAACAGCATGATCAATGACAACACCGCAAATGCCCTCTCAACAGACAGTTATGGTGGAGGAATCTACACTCGTGGTGGCAGTTTAACAGTAACCAACAGCAACATCAATCACAACACCGCAACTGCCGTTAGTAATGTATACGGTGGAGGAATCTACACCTACGATACTACGGTGACCATGAACTTCAACCGCATAGTGGGTAATTCCCCTAAAGCCATCTACCATTCCCTTGACTCACAATACGGGACTGTGAATGCCGAGTACAACTGGTGGGGATCCAATTATGATGCCATAACCAGTTACTTTGGTAGTGTAGATATCTGGCCATGGTTATACATGACCTTCCAGGCTGATCCAACCACTATCCAGCAGGGTGATACTTCAACCCTAACTGCTAACTTCAACAATGCCTGGGATGGAGAAAATCCGGTGACACCTTTCGATCCAGTAATTGGACATTTACCGGATGGAACACTAGTGACTTTCACCACAGATCTTGGTCAGGTGGGCAGTCAAACTGTGGATAAACCAACAGTGAATGGTGTGGCTACCGCTACATTAACTGGAACCGAATCCGGTCTTGCCAACCTATCTGCTACGCTGGATGATGAAACCTTAACCCTTAACGTGGAGGTTGAAAATGATCCGTGTGCCAATGTGACCATCACTAAGACTGGTAATGGTCCTTTAAATGTGGGAGATACTGGTACTTTTACCGTTTCTCTGCATAACAATGGACCTGATGCTGCTCATAACGTGGCAGTTACCGATATAGATGTTCCAACTGGTTGGACTGTGACTCCTTCTGTGGGATCATGGGACTCCAACACCAATACCTGGAATGTGGGAACACTCAATAACGGTGCCGATGCAACCCTAACCATCAGTGGACTAATTAACACTGCAATGGCAGGAACTACCATCACCAACACTGTTACTGAAACTCAGGATGAAATGAACCAGGAAACACAAACCGCAACAGCTAGTATCACAGTTAATCCTGTAACCTCTAAGGCTGATCTGTACATCAACAGTTGGTCCAGTAAAAATAACCCCACTGTGGGTGAAATATACACTATTACCTTTAAATTAGGTAATAGGGGACCTGACACTGCAGAAAACGTGGTATTTACATTGCCACTGCCTGATGGTGTGGAGTTTGTTGATGTAAATGTGGATCAGGGAACAACCAGCTACGATCCCGCTACCCGGACCATTACTTGGACCTTGGGTGATGTGGTTGTTGGAGATCCCTATGCCTGGGTTCGTGTTAGAGCCATGAATGGGGGAAGTTTTATCTTCAGACCTATTCTCACTACCGACACTTACGACCCTAACATTGAAAGCAACATCCAAGCGTTGAATGTGAATGTTCAGGCAGCCGGTGGTTCATCTGAAACTGTGCATGCTCAGACTGTGGGGATGCAGAAAACCGGAACACCACTCATTGGAATGGTTCTTGCTGTTCTAATGGTGCTGGGAGGATTAATCTCTACCAAAAGACACTAAAAAAACCCCTTTCTTTTTTTTCTATTTTTTTTTATTTCCAAGCTGATTCATTTTTACCTTTTGAAATCTATTTAAATCCTTTTTCAATCTTTATGTTTTTAACTAAAAAATATGAGAATTATTATTATTGGGCAAAAACTCCCCCTAATTTAATTATATTATTTTCTTTTTCAGGATTTATCTATAAAAATTTTGGAGTATTACATCAGTCCCTTGAATTTCCACTTGAATAATAGAAAAATACGCCGTTATACTAAAGATTTAATATAAATTATAAAAATTGATAATTATAAATTGTATTAAATGTGCCACCTTTAAGACTCTTTTTGATATAAAAAATATTTAATAATTATTAATTAATTATTAGAATAAATGAGTCAATCATCAATGCAATATAGTCTCGGAGATGAAAAAGGAGTTAAGGAATTGAGTGAGGTTTAGGGAGTTATTTTTGTTTTAATTGGAATATTTAATTAAGTTTTTATATTACTTTAATCAATCTAGTTTTAAATTAGTTTTTAAAAGTGAGTTTATGGGGTATGAAAATAAAACCATCGAAGTTATAGAGCAATTAAAAAATAAACGATGGCAAACAAGATATAATGCCTTAAGATCTTTAATAAATCTTAGAGATTGTTCAGCATTAGAAATTGTAAAAAAATTGTTAAATGAAGATGAAAATGCACATGTACGAGAAATAGCTGTTGAATATCTTAAATTGAATGATTCGTTTCCCCTAAAACCAGTAAATGCTCAAAACGTAAATCTATACAGTTTTCCAATCAAAAATTTTCACACCATGATTGGTGTAATAAATGTTACTTCTGATCCAAATTTATCTGAAAATGAGGCAAAAGAAGATATTAAATATAAATTAAAGCAAGAAGCAGCACAATTAGGGGCGAATGCAGTAATCAATATTAATTGCGGAAGAAAATTTTTATTATTTGGACCGTTTAAAGCCAGAGGATATGCAGTCCTTGTAAATGATTCTGCTGAAGAAGTACGAGTAGAAAAGTCAGATAGAGTAATATTACTGGGGATTTTATCTATAATATATGGGTTAGTTTCTATATGGGACTCTTTATTAAACAGTAGATTTAGTCCAATTGGTACCCTTTTTTTAGGTGTTGGTTTAGTAATATTTACTGCCACTATGTTTAAAATCAAACAGTACCACAATGATAAGCTTCATTTAACTATTATAGCTGCTATAATAATATTTATGCTAATTTTAACCTATATACAAATATCTTTATCTAATGTACGCTGGTGGTTATAAATTTATTTAAAAAAGCATTAGAAAACATTAATAACCATATTAATTCCTCGATATCTACAAATAATCCAAATAGATTGGTAATTCATTAATAACTTTTTTCAATGAAATGGATCAAAACTCCCCATCCAACTTATATTTTAACTAAAAATGAGAATTCATATCCTCACGGCTATGGGATCAGATCTAACTCTCCTCCCCCATACACACCGTATGTGCCTCCGGTGTATCCCTACAGTTATTATAAAATCGCTGCAGATGGCAGCTACGCGCTTGTCAAAGGCACTACTACTGGAAACCCAGATGAAATAAAAAACCAGAAAATAAAAGATCTATACAACAAGAAAAAAGCCCTTCAACTAGCAAAAATCGCAGGAATCATTGATGCTTATTTAGATGGATATAATGATTATAAAAGTAAAAAATCACTAGCTATGGTCGAAAAGATCTTGAGCGAAAAAAATCCATATTTTACTGCAGGCGGTGGACCTGATAAAGATCCTTTGCTTATTAAGATTCTTAAAGAATATGGTGATGATAAATTAGATGAAGCAGGAACAGCTATAAATGTTCTTTCGAGGGCTGCTGGCGAACATTATAGTATTGCAGATGCGTTGTTTGTAGAGGGTAATATTCCTTTAGCTTTAAGTCATGTTGCAAAAGGCTCTGCATATCTCATTATGGCTGTTTCAGTTATGCTAAGATTCCCCTTATAACGTCGACTTTACGGGATTTCATGATGATAAAATGTAATTAATTATAAATAATATATTTAAACAATTAAGGAGGTGTTTTTATAAGTCAGTTTGATAAATCTAAAAAACCCCCATTCACCAAAGATGATATTGAACAGTTTAAGGAAAGCAACTTCCAAGAACCATTAAAACTCTATGATAAAATTCTGAAAATAGATCCCACTAATGTTGAAGCATGGTTTGGCAAAGCGATGATTTTAGGAGAACTTGAAAAATACCACGAAGCAATAGAAGCTTATGATAAAACACTGGAAATAGAACCAAAAGATGCTGAAGCGTGGTATAATAAAGGAAATGCATTTATAAAACTTAGCATGTATCAAGAAGCAATAGAAGCTTATGATAAAACACTCGATATAAACCCAAAAGATGCTGAAGCGTGGTATAATAAAGGAAATGCATTTATAAAACTTAGCATGTATCAAGAAGCATTAGAAGCTTATGATAAAACACTCGATATAAACCCAAAAGATGCTAAATCATGGGATAACAAAGGAATTGCTCTTGAAGAACTTGGAAAATACCATGAAGCATTAGAAGCTTATGATAAATCACTGGAAATAGAACCAAAAAGGGCAGAACCATGGAATAACAAAGGAAATGTTCTTG
>Ga0116194_1002058_pt1 | contig 11094 bp, 10 predicted proteins | sample AD_SCU001_MetaG_FD_89887 | JGI IMG/M metagenome (GOLD analysis project Ga0116194, IMG submission 89887) | Active sludge microbial communities of municipal wastewater-treating anaerobic digesters from China - AD_SCU001_MetaG | ecosystem: Engineered > Bioreactor > Anaerobic > Digestate | place...
ACCTGTGCATAGAGACAGGAGAGAGCTCCGGTATGCTCCTTCATGCGTCGCTGGCATACGGAGTACTTGTAAGAGCGGCAATCGAGACAAGGGATCATGAAAAGGCGACCATCCTGACAGGGCGTTATCTTAAGCTTTGCTCCGACAATGGGCTCTATGAATATTTCAGGATGCAGAAGGCTTACGACCCAGTCCTTGAATTTGCGTATAACTATGGAATAGAGCCTGAATTTACAAAGCAGATGATAGAATTTACCGGATACCGACCAAAGAAAGCATATATTGAAACATTGGGAGCCTTTACCGTTTATCAAGACAGAGACAGGCAAAAGCTTTTAAAATTTAGGACGAAAAAGGAACGCGAACTTTTGGCCTTTCTACTCGATGCAGGCGACCAGGGGGCTACAAAAGAACAAATATATAACGCTATTTGGTGGGAATCGGAATCCAATAATATAAAAAACCTGATTGCGGTAAACCTGAGGCACATAAAAAATGACCTTGAATGTGCCGGCATAATGGAATCAGTCATATACCGGGAAAACCGCTATTTTATCTGCCGGGATGAAATTGCATATGAAGAATTTAAGCTTCATAATACCAAAGATCAGGCAAAAAAGCTTCTATCTCTATATAAAGGAGAATACTTAGCAGATTTTGAAGCACTTTGGGCTATCGGTAATAGGATCAAATACCGTGAGGCTTATAAATCAGCATTAAACTTTAGTAGGAATCTATAACCTCATCTACTTTTTGCTTTAATATTTATATTGTATATTGTCATAAAGGCAGCATCGCATATCCTCTGCAAGAACATATTTTCTTTTTTTATCTTGCGTCTTTCCAAAATGTGCTGTTCTCTCCCCAAATTTTCTTGGAATTCTCACAATTAATCATCCTCCTTAATAGGGAAGATAGTACTAAATATGGGTACTCCTCCATACCGACCTTCCAAATACGCTTTATCCACCTTTTTATCAAATCTTACATTGTATTCATCAAGAGAATAAAGCTCTGTTTCCCCAGACGTAAGTTTATTGGCAATCCATATTTCATCCTGGCGTAATAATCCAAAGTCTAGCAGTCTTGATTCATGGGTTGTGGTAACCAACTGAATATTTCTCTTCTGTGCAGCAACTAAAAATTCCTGAATAAATTTATAAGTTAGCTGTGGATGTAAGCTTCTATCTATTTCATCAATAATATATACTTTATCTTCTACAGTAAAAAGAATTTCGATCAAATCTAAAATTCTCCTTGTACCATCTGATTCTTCAGAGAATTCAAAAACGGCATCATTTCCATGGTTAAAAACTATTGTAGTAACTTCTATTTTATCATTTTTATCTAAAGAAATAACGTAGTACATATCATTTATCCGTACAGACATTGAAGATGCTTTTTTATCTTTTATCTTTTCAATTTTCCATTCTTTAATATCTTCCTCTAATCTTTCATAAATCACTTTTGGTAATTGCTGCTGAAGCTGTATCAAAGATGACTTTCTTTCATCGTAGTTGGTTATTCCAGTTCCTAAACTTCTAATTACCCTGCATACTTCTTCCTTGTTTTTTACATCCCTGAAATAGGAATAATCAGAAATTGGTCTGTTTGGGTAATTTACATCCAATTTATCTACAAACCAATCAAGCACTTCCTTAAATATGAATAACTCACTCTCATCTTTATACAATTCAGCTTTTGCCCTGTTCATTTCATTTAAAAAGAGTATTTCTGTATTGTTTTTGCTATCATCAGAATAAACATTAAATTTATTTCTTAATGTTTGTGAGGTAACTTTTAAATCAGATTGAAATTTGCCACTTAAAACATCTCTACTAAAAATAGTCTTATCATTGCTGGTTGAACTTAACTGAATTAACCACTCAGATACTATTTGGCTCTTTTCCAAAAAAATCTCAAAGCCATATGCATAGTTGTTATTGTTTAATAGTATTTCAAACTCAAAATATGAGGGTTTGTTGGCATAGCTAGCATCAATTTTGAAATATGAAGCTTGGCCTTTTTTAGGAACGCCCAGAACAATAGCTGTTTGAGCATATTTGAAGCTGGAAATCAGATTGGATTTACCTGATGCATTTGCTCCAAAAACAGTTGCGAACTTTAAAAGCTTTAACTTATCAGCATCAAGTACCCGCTCAGATTTACTCTTTGGCTTTCTTTTGTAAATATTATAATCAAATTTTTTCTGTTTTATTCTTATACAAAGTGATAATTTCACCTTTTTAATGAAACAAGAGGTTATTCCAATAATATTTGATAAAACAAAGACTATGCTTACCATTATATCCATTTACTTTTATACATATATTAAAATTTGCTTTAATAAGAATTATCGAAAAGAAATATTACTAAAAAATCAAGGCAAAAAATTTAATAAGACTACCTGATGAATAATATAAGATTTCTTTTTGATTATAAGATGCATGGAATGAGCAGCATTGGAGAAATAAAAAGAAGATAGAGGAAACTATCTCTGATAAAACTGTTTTGAAGCTTTGGACGGTTTCATTAATTCCCGATGAGGCAATAACAGCAGATATCAGATGAACACTCTTCAGACATAACTAAGCTGCTTCAAGGCTGTGCAGAAAAAGAGTACAAAAGAAAAGGAGCGATAGCATAGAGTTCATTTGGTACTTTGATAAATCGATAATATAAATTCAATTGACAGCCGATTTATATAGAAATAGAAATGGTTTTCAGGGTTAATCTGAACGGCTTAATGACAATGTTACGGCAATGGTGTCAGACAAAATATTATGCCATTCCATTGCGCAAAATATTTCACGTATTATGAAGGAGTACCAGCATACTTTTGCAATGAATATTTATTCAAATAAGATTCCAAAGTCTGTAGTTGAGAAGCTTGTTTGTGCATATGGAAATAAAAATACCGCCGATAACCTGAAGGAGGAAATAATCAATGACCCCCTAAATGCTATAGGAAATATAAATGCAACTGGTGTAAAAAATGTAAACATTAAAACTAACGATAGTCTTAAATTCCAAGCTTCATTAAAGCTTATGTTAAAGGTAATTGGGGAACTAGAAGCCTTTTTTGAATTGAAGACAGTTAAAAAGGCGGAATTTAAAATATAGGCAAGACCATGTAGACCGGAACATGCATTGTAATATATAAATTTGACTAAAATAATTTATTTCTAATGGAACCTGATATAATTTATGTTATAAATATTATTTTCTCATTAAGATATATATATAGCCTACAAATAAAGGATTTGAAGTGGTAAACTTTCACTTAGCAAAAAACATGACATTTCACTTTTTTAATGGTAATGAAGAAACATAGCACATCCAGGCGTACGCTTGAATATATAAAGGCTGTAGAACTGGCAGCAAAGAACCTGAAAGAAAGACCTACCCTTGCAGGTATGATCGGGCCATTTTCTTTAGCAGGCCGTTTGTTTGACATGACTGAGATTATGGTGAATATAATGGTTGAGCCGGATGGTGTTATGAAAAACAGTAGCGTTGATGAAGTTTTGAAAAAGACTGAGGAGCTTTTAAATAGGTATCGACTCCAATAAATTGTATATAAGTACCAAAATTGAATTTATATATTTATTTATTTGCTATTGACAAGGCAAATAGATGTAAATAAAATAGGAACAAGCTATAAGGTGCCCCTGCTAAAAGGGGAGAATAGGGAACCGGGTGAAAATCCAGGGCAGCTCCCACTACTGTGAGCTTGACGAAATTCCTTCATACCACTGCTGTAAAGGCGGGAAGGCTGGAAAAGTAGGATGAAAGCAAGCCAGGAGACCTGCCTTATATGCCAAGCTCAATCTTTGGGTATGGAGATAGAGGCGATTTGTAGTCAAATTGTATCTATTTCCTCCATAAATTTTATTTAGGAGGAAGAAGAATATGCAAAAAATTTCTGTAGTCGGTTATCCAAGAATAGGTATCCGGAGGGAATTGAAAAAATGGGTGGAAGGATACTTTAAGGGAAAAATTTCAAAAGAACAACTGCTAAAAAATTCTGCAAAACTAAGGGTGCAGCAATGGCTGCTTCAAAAGGATAAAGGAATTGATTTCATTCCTTCAAATGACTTTTCATTTTATGATATGTTTCTGGACACAGCATGTCTACTTGGTGTTGTACCTGAAAGGTACAGGGAATTGGGGCTGGATTATCTGGATACCTATTTCGCCATGGCAAAAGGTTTTCAGGCTGGATCACGAGATGTAAAAGCGCTTCCTATGAAAAAGTGGTTTAATACCAACTATCATTATCTGGTTCCATCAATCAGTGATCCAACTAATTTTCAGTTAAGTAGCAGTAAACCGCTGGATGAATATGCAGAGGCATTGAGGTCTGGAGTAAAAACCAAGCCTGTAATTATTGGACCGCTTACATTTCTTAAGCTTTCCAATATTACTGAAAAGGAGAAGATGTATTTTGACTATGCTGATTCAATACTACGTGTATATAAACAGCTGCTATTCAAATTCAATGAATTGGGTATAGAGCTTGTACAGATAGACGAGCCTGTCCTGGTAACAGACCTTTCCTATGAAGACATAAGCTGCTTTACTGCCATGTACAAATCAATCTTGACTGAAAAAGGCAATGTAAAAATACTGTTGCAAACATACTTCGGAGACATAAGAGATATATACAACGAGATTATGTTTCTGGATTTTGATGCTGTTGGATTGGATTTTGTTGAAGGAGAAAAGAATATAGACTTGATAGAGGAATATGGCTTTCCGAAAAACAAGCTTTTATTTGCAGGAGTAGTAAACGGAAAAAATATCTGGATCAATAATCATAGAAAAACACTTGAAAAGTTAAATTTATTGGAAAAGCATATTAACAAGGGAAGTATTGTGTTAAGCACTTCCTGCTCTTTGCTGCATGTGCCTTATACAATAAAAAATGAAACACTGTTGGAGGAAAGATATATTAAGCAGTTTGCCTTTGCAGAAGAAAAGCTGGAAGAATTAAAGGAGCTTTCAGAACTCTGGGATTTGGATTATTATACTTTGAATAAAAAATATGTTAAGAATGTCCTTAACGTCATAGAAAAGCATGAAAGTAAGGAGTTTTTTGATGAAATAGTGAGGGAGGATGTTGCTAGTTTAATTGAAGATGATTTTATCAGATATCCGGTGTTTGAAGAGCGAATAAAAATTCAGAAAGAAAGGTTTAAGCTGCCGCTGCTTCCTACGACCACTATTGGGTCTTTTCCACAAACAGTTGAAGTGAGGGAATTGAGAAAAAAGTATAAAAATGGTGAAATTACATTGGAGCAGTACAATGAGAAAATAAAGTATAAGATTGCCGAGGCTGTTCAAATCCAGGAGGAAGTTGGTTTAGATGTACTAGTTCACGGTGAATATGAACGCAATGATATGGTTGAGTACTTTGGAGAAAACCTGTCGGGATTTTTGTTTACACAAAACGGATGGGTTCAATCCTATGGGACCAGGGGGGTAAAACCGCCGATCATTTTCGGAGATGTGAAATGGGTTAAGCCTATAACTTCAGAATATATTATGTATGCTCAAAGTTTGACAGACAAATCGGTGAAAGGGATGTTGACGGGACCTGTAACCATATTGAACTGGTCTTTCCCAAGGGAGGATTTGCCTCTGAGAGAAATTGCATACCAGATTGCACTGGCGATTAGGCAGGAAGTAAAAGACCTCGAAGCAAAAGGTATAAAAATTATACAAATAGATGAAGCTGCTTTAAGAGAAAAACTTCCCCTTCGAAAAGAGGATTGGCATAATGAATATCTGGATTGGGCAATCAAAGCATTCAGGCTTGTCCATGCGCATGCCAAGCCCCAAACACAAATCCATACGCATATGTGCTACAGTGAGTTCAAAGATATAATCAAGGAAATAGAGGAAATGGATGTCGATGTGATTACCTTTGAAGCTGCTAAATCTGACTTATCACTTCTGGATATTTTAAAAGAAAGTAATTTTAGGCCGGAGGTAGGACCGGGGGTGTATGATATTCATTCACCAAGAGTACCGGATATAGATGAAATCAAGGAAATAATATTAAAAATGATAAGTAGGCTTAATATAGAAAAAGTATGGATAAATCCTGACTGCGGGCTAAAAACAAGAGGGATGGATGAAACTACTACCAGCTTAAAAAATATGGTAGCTGCTGTAGAAGACATAAGAAAGGAAATAAAGTATTTACAAAATAAGTAAAATTTCACATGATAAGAAGTGTTTAATGAGATATAGTAGATACGAAAACTAAATATTAGAAACAGGTGCCAATTATGTTTTTACGGATAAATACATGAATTGGTGAAAAGGGAAGTGGGTTGAAATCCCACGCGGTCCCGCCGCTGTGAAAGAAGAGTCCTTGCAGGATGCCACTGGGAAACCGGGAAGGCTGTAAGGGTGATGATGCTTGAGCCAGAATACCTGCCTGTTTTGTTACACCATTAAACTCTACGAGCGATAGGGAGGTGCAGGATATATTATGTAAATCATAATAATTATTAAAAACCTTCTGGCAGCTTTTGTTGGAAGGTTTTATTTGTAAAGAACAATTATGAGTAGCTTTGAAGGTGAGGTGAAATATGCCCGGAATGGTTAGCTTGTCCACAAAGCCGCCAGTTCTGGAATGGATTTACACCTTTGATTTAGAGCGTGATATTGGCCAGGGACAGTTTTATTGTATTGTTGGAGGAAACGGAACAGGGAAAACAACTGCTTTGTTTCTTATCAGCGGGCTGACTACCTTTTTTATTTACGGAGGAATTATTAATGTCGGTTAGCTGTTGATTTTTACGTCACAATTTTCCTGGAAGGCTTTGCTTACCACCTATATTTCAGGATTTTGGTTCGACATGATGCACGCTATCGCTACAGTATTCTTCCTATACCTTATTTCTCAGCCTATGATTGAAAAATTGGAGCGGATTAAAATAAAGTATGGGCTAATCGAATCATAGGATGAAGCAGGACTAATAGTGCAGATGATATGGGTGCTGAGATTTTAACTGAAGGGAATAAAAGAAAAAGATGCAGCATTTTAGTTTTCAGCTAATGATCTAAAAGAGGTATTGTCATAACCTGAGTACTATTTTCATACTGGCTATATGTAGCTGGATGAATTTAAAAATTTGATAGTATATTGACAATTCCAGGCAGTTAGGATATACTAACCTTACGGAGTTAGTATATCCTAACCAAGGAAACCTATATATGATACAAAGGGGGTTGCAATAATATGACACTGGATAAGTTGCCTGTAGGAGAAACTGCAATAATTACAAGAGTCGGTGGCGAAGGAGCCTTGCGTTGCAGGCTTTTGGATATGGGGATAATACCCAAAACAAAGGTTGTAGTTTGCAAGGTTGCTCCTTTAGGTGATCCGATAGAAATACGAATCAGAGATTACACGCTTACACTTCGTATGGAAGACGCTGAAAAGATAGAAATCATGCATGCGGAGGCTTATAGATTATGATATTTGCATTGGTAGGAAATCAGAATTGCGGTAAAACTACGCTGTTTAATCAATTAACTGGTTCGAATCAGCATGTGGGAAATTTTCCGGGTGTGACTGTTGAACAAAAAGTAGGAAAGATCCGTTCTTCAAAGAATGTATCAGTAGTGGACTTGCCTGGAATATATTCCATTCGCCCATATACAAATGAAGAGGTCGTAACGCGTGACTTTATTCTTAACAACAAGCCTGACGGCATAATAAATATTGTAGATGCTACCAATATCGAGCGCAATCTGTACCTTACATTGCAGCTTATAGAGATGAATATACCAATGGTGATTGCATTAAATATGATGGATGAGGTGAGGGGTAACGGTGGTACGGTGGATGTTGGTAAAATGTCTAATGAGCTGGGAATACCTATTGTGCCAGTAGTTGCTTCAAAAAATGAAGGTATTGGTGAATTAACAGATATAATGCTTAACACTGCCAGAAACAAGATATGTCCAAAGAAAATTGACTTTTGTGAGTCTGGTCCTATTCACAGATGTATACATGCCGTTTCCCATCATATTGAGGATCATGCTGATAAATGCGGGATGGCGGCCAGATTTGCGGCAACAAAGATTATTGAGGGTGACCCGGATATTATATTGAAGTTGGAGTTTAATCAAAATGAACTAGATATGATTGAGCACAGTATTGTTGAAATGGAGACTGAGCATGGGATGGACAGAAATGCGGCTCTTGCGGATATGCGATATGATTTTATTGAGAAAGTATGCGCACATACAGTGGTCAAATGTAAGGAAAGCAAGGAACATATCAGAAGCGTAAAAATCGATAATATTCTTACCAACAAATATCTTGCTATTCCAATATTCCTTGTGATGATGTTTACAATTTTCTGGCTTACATTCAGTGTAATTGGTACCTTTTTAAGCGATCTTCTTGCATCGGGCATAACTGCACTGACAAACCTGGTTGATGCCGGACTGAAGCTATATGGAATAAACCCTGTTGTGTGCAGCCTTGTTATAGATGGGATATTTGCAGGAGTTGGAAGTGTCGTGAGTTTTCTTCCGATTATTGTAACATTGTTTTTCTTTCTTTCCGTCCTTGAAGACACCGGCTACATGGCCCGAGTAGCTTATGTTATGGACAAACTGATGCGCAAAATCGGTTTGTCAGGCAGAAGCTTTGTTCCGATGCTAATAGGCTTTGGCTGTACTGTTCCTGCGGTTATGTCTGCCCGTACTCTGCCGTCGGAACGAGATCGCAAAATGACCATCATGTTAACTCCATTTATGAGTTGTTCTGCAAAGATTCCAATATATGCCGTATTTACAGCTGCTTTTTTTACTAAATACAAAGCACTGGTGATGATTGGACTTTATGTCACGGGTATACTAGTTGGTATTTTGGCTGCGCTTATTTCCAACAAGACTGTTTGTCGAGGAAGGCCTGTTCCATTTGTTATGGAACTTCCTAATTATCGTTTTCCATCTGCAAAGAGTGTATTGCTTTTAATGTGGGACAAGGCCAGAGACTTTTTACAGAAAGCATTTACAGTCATATTTGTGGCAACAATCATCATTTGGTTTTTGCAGACCTTTGATAGTAGGTTAAATGTGGTTACAGACAGTTCATATAGTATCCTTGCGATGATAGGCAAATTGATTGCACCTGCATTTATACCTCTGGGCTTTAATGACTGGAGAGTTGCTACTGCACTGATTACAGGATTTACTGCTAAAGAAGCTGTTATCAGTACTATGAGTGTCTTGACTGGTACATCAGTTACTGAACTTAGTACAACCTTAAGTAATTTGTTTACTCCGCTGACTGCAATTAGCTTTCTGGTATTCACTCTGCTTTATACGCCGTGTGTTGCAGCTATTGCTGCAATCAGGAGAGAACTTAATTCGGGGGTACTGGCTATAGTTGTGGTTGCGGCACAATGCAGTGTTGCTTGGGTCACGGCATTTGCAGTCTATCGTCTTTGCAGCCTGATTTTTTAGTGGTGATTATATGAAAATTATGGATTACTTTGTTGTTTTACTAATTTTAATATGGTTAATTATGGCTCTGTGTTATATAATAAGGATAAAGAAGCAGGGCAAAAGCATATGCTGCAGTAGCTGTAGATCATGTTACAACAACTGCCGTATATGTAGACAGAAAAATTTAGGAGTTGAATTTGATGAAAATACTCGAAGCAGCAGAAAACTATCTTGAGGTCATATTAATAGAGAATGAAAAGCATGGTCAGGTTCGTTCAATTGACATATGCAATTCGCTGAATTATTCCAAGCCGACAGTCAGTGTGATGATGAAGCGGCTTCGTGAAAATGGCTATATTGAAATGGACCAGGACGGCTATATCACGCTTACGGATAAGGGCAGCAGTATTGCAGAAAAAATGTATGAGCGCCATATGATATTAGCTGAAGTATTAACAGCATTGGGCGTCGATGAAGAAACTGCTTATAAAGATGCATGCAAGATAGAACATGATATTAGTTCAACAAGCTTTGAAGCTATCAAGAAATATTACTATAAAAGAAAAGGTAAAGACTAATAAGTCTTAACCGGTGAAGCAAAATCATTGATGTTGAATGTGCTTCTGCTGGGCTTTGCCTGCCAACATGCTGAACAGATGAAGGCTGTAATTAAATGTATAACTGAATTGGAACGTGGAGTTCTTATAAAAAAGCAAAACATCATTCTTTGTGATGCTTTGCTTTTTTTGTAAAAACGAAAATAGTTATTGACATATGTCAGAAATGTAGTATAATAAGAATAGAAAGTGACATATGTCAGAAACTATAAGGAGGTGAATGGTATGCCAAGAAGAGATGGAACCGGCCCAATGGGTTCTGGATCAATGACTGGAAGAGGTTTAGGACTTTGCACAGGTGCTAATGCAGTAAAGTATGGAGCTGGTATCGGAATGGGATTAGGACTAGGACTTGCTTGCAGACGCGGTTTCGGTCGTGGTTTTGGTAGAGGTTTTGCAGTTAACCAGACCTCCTCAAAAACACAAAAAGAGCTGCTCCAGGAGCAAAAAAATATGTTACAAGACCGACTCAAAGTTATTGATAAGCAATTAGAGAACTTATAACTGGTATCAGAGGTAACTGGAGGACGCTCTGGTTATTTCTGATTAGAATTGAGGTGAAAAAATTATGGCAAGACCAATGAAATGGAGAAAAGTTTGCTGCTTACCCGAGAGCAGTAGGTTCGGGCCTCTTGATTCACCTATAGATGCGAAGAATTTTGTTAATATGACAGTTGACGAATATGAAACCATAAGACTCATCGATTTAGAAGGCTTTACACAAGAAGAGTGTGCCAATCAGATGAATGTCGCTCGTACCACTGTTCAAGGCATTTATATCGAAGCGAGAAAAAAGCTGGCTGAATCATTAGTGAACGGTAAGGTACTATTGATTGAAGGAGGCGAATATCGGCTTTGTGAGGGCTTAGGAAATGGTTGTGGCCGTGGCTGTCGTAGACATAGGCGCGGTATGGGTTTTATGGATAAAGAAGGCCGAGGTAAATGATTATATACTTTGAAAAAATAATGGAACATTTTATGTGTCCTCAAAATGCTC
>Ga0116194_1002063_pt1 | contig 11071 bp, 8 predicted proteins | sample AD_SCU001_MetaG_FD_89887 | JGI IMG/M metagenome (GOLD analysis project Ga0116194, IMG submission 89887) | Active sludge microbial communities of municipal wastewater-treating anaerobic digesters from China - AD_SCU001_MetaG | ecosystem: Engineered > Bioreactor > Anaerobic > Digestate | place...
GAGCAACATCCAAGAGAACAAGGATTGAAACCGTATTGACCGGTCTCGTGTTCGCTCCCGTCCCCGACTTTCAGAGCAACATCCAAGAGAACAAGGATTGAAACATCGATCTCTTTGAGCGTAACGAGTCTGTTGTCGCCTTTCAGAGCAACATCCAAGAGAACAAGGATTGAAACAACACTATAAGGTACAATGACCTGAATCCCAACCCGCCTTTCAGAGCAACATCCAAGAGAACAAGGATTGAAACTCGAAACGCACGGCTGCCGCTTTGAGAGCGGTAACCTTTCAGAGCAACATCCAAGAGAACAAGGATTGAAACACTCCAATGGACGAAATCTTTACACTGGTAGCGTCTTTCAGAGCAACATCCAAGAGAACAAGGATTGAAACCAGGAAAAACCAGGAGATGGAGGAGAGTACTCCTACTTTCAGAGCAACATCCAAGAGAACAAGGATTGAAACCACAGTAGATTTTATACATGGTTACTGGACACTTACTTTCAGAGCAACATCCAAGAGAACAAGGATTGAAACGATCAGATCGTGAAAGTGTCGGTAAGTCTACGCTACTTTCAGAGCAACATCCAAGAGAACAAGGATTGAAACTTTGCTAGTGATTGGTACGAAGCGCAGGTTTTGGCACTTTCAGAGCAACATCCAAGAGAACAAGGATTGAAACAGGGGAAAACCTGGAGTGAGGTGGAGAGAGAAGTTACCCTTTCAGAGCAACATCCAAGAGAACAAGGATTGAAACGATAATATGTTCTAATTAGATTTTCTTTCCCTGGATCATCTTTCAGAGCAACATCCAAGAGAACAAGGATTGAAACCCGACAGGGTGACCGCCCGGTTGGCCGACAATATGATCTTTCAGAGCAACATCCAAGAGAACAAGGATTGAAACGCTATATGATTGATCGATTGGCTGGCTAGGTGACCCTTTCAGAGCAACATCCAAGAGAACAAGGATTGAAACACCGATACTCTTCAACATTACAGTTTTCAATAGAACTTTCAGAGCAACATCCAAGAGAACAAGGATTGAAACATCTCATAATTTGAACCGTCAACGGTGTAACCATCCACTTTCAGAGCAACATCCAAGAGAACAAGGATTGAAACTTCCAGAACTTCAATCCGAAGCGGATAAGGTGTGCTTTCAGAGCAACATCCAAGAGAACAAGGATTGAAACCATTGTCGGGGCAAATGATGAACGCGCCGTTACTACTTTCAGAGCAACATCCAAGAGAACAAGGATTGAAACATCGATTGGTTTTGGATCGCGAACGCGACACTACTTCTTTCAGAGCAACATCCAAGAGAACAAGGATTGAAACTCAATATCGACGTTGACCATCAGGAAATTCAGACTCTTTCAGAGCAACATCCAAGAGAACAAGGATTGAAACTTTTGTTTTTCTTGTCAATTTCAACGCACAATTCGACGCTTTCAGAGCAACATCCAAGAGAACAAGGATTGAAACAGACTTTTTGCACCAGCCCAGTCTCTCCCTGAGAATCTTTCAGAGCAACATCCAAGAGAACAAGGATTGAAACTTGCAAGAGTTTGATCACCAGCGTGCCACTACATGCCTTTCAGAGCAACATCCAAGAGAACAAGGATTGAAACTGCAATGCGTAGCAAATACGGGGGTAGGGTTTACACTTTCAGAGCAACATCCAAGAGAACAAGGATTGAAACACGCCACGCATCCCTGATCTATTCTCCCGTTTCTTCTTTCAGAGCAACATCCAAGAGAACAAGGATTGAAACTTGATTGGTTTTGGATCGCGAACGCGACACTACTTGCTTTCAGAGCAACATCCAAGAGAACAAGGATTGAAACCCGGTGCTGGTTGTATATCGACGCGCATATCGTCTTTCAGAGCAACATCCAAGAGAACAAGGATTGAAACTGACTGGTGTCGGTCGAGTCGTAATTCAGTGTCAGGCTTTCAGAGCAACATCCAAGAGAACAAGGATTGAAACCTCAATCCATTCACATCCTCTACGTTGCCCGTTTCCGGCTTTCAGAGCAACATCCAAGAGAACAAGGATTGAAACTTCTCCGCTTTCCTCCAACGCATCTCTTCCGTCCAGCTTTCAGAGCAACATCCAAGAGAACAAGGATTGAAACCCGGTGCTGGTTGTATATCGACGCGCATATCGTCTTTCAGAGCAACATCCAAGAGAACAAGGATTGAAACACAGTTCCGGTTCCACGACGCCTGTCGGCAGGAACCTGCTTTCAGAGCAACATCCAAGAGAACAAGGATTGAAACTCATCTACGATCTCGCCGTTCGTGCAGGTGTAAAATTCGACTTTCAGAGCAACATCCAAGAGAACAAGGATTGAAACTACCCCGGTTTCACAGGGTCCGGAAGCCCCTCGTACTTTCAGAGCAACATCCAAGAGAACAAGGATTGAAACTCGCTCAATCCAGGCGATACCTACGCTAAGACTTTCTTTCAGAGCAACATCCAAGAGAACAAGGATTGAAACCGTTCCGGGTGATGGTTTTGGTCCGCCACTCGAGGGCTTTCAGAGCAACATCCAAGAGAACAAGGATTGAAACAGTACAAAGATGCTTACAGGTGGTTTGGTCTTTGTGATCTTTCAGAGCAACATCCAAGAGAACAAGGATTGAAACATGGTATCGACGCCGACATGACGCTTATATATGGTGCTTTCAGAGCAACATCCAAGAGAACAAGGATTGAAACCATAATAGAGAAGCTTCGGCACGGCGATGCCACGATCTTTCAGAGCAACATCCAAGAGAACAAGGATTGAAACCCTCCTTGACTACACCAGCAGCAGCATCAGCCGCCTTTCAGAGCAACATCCAAGAGAACAAGGATTGAAACAGCCTGAATGACTGATTAGCCACCGGGATAACGTTCTTTCAGAGCAACATCCAAGAGAACAAGGATTGAAACGATAGGTCTTCAAGTTCAGACGAGACGTCTTCCCCGCTTTCAGAGCAACATCCAAGAGAACAAGGATTGAAACGTAGTCATATCGACTGAAAAGACCTCCACGTTTAGAGCTTTCAGAGCAACATCCAAGAGAACAAGGATTGAAACCGACATCCCATACCGGGAGAATCCCGGTATAGAATACTTTCAGAGCAACATCCAAGAGAACAAGGATTGAAACAGCGCATATACCTTCGGTTCAGCCGCATACTCCATCTTTCAGAGCAACATCCAAGAGAACAAGGATTGAAACTTATCAAAAGAGGTACAATATCGCCCCATCTCCTCCTTTCAGAGCAACATCCAAGAGAACAAGGATTGAAACCCCATTATATCAATCCCGCCGCTGCCGCTGCTTTCTTCTTTCAGAGCAACATCCAAGAGAACAAGGATTGAAACCCGACCGTCTCAAAGACTTGCTGACTCAGAACCCCCTTTCAGAGCAACATCCAAGAGAACAAGGATTGAAACTTGACCACATCCACAAGATCCATAGGCAAAGCCAGACTTTCAGAGCAACATCCAAGAGAACAAGGATTGAAACAATTGTGGAACATTGCGCCATTGTCGTTTGGAAAACACTTTCAGAGCAACATCCAAGAGAACAAGGATTGAAACATGGGAGGATCGGTGTCGTACATCGCCAGGATTCTCCTTTCAGAGCAACATCCAAGAGAACAAGGATTGAAACCGGTGCGACGTATCGGGTCTTCCGTCTGGAAGTAAGCTTTCAGAGCAACATCCAAGAGAACAAGGATTGAAACGCTCCCGATCACTCAGCGGTTTGCCTTTCTTGTCAACTTTCAGAGCAACATCCAAGAGAACAAGGATTGAAACTATATCCAGTAGATCAGGACCCATGCGAAGACAGCCTTTCAGAGCAACATCCAAGAGAACAAGGATTGAAACATCCTCCCACCAACCGAGGCAATAGCCTCGCGCATGCTTTCAGAGCAACATCCAAGAGAACAAGGATTGAAACTAGTTGTCAATGATGTAACGGTTCGCATACAGGACACTTTCAGAGCAACATCCAAGAGAACAAGGATTGAAACTTATTGTCGAACTAGTCTATCCAACACGGGCATCGGCTTTCAGAGCAACATCCAAGAGAACAAGGATTGAAACAACGACGGCATCGAGAACGACGGCATCTTCCAGGAACTTTCAGAGCAACATCCAAGAGAACAAGGATTGAAACTCGAACTCGCACGTCCGGACGAAGTACCCCCTTCGGCTTTCAGAGCAACATCCAAGAGAACAAGGATTGAAACTAAAAGACTGAGAACCGGATCTCAGTCTTCTTTTCCCTTTCAGAGCAACATCCAAGAGAACAAGGATTGAAACCTCTATCCCACTCCCCCGCGTTCCGCATCCCTCCCGCTTTCAGAGCAACATCCAAGAAGAGAACAAGGATTGAAACCCAATGGGGCATATTGTACTTGACGACATACCGGCCTTTCAGAGCAACATCCAAGAGAACAAGGATTGAAACATCCAGACCGGGACCGTGACGACGTGGGGAGGGACCCCTTTCAGAGCAACATCCAAGAGAACAAGGATTGAAACATAAACACCATTACCACCGCGATCAGAATAGCCACACCCTTTCAGAGCAACATCCAAGAGAACAAGGATTGAAACATGTTGATTGGCGGATTTGGGATTGGCACCGCGTCTTTCAGAGCAACATCCAGGAGAACAATGATTAAAACAGGGCGATCCGTTTGAAAATCTCTCCCAATCCCCCGGCACCGGCCCCACCCCATCACGACGACTATCTTATCGCGAGGGAGGGCCAAACCCAGTACACCGGGAGGGGCCAACAGAGAGGGGAGATCCATGAGGTCCGAGGAGATCTACGGCAACACCTTCTACAACGGTGACTGCATCAGCGGGGCCAGGGCACACATACCCAACGACTCCATCGACCTGATCATCACCGACCCACCCTACGGCATCAACGGCGACCGGTTGCACCGGCACTACAACCGCGACGAGAGTTTCGTCATCGACGGTTACGTCGAGGTCGCCGCCGCCGACTACGGCGAGTTCAGCCGTAGATGGATCAGGGAGGCCGAACGCATACTCAGACCGGGCGGTTCGATCTACATCGTCTCGGGCTACACAAACCTCTACCACATCCTCCACGCCCTCCGGGAGACGCGCCTTCGTGAGGTCAACCACATCATCTGGCGCTACAACTTCGGAATATACACCACCCGGAAGTACATCTCCTCCCACTACCACATCCTCTTCTACGAAAAACCGGGCGGGAAAAGAACTTTTAACCTGGAGTCGCGTTACGGTGCCCTGGAACGCGGGCCGGACAACCGGTCGCCCAACTACAGTGACCGGCAGGACGTCTGGTGCATCAACCGCGACTACAAACCGGGGCAGGTGAAGAACAAGAACGAACTCCCGACCGAACTCCTCGCAAAGATGATCCAGTACAGCAGCAACGAGGGCGACCTGGTCTGCGACATGTTCCTCGGCGGGTTCTCGACCGCAAAGGTCGCCGTAGGTCTCAACCGACGGGTAACCGGGTTTGAGATCTCAGAAGAGATCTTCGAGCGCAAGATCGAGGAGATGCGGGAGATCCAGCCTGGTTACCTGCTGCCGACGCTGAGGAGGCCGGAGACCGGAGCACCAAAAAACCGGGGCAGACCCTGGACGGATACAGAACGCGAAACCCTGGTCTCCCGGTTCAACCAGATCATCGAGGCCGGGGAGACGAAGAAGAGAGCGGTCGAGACGCTCGGGGAAGAACTCGGCCGGGGCCGGTGGGCGATCGAGAAGATGCTCAAGAAAGAGGGCATCGCAGGAAACAGGAGAGTCTACAGCCGGCGCTGATCTCTCTTCAGCGTACCGCCTCACCCCAGGCCACCACCACGAAGAGATCCCCCCGGGGCAGCGGAGGCTCTCCCGCCGTCCCGACGGCGATCCGCTCCGTCAGGTAACCCAGATCCTCGCAGACGGCGATCCGGGTTGCCGGCGGGAGGAGAGCCGCGAGCACCTCAACCTCGAAGCCAGGGTCGGCGATGAGGAAGACAACCCGCCCCCTCCCTATCTCTTCCAGGGCGCTGGCGACAGCCAGGTCATGATCCTTCCCGTGCGCCGGGATGACCGCCGCCCTGGCGAGCGGAAGCCTGAGCCTGGCAAACGCGACCTGGAGTGATGAGATACCCGGGATGACCTCCCCCTCCAGGAGCGACCCGAGCCCCGCAAGCATCGGGTCGCCCGTCGAGAGGACGACCGCATGACCCGGGAGCGAGCGCAGGTTCCGGTAATCCGTGATCCCGTGCACCTCACACCCCGGCGGGATGGCGTCCCTGGCAAGCGCGATCGCCCTCGCAGACCCATAGACAAGCATCGCATCCTCAAGAACCCTCACCGCCTCCGCCGTCAGCATCCCGGGCCCGCAGCCAACACCGACTATCTTCATGGCGATTCACCAATAACCCGGCCACTGCGGTCGACGATCACGACCCTGACGTTGGGGTAGCGCGACCGGAACGCCTCAAGTTCGCGGCGGAGCACCTCCCTCCCCCCGGAGGTCGCCAGCAGTTCCTCCACCGTCGCACAGCCAGTCCCATCAAGGATGTGCGGGTTCATGAACCTCAGGATCAGGCCCGGCAACCCACAGATGATCGGATCACCACCTGCGACCACCTCGAGCGCTTCAGCGAGGTGGTTCCCCACCAGGATCGCCTCACGTTCCGGGAATAAAAGCCGGGAGTATCGCAGCCCGAGCCGTCCGGTCGTCAGCACCACCGCATCGGAGCGTGTAACCCGGTCGAGAACCCCCTCCGTCACGTGGTCGTCCCATGGCTCAACAAGTCCGGTAGTCCCGAGCACCGATATCCCGCCGTGCACCCCGACCTTAGGGTTCAACGTCTTCTGCGCCACCTCCGCCCCCCGCGGCACGGTGAGGATGACCGTCACTCCGGACAACCCGGTCTCCTCCATCGCCTCATCGATCGAGCGCCTGATACACTCAAGCGCCGGTTCGCTGATCGCCGCCGTCCCCTGGCGATGGCGTGGGGTGTCGCGGGCAAAACTCCCGATACCCTCCCCGGGGACGAAACGACCGCCCTCATTGAGAGAGGGTGCTGCCGTCGCGACGAACTCAAGCCCTCCGGTCACGTCCGCGGTGTAGTCCCCCGCGTCCTTCCAGCACGACGCCTGACCCCGATATGCGTCCACCGGAAGCCTGACAGCAATGCCGCATGGCAGACCGACCTCCACCTCCTTAACGGTATCAAGAGCAAGCGAGAGGATCGCCGCCTTACAGGCCGCCGCAGCCGTCGTCCCCGTCGAGAACCCCCGCCGTAAGACCAGACCCGAGGCCGTCAGAACCGCAAGACCACGCTGGACGTCGTCGAGGAGTTCCGGAGAGCGGCAGGCTGCAACCCACTCATCTGGATACTCGAACTCAGTGACCGGGTCGCGCATGACCTCCACGCTCGGCATAGATCGTGATGATCTCATTTACCGCCGCAACCGCTACCGGCGTCCCCCCACGGGTACCGATGTTCGAGACCGAGGGGATACCAATGGCGCGGAGTTCCTCTTTTGACTCCGCAGCGTTCACAAACCCCACCGGCGTCCCGACGACCAGCGCCGGATGGATACCCTCCCGTATCATCCCGCAGACGACGAGAAGCGCCGATGGAGCGTTCCCTATGACCACAATCGAACCCTCCAGCCGATCCCGCAGGGCAAAGAACCCCGCCGACGTCCTGGTGATCCCGCGCTCCATCGCGATCTCCTCACCGTGGTCCAGGGCACACACGATCTCACTTGAATGTCCCCATCTCAATATCCCCGCCTGCACCATCCGGATATCGACAATTATGGGTGCCCGACGTTCAAGCGCTGCGATCCCGGCCTCGATCGGATCGCCGGAGAACCGCATCAGATCGGCCATCGCAAAATCGCCGACCGCGATCGAGCACCGCTGCCGGATCCTGTCCTCGGGCGTGGCGTTCCCCACCTTTTCCCGCGCCAGGTTCCTGCTCGCGCTCGCTATCGCATAAGCCTCCGGGGTGACCGCCGCAAGGTCAGTATACGTACTTCCGGTGGTATCCCCGTGGTGTGATGATCCCTCTCGCATCAACCTCATTCCTCCAGATCCGTGTCTCCTCTCCGCCAACAAAGACGATCGAGTGCATATCCACAAATCCGATATGCTCATCAAACTCCCCGAGCGTCGTTATAAGGCGCTCCTCTCCATCCCGGTAGGCGTTCCTGACCACCCCGACCGGCGTCTCCTCCGGGAGGTGGCGGCGGGCAATCTCGATCGCCACTTCCAGGTTGTGCGGCCGTCCCCTGGAACGGGGATTATATAGTACAACCGGCACCCCCATCTGGAACGCAAGGTCAAGCCTCCGCTCGATCTCCTCCAGGGGCGTCAGGAGATCCGATAGACTAATCGTGACATAGTCCCCCGATAACGGCGAACCAAGTCGTGCCGCCGCCGAGAGAGAGGCCGTGATCCCCGGGACCACCTCGATCTCGACCGTCGAACCCGAACGTTCGGCCACCTCCAGGACTATGCTCGCCATCCCATACACCCCGGCATCGCCACCGCTCACCATCGCAACCGTGCGGTCACGGGCAAGGTCGAGCGCCCGCGAGGCCCGCTCGACCTCCCGGCCCATGCTGCTCCGGATGACCTCTTTGCCAGCGATCACCGGCATCACCAGGTCAAGGTAGATCCCGTTACCGATGACGCAATCGGCCTCGGCCAGAGCTTTCAGCGCCCTCGGGGTTATGTGCAGCAGGTCGCCAGGGCCCGTGCCGACAATGTACAACTTACCTTTTTTATCGTGCGATTGCAACGGTAACACACCCATAGGTCTGTTTGGCAAGAACCAGTTCTTTTCGCTTCGAGATCGCAAGAGCCGCAGGTTCCGCAACCCCAGACAGCCCGATCAACGGCGCCCGCGAGGGGGATGGCGCGCTCTGGGCGTTCAGGGTATCGTCGTCTAAGTAGACCAGGTTGCCGCCGAGTTCCGCGACTGCATCACGTAGACCCGTCTCCCCCCGTTTCTTCACGGTCGTTGCGTAGACAAGAACGTCTTCGGGCGCGATCTCGACCGCTTCCAGCGCCTGTCGCAGCGCTCCGGCAACCACGGTGGAAGAAGTGCCCTTCCGGCAACCGATACCGACAACGTAATCCCCTTTCCTGACGAGGATGGAGACTCCCGGCCCCGCAACGACGATCGCGGGGCCCCGGATGTCGTAGAGGGGCAGATCCGAATCGAGCATCGCGGCGTTCACCACCCTGGTGGAGTCGCGGTTCACAATATCGTAGCCCGACCGGGCGGCAATCCCCTCGACAGAGTCGCGGCCCTGCGTCTCGGTCGCAGTCGTGATCACCGGCGTGATCCCGGTCATGGAAAGTTCCCGGGCAAGATCGTTTCCGCCGTGATGTCCACCGACGATCGGGACGGCGTAACGGAGATCGGGGCTCACAACCACCACCGCAGGATCGCGCCACTTATCGACCAGGAGCGGTGCAACCCCCCTGACGGCGATCCCGGCCGACATCAAGGCAACGATCCGGTCGTATCGGCCGAACACCTCCGCGAAGACCTCAGAGGTGTAGGGAACCAGATCGGCACCCAGCGCTTCGGCGATCCGGCGGGCGGAAGGGAGGAACCGGTCGAGCGCGACCACGACAGTCCCGGTCATGAGTAGAGGACCGACCTCCCGAACCCCGATGTTGTCGGGTCCACCACCTTGCCGATGATTATCAGCGCCGTCCGCTCGATCCCGGCAGCACGGGCCTTCCTGGCGATATCGGCCACCGTTCCCCGGACGACCTTCTCGTCCGGCCAGGATGCGTGGTAGACGACCGCCGCCGGGGTCTCTGGCGGGCACTCGACCCTGGCAAGGACCTCCTCCATCCGTTCTGTTCCAAGGAATACCACCATCGTCTGGCCGAGCCGGGAGAACTCCGGGATCAGGTCACGTTCAAGCGTCGCCCCCGCCGGTCGGGTGATCACCAGACTATCGGAGACATCTCGGAGGGTAAACTGCGTCTTTAGAGCCGCCGAGGCCGCAAAGAGCGACGAGACCCCGGGCACGATCTCGGCCTCGATCCCCCGGCGCTCAAGCTCGGCCATCTGCTCGACTATCGCACCGTAGAGCGACGGATCGCCAGAATGGAGCCTGACAACAAGTCTCCCGGCGCGGACATGCTCCTCGATCGCACCGACGATCTCATCAAGTTTCATACTCTGGCTGTCGAGTTTCAGTGCCGCGCCCGACTCCTCAACGAGCACCGGGTTCACAAGCGAGCCCGCGTATATGAGGACATCCGCCTTCCGGAGCAGGTCCATCCCCCTGACAGTGATCAGGTCGGGCGCCCCCGGCCCCGCGCCCACTATGTAGACCTTACCCATAAGACCGTCTCGCAAACAGGATCGAGAAGTAGTCACTCTCCCCGGGAAGTTCGTCTCCCCGATAAACCCGCTCTTCTGGCATGAACATCCGTTCCACCAGCACGAACTCTGAGAACCCCTCCTCTCTCAGGTCAGCCGCGAGCGCTGCCGGTCGCCGGACCTTCATGAAGACCCTTGACTCCGGGCCGTTCCCGTCCGAGACCAGAACCCGCCCCGAGACCGCGACGTTTGCCACCGAGGCAAACGCCGTGATGGAACTGACCCCCGGTTCGGTCGCAAACGAGACGCCGGGATGCCGCTCTGCAATCACCTCACTGAGTCGGGAGAAGGTCGAGTAGAAGTTCGGGTCGCCAAGGATCCCGAAGACCGCAAGCCCTTCCATGGCGTGAGGAGCAATCAGGTCGGCGTTCTCCTCAAGACACCTCCGGATGTAGCCCTCGTCGTTCGTCATCGGGAATTTAAGGATGACCGCATCGGCCCGGTATGGCCTGACCAGGTCGCAGGCCAGTTTACCGGGGACGAAGACCACATCCGCCTCTCGAAGTAGCCTGACCGCCCGCAGAGTCAGGAGTTCCGGGTCGCCCGGCCCGAGCCCCACGCCTACGAGCATCCCGAACCCCCCACGATGATGTAGACCGGGTTCAGCGGTTTGAACATAACCCCGCCGGCGATCCC
>Ga0116194_1002065_pt1 | contig 11067 bp, 9 predicted proteins | sample AD_SCU001_MetaG_FD_89887 | JGI IMG/M metagenome (GOLD analysis project Ga0116194, IMG submission 89887) | Active sludge microbial communities of municipal wastewater-treating anaerobic digesters from China - AD_SCU001_MetaG | ecosystem: Engineered > Bioreactor > Anaerobic > Digestate | place...
AGAACAAATTTCATCGTTGCCGCCGAGACCTACAAGTTCGCGCCGAGGACGATCCTGGGGGAGTTGATCGAGATAGAGGAGCGCGATCCTGCCGAGGTGCTGCCGCGAGAGGTTGCGGAGGAACTCCCCTATGTCAGGGTGAGAAACCCGGCTTTCGATGTGACTCCTGCTGACTACATCGATCTGATAGTCACAGAGCAGGGTGCGATCCCGCCGGAACTTGCGTTCACGGTGATCCGGGATTACCTGGGATGGACGATCGAGGAGTGGCGGTAGGTCTGTCGGGGTGGCATACAGGACGCTCAAAGGTCAAAGCAAACGCCTCTCCAAAGAAATCTATGACCAGGGGAGAACTCAAGCGCAGGATCAAGAAACTCCTTGAGACGGCGAAAAAGGTTGATGAAGAAGAGAGGGAGTTATTTGGAACCGGTTCCCCGTTCACCATTCCAGAGGAATGTGCCGATGATCCTGACCTGATGAAGAAGATCGAGAAACTTGTATCAGCCTACAACCGTCTTGTTGAATCCGGTGAAAGACGCATTAACCTCACCGATGAAGATGCCAACCTTATGACATGCAAGAAGTCCTGTCTTGCTGCGTATAATGTTCAGACGGCGGTGGATGATAGAGCCAATCTCATCGTTGCTATTGATCTCACGACCGAAGAAACCGATTACCATCAACTCATTCGTTCCAATGGTTGAACTGGTCGTGAAGAATACTTCCAGTGCGCCTGCTGTCATCAGTGCCGATCCCGGTTATTCGTGTGGAGGTTGGTATCGGCGTCACCGGGATGGGGCAGATGATGGATCTGAACATTTAAGGATCAGGTTTGGTGCTCAGGGATGGGGTGGTGGGGTAACATGCTCATGACAAAACGGGGAAGTCTGTCCCAGCCTGAGGGGTGATTTTACCCATCCAGCGGTTTGTACCAGACGTTCATGCTCTCGAACCCGCCACAGATGTTGGTGTTGTTCGTGAGCGTCCCTCCATAGAGATACCCCGCTCTGGCAAACGTGGCGTTGATGGGATAGGAGAGACCTCTGGCGATGGTGAAGGCAGTCTTCATCCCGGCCGCCCGCATCTCCTCCTCCATCCGGGCGAGGAGGCAGGCCGCAAGGTTCCGGCCCCGGTACCCGGGATGGGTTGCGAAGTCCGTCATCTCAACGTTCTCGTCCTCCCGGTAGATCTCCGCCGAGGAGGCCGCAGCAACCCGGCCGTCATCTGCACGAATGATGAAGTAGCGGTAGTCGCCCTCCATCTTCTCCCGCAGGTAGTACGGATCGGTTATGGGGAAGGGATAGGTCGAGAAGACTGCGCTGTAGAGCGCGGCAAGATCGTCGGCATCGTCCTGATTCGCAGGCGCACACGTCCAGCCGGGAGGGAGGCAGGCCGCTGGGGCATCGCCGGCCTTCCCCCGGACGGCTGCCAGGATTGAATCGAGATCCCCGTGCTCCCGCCGGCGTTTTGGGTCGAGGAACTTTGCCACGAAGTAACCGTCCTCCCTGCCCCGGAAGAACCGGGGGAGATGAGCCTCGATGACGTAACCCCTGCCAGGAAACCGGGAGAGAGCAGAAGCGGGCACCTTTGCAGAGATCTTTGAGTAACCTTCAGAATCGGCGAGTGCATCCAGATCGTCCAGGATACCGGGCAGATCGCCCACCGATAGATGCATCACGTAGATCCGGTCGCTCAACCGCCCGTGCTGGATGAGGGTCTCGCCGATCCTTGTGACCGTATCAGCAACCATTTCTCCTCTCGAACCTCTCGGTGTGCTCCGGGACGAGCGCGGTCGTCGGATCCTCCCCGGAGAGGAGTTTGGCGATCCCGACCGCCTTGGACTCGTCCGCACCATCGAGTTTCAGGTAGAGGTCGCAGTTTGCGCATTTTCGGTCGCACCAGACAGGTTCGTATGAGTCGGGCTCCCGGTACGTTGTTATCACACCCTCAAAGTTGCGCAGCACAACCCGGTTCGTTGCCCATGAGATGATGTACTGCGGCATCACCGGGATCTTTCCGCCGCCGCCTGGAGCATCGATGACATAGGTCGGGACCGCAAACCCGCTTGTATGGCCGATGAGGTTCTCGATGATCTCGATCCCCTTGGAGACCGGGGTGCGGAAATGGGCAAGCCCCTCGGAGAGGTCGCACTGGTAGAGGTAATAGGGGCGGACCCGGTTCTTAACGAGTTTGTGCACCAGGGTCTTCATGATCCTGGGGCAATCGTTCACCCCTGCGAGCAGGACGGTCTGGTTGCCTAGCGGTATGCCCGCATCCGCGAGCCGTGCAAGGGCCTTCTCGGAGGAGTCGGTGATCTCCGCCGGGTGGTTGAAATGGGTGTTCACCCAGAGCGGATGGTGACGGGCAAGCATATCGGTGAGGTCCTCTGTGACCCGGTAAGGAAGGGTGACCGGAATACGGGTACCGATCCTGACTACCTCGACGTGCTCGATATCATCGAGCTCGGTGAGCACCCAGTCGAGACGATCGTCAGGGAGCATCAGCGGGTCGCCTCCCGAGAGGAGGACGTCACGGATCTGCGGGTTTTCACGGATGTAGTCCAGGCTCTCGATGACCTCGGCTTCCGAGGGTATGTAGTCGACGTCCCCGACCTTCCGTTTCCGCGTGCAGTGCCGGCAGTACATGGCACAGACGTTGCTCACCAGAAACAGCACGCGATCCGGGTAACGGTGGGTGATACACGGGGCGGGGTGATCGGCGTCCTCGGCAAGCGGATCCTCCATATCGTCGGGCTCGACCTGCAGCTCCGCCGGAGAGGGGAAAGACTGCATAAAGATCGGATCGTTCCAGAGATCATTCGTATCGATGAGCGATAGGTAATAAGGGGTTATCCGCATGGGAAACCTCTCCAGCGTCTCTTCCAGCTGCCGGCGCTCCTCATCCTCGAAGGATACGCCCAGCAGCCGCTCGAATGTCGAGATATCGGTGATCGCGTGCCGGACATGCCATTTCCAGTCCCGCCAGACCTCATCAGCGTGGCCAGCATCGATCCGTTCTGCTATCTCCTGTTGGTTGTTTGATAAAATGGTCATTTGTATAGTTCCTCCCGGTCACACTGTAGCGCCAATCATATATAACTGGATCGATCTCCATGAAAACGACCCTAAAACCAGAACAGGGGTGCTAAAATCAAGATCCCTGAGAAGGAGGCAGTGCATATCACAACGTATCTCCGATCCTCTCCTGCAACAGTGATTGAAGGGCATTATGCCCCTGAAAAAGGCCCGCCTTCCGCCCGACGCGGCCAGAGAGGGAGTGAGATAAGAGGAATATTCGGAACGAATGTTCGAGCGGTCGGGCGATCATAGGTGCGTAGGTGCGCTGTCTCGGGATGTGAACTTCCAGGATGCGCCAATTTAATAGAGGGAGAGAATAAGAGAAGAGTATGCACCGGCGCTACAACACCCTCCTCCTCGTCCTTTTAGCGGTCGCTGCAATCGCCGGCGGGTGCATGATGCCGGACGAGGAGAGCGCGGAGATGCAGCCAACCCCCCCCGCGACCGCGCCTCCGGCAGATGAGAGGCAGGCGGCCGGAGGGAGCCTGCCGGCACCAACACCTCCCGTGCCCACCCCGGGGGAGGAGGTCCCGCAGAGCCTGGGATTCGTTGACCCCGCGACGTACCGCATCCCAACTCCGACACCCATGCCAACGATGATGAGACCGCCAGACGATGTCCGTGTCTCCGAGAAGATGGTTGAGTATGCGGTGGTATCATGCGATTACCCACCCAGACTTCTCGCCACCGAGGTCTACCACATCCCCTTCCCCTACTGGGCGGTCGAGATCAGCACAACACCGATGAACGATTACCCCTGGCTCAGGATTGAGATAAGGGATGCAAACGATCCAAACAGGGTGGTTGAGGAGATCCGCTACTCAAAGGGCGAACTTCTCTCGAGCATCTACGTTGATACCGATACCACGGAGGATGATGAAGCAAGAAAGGCAGAGACACTAACCATCCGGGAAGGGTATGACGACTACTACTTCATAATCCGCTCGGAGTCGCTGGAGACACTCGATATCCGGATCCTTGTTCCAGAGAAGTACCTTATCTAGGCGGGAGCGACCTCTCCTCCCTCTTCTGCTGCACGGAGTTCTGCCTCGTAGTCCCCGATCGCGGCTATGTACTCCCGCCACGCCTCATCGGCGCGGGCGAGGTTCTGTTCTGCGGCGGCGTAATCGCGCATATCGTAGGCGGCCGCCGCAGATAGCCAGAAGGTGAACGCACGGTTGAGGTTATCGAGCGCCCGCAGGTAGGCGGCCTGCGCCTCGAAATAGGCTTCCGGGACGGTATCGGCCGCTATGATCTGGCGGTGGTAGGCTGTCACCGCCCTCCCGTAGTCCGCGATGGCCGCAAACTCCCGCACGTAGGCATCGCATTCGGCAAGCGAGAAGTCATCTGTCGGGGTGCTCATGTGCTCGATGATCTTCGCAGAGACCTGACCGAGATCGGCCTCAGACGCCGAGATGTGGTCGCGGAACACCTCGACCTGCCTCTCTTCGGTGTAACTCACAAACAGCGTCCAGCCACTGAACAGCAACAGCATCGTGACTATCACAACCCCGACAGCAAGGAACGCCTTCTTCCGGTCAGGGGCGATCTTCGGGATCTTCATGCGGGGAGGCGCAGGTAGAGCCAGATCCATTCTGCCTCACGCTCCCCCGGATACCGCCGGTAGCCGGGCCTGGCGGATGCGGTACTCCTCCGGCAGGGGGAGATAGCGCAACGGGACGATCTCGGGGGTCTCCGACCTCACGCTCGGGATAGGGATATCACGGGTATTCCCGATCGGATAGGGTCTCCCTATGATCGCTGTGGTGTATTCCGAGACGTTCTCCCACTCAAAATCCGTCCCCTCAACGTAGTAGTAGTGTTTCCCCTCATACTCAAAGTACCTCGGTGAGTAAGCCGCGTAGTAGGGGTTGAACTCGTTCATCCGGATACCGAGGGCCATATGGTCGGAGTATCTCAGCAGCACAGTTTCGTAGCCCAGGGCGTCGAGGAGCCCTCCCATCAGTATGGCCGCGTCCTCGCAGTCCCCTCTCCCATCAACAAGCATCTCGGCGGGATATTTGGGATACTCAACACCGCCCTCTATGTACATGGCATGCGGCGGAAGGGTGCCCTCGATGTAGGAAGCCGCGCTGTCGTCCGTATCGTAGGGGATCTGCTGGACAAAGAAGACAAGGTTCATCAGCCGTAGGTAGGCCTCCTCCGGATTTCCGGTCGGTGGCGCGATACGCCGGGCAAGGTCCTCCAGGATTGGTCTGTCAGCGTCGGCCAGGGCATACCGCCCCCAGATGTGATAGTCGCTTAGCCGCGGCGTCTCCCGCTGTTCCTGGAACAGCGCCTCCGGAATCCTGACCACCGTCGTATGGACTCCACCATCGATCGCCGTCCACCGGAAACTCCGTGTGTAAGCCGGACCGTCACCCGGATACGGTGTCGGTGTCGCTGCCGGTTCAGGAGGAGCATAGACCGGCGGGTTTCGAACCACCACCGGTTCGGAGCCGGAGGTGATCGGCTCGCCGAGTAGCGTGGGTTTCACTACAAACGCGACGACCAGGATTATGATCGCACCCGCAAGAACCGGGACGACATCCTTCCACTCCATATCCCAAACCCCGGAGAGGTGGTCTTCCGGTAGTGATTGTTTATCACCGGGGTGTAGAAAACGTTAACCCCGGCAGGTCTGGAGAACTGGCCGTTCAGAAAGGTTCGATGCTGTGGTAGATCTGGTGGCGGAGACGCTACCCCCCGCCGCTGGTGCGCCGCCGACTCCAGATCACTTCTTTTCAGGTGCCGGACCCGGCGGACATACCCCTTCAAGCCCCGCCATCTGCTCCCGCGGCCCGACCGCAAACTTGCAGACGGTGGGGTAGTAATTGGTGACGTACTCCTTGAGCATCCGGAGGGCGCAGTACTGCGGGGCGATGCTTTTCATAGACTCTTTCACCATCTGGACCCACCTGTGCGGGACGTCGTCCATCGTCCGCGAGTAGTAGAGCGGGGCGATCTCGTTCTCGATCAGGTCATAGATCGTCGCTGCGTCCTCACGGTTATTCCCCCGACTCTCAAAAGCCCAGCCGTTCCAGCCGTTGTAGCCCTCAACCCACCAGCCATCCAGAACCGAGAGGTTCAGCACTCCGTTCATCCCCGCCTTCATACCGCTCGTGCCACACGCCTCCATGGGTGGAATGGGTGTGTTCAACCAGACGTCTACACCCTGAACCAGGTAACGTGCAACCTGCTCGTCGTAATCCTCGACGAACGCTATCCTGCCGCCGAACCGTGGATCCTGGGAATACTGGTAGATCTTCTGGAGGAGGCGTTTGCCCTGCTCGTCGGCGGGGTGGGCCTTCCCGGCAAAGATGAACTGCACCGGTCTCCAGCGGTTGTTCACGATCCGCTCAAGCCGGTCAGGGTCATCAAAGATCAGATCAGCGCGCTTGTACTCAGCAAACCGGCGGGCAAACCCGATCGTTAACGCAGCGGTGTCGAGCATGAGCCCCTCCGCCGCGAGGTTCTCAGGTTCGTCCCGGTGTCCCGCCCACTTGAGACGTTTCCGCTCTCTTATACGGGCAAAGAGTTTCATCTTCAGCCACTGGTGCTCACGCCAGAGGTCTTCATCAGGGATCTCGTCCACCACCTCCCAGATGATCGGGTTGTCATAATTCTCCCGCCAGTTCGGGTAGACGGGATCCACGTACCGGTCAAAGATAGACTCGATCCGGTGGTTCAGCCAGGTCAGGAGGTGAACGCCGTTCGTGATATAGTCGATCGGCACTTCATCTACCGGCAGATCGGGCCAGAGAGGCTGCCACATCTCCCTTGCAACCTGGCCGTGACGCCGTGAGACGGCGTTGTGGAATCGGCTCATCCGGAGAGCAAACGCGGTCATGTTGAAACCTGCGCCGGGGCTGAGCGGGTCATTGCCGAGCGCCATGAAATCGTTCCAGGACAGTCCAAGCGACTCAGAATACCCGTGGAAATACTTCGCCATCAGGTCTTCTGGAAAGACGTCGTGGGCGGCGGCGACAGGGGTATGGGTCGTGAAGAGGGAGGTGTTCCGGACATGCTCACGTGCCTCCTCGAAAGACATCCCCGCCTCGATCCGCTCCCGGAGCCGCTCGAGGAGGGCAAATGCGGAGTGCCCCTCGTTTAAGTGCATCGCCGAGTACTCAGCGCCAAGCATGTGAAGAACCTTCCGTCCACCGATGCCCAACACAAGTTCCTGCCGGAGACGGTACTCGATCTCCGTTAAGTAGAGGCGGTGAGAGATGCTCCGGTTCTCAGGCAGGTTCTCATCGATATGGGCGTCAAGGAGGTAGAGGGGGACACGCCCCACCTGCACTTTCCAGACGGCAACGTAGATCGGCGGATCAACCTGTGGAACCCGCACCACAACCTGTTTGCCATCATCGTCCAGCACCCGGAGAACGGGGGCGGCATCACGGTCCAGGATCTCGGCGACGTTCCTCTGCCAGCCGTCCGCCTCGATGTGCTGATGGAGATACCCCTCGGCATACATAAACCCTGCAGATACCATCGGAACGCCGAGGTCACTCGACGCCTTTATGTGGTCACCCGCCAGGATCCCGAGCCCCCCTGCATAGAACGGGAGCGACTGATGCAGCCCGAACTCGCTTGAGAAGTAGGCGATCGTGAGGGGCTCCCGCACAGGGTAGTGCTGTGCAAACCAGCTCGTTCCCGGCACCATGTAATCCCGAAACCGGTTCATTATGATATCGTAGCGGCGGAGGAATTCAGGTGTCGCCGCCGCCCGCTCAAGGAAACTCGGCGGGGTATCCAGGAGCATCCTGACAGGGTTGTGACGGCTCATCTTCCATTCCGCCCGGTTCAGCATCTTGAATAGCACGCTGGCCGAGGAGTGCCAGCTCCACCATAGGTTGTAGGCGAGGTCGACAAGACCAAAGATCCGCTCCGGGACGTGAGCGAACCGGTCATAGGGTATCTCCGTCTTCATCTTGTGAGGCATTGAGTGTTGCACCACATAAGGTCTTCTGTCGGTGGGGCCGGCGCGCACGGATAAAGATGCTGTAAGAGCCGTCTGGCTCATGACGCGCCCGGCCAGGGGGGTGGCCCCACCAGAGGGTTACTGGAAGTTATTATAGATATCTCCAGCCGACATTCTTTTCACTGAAAGAACAGGTGGTGGAGAATTGGGCATGCGGCATATGATCGAGGCAGAGAACCTCACCAAGGATTACGGCAACGTCGTCGCTGTGAACAGTGTCTCGCTCTCCGTTGTGGAGGGAGAACTCTTCGGGCTTCTCGGGCCGAACGGCTCGGGAAAGACAACGATGATCAGGATGCTCACCGGGCAGGTACGGCCGACATCCGGTTCGGCCAGGGTGATGGGAATAGATGTGACGAAAGATCCTGTAGAAGTCAGGAGACTGGTCGGGATCATCCCCGAGCAGGAGACACCGCCGAGTTTCCTCACCGCAGAAGAGTACCTCCATTTCGTGGCCCGCATCCGCAACCTGGATTCGATCGAGGAGCGGTGTGATCGCTGGTTTGACCTGCTGGAGTTCAGGGATAAGCGAGACGTACTGTGCAAGGACCTCTCGCGGGGAACCCGGCAGAAACTGATGTTTGCGCAGGCCTTCCTGCACGAACCTCCGCTTGCTCTCATCGACGAACCTCTGATCAACCTTGACCCCATCATGCAGAGGACGGTAAAGGACTTCCTGCGCCGTTACGTCCGGGAGGGTGGGACAATCTTCTTCTCCACCCATATCCTCGAGATCGCCGAAGAGATCTGCGACCGGGTCGGGATCATCCACAACGGCAGGCTCCTCCACACCGGTCGTCTTGACGAGATCACCGCGTCTGGCGGCAGGAGCCTGGAGGACTTCTTCCTCGAACTGGTTCGGGGTGGTGCCGGTGCCTGAACTCTTCGTCGCGATGATGAAGGAAGAGTGGCGGATCCACTCGACGATCTTCGGGAACCTGGGGTTTGCGCTCTTTCCGGCGGTGATCGCGGTCTTTGCATTCCTGGGGTCGCTCACCCTCCCCATCTTTGCAGACGTTCTCCCCTATGACGTCGTCGCGCTCCTTGCGCACATCATCTTCCTGCTCATGGGCGTGATGGTGGGTTCGTTTGGCCTCATGGGTCGGGAGGTCATGAACCGCAGGTTCGGGCAGGCCAGTCTGGTAGCCTACGCATCACGGAGCCTGCCGGTCTCGGAGAGACGGATATTCGCCACGTTCCTGGCAAAAGACACGTTATACTACATTCTGCTCTACGTCCTTCCGTTCTCGATCGGGTTCGCCGCAGCGACACCGTTCATCTCGCTCGACCCGGGCTACCCTCTCCTGGCATTTCTCTCTCTCGCGCTCGCCTTCCTCCTCGGTCTTGCTCTCGTCTCCTTCCTCTCGACGCTCTACGCGCGCTCTGTTGCGCTCCTGGCCGGAACAGTGGCGGTGCTCGGCGTCGCCGGGGTGGCGGCCTCGCGGTTCGGGGTGCCCCTCCTCCCGCCGTACGCCTTCTTCCTCGACCCGGCGCCGGAACCGCTCCTCCGATCTCTGATCCTCATCCTGGCTCCGGCAGCCGTATCGGTGCTCTTTGTCACTGTGGAATACCCTGACCGGACAAAACGTTTCAGAAACCGGTTCGAGTCCATGGCCGAAGACCTGAAAGGCCTGGGAAGCGCGCACTTCATCGCAAAGGACGTCCTCGACCTCGTCAGGAGCGAGGGGGGCGTCGGGAAGGTGATCTTCTCGTTTCTCCTCCCGCTCGCCCTGATCTGGGTCTGCCTCCAGGTCCTGATCCGGTTCATTCCGGGGATCGATCCCCTGGTGGTCTTTGCCGTCTTGCTCGGTGTGTTATCGGCCACAATATACAACTGGCTGACCGAGTTTGACTCTTTCACGTCCTACGCCTTCCTGCCTGTGGAGGTCAGCGAGGTGATCGACGCGAAACTGAAGGCCTACGCCCTTGCAAACCTGCTCCCGCTCGCGGTGCTCGTGATCGCCGCGGCGACAACGGAATGGACGGTGGCGTTCTTCCCGGCCCTTGCCGCCTTTGTCTCGATCTCGGCGTACACCCTGGCGGTGACGGTCTACCTCTGTGGACTCCACCCGAACGTGATGCTCTACTCTGCGGGGGTCTTTATTCGATACATACTCGCTATAAGCCCGGCGCTTCTGCTCCTGATCTTCGCCTCGATCCTCGACCCGGGATACGCGTTCTTAAGCCTTCTTCTCGTCGCGCCGGCGGCGCTCCTCCTATCCAGAGCGCGGAAGAAGTGGCAGACCTGGGATATGCCGGCAACCGGATAATTTTTTAGCCAGGCACGGTGGACGCGGCCGATCTCAGGAGCGGGTGATACACCGTGAGGGCGGCACCGTGTCGAGCGAGGAATGGATGACCGCCAGGCATGCGCCGCGCACCAGGTCTCGTGAGCCTCCACGACGACCTCGTAGTCCTCCTGCGACCCGATGTATAGATTCGGGTAGATTCTCGATCGTTCGTCTAACCCGGACACTCAAAGCGCCTCAAGCGCGTATACCGCCGCACCAAAGAGCGGTGCTTTACCGTCGAGTGAGGAGACTGCCAGCCGGGGAAGGGTCAGGTAGCGGTCGATAAACGGCTCCATGTACCTGATCACGATATCGCCGTGATAGCGCGCGAGTGGGCCGTCAAACACGATTATCTCAGGGTTATAGGCTACAATGACTGCAGAGACCCCACGGGCGTTCACCTCTCCGAGAGCCTCCATAAAGGCAAGGGCAACCGCGTCCTCCTCCCTGGCCGCCTCGAAGATCGCCCGCGTGGATGAGGCGTCGAAACCCACCCGCCGGAGATCCGCCGACTCCCGCCAGGCCGCAAAGAACGCAGGTATGTTCTTTGCGGAGGCGTAGGCCTCCCAGTGGCCGGCAAACCCGCACCCGCAGACGAGGCTGTAGCGGGTATCAACGGGTATATGCCCGATCTCCCCGGCGTTCCCGTCCTTCCCGAGGAGGAGAGAGCCGTTCACCACAGCACCGCCACCTATGCCGGTCGAGAGTGTGA
>Ga0116194_1002071_pt1 | contig 11046 bp, 8 predicted proteins | sample AD_SCU001_MetaG_FD_89887 | JGI IMG/M metagenome (GOLD analysis project Ga0116194, IMG submission 89887) | Active sludge microbial communities of municipal wastewater-treating anaerobic digesters from China - AD_SCU001_MetaG | ecosystem: Engineered > Bioreactor > Anaerobic > Digestate | place...
TATAGTCTTGACTAAGGATATTCTAGCAAGTAGTATAGTCCATGTCCAGTATCTACCCGTTTAACCGGCAGGAGCAAAAGCAATGGCAACGTCCTCTTTGAAAGGCATGGCCGCCGACCCCAGTGTCATTTTCAGAAGACGACAGCACGGAATATCAGAAGTCAGCCGCACGACCTTCTCCGATGCCAATTAGGCAGGCCGCTCACGAGCCCAAAATCGCAGGCCAATGTCGGCGTGCGAGACACTTCATGCTATGCGTTGCATCCCGGATGATCGCAATCTGATAAACCTTGCAAGATGCCACATGCCTCTATTCGTCGAGCGCCCGAGCATTTTTCACGCAGCGAGAGCAAGTGCCGCTTCAATTGCAACAGCGCTTCCACGCGCTCTTCGGTCTGACGAATATGGACATCCAGTAGTGCATTGACGTCGCCGCAGTCCTGAGCAGGGTTATCTCGTAGGCCCAGCAGTATCCTGATTTCGCTCAGCGTCATGTCAAGCGAACGGCAATGACGAATGAACTGCAAACGCTCGATGTGCACATCGCTGTACAACCGAAAGTTGCCACCACTTCGCGCTGGCTTCGGCAGCAGCCCTTCCTTTTCGTAGTAGCGGATGGTCACGACCTCGCACCCAGAGCGCTTGGCGAGGTCGCCAATTCTGATTTCCATGCCTCAATCTCCATTTTTCACTTGACTCTATAGCGACTATAGAGTTTTTAATGGAGGCTGAATAGACGATTTGAAGGAGTTATCCATGAGCGAATGCGCTTCAAAGGGGTGTGGCTGCTCGACTGGGCCAATCATCCAACCCACGGCACAAGCCCCGCTGGCAACCGGATCGGCTCAAGCGGTGTACCGCATCGAGAACATGGATTGCCCCACGGAAGAGGCGCTGATCCGAGGCAAGCTGGCTGGGCTGGCGGGTGTGGTTGGTCTTGAGTTCAACCTGATGCAGCGTACCTTGGCCGTGCGGCACGAATTGCCTTCGCTGTCTCCCGTTGAGCAGGCACTGAAGGCCATCGGCATGCAAGCTGTGCGCATGGATGAGGCGTCGGCCGGGCAGACGACCAAGCTGTCCATTGCCAAGATGGATTGCCCGACCGAAGAGGCGTTGATCCGCAACAAGCTCGGCACCGTGGCCGGGGTTGCCAATCTCGATTTCAACCTGATGCAGCGCACGTTGTCGGTACGCCATGCTGACGGGGTTCTGCCGGATGTGCTTGTGGCACTACAAGCACTCGGATTCGAGGCGCAGGTCGAGGACAAGGCCGTGGCCGCGTCGCCATCCGCGTCCCCTGTGACAACGCCGACCAACTGGTGGCCGCTCGGCATTTCCCTCATCGCTGCATCGGCGGCCGAAGCGGTCTACTGGTTCCACGACGGCAATCATTGGTCAGTCGTCATTCTGGCGCTTGTCGCGGTCTTGACGGGGGGGCTGTCCACCTACAAGAAGGGCTGGATCGCGCTCAAGAACCGTAACCTCAACATGAACGCCCTGATGTCGATTGCCGTCACGGGTGCTATGTTCATCGGCCACTGGCCCGAAGCTGCGATGGTAATGGTGCTCTTCGCGCTGGCCGAGGTGATCGAGGCCAAGTCATTGGATCGCGGCCGTAACGCCATCCGTGGACTGCTCGACCTGACCCCGGAGCAGGCCACGGTGCAGCAGCCTGACGGCACTTGGCGAGAGGTAAGTGCCAAGCAAATCGCCATTGGCAGCCGAGTCCGGGTCAAACCGGGTGAGCGCATCGCGCTCGATGGCGAGGTGCTAGACGGACGCTCCACGGTCAACCAAGCCCCGATCACGGGCGAAAGCCTCCCGGTCGAGAAGTCCCCCGGCGATCCGGTGTTTGCGGGCACGATCAACGAATCTGGTTCCTTCGAGTACCGCGTCTCTGCCTTGGCCAGCAACTCCACTTTGGCCCGCATCATTCACGCAGTAGAGGCTGCACAAGGTAGCCGTGCACCGACCCAGCGTTTTGTCGATCAGTTCGCCCGTTGGTACACGCCTCTCGTGTTCGCCCTAGCCATTGCCGTCGCACTGCTACCCCCGCTTCTCATGGGCGCGGCATGGATGGACTGGATTTACCGTGCACTGGTTCTGCTGGTGGTTGCCTGCCCATGCGCCCTGGTGATTTCCACGCCGGTCAGCATCGTCAGCGGCTTGGCCGCCGCTGCCCGCCACGGCATTCTTGTCAAGGGCGGTGTCTATCTGGAAGAAGGCCGCAAGCTGCGCTGGCTGGCTCTGGACAAGACCGGCACGGTCACTCACGGCAAGCCCGCACAAACCGATTTTGTCGCATGGGGCAACGCACTCGCCTCCGATAGCCGCTGTATCGCTGCCAGTTTGGCGGCCCGCTCCGATCATCCTGTATCCAAGGCGGTGGCACAGGCTGCGCAGCGGGATGGAGTTGCCTTGCTCGACGTGGCCGAGTTCAGCGCGCTGCCCGGTCGGGGTGTGCAAGGCCAAATCGACGGGGAGACCTACTATCTGGGCAACCACCGAATGCTTGAAGAGCTGGGGCAGTGCACACCAGAGCTGGAGCAGCGCATCGCGGCGCTGGAAACCGTAGGCAAGACCGTCGTGATGTTGGTAGGCGCAAAAGGGGTACATGCCTTATTCGCCGTTGCGGACACCATCAAGGACAGCAGCAGGAGAGCCATCGCCGAGCTGCATGCTCTGGGCATCAACACCGTGATGCTGACCGGCGATAACCCCCACACGGCCCAGGCCATTGCCGCACAAGCTGGCATTGACCGTGCGCAAGGCAACCAACTGCCTGACGACAAACTGCGCGAAGTGGAGCAATTGTCCAGAAATGGCAAGGTTGGCATGGTCGGTGATGGCATCAACGACGCACCGGCCTTGGCGCGTGCGGACATTGGCTTTGCAATGGGAGCGGCAGGCACAGATACCGCCATTGAAACCGCCGACGTGGCCCTGATGGACGATGACCTGCGCAAGATTCCGACCTTCGTGCGTCTGTCGCGTGCGACAGCACAGGTGCTGATGCAAAACATTGTGCTGGCCCTTGGCATCAAGGCGGTATTTCTGGTGCTCACTTTCACGGGTCACGCGACCATGTGGATGGCTGTGTTCGCCGATATGGGTGCCAGCTTGCTTGTTGTCGGCAACGGCTTGAGGCTGTTGCGTCGATGAGCTGGAAACTCTTTCTCTATGACTGGGGTGGCCTGAACATCGCGTTGTTTCAAGTCATTAACACAGGCACGCCCGCCACGCTGGAACCACTGGCATGGTTCTTTAGCCTCGTGGGAAGTTACTGGACAGCGCCGCTGATGCTGTTGGGTCTGTGGTGGTGGTCGAAATCGGCTACTAACGCGGCGCGTGGCACGGCCGTTCGGCATCGCCTTATTGGTTTTAGCGCGGCCTTCTTGCTGGCGTTATTGGTCGCCACCGTCTTGAAGCTATGGTTCGACTTTCCACGCCCGCCTGCCGTCCTTGGCGAGCTGGTGCGCGTCATCGGGGACAAAGAGCTTCACTACAGCCTGCCCAGCGGGCATGCCACCTATGCCGCGCTGGTGGTCGGTGCACTCTGGCCGTTGATGGGCCGCCATGGTCGCGTCGGCTTGGTGCTATATGCCACGTTGGTCGGCTGGTCGCGCATCGCTGCGGGAATGCACTTCCCGGCGGATGTGTTGGCGGGGTGGGCGCTGGGATGGAGCTGCACGGCACTCGCCCGGTGGCTGCTTCCGCTGGCCGCCTCTGTATGGCAATCGGCTCGTCGCACGTCGGCCTGGATCTGGTTCACCGTGGCCGCCACTATTGTCATGACAGATCAGCTTACCAAGTTCGCCATCATTCGCACGTTTGCCTACGGTGAGCAAGTCGAAATCACTCCGTTTTTCAACCTCGTTCACGTCCTGAATCCGGGTGCGGCGTTCAGCTTTTTGGCGAACGCTGGCGGCTGGCAACGTTACTTTTTCATCACGTTGGGTCTGGTTGTTTCTGCTTGGCTGGGTCGCATGCTGTGCCAGCAACGGCCACGTCTCGAAGCGATGGGCTACAGCCTGATCCTTGGTGGTGCGCTCGGCAATGTGGCGGATCGCATGTTGCGTGGACAGGTGGTTGATTTCCTCGACTTCCATTGGCGGCTCGCGCACTGGCCCGCCTTCAACCTCGCTGACGTGGCGATCACGTCGGGCGCTGCTTTGCTCATCATGCAGATGCAGACCCGGGAAAAGAGGATGGACACAGGATCAATTGCGAATTATAATCATTCTCAATGATTTAACCAGAGAATTCCCATGCCCTGCCGATTACCCTATCGCTGGCTGATGGCTTTGCTGTTGGCGATTTGCTCGTTAATCGGCGGGCCAAGCTACGCAGCCAACACCACCGAACTCAAAGCCAAACAGATTTGGCAACTTCTGGACTACGTCGCCGTCGATTACGGCGGCGCGGTAGCCAACGGTGTGGTCCTGAAATCGTCGGAGTACGCTGAAATGCAGGAATTTTCAGCGACAGCCGAACGTCAACTGGGAGAATTACCTGACCAGACCGACAAGGGTCGCTTGTTGCAACAAGCGACCGCTTTGCGTGCTGCGGTAGCTGCCAAAGCCGATCCGGCCAGCGTAGCAAAACTGGCGCACGCGCTGTCCAGTGCGGTGCAAAAGGCGTACCCGTTTCCAGTCGCACCGACTGCCATGCCGGTCTTAGCGAAGGGCGGACAGTTGTTTCAGGCGCAATGTGCGGCCTGTCACGGTCAGCAAGGGCGCGGTGACGGCCCTCTGGCGGCATCCCTGAACCCCAAGCCGACCGCGCTGGCCGATCACACGCGGGCGCGTGAGCGCAGCTTGTTCGCGCTGCACCAGATTATCAGCAACGGTGTCCAAGGCACCGCCATGCAGGGCTTTGGCGCGTTGTCGGATGAAGATCGTTGGGCACTGGCGTTCTTTGTCGGCACACTGCCCTATGCGCAAAGCGACAAGGACGAAGGGGCCAAGCTCTGGCAAGCCAATGCGCAGGTTCGCCAGACGGTCGCCAGTCTGGATGCGCTGACGCAAACCTCCGAGCATGTCTTGGCGGACAAGCTGGATGTGCCATCCGCCAAAGCCCTGACCGCCTATTTACGCACCAACCCGAACGCGCTGAACGTCAACAGCCCGAAGGGCACCGCGATTGCCAAGGCCAAACTCAGCGAGAGCGTGACGGCATTGCTGGCTGACGACCGTGCAGGTGCGACCAAGCTAGCCTTGTCTGCTTACCTCGATGGCTTCGAGCCGGTCGAACCGGCGTTGGCCACTCGCAATCGGCCGCTGTTCGAGAAGATCGAAGCCGCGATGGTGTCCTACCGGGCATTGATAGCCAATGGTTCGCCTGCCGATGTGCAGACAGCGGAGCTGCATTTGCGCGGCTTGCTGGATGAAGCGGACAAGGTGCTTGCTCCCTCCGACGACGATGCCGTGGCGGCCTTCATCGGTGCGTTAACCATCTTGCTACGTGAAGGATTGGAAGCCCTGCTGGTGGTCGTTGCCATGCTGGCGTTTCTCAAGAAAGCCGAACGGAAAGACGTATTGATCTACGTGCATGCAGGCTGGGCATCCGCGCTGGCCGCAGGCGGCATTACATGGGCAGTGGCAACTTACTTGGTCGGCGTCAGTGGGGCAAGCCGGGAGCTAACGGAAGGCTTTTCGTCACTCTTTGCCGCCGTGGTCTTGCTGGGTGTGGGCATGTGGATGCACCAGAAGAGCGTTGCCGGTCGTTGGCAGGTCTACCTCAAGGAAAAGCTGTCGTCGGCGCTGAACAAGCGCACGGCATGGTTCTTGTTTTCGCTGGCCTTCGTCGCCGTCTACCGTGAGGTGTTCGAGACGGTGCTGTTCTACGCAGCGCTCTGGACAGAAGGAAATGGCTGGCCCCTGCTGGCGGGCTTGGGCACTGGCATGGGAATCCTGGCCCTGCTGGCAGTCATACTGCTGCGCACCAGTGCGCGCCTGCCGATTGGCCAGTTCTTCGCTGCCAGCTCACTGCTGGTGGCCATACTTGCCGTGGTCTTGGCAGGCAAGGGCATCGCAGGTCTGCAAGAAGCAGGGTTATTGCATACCAGCCCAATATCGATCCCACGCATTGATCTGCTGGGCATCTATCCGTCGTGGCAAACACTCTCAGCGCAATTCGCTGTGTTATTCATCGTTGTGGTGGCCTTTACAATCAATTTGCGGTCATCGCGTCAAATGGCAGTACAAAAAAGCTGATTTGACGGCGTGAATAGGTGAATTGATGCCGCGATGAGCGCCTTCATCCTCGAATCCGTGCTGACCATGTAGAGGCCAGTTTTTCTTTTACACCTTGGACAGCAGTCGTATTCCATCCGCGCGCAATTCCCCTTTGGGAGAAATATGCCGGTACAAGGTCTGTCGCGTGATACCGAGCTCTTGGCACAGGTCGCCGACATTGGTTTCAGTCTGCCCCATTGCCGCCATCGCCAGGCGCAGCTTGGCGGCCGTCATTTTGAAAGGCCGACCGCCTTTCCTGCCGCGCGCCCGCGCCGAGGCCAAGCCCGCTACTGTGCGCTCTGCGATCAGCTCGCGCTCGAATTCGGCCAGTGCGGCGAAGATGCCGAAAACCAGCTTGCCAGCAGCGGTCGTCGTGTCGATGGCGGCTCCGTGGCCGGTCAGAACCTTGAGGCCAACGCCGCGCCCGGTCAGATCGTGCACGGTATTGATCAGATGGCGCAGGTCGCGCCCGAGCCGGTCGAGCTTCCATACGACCAAGGTATCCCCTGAACGCAACGCCTTCAAACAGCTCGCCAAGCCGGGACGATCCTCGCGCTTGCCGGATGCCTGGTCTTCGTAAAGATGCGCCGGATCGATGGCGGCAGCGATCAGCGCGTCGCGCTGCAAGTCAGTGGCCTGGGAGCCATCCGCCTTCGATACCCGCATGTAGCCGATCAGCATGTCATACCTGTCACATATACGTTCGATTATGTGACAGTGTGCGCCGGAAAGCTCAGGCCGTCAAAAGTTGTCACTTAACCCGTCATTCTGTCTAAGACATGCAAAGGGTCCATCAGGCTCGTAATGTGACAGAAATTCCGGCGGGATGCCTTCCTTCACGAAGGTGGCTCGCAACCGTTCCAGGGAAGCTGGGTCGCGCCGACCATAGGAAGCCAACGCGAACAGCGAGCGTGCCGTCTCGGGGTTGTGCCGCGCTTCAATGATGGCTTCATCGATGGCCTGGACTGCACGTTGCCAGTGATTGACGGGTTCGGGCTTCGGCGCTTTCGCCGGCAGGCCACTGGTGAACTCGGTTTGGGGCTCGGACCAGAATAGCTTTGCATGCTCGCCAGGCGGGCTTATATCCCTCACCTCGATCAAGCTGATTGCCGTTGCCGCAGCCTCCAGCATCTGCAACCCTACTGCTAGGTTCAGGGTTTCATACGGTCGCCACAGACTTTGCCCAGCACGCAGCGGATACCCACAGCGTTCCCAGATCAGGCGGAGATACCCCGCGTAGGTTCCGCACGCCGAAAGCGGGGTGTTCAGCTCATCAAGCAGCGTGCGTAGCAGCCGAAACCACAATCCGGCGTGGATGCGTCGGCGCGGCAGCTCAACATGGCCGGTCGTCAGTGCCTGCCAGGTACGCCGGTCCATCGTCGCAATCGCGTCGCTGGCCGTGCGTGGGTCGGCGTCGGCGTTTTCCCAGCCGAGAAACCGCCCAGGCACGCCCCAATACGATTCCAGCCAGCACCCATGCAGCGGGCAGCTCAGCATCAGGGGCAGCTTCCACGCAAGCAATACGGCTTGGTTTGCCGGATTGTTCAGGCAGAGTGGACAGGCGCGATGTAATGGCTGGCTGGGCAGCCAGGCGCGCCAGCTCGTGATAGATCGCGTCCTACGGCGGAGTTTCGGCAGCAACACCGAGAGCTGGAACGTATAGGTTTCTAAAGCGTCAGGAATCTGATCATCAAGGCTGTCCAGTAACCAAGGCACCCAGCCGGCGAAACTCATGCAACGCAGCCGATCCAGCTCGATGCCGCTCCGCCGGGAGAGCATTGTCAGCAGCGACTGTGGTGGCGCGGTATCCATGTCATCAGCCTGGCCGTGACCAAGATCGTGCTCCAGCAGCTCGGACACTTCCATGTGATAGCAAAGGGCCACGCGGTTGAGCCACGAAGACAAGGCTTCGCCTTCTCTGGGAGCCGGATGCAGCGGCCAGCGCGGCGCTGGCTTCACATCAGTTCCCGCTCGAACTGTCGTCGCCGCTCGCTTGGGCCGGTGTAGTCGGCCATGCTGAGCGTGCGGTGGTTGATTGCTTCCTCACCGCTTTCCACGGCAGCGACAGCCGCCGCCATCAACAGGTGCGCCAGTTCGCCGATGGTGCCCTCGCAGCGTGTGAGCAGGTAGCGAGCCATGTCTAGCGTGGCAATCGACGAGGGGCGGCGCAGCGGGAGCGAAGCCGTGAAGCTGGCCAGCAGCGAGCAGCAATCATCGTTGGCCTCCCACACCGGCAGCATCATCGGCTCGAACCGATTTTCCAATTGGTCATCCGAGCGGATGGCCAGGTAGGCGTCGCGCGTGCCGACTCCGACCAGGGGGATGCGTAGCTCGTTGCCGAGGAAGCGCAGTAGATTGAGGAATTCCCGGCGGTTGACGCTGTTACCGGCCAAGACGTTGTGTAGTTCGTCGATCACCAACATACGCACACCGACCTTACGTAACAAGGCCAATGCCAATTGCTCCATTTCCGGCAACCGTGGGCGTGGGCGCAAGGGCGCGCCCATCGCAGCGAGCAGCGCGACGTAGAAGCGGATCACCGACGGCTCGGATGGCATCTGCACGACCAGCACCGGGATGTGCTCCTGGTCGGCGTCGGCACTGGCCGGATGCGTGCGCCGGAATTTCTCGACGATCATCGACTTGCCGTTGTTGGTCGGGCCAACCAGCAGCAGGTTGGGCATGCGTTGTTTGTTCGGCCACGCATACAAGGTTTCCAGCCGGTTCAGAGCCTCGACCGCACGGGGATAGCCGATCCAGCGGTCGGCGCGAAGGCGTTGGATGCGCTCGTCCGCCGGCAGCCGGGCCAATCCCTGCGCCGCCTGTAAGAGGTGCGACAGGTCGATGATGGGATATTCGTCCACGGCTACCACTCCTCAATCTGGTCGAAAGGTTTTGCCGGAGGCTGCTTGTCTGCCTGCGGGTCGGAAACATCAGTTTCCGGCGGCGTCGGCTTGTTCGGCGGAACCGACGCCTTGAGATGCTGGCGTCGATCCGTGTCGCGCCGCGCCTTGCGCGTGGCCTTCTGCGCGGCAGTCACGATCTCGCGCATCTGGCCGATCATGCGGAACAGCGCCGATTCATCCACTTGCTCGCGCCCTTGCTGACGCAATTTCGCCAGAGCTTGTCGTTGTTCCCACAGCGTGACCGCCGGGTGCGACAAGGTGCGGTAGGGGATTTCCAGGTAGTGCTGCCCTTCCGGTTCCAACACCCAGATACGGCTGATGTCGCGCGGGTCGCGCCGGATCAGGAACGCAGGCAGGCGGTCGCGCCGAGCTATCCACGGCTTGAGCGCATCGGCGTAGTAGTGGATGTGGTCGATGACGAAGCCGGTGCGGGTCAGCGTACGACGGAGGATGGGCAGGAAATCAACCAGGAACGCCGTGGCGCGGGTGACGACGGCCGGCACGCCGACACGCGCCACGGCCTCGGCCCACCGCGCCGCCGGTGGTTGAAGCAGGCCGTTGTGCACCGAACCGTGGTAGGTGCCTACCGCCAATGTGAGCCAGCGCTCCAGCTCGCGCAGCGTCAGGGCAGCCTTGTTTTCGGAATCGTAGTCGCCGCGCTGGTCCGGGTTGGAGAAGGTTGTTCCCGGTAGATCGTCGTGGATCATCTGCATCGCCGTGCCGATGATCCGTTCCACGATGCCGCCATAGTGCGGCTGTCCCAGCGGACGATAGTCCAGCCGGATGCCATGCTGCTCGCAACCCCGGCGCAGGGCCTCGCTCTTGAACTCGGCCGCGTTGTCCAGGTAGAGCAGCAAGGGCTTGCCGCTCATCGGCCAATCCATTTCCACCTTCAGCCCTTCCAGCCAAGGACGCTTGTCGCAGGCGACATGCACGAGGCACAGGCCAACCGAAACGGCAGACGGTGCTTCCAGCGTGACGACCATGCCGAGCACGCAGCGGGTGAACACGTCGATGGCGAGGGTCAGGTACGGGCGGCCAATCGGTTGCCGGTCGCGCTCATCGACCACGATCAGGTCGATGACCGTATGGTCGATCTGTACCTGCTCCAGCGGCGCGGTCACGGCAGGAGGCTCGCCGCCAACACCTTGTAGGTCACGAGCGGCATCCTGGCCTTCCCGCCGGCGAATGACCTTGCGCGGGTCAAGGCTAGCGATCCGTAAGGCCACGGTATTGCGCGCCGGCACTCGCAGTTTTTGAGCCTTGCACACCTGAGTGACTTCGCGGTGAAAGGCCGCCAGGCTGCGCTTCTGCTTGGTCAGGAACCGCCTTTGCAGTAGCTCGCGGATGATGCGCTCGACCGGTTCCGGCAAGCGCCCCTTGCCTTTCCCGCCACCGGACTGGCCGGGCACCAGATCCGTCACGAGGCCGCTGCCTTGCCGGGCACGCCGGATCAGAACGTACACCTGCCGCCGAGATAAGCCCAGCGCCTGAGCCGCCGTATCGGCCGCTTCGTGCCCGACCGTCTCCGACTGCGCCAACGGGCCGATGATCTCCGCACGACGGCGCGCACGCTCCCAAGCCTCATCAGGCAGAGTGGCCACGCCTTGCTCGGGAATCCGTGGGGTGTCGGTCGCCATGCTCACCTCGCTTTGGTGCACACGAGTATTGAGCATAGTCGAGATTGGTGCAGATCACTTCTGATATTGGACTGTCAGGAGCTGGCCGCACAACAGCCGCCACACCTAATTAACTGGTGCATTCGTCTTCTGAAAATGACACCCAGCGTGGCCGGTGTAAAGAAAACCGACCTCTTCCGCGTCGATCCGCGTCTGCTCGATGAGGAAGAGGGCTTCAACCTTCGCGACTACAGCGACCCCGAGGTGATCGCGCACATCGAAGGA
>Ga0116194_1002076_pt1 | contig 11023 bp, 4 predicted proteins | sample AD_SCU001_MetaG_FD_89887 | JGI IMG/M metagenome (GOLD analysis project Ga0116194, IMG submission 89887) | Active sludge microbial communities of municipal wastewater-treating anaerobic digesters from China - AD_SCU001_MetaG | ecosystem: Engineered > Bioreactor > Anaerobic > Digestate | place...
CCTCTATCGGTGATGGAGACGCTCTCGCCGCCGGCTGCCGGCGGCGCGGGCGGGGTCTCCATCGCGTTTGCGGCGGGGGTCGTTATAGTCCCGGCCGGCGTGGTTCCCACGGATGTTGCTGTGGTCGTTGTTTCCGCCGGGGTTCCGGTGGTTCCCGGCGTCGTTGTGCCGGGAGTTGCCGTTTCGTTGCTCCCCGGCTGCACACACCCCGCGATCATGATGCCCGCGATCACCATGAGGGCAAGGATACCAAACATTCTCTTCATGGGGCAGACGATGTTTCTTAGCGTAGATAAAGTTTACCCCTGATGCGAGAGCCGGAATGCGGGGTAACCGTGATGCCGGGCCTCCGGTTGCCCGGCTACCTGGCCGGCAACGCTATCCTGTTTGTTGATAAACCCCTCAAATGGGGTCAGGTTCGCCGGATAGCGGGTCGTGGGCAGGGGGGCTCCCGGCCCTCCTGCCGGGGGTCTGTATGCCGGCGCAGTGCAGGGATGTCAGATCGGGTGGCTCCGTCTCGACCCATTTGCCGTCCCCACCGGCGAGGGGTCAACGGCGGTATACCCTCGTGCATTTTCGGCGGTGGAAAAGTGTACACTGGATCGGGTGACGAATCCGGGCCTTAAAGCGCCAGCCGGCGCACTTTCCGTGTTGCCGACCTGCCATAGGGTGATATCGGAGAGATTGCGCATTTTTGAGCCGTTTTTGAGGATTCCGCCGACGATCTCCCGGGTTCGTGCCGGGACTAAAAAAGAGGGGTTGTCGGGTTACTTCCGCATCATGAGGAAGTATCCGGCCACCACGACGATTGCGATCACGGCGAAGATTGCGAGAATCATCGTCATGGGCAGCCCTTCAGCAGGCGGTGCTGTGGGTGTCGTGGGCGTCGCTGGCGCGGCCGTGGTCACCGTCTCGGTCGGGGTGGTGGGGGTCGTTATCGGTTCGGTGAAGAGCGCGTAGATGCTGAAGTGCGTTATCCGGATCTCGATGGTTCTCGTGCCCGGGATGATGGTCGTCGGGACGTCCTCCCAGAGACCGGACTCTTTGTTGTACCACTTCATCATGCACTGCTGGTTCGTGAGGTCGAGAGAGTTCCAGACGTCCTCGGGGATGTCAAGCGAGAGCGTGATCGCCGGGTCGAAGGTTGCACCGTCAGGGCTGGCCTCATAGGCGTAGCCGGCGAACTTGAAGACCGATCCGGACGGGACCGCCGGGACCGCGTCGCCGGCGAGAGGTTTGAGACCAATCTCGCCGAGCGGTTTGCCGTTGGCGTCGAGCGCCTTCGTGCCGATCGGGATGAACAGGCTCGCGATGTTATCGGCGGCGTTAACCATGACGGATTTGAGGACAGTCCCCGCGCTGCTGGTCAGGAGAGTGCCTGTCCCGGTGTAGGTGGAGACGGTGCTGCCGCTGCCACCGCCGCCGCCGCCGGAGGGGCTGGGGGGCACGGGGGTGGGGGGCACAGGCGATGTGATGGTGAGCATATGCTGTCCATAAGCCTGTATCGTGCCGTTCGCGCTCTGTCCAACCATGTAGACACGGTAGGAGCCAGGATCAAGACCAGATGTCGAGATCACGGCCTGGTTCGTGTTCGCCATCACGTACTTCCCGCTGCTCGGGCTGACATAGATGTTGCCGATGAGCTTCTGAGTCGCGGGGATACCGTTGTAAGTAAAGTTCAGGAAGAGGGTTTCTTTACCGAGCGTCGCCGCATCGATGAGTGCAGTGCCGCTGTAGGCAACATCGCGGAGAACAATTACCCCGAGACGTTCACAGGGTGTGTCGAACCTGAACTGCGCGGTAAAGGTCGCGTTCTGTTGCACACTTGTGGGGGTGATAGCACCCTGGTCATTGCTTTCCATGACTATGACCGGCATCATGCCGAGGAAACCGATGCGGTCGCCATCCATAGCGATTGTGGCAAGCACGTAGTCGCCAGGTGCAGGCTTAATTGACTTCAGGTTCTGATCGTTCAACCGGTAACCAGCGTTCAGGTCTACCTGATTCGCGGGGTGGCGGAGGGTCTCGGATATGTTGCCTGGGTTGGTGATGGGGATTCCACTCTGATCGGGCATCGAGATCGTGCCATCATCGGCAACGACGATCTTCGTCCAACCGCCGTTGATGAAGATGTAAGCGGTCTCCTTGAGGAGAGCGTCGTAGTTGATCGAGTGCATGCCGCCCTTTCCGCCTTCGATCAGTTCAGCGATGTAGGTCTCATTTGCTTCCACGAGCACGAGAGTAGCGCTCTTGACATGGGGGACCTTCACGAGGAAGTCGAGGCTCGCACCCGGATCGAGGACCCAGACGTTGCGATAGGTCTCGTTTCCGGCAATTGTCCGGTTTGCGTTGTTGTCGACGGTCACGTAAATATCAGGAGTAACCTGGCCAACATTCGTCACCGCCTTCGCCAGTGTATCCATGGTGGGGAGGGATACAGTGCCTCCGTAAAGGGTGATGGAGCTTACGGCAGTCCTGCTGATATCTTTTACCCCGATGTAAGTCGTGTCGATGCCGACAAACGTGCCCATCTTCGTTGAGTTCACCCAGATCATGTAGTCATTGTAGAGGTGGAATACACGGTTACCGTAGTTACCGGCCTTATCATAGGCACGGAACGCGAGATCGCGGTTTCCATCATCGATCGGCGGGATTGTGGCAGTCCCAATGAGGCTGGCGCTGGACCAGAGCTCGTTGCCTTTCGCAACATCCACGAGGGCGACGCGGTCAAAGTTCGGGTCGGAAGCGACGTTCCAGTTCAGGGTCAGCGTCTCGCCGGCCTCTATGTAACCGTCACCGTCACTGTCGGCGACCGTGAAGGTGTTGATCACCGGTGCGACGGTATCGAGCGTGAAGGTCCAGTTCAGGTACCGCGCATCACCGAAGATATCGATGCCGCTGGCGTTCACCCAGTACCCGCCATCGGGAAGAACGGGAGGCATGGTACCTTTTGCATAGTCAGTGGTGGTATCGATAGCAAGCGGTATCGGCCCGTAGGTCGCAGATCCGAGAATCATACCGACCGTCCCCTTGTTCATCTGGGACATGAACACCCGGGCCTCGGCAGGTTTGACGTTGATGTAGCCGGTCGGTTCGGGTTTCGAGAACCCGACATCGACGACGTTGATGACCTGGGTTGCCGTTCCAGAGTTTCCTGCGGCATCAGTTGCTGTTACTGTCAGCGTGACGCCATCTTCAACAGGCCAGGTGACCTGCTTGCTGAAGGTGTAGTCGGGAGCCTGCCCGCCGAGCGGAAGGAGATCATACACGACCGCTGGATGGGTCGCGTTCTTCAGGGTGGCCTGAGCAGTTCCCATCCCGCCGACGTCGCGGATCGTTCCGGCAATGTTGAACGTAGACGAGACGCTCGTCGGCGTGGTGAGCGTGATCACCGGGGGCACTTCATCTTTGGTTTTGAAGGTGCCGTTGATGACAGTCGTTGAAGGTATGACATCGTCACCATTGGTGTCGTCCAACGTGATCAGAACTATCCCAACAGGAGTAGCTGAACCATCGTTCTTCAGGGCTCTAAAGGTGACGTTTGCAACCCAGAACGGAACAGTATTCGAATAGCCTGTTCCAGTTGCCCCTGCAAATATCATTCCACTCAATTTAACAGGCGGAAGTTGAAATGTTCCCTCTGCACTGACGTCGACCGCTTCTGTAACAGCCTCGTCAAAGTAGACGGCAAATGTGAACGAACCCGTTTTCGGGCTAAAGTCGTTGCTGAACCATACTTCTGCGTTTGCCTGCTGACCCTGTTGAATTTCTGTATTATCTGTCACAGATACAGTGCCGGTTCCTGTGGCACCGGCTGCGGATATACAGAAAGACAAAGTTAACAGTACCAGAAGTATGGCGTTAACAGATGTCTGCATTTTCATAATCAACCCTCTTTCTTTGAAATAATTAATCCTTTCTATTTAATATGATCACAGCCAAAATTGCAACGAGGGCGATCGGGGCGGGAAACGCCGCCCGGGGTGTGCTCGCTGCCGCTTCACTTGTTTTGGGCGTTGCCTGAGATGGGGGTGTTGATTCCAGCGGCGCCAGAGATGTTGTTGGTGCCGTCACAACTGTTGTCGGTTCGATCTCGACCGTTTGCGATGTTTTTCCCGGTGTGGCAGTTACTGTCGGTGAAGGAGAGGTACTCTCACCGGGTGCGCCCCCCGGTGGATTCTCTGATGTAGTCGGCAGCGCAGTAGGGATCGTCCCGCTGAATTCGGGGTTGGTAGCGGGGATCGGGTCTCCACGGCTATTTCCCAACTCCCTAACACTGATCGTGATAGGGCCTGTCCCCTCGGTTTCCACGGACGCGACGGGAACATCGCCGGTCCGCCCCTCAGCAGATATTCCAGCGATGATGGTCATTCCCTCATTGTTTTTGATGTTTCCTGCTACCATGAAGCCCGGAAGTTCCTTAACAGAAGTGACAGAAACATCCGAACCATAGGAGAGGACGACAGTGAAGGCGCCAAGGCCGATACTGTCATCAACGCCCATGACAATGAGTTGACCATCAGTAAGGCGTACTTCCGCTCCCTGTACCGATGCAAACGCTACGCACAGTACCACTACAAGAACAAGTGTGCGTGAAAAAGTGGGTTTCAATTGATCCACCTCAAGGTTTAAGGTTGTAATACTCATCGCGTGAACCTGTCACCTTCTGGAGAATGAACATCGCATCTGAAGATGTGATCGTCTGTTTATCCCGGGAATGAACGTCAACATAGTCGTACGTATCAAAACCAGTCTTGCTGCCAACCACAAACTGCAGGATGAACATTGCATCTGTAGAGGTTACCTCACCAGTCCTCCGCGCTTTACCTAATTTGCCACCTTCAAGCTCAATCTCTACCACATTGCTGCCTGCCGTCGTGTTGTAGACGACCAGGGTAGCATTCGTGGTTGAGTAGGTTCTTGTGGTTGGGTTATACTCAAACGTCCCATTGATCAGCTCGTACTCCGCCTCCACGCCGTTCACCCGCACCACCGGGTTGTTCATCAGGTAGCGCATCGGGAACTCGAGCGCAATGCCGACCTCGCCGCCATCCCCGAGAACCGTCACGTTATAGGTGGTGGCCTCGCTTCGGGCCGCATTGAGCTGCTCGGGCTCCACCTGCGCCACACTGGCGATGCTGCCGGCCCCTCCCTCCGAGAAGATCAGGGTCGGGGAGAGCAGGGATGACGGGAGTGTGATGTTGCAGAGCACCGTTGCATCCGGTTCGACCCTGGCCACAGTGTGGATCGAGGGGAAACCGGCCTTGTTCACGACGAGCGTGTAGTTCCCCTCGAGGATGCCGGTGAAGGTGTGACTCGATTTATCCTGAACTGTGCTCGTCCCGAGAGCAATGCTTTCGGCCTTGATAGGCGCGCCGTCCTCATCAACGACATTGACAGAGACGTTTCCCCTGCCCTTGACCGTAAAGGTCTTGTTGATCAGATAGACATCAGTCTCATCGTAGAGCGGCCGGATGCGGAGATCCAGAACCAGCGCCCCGTGATCTTCGGGGGTTATGGTGAACCTGTAAGTCTGAAGCTCACTCACATTCCACGCGACAGACTGGATGAAGAGCGAAGGGCGGTCGTTGCCTGTCGTGCCATTCAGATACTCAAATGTGCCTGACTCATTGTTCTCAATGATCCCGGTAGCATTATCGAAGGTAAACCCGGCGATCGGAATCTCGATCATCGGGGCGTAGACGCCTGTCTTCTTTGGCGTGACCTTGATCGTCACATCCGACTTCTCACCGGCAACCATCTGAGTTGAGGTGATGCCAACGTCGTAGGAATTCGTGTTCTCCTGTACCAGCGGGGCGTCATTCAGGATCCCGATATCAGTCGAGACCTGCAAGAGTCCGACATTCTCTTCATCGCCGAACGACTTGATCACCGGGTTCCCCTGGATTGTGCTGTCGATCTCGTTGACCGGGGCGGACTGCGAGTGGTCGACGCTGACCAGGATGGGACCACTACCATCGGTGAGCGTGGCAGTGAGCACGTGCGATCTCACTGTGGAGAACCCATTACCAAAGATATCACGTTTCTGGGTTCCTCCCGCCATAAGGGTATCCATCTTGTCTTTCGTCAGCAGGTAGGGCTCTCGGGGGTTCGCCGCACCCACACTGAAGGTGCCGATGGATACCTCATCGATGAAGACCTCGACCGTGCCGGTAGTCACCACGCTGGGCTGGCACTGGATCAGCGCATCGATGGCTACCTGAGAGGCCCAGGTGTATCCCCAGCTTCCACCGCTCTCGTACTGATTGATGAGCCAGTTAACCCCGCCGCTGATCGTCTCGTTGTCGGCAGTGAGCCCGGTCGCATTCAGCGCGAGAACCGCGTATGCGGTCGCCTCGGTCTTCATTCCGCCGTCATACCAGCCGTAGTAACTGCCCACAGGCCAGGAGCCATCAGGATCCTGCTCACCGATCAGCCACTCGACCGCAGCCGCTTTTGCATCCGCAATCTGTTCTTCGCTGACAACATCGGAAGGCATCCCGAACGCTTCAAGTCCCCAGAGGGCAAGAGCAGTCGCCATCGCCTGATCGTCGCCGGATGACCAGTAACCACCCGGGCTCTGGGTGCTGACGAAGTACCGCGTGGCGTTCTTCATGTTGTCCTCCATGTAGCCGCGGTGCTCCTCGTCCAGTTTCACCGTCTGGTTGATCATGTCGTGGATGAGCATAACAAACGCAGTGTTCGACTCGGGAGTCCACGAGTGGCAGACATGAGCGCTCCACGTCCAGGTGCCGCTCCCGGGGTTGTCTGGATTATCGTGGAACCACTTGACCAGGCTCTCGAAGTTCACTTTGCCGGTATCAAACGTGCTGCCGTTCGTGATCTTGCCTGCAAGGAGCTGGTTTAAGTCCTCGCCGGGCATGTTGATCCGGGCGAGGGTGTAACCCGCGTAGGAACTCGATGACGACTCCGAGGGCTCGCCGCCCCAGAGACTCCAGCCGCCCGCACTATTCTCATAATATCTTCCGGTGTTCTGGCCTACCTCGCCACCCACAAGGAGTTTTGCAACGCCGGCGGCAACCGAGGTGTTCACGGTGTCCCGGATGTAATCCCAGTTAGCGGGCCTGTCGGCACGTTCAAGGTAGTAGTTCTTCACGTTCAGTGATGCGAGCATCCGGCTCGTCGTCTGCTCGACGCACCCGTAGGGGTAGCCAACAAGATACTCAAGGCCTGAGAGGGTGCGCCCGCGGGCGCCGGACTGGACGATGATCTTTGTGGTGTTATCGTAGGTGTTGTTGGTGTGGAGGGTGTTGAAGGTCAATCTACCGTCCTGACCGCTGTTGACAGACGTGGCGTTGGTAGACGAAACCCGGATCGAGGGGATCCAGATGAGCACTCCTGGACCGCCCTGGGATTCGGCCTTTCCGTTCGCGGCTATATCAAACCTGATTTCGCCGGGGGCGATCTGACCGGGCGTATCCGACCATAGCCAGGCATCCACGTAGTTCCAGTCATAGGCATACAGGTACCGGGTCTGGTTCTTCGCACCGTAGACGTTCACATGGTCAGGGGTGGTGATGTTGAACCAGATGTTGCCTGACTGGCTTGCCCTCACGTAGGCATACATATAGAACCATGAACCGGTGCTTGCCCTGCCATCCCAGGGGCCGTAGATCTCGCTGTTGAACTTGAGAGTATACTCCTTTGCGGTGACGGTCGTTGAATGCGTCGTCGCTCCTGAGATACCCTCAGCGCTCGTCACGTTGATCCGGACAGTGTAGGTTCCTTCTTCCCCAGGAGTCCATGCGAGTTCCCGCTGGAACTTGCCCCAGGCGGGGATGGCCTCATCAGGGTAGTCCCAGGACTTCACCAGGTTGCCGGCCTCATTGAGGACGCTGACGTTGATGTTGAGTGGGGATGTTGTGGCGCTCCGCCTGTTCACGACCGAGGCGGTGATGCGGTTCTCCTGGCCGGCGATCACCTGGCTCGACGGCACGGCGATCCGGGCATCGACGATGTTACTCTTCTCGGTCGTTATAATGGCGTTCATCACCGACGATACTGTGATGTTCTCGCCGGATGTGGAGTTCAGGAACCCATAGTTGTTGATAGTGAGATTGATCGGTGTCGAAGCGCCCGTATCGTCGACCGCCTTCAGGCGCACTGTGAAGAGGTCGGCATCGCCCGAGACGCCCGCAAGGGTGGCGTTCACCGCTGCGACGCGGATACGCCCGCTCTGGGTGTAGACAGCGTTGTTATTCGCGTCGCCTGAGAAGAGCGAGCCGATCGTGACACTTCCGGACTCGGTAGCAAGAGCGACCACCGAGGGTTTCCAGTTCATGTCGATATCGAACCCACCCAGGTTGCTTACATCCTGCACCTTGACGGTCAGGGTAACAGTCTCCCCGTAAGGGCAGGCGCTCTCTGCCGGATCCACCGAGAGTGTGGCTGCAGAGCAGACGCCGCAGAGGAGGGTGAGGAGCAGGATGCTCCATACCATATGTCTCATTTCTTCTTCCTCCTTTATTCCTCATATGATCTTGAAGTATGCGTCCCTCAGGCCGACATTCTTCTGGGCGATGAACATTGCATCGCCGACGTCGATGGCTTTGTTCCGGGTGACGTCGGTTCTCCGGAACTGTTCGCTCCCGGGATCTTCAGGCCTCCTCTCCAGTCCCACGACCTGCTTGAGCACGAGAAGGGTGTCGGCCTGGTCGACTCTTCCATCGGAATTCGCGTCACCATAGAGCAGGAGATACGCGCTACCGCTCGTGGTTTCGATCGGGATAGGGAGAACGTTATCATCAGTAAGCCCTGCAACCAGGTTCAGGGCTGTTTTTTCACCAGTTTTCCCGGTGACCCTGAACTGGATGGTCGCTATGGTAACATCTCCGCTGACACCGGATACCGATACACTCTCAAAACGAACGCGTCCGGACTCAATGTTCGGCTGACCAAACAGGGGCAGCGCTCCTGCCGTGACCCCTTTAACCTCAAGGACGGATCCGTTGAAGGTGAGGTCGATATTGGCGGCCGCAAGTTTTGAGACCTGGTTGACGGTTATTGGGAGGTCGTAAGTCGTGCCGGGCACCAGCACGAGATCTCCGGGCAACTCAATTTTGGTCGCCGGGTTGGTGTACGACCCGATCGTGGCGTTTGCACGGTTGTTTGCAAACGTCGTCTCGTAATCGGTCAATCCACCGCGGTTGACCTCAGCGTTTACCGTGTACTCACCGGTAACAAGCGTCTGGTTGAACCAGACATACGTCGATTTTCCAGGCATAAGCGCCGGGATTGCTCTCGTCTCCTCCGGTTTGCCGGTGATGCTATAGTGGAGGTTTGCCGCGTTGCTTCCGACCTCACCACGGTTCGTCACCAGAATACCAATCACCGTAGTGTTCGTCGGCGTGGTGTACCTCGGCGCGATGACCTCAACGGCGAGATCCGGCGCGGTGATCCGGACAGGATATGCGAGCCGGTTGTTGTCGTAGTTCAGCTCCTCAACCACCCGGTTCGAGTTGACCTCGATCCCGACGTTGACGTCGAGGGGCAGCCGGTAGTCACTCGTGTTGATCCCGAACTGATCTGCTTTGCGTGTAACCGTCGTGGTGAGGATAGTCTTCGTCTCACCCATGCCAAGGCTATCCTCGAAGTACGTAACCTCGCTGTGGGATCCGACCTCGGCCGTGCAGTCCATCCGGGTTCCAGCATAGACATAGTCCGCCGTCCCACTGTTCCTGATGGAGAGAGAGACGTTGGCGAGCGTGATGCTATCATCCCGCTCGAGTTTCACAATGTGCGGTGCGGATACGCCCGGTACGAAATCGGGAAGGAGCTTTGCGGTCACCATCAGGTAGCCACCGTCTCCCTGCACGAGTTCGCCATTGTGGTAGCAGGCCACCAGGTAGGGAATCTCCGATACACGAGCAAGGCTCTCCCTGAGCGCCTGCTGGCCGGCGGTCGGTGCGGTGAACGTCAGGGTCACCTTGCCGTTCGCATCCGTGTAGCCGGTCGCGAACACCGTGTAGGGGTCGGGGAACCAGTCAGCGAGGAGGATGTTCGCGTCCCTTGGATCATTATTGAATGAGAACCAAGACGTATCCCCCGCCGCGCCGGCCGCAAGCACGACGCGTGCGCCGGCGATGGGTGCTCCGTCGCTGGTCGATGCAGTAAAGGTGATCGGCACCGACGTCCCGACCAGGACGGTGTCCGGCATCGTGTAGGAGACGGACCTCTCCGGGTTGCGGAACGTGGTATAGAGGTACCGGTCGATACTCTTGCTGTTCGGGTTGAAGAGACCGTAATTGATCTCATAGTCCCCTTCCATCTCGGGGATCACCCGCCGACTCTCCGTCCCGGCGAAATTCACGACGGCAGCATCTTCAGCCGCCTCGGAGTCCCACATCGATACCGCTGATCGCCTGTTGAGAGTAAAGAAGCCCTTCTCGTGGATGGGTTCGCCGGCAGGCCCGTAACTCCTGGCGATCACGTTGTAGGCATCGCCATCCGGGATGACATCAGCGATGCGTGTCTCAGTGTTCGGATAGAGGGCTCCTACGTACGTCGGCGCGGCGAACTCATTCGTTATCATCCCCGGGCGGACGGAGTACGGGTTATCCAGATCAAGCGGGGTGAACCCGATCCACGTATTTACGAGCCCGGAGACTCCCGTGGTGGCAAGAAGGTAGTCCATCCGCGTTTTGCCGGTCGAATCGACGGTGAAGGTACAACACCCGTCCACATTGGTTACACCGGTTCGGGCACCGTTCTCCGTGTAGAGGTAGACGGTCTGCCCGGCTACATTGTTGTACGCTCCCGTGGCCCGGTCATAGGTGTAGACGTACGCAGTGATGGTGGCCTCATCGGCAGGCACCGACGCATACGCGCTCTGGTCCCAGGTCGCCGGCCAGTCATAGTAACCGTAGATGTACGTCAGGTCCCCGTCATAGAAGTCCTCGTGCACCGGCGGAGTGCTCCGGTGCATGAGCCAGGGCTCGAGCGTCCCGTAGACGAGAACCGTGGTCTCGTAATCATCGTTGACGAACCGGACGATCGCGATATA
>Ga0116194_1002100_pt1 | contig 10928 bp, 13 predicted proteins | sample AD_SCU001_MetaG_FD_89887 | JGI IMG/M metagenome (GOLD analysis project Ga0116194, IMG submission 89887) | Active sludge microbial communities of municipal wastewater-treating anaerobic digesters from China - AD_SCU001_MetaG | ecosystem: Engineered > Bioreactor > Anaerobic > Digestate | place...
CTTCAGTGTATTAATATCATTCATTTGCTGCATCAAGCCGGCGGCGTATGTTTTGGACAAATTGATGGTATTAGTTTGAAACATATTCAAGATAATCTGGTCGGAATCACCATTGCCTTCGCCATTGGGAACACCACCGATAATATCAGACAAGTTTTCGTTCCTGGCGAGCAGTTTGGCAGCCTCATTGCTTGCAGCCCCCGTGGAAAGGCAATAGACGGAACTTCCTTTAGCCTGACGGTTCCGGGCGGCATCGGCATGAACACTGATAAAAAGGCTGGCGTTTAAGTCTTTGGCCGTCTGCAGCCTTTTGTTGAAGGAAACATAGTAATCGCCGTCACGGGTCAAAACAGCCCGGTATCCCGGATTTTTATTTATCGTCTTTTTAATCTCCCTGCTTATGGCGAGAACGATATCTTTTTCGTAGGTTCCATTTTTCCCGATGGCACCGGGGTCATCGCCGCCGTGCCCCGGATCGATAACAATGACTTTCTTTCGCTTAACTTTATAGGGCGGACATTTAACCGTTTCTAAGGGAAGGCTTCCCTGCAGATAAATATCCACTACAACGCGGTCCGGTTTATCCTGAAATTTCTTTAATTTAAATACCTGTGTTTTTAAATACTTACCAAGAAACAATTTAACTTCGACATCATCTTTCGACTTTGAACAAACGGTAACTTTCCTGATGCCGGGTTTATTAATTAAAATTTCAGCAGGCAACTCCGGTCCGAGAGCACCTCCCTTGAAATTTAAAACAATAAAGTCTTTATCTTCCTGAATTTTAAAGGAAGGTTCTCCGCCAACATCAATCACAACCCTGGTGTGGTCAGGCGCCGCCCAGTAACGGACGTTTGTTACCTCCGTAGCGTCGGAAATATTAGCAAAGGCCAAGAATACTATCAGGATAATCAGAGTAAATTTAATTTTCATGATAAACCGCTTCTCCTTCTGTATCAGGGAAAATAACAAATTAATACAGGAACTGCAACCACTTGATAGAAAACATTTAATAAAATTTTATTGAGTATTGCGTCAGTCTATAGTACAAGCCGTCGCAAGGGCGATTAGCTCAGTTGGATAGAGTACTGGCCTCCGAAGCCAGGTGCCGTGAGTTCGAATCTCACATCGCCCACCAAGACATAATCCAAAACAGTCCAATAAAGTGCAAAAACCCGTTAGAAATAGCGGGTTTTTTGTTGTTTATTGTCCAAGGAAGTGCTATAAGGCTTATCTAAATCCGGGTGTTTTGGGTACCCAATTTTAGATAAAAGGTACCCAAACAATATAGCGGGTACCCAAACGGAGGTGTCCACATGCCTAAACGCATAATTCCATTGACAGATTTAAAAGTTCAGAAAGTGAAGCCACAAGATAAACCAATTTCATTATTTGATGGTGGTGGTTTATATCTTTTGGTCACTCCTTCCGGTGGTAAATTGTGGCGTTTTAAATATCGTTTTGCTGGCAAAGAAAAGAAAATTGCCTTCGGTTCATACCCGGAAATAAGCCTTATAAATGCACGTCAACGGCGTGATGATGCCCGAAGGCTGCTGGCCAATAATGTTGATCCGGGTGCTGTTCGTAAAGCTCAGAAACAGGCAAATATTGAAGACATTGAAACCTTCGAGGTCATAGCAAGGGAGTGGTTCAATAAGTTTAAACATACCTGGAAAGAAAGCCATTCAACAAGAATTTTAAGCAGACTGGAACGAAGTGTTTTCCCGTACATAGGCGAAAAATCTATTGCACAAGTCAAAGCTCCCGAATTGCTTAGTGTATTACGACGATTAGAAGCAAGGGGAATATTGCATTCCGCACACAATATCCGGGGCATTTGCGGTCAGATTTTCCGTTATGCAGTGGCAACCGGACGCGCTGAGCGTGATCCGTCCGCCGATTTGCGCGGGGCATTACCGCCAGTTAAAACAATCCATAGAGCGGCCATCACCGATCCGGTAAAAGTTGGGGAACTATTGAGGGCAATTGACTGCTACAAAGGCAGCTTTATTGTTCAATGCGCATTAAAAATTGCTCCTTTGGTTTTTGTTCGTCCGGGCGAACTCCGAAAAGCCGAATGGTCGGAAATTGATCTTGAAAAAGCTGAATGGAATATTCCGGCTGAAAAAATGAAAATGAAGCAGCCGCACCTTGTACCACTGTCAAAACAGGCAATTGAAATATTAACAGAACTTAAAAAGCTAACCGGTGAAGGTCAGTATGTATTTCCGGGGCGGACTTCCGCGCGTCCAATGAGTGATAATGCGATTTTAGCGGCACTAAGAAACATGGGTTTTGAAAAAACTGAAATGTCCGGTCATGGATTCCGGGCCATGGCAAGGACGATCCTTGACGAAGTTTTACAGGTCAGACCCGATCTTATTGAGCATCAATTGGCGCACGCTGTTAGAGACCCACTGGGACGGGCATATAACAGGACACAACACCTTACAGAACGCCGGAAGATGATGCAGACATGGGCTGATTACCTGGATGGATTGAAAGAAGGGGCACGGGTAATACCGTTCAAGGCAATAAAATAATAGAGAATACCAAGGGGATTGGTTCGGCTTCATGAACCGGATTGAAAAGGCGTAATCCTGAATGCCCCTCCCCTGTAAAATTATCAGGAGCGCAAACAGGAGGCGCAGACAATGAATGGTGGGTTTTACAGTACTGTAATGTTGAATGAGGAACATTTTGGAAAGATCGAAGGTATTTTAAAAGCCAAACTGTCCGATAAGAATAGATTGGCTCTTCAAAGGGCATGTGATTCTTATCTTATAGATCGGGAAGCTACCATACCCAGGCCCAGCCGGACAAAAAAACAATTGGAAAACATACAAAACTGCTGTGAATCTCTGATTGAAGCACTTCAGGAAGCTGATTCTTTGACCACTTGGGATTTAGACACTCATCATCCCGCAGCTATAACAGACATTCCCAATCGCCCCGGCTTGACATTCGAAGAACGCGAAAAGCTAAAGGTTATAAATACAGGCTATTTCAGACAAATAGAAAGCTTACTTGAGCATTTGCCGAAAGATTTACAGGTCATCCAAAAAACAGCAGCAAGCGCCTTAGCAGACCTGGAGCCTGATAAAGGATATAGAACTCCAAATGTTGCTCTCAATAACCTATTGCTAACGCTGAAAAAAATTTACGAAAACGCCACCGGTAAAAAAGCGGCTCGGTCATGGAGTCCTTATGATAAATATCCAGAAGATTCATTTCACTGTTTCTGCAAAGAATTTCTAATACTTATCGGTTGTCAGAGCGATAGACATTCAGATGCTGCTTTAGCATCAAGCATAAAGCGTACCTGCATTTAGGTCAAAACCCCGTCTAACTCCCACATAGTTAAACCCTTATTTTAAAACATAATAAATTTATATGTTGTTGCCCAAAATAAAATAATAGGAGGCAACATGAAGTTCTTACGTTTAAGACAAATCATTGGAACACGAGATAATCCGGGGAAAATACCAATTTGTGCATCGTCCTGGTGGGCGGGGGTAAAAAGCGGCAAGTATCCCAAACCGATAAAACTGGGTAAGCGGACAACTGTTTGGATTGAATCCGAGATTGATGCCCTTGCCGAAAGAGAGGGTGCCCATGATTAAAAATAAATTGACAGCGCAGTTTGAGTTTACGGCGACAGGCGACTTAAGGGCGGTTTATTTGAATGCTGGCACCGATGCTGAACAGGTAATACTTGAACAAGCACTAAGCCAGTTATTAAAACCCGAACCCGATAACCTTTTTACGCGCATTAAAAGCATTTTCGTGAGGCAAAATGATGGAAGAAGTTAATTTTAAACAGGCAATGCAAAGCGCAGGAATAGAACCGCCGGCGGAAATCATACCAGATAGTTACCTGCATCGTTTTACCATTCCGGGAGATAAGGCGCGGAGTTCTAACGGCTGGTATGTCCTGCACGCTGATGACCCGGCAGCGGGTGCCTTTGGGTGCTGGAAGCGTGGAATTTCAGAGACATGGTGCGGTAAGTCACACCAGACAATGACACCAGAAGAAAAAAGGGCTTATGCGGCTAAAATGGAAGCCGTAAAACGCTTACGTGAAGAGGAGCGAGCAAGAATACAGGCGGAATGCCGGGCATGGTGTGCTAATGCCTGGGGGAAGGCAAAAGATGCCACCAATGAAAACCCTTATCTTAAACGGAAGGGTGTCAATGCCTACGGTCTTAAATCATTTAAAGATACTCTTCTTATCCCTGTTCGAGACATGGCGGGCGCTATTCACGGTTTGCAATTCATTTACCCTGATGGAACAAAAAAGTTTAAGACGGGCACCGATAAAGCCGGGCATTTTTTCAAAATAAGCACAAGCAAAGACAATACTGTCATTATTTGTGAAGGATATGCCACAGGCGCAAGTATCTACCAGGCCACAGGCCATGCCGTTGTTATCGCCTTTGATTCTGGCAATCTGGCGGCAGTTTCTCAGATTATTCGCTTAAAGTTCCCTGATATGAAGATCATCATTGCCGCCGATGATGACTACGTAACAGAAGGAAACCCCGGATTGACCAAAGCCATCGAGGCAGCAAAGTCTATCAATGGTTTATTGGCGGTGCCTACCTTTCCCGATAACAGAGGAATAAAGGATACTGACTTTAATGATATGGCGCTTTTGACAGGGCTGGAAGCTGTCAAAGCTTGTATTGAGGCAGCGGCCATGCCTGCACCTGCACCAGAGGTAGAAAGCCCCTCTCAGGCCGAATCTGACAGCACAACAAACCTGTTTGATGCTGCCATTGATAAATTAGCGGCATTATCTCCGTTAGAATATGACTTGGTGCGCAAAGCAGAGGCCAAAGCACTCGGTGTACGTCCGGGAACTCTTGACGCAGCAGTGAAGAGTATGCGCAAGGGAAACGACAACGACTTACCTTTTATCGAGGTTGACCCATGTCCAGAACCTATTGACCCGGCAGAGCTGTTGACTGATATTGCCAGAACAGTTCGGCGGTTTATTATCTGCAATGAAGAGGTGTCACATGCTGTTGCTTTGTGGGTAGCAATGACGTGGTTTATTGACGTGGTACAGATTGCACCCTTGGCAGTAATAACTGCACCTGAAAAGCGTTGTGGTAAATCCCTTTTGCTGTCTCTTTTGGGTAAATTAACAGCGCGGGCAATTTCAGCAAGCAGTATTTCCCCGGCGGCACTCTTCCGGGCAATTGACGCATGGAACCCTACATTACTGATTGATGAAGCCGACGCCTTCATGAAGGACAATGAAGAGTTGCGCGGTCTTCTAAATAGTGGTCATACCCGTGATTCTGCTTATGTAATCCGCACCGTAGGAGACAACTTTACACCTACAAAATTTACCACCTGGGGGGCAAAGGCCATTGCCGGAATAGGTCACGTTGCTGATACGCTCATGGATAGGGCTGTTATTCTGGAATTACGGCGTAAGCTGTCTAATGAAAAGGTGGAACGGATACGGCAGGCAGAACAGGGCTTATTTGATGACCTGCGGGCAAAGCTGGCACGATTTGCCGATGACTACAGGGAAACGGTGCGGCAGGCCCGGCCACCATTGCCGAACAGCTTGAATGACAGGGCACAAGATAATTGGGAGCCATTACTTGCAATCGCCATGATTGCCGGTGGCGAATGGTTGAATACTGGCACAACGGCGGCACTCAAAATCTCAGGTAGTGAAAGTACATCTCAGACAATCGGCACGGAGTTACTTTCTGATATTCAAGAGATATTTGAGGAAAAGCAAATTGACCGGATCAGCATAGCGGAACTCGTTAAGTCATTGTGTTCCGACGATGAAAAACCGTGGTCAACATATAATCGGGGATTGCCGATAAAACCCCGGCAGCTTTCCAAAAAGCTTAAAGGCTATGACATCCAAAGTAAAACTGTCAGAAATGGAATCGAAGTTGCTAAGGGATACGAGAAAAGCCAGTTTGAAGATGCATTTTTTAGATACGTGGATACTCAAAAAGATATTTCGTCTCTCCCCCCCGAAAATTCCGGTTACAAGTTACAACCCGCACCAGTATTGAATTTGAGTGTAACTGAAGCTAAGTTACGTAACCCTTGTGTAACCGAAGAAAAAAGCCATAAGTCAGCGTTATCATTGAGTTGTAACTGTGTAACCGACAGAAACCCCTTAGAGCCGACAGAAATAATTTTAACTGAGGAAGATTTACGGGGGGTGACATTATGAAAGTGCGAGTTATCGAGTCTTTTAATACGGCAAGGGGGCGGATTGCGGAAGGATCAATTGTTGATATACCGGAAAGTATGTTTGATCGCCTTAAAGGGAAGGTAATTCCATTTCCCTGTCATAATCCCTTTAAAGTAAAGCCAGCAAAACCCATAACCAAAGGCAGGCGGGAAACACTACGCATGGTAGCCGATGCAATCTTGGAGCAAGCAGTGCAGGACATTCAAACTGTAGGTGTCTGGCAACTAACGCCAACATCAAGCGTGTTAGAAAAAGAAATTAACCGGATTCATGGATTGCTACTGGAAGGGTTAGCAACATTGGAAGAGTTCAAAAATCTCGTCACTGACTGGAAACGGAGCGGCGTAACGTTACATTGATTAAATAGAACTGAACATTTCTAGAGGTGTAAAATGGCATTGAGTAGTAAGCAGTTAAGGGCAATTCCTATATTGATAGCCTCTGATACTATAGAAGAGGCAGCACAAGAAATCGGCGTTTCCCGGACTACATTATATAGTTGGTTGGAAAAAGATGAGTTTGACCAGGCTGTAAAAGTAGCAAGGAGAAAGCTTCTGGATAAATCGCTGAATAAGTTGACAAACGTTTCCATGAAGGCCGTTAATACTTTGGAGAAGCTGCTTGACGCAGAAAGCGAAGCAGTCCGAAGAGCGGCGGCAAATGATGTTTTAAATCATTCCTTAAAATATCGAGAGTTGTCAGAGATTGAAGAACGTTTGGAGTCAGTTGAAAGATTAGTCTTGGAAAGGAGGACATACAGATGAAAGGAAACGTGTTGAACCGGCTAAAAGGTGTGGAGGAGAAACTTCGTTTTCAACAAAACGAGGTAGGTCGGGTCATTATCTACCCAAAGGGAGATGAGAAAGAATTGGAATGCTTGTATCAGCAGAAAGTGGCGGAGATAAGAGAAGCCGACCCTAATGCTGATGTGAGTTATCCACCGATTATTTGTATTGCGGTCAAATCAAAAGAGTCTTTGAAAATCTAAAACATTTAGGAAGTCCTGAGTTTCTGGACGTTATAAAAAAGGGAGGATTAAAAGATGAATTTCAAAAAAAGGTTGGATAAGGTCGAGGAAATAGCGTTATCGGGAAAAACAAAAGACCTTTCGGATATGACAGATGAAGAGTTGATGTACATAATCACCGGAGATAAAGGCGGCACTCTGACGAATGAACAATTGTATGAAATTATCCGTGGGGGAAAAGAATACTTTGTAAATAATTCTCAGTATTAGGACTATCGTCAAAACCTTTTAATTAATCGGGCTTGGGATATCCTGGGCATAGTAATCTAGTCCCGATCTCTTCTTTTAGTAGCTGAAAGTCTTTCCATATCCGATTTAATTTCAAGATATACCCTATGACATATGGCAATTTTATTTTAGAGGAGTAAAGAGAAGACACTATGAAATAAATTTCTATTGATACAGTATTTTTAATAGTTGCGCCTTCTGCATTTGCCGCCAAAAGAATAAATTGATCTTAGCGCGACTCAAACCATGGTGGAAGCGATATTGTGGATAAAAAATACTTTACAATTATATCTATAATAATATTTCAATTAATCCTCCCTAATTTATATGCTGAGCAGAAAAAACCTGTTATTTATACAGGATTTCTTACAGGAGAAAATTATGAAAAGCTGGATGATGGGAATAAAGCAATATATCTCGCAGGAGTTATTGATGGAATATGGCTTTCCCCGTTGTTTAGTCAGCATGCTCAAAAAAAGATAGATCAAGTCAGATCACATCTCACGAATATGTCAATTGTGCAAATTACAGCTATTGTTACGAAATATCATCAAGAGAATCCGGATAAATGGCATTACGGCATGCATTTAATAGTGTATTCGGCATTAATGGAATCTTACAATAAAAATAACCGAGGCGGTAAAAAGTGAAAAAATTAATTTATTTATCATTATGCTTTTTTATTTTTGGATGTGGAGTAAATACGGGTATTGTTAAAATTACTGATGATACATATTTAACAGCCCGGCAAGATGGGTCAACATGGTCAGGAGCAAAAATAAAAATAGAATTATATAAAGAAGCAGTTGAGCATTGCGCCAAAATGGGAAAAAAATTTGTCCAAGTGTCGCAAGCATCAAACGATTATACACTCGGACAATCATTTGCTGGAGCAGAAATACAATTTAAATGTGAATAAATGTCAAGAGAAGGCATGGCGGGACATTCGCCATGCGGCAATCAATGAACAGAGCAACAAACCTTTAGCCTGTGAATTTCAAGAAACATTAAGAAGGGAATATGAACGAGCAGCAACAGAAATCGCAGCCGAAGGCATTGCCCCCGGAAGAATCGAAGCGAATAGTGAGCAAGTTATTTCCGATCTTCAAGAAATGGCTGAAGCGAAAGAAATTGAAGCCAACGCCACGGGAAGAAGCGAATCAAGAAAACTTGACATCGGTTGGTGTCACAGAAGATAAATCTTCCAAAACTCCAAGCGAAGATGTGCGTCATTCCCGCACCGAACATACCATCGATTTACTCGAATTATTCCATAAAATGGAAGAAGATGAACTCGTCGCAATGGAAGAAGCAAAGAATCCAGAAATAGGTGAAGTTGGTAAGTCCGTGGAGCATGTTCGTGGTGCTTTTTCAAATCCTGAAAGTTCTTTAAACATACCTGAAGAAAAACTTGGCGAAGTTCCGAATCAGCGTTCCGGCGAAGCTGAAGATTTAGTTGCCCTCATAGACAAAATAATCGCTGATGAAATCGCCGCAATGGAAGCGGTTAATCCTGAAACCAAAGAAAGCCACCTTGCTGTCCGTCTGGAAAAAGAAGCCACTGCCAAGGAACTGACTACCGACTTTGGCGAACTGGCCGAATATAAAACCATGAACAGGCAGGAACAAACCGAAGAAATTGCTGGTTTACGGAAAAAGCTGGAAGAGGTCGAAAAAAGACTCGAAATAACAGAAAAGAAACTTGCCGAATATCAGGCCAAGAAAGAGGAACAGCAAGCCGGTAAAGCTAAGAGACCGAAAGAGAAGAAAAAAGTCTTAGGAGCGAAAAATAAGATCGTTACGCTGGAAGAATATCAAAGGATACGCGAAGAATTAAGGCAACATGTGAAAATGCCGGAATAGACATGCCCGACAAGATGGGACAACATGGCAAGGATCGGAAATAAAAATAGGATCATATAAAGAGGCCAATGATTTTTGTTCTAAAATGGGAAAAAGTTTGTCCAGGTGTCTCAATCTTCAACTGATTTACAACAATTTCAATCGTTAGCAGGCGCAGAAATGCAGTTTCGATGTGAGTAAAAAAATAATAACAACTTAAAAGAGAGAACAGCTTTTTTTGATATTTTCCAAGGATAAAAAAGGCCATGTTTTTAATTTTGGGGGTATTTTTGGGGGTATGTTAAAATTCACACCACATTGATACGCTGTTATATCACTTATTTACGTGCTTAGTTCGGTAGTCACATCGCCCACCAAGACATAATCCAACACAATCCAAAGAAGTGCAAAAACCCGTTAGAAATAGCGGGTTTTTTGTTGCCGTTAGTCCAAAGAATAAAGCATATCTTGCATCCTCATTTTATACCTGAAAGAAATAGATAATTATACTTCCGTATATATTGTTTTTTTTTGTTATTTTGGTAATTACAATACCGTAAGGAAATAACTTCATGCATGTAGTTTTGCCGCATTTCATTTTATGGGGGAATAAAAATGGCGTTGATCAATTGCCCTGAATGTGAAAAAGCAATATCAAACTACTCTTCACTGTGTCCCCATTGCCAGTTTCCCCTGATAAAACGACCAATTGTTCCTCTCGCGCTGCCTCTGGAACATAAAAATCGGGGAGTTGCAATATTACTGTCGCTGTTACTTGGAGGCGTCGGCGCTCATAAATTCTATGTCGACAAGCCAAGATCCGGTATTCTTTACTTATTGTTCTGTTGGACGTTTATTCCTTCCATTTTCGGCGTTATTGAAGCGATTCAATATGGCTCCATGAGAAATGATGTATTTCAACAAAATTACAAATTCAAGAGACTTTGAGAAAGCGGACTGTTGTCCAAATTTTATTTAGCAGCTTGTAAATTCAAGCAATTTGTAAATGGAAGCGGATGTGAAAGCATCCGCTTTTTTATTGACGCCGCCAGTCCAAAAGATTATATGTTGCGAGGCTTAATTAGTTTAAAACGACGGACCTCGCCGCGCGCGAGATACTAAACAAGGAGAACCGTGAAGAATCGTTTTAAAGAAGCGCTATTGAATCCCGACACATTCGCGATTACCTGGGAACTTGTTCCGGGACGAGGCGCCCGGGAACCCGCCCAGGAAAAAACCCTCATCCTGTCTGAACAAGCCGCCGGCGCGGGGAAAGTACACGCGGTGACCCTGACGGACAATCCGGGGGGAGCCCCGGCGATGTCCGCTAATTTCATGGGCGGCGAAATTCTCAAGCTGGGTATTGAACCGCTTATTCATTTCACCTGCAAAGACAAGAACAGAAATTCAATCGAAAGTGAACTTTATGCTCTCGACCGGGCAGGTGTAAGAAATCTCCTGATAATGAGCGGTGATTATCCCGTCTCCGGTTATCAGGGAAGACCTTCTCCGGTGTTTGATCTGGATCCGCTGCATATTCTCCAATTGGCAACGGAAATGAACCGGGGCCTTTCGTATCCGGGCATCAGGGGAGAA
>Ga0116194_1002102_pt1 | contig 10922 bp, 10 predicted proteins | sample AD_SCU001_MetaG_FD_89887 | JGI IMG/M metagenome (GOLD analysis project Ga0116194, IMG submission 89887) | Active sludge microbial communities of municipal wastewater-treating anaerobic digesters from China - AD_SCU001_MetaG | ecosystem: Engineered > Bioreactor > Anaerobic > Digestate | place...
AAAGCAACAGCCATGTGACTACAATTTAATATACTCACGCTACCGCCTGAAACTATCGTTAACACAAGAATTCAAGACGTTTTTTCAATCAATTAACTGTTAAACTCGGGTTATAGCAGAAGGGGTACCCGGCGCTCAAAGAAAAACATGGTTTTTCTCTTGAATTTTAAGTGTATTTTTGCAGAAAAAACGACCGGCAGATTGATTATCTCAACCACACCGGTCATTTTTATCTATCGTCTGGCCAGGCGTCTGGCAAATACGAGTTCAACAACAGGCAACCATATTACGCCATCCCTGCGCCAGCGGTCTAAGACATTTCAATAAGATTGTCGCTTCCGCGGCAATGACGAATAAACTGTAACCTTACAAAAGACTGGCCTGGAAAATTACTGCAGGTTCTTTTTGCTTTCTTCGATAATCTTCTTGTAGGCCTCTTCGGCTTTGGCGGTGTCTTTCTTTTCTTTGTAGATGTCGGCGAGCAGCAGGCGCAGGCGGGTTACTTCTTCCGGAGCTTCTTTTTCAAAAAAGGCGACGCCTTCATTGAGAATCTTTTCGGCTTCGTCGGTGCGGTTGTTTTTCATGTAAAGCTTCGAAATGTGGTGGTAAACCGGCATTACCTTGCCCATGATATTGTTCTTGAAAAAGGGGTTGTCGCGGTTCTTTTCGAGCTGGCCTTTAGCGAGATCGAGAATCTGCTTCAGCTCATTCGCCGCTTCGTCAATTTTGCCCTGTTCTTCATAAATCTGTGCCAGATTTTTATGGGCTTCGGCCATCGCCATCAGCGAGGCGTTGCGCTTCATCTGCTCGGGGTCAGGTCTGAATTTTCCGGCCATCGGGCCCTGGCCTTCTGGGCCGCCCGGCCGCATTTCACCAGGTCCACCCTGACCCGGGGGGCCGCCCATCGGGCCGGCGGGCTGTGCATCAACTGCCGCAACCATGCTTACAAGAAGAGCGAGCACCAGAATCAGCCTTGATTTTCGTTCCATGTTTCTTCCTCCTCGTTGGTTTCGTAAAAACTCTGCATCTGCACTTTTGGCAGGAAACTTACAATTTTAGAGTCACTGTTTTCATAAAAGGTTACATCGAAATCGGGCGTTTCTAAAAAATCCGGCAGCGCCGTCTCTGCTGGGTCGATAAAGCTTACCAGAGCAACTTCCGGCGTTTGCGGCAGGTTTTTTCCCGGCCCATGTAAGTGCTCAAGAATGGCAAACCCGGCTACAATCGACAGCCCGAAGACCATGCCGTATTTCAGGCCGTTGAAAAAGAAGGTCCAGAATGTTTCGGGATCGGCTTCAGGCGCTTTAGTCGCCTGCACCTGCTCAGGGAAACAGCGGGCGGTAGCGTCGTGCCACTGCGCCGGCGTCAGCCCCTCAGGTGGCGTGGCAAGCTCCTGCTGCAGCCAGGCGTCGCAGGCCGGGCAGCTTTCGAGGTGTTTTTCGAGTTCGCCTTCGTTTCCTTCGGAGGCCAGCATCAGCTGGCGGAATTCTTCACACTGCATGGTTTTCCCTGTCCTTTCTGTCGGCGGAAGCCACCGACCACAGGCTGGCAAAGCGACTGCGGGCCCGGAAAAGAATGATTTTCGCGTTGTTTTCGCTGACTTCGAGAATCCGGGCGACTTCTTTCAGCGGCAGCTCATCCCAGTAGGTCAGCAGCAGAATCATGCGATCGCGCTCACCGAGCTGGTCGAGCACTTTCCCCACATCATTGCGGGCGTCGACGGCCTCGGTTTCTGACTGCTGACAGGCTTCGGATTCGCTCGCTGGCGGCAAAGGCTGGCGTTTGCCGGAAAGTCTGATGACGTTGCGATAAAGAATCTGATACAGCCAGGTGCGCAGGCGGGCGTCGCCCCTGAAAGCGGCTATCGAGCGGAAAGCGGCGGCGAAGGTTTCCTGGACAGCGTCCTCGGCGAGCTGGCGGTCGTTGAGCAGGCGCAGTGCATGCGTGAACAAAAAGGCGCTGTGGCCGGCGAAGATGGCCCGGAAACCGTCTTCGCGCCCCTGGATCGCAAGTTTAAGTGCTTCGGCGTCGTTCATCATAATATTAGATACCAAGAATATCATTCAGGTTACAGATGAACACGGATTATTTTTTTTAGGACAGCCACGGATGAACACGGATGAACACGGATGAACACGGATGAACACGGATGAACACGGATGAACACGGATAGACACGGATAAATCAATGCTTAGGCTGCGCCGCCGAACCGGTTTTAACTCGTTTATGCCGCGCTGCTACAAAGCAAGAGCGCCGCGGATTTTTAATGTGAATTCAGAGTAGGGTGGGGGAGTGGTGGTATAATGAGGTCTAATTTGAAAGTGGCAGGGGATTTGTATGAAGAGAATCTTTATTGTGCTTTTTTTGATGATTATGGCGGCGGGTGCCGGCATGGGCAAAGACTTTGCGAGTGAAGTTCTGCAGGTCAATTCGGCCGGGTTTCCGAAAATCGGGGTGATGCTGAAAGTGTTCAGCAAAGAGCCTGATGAGCTGAAGGCTGATAATTTCGTCATCAGTGAAGATAAAACCGGAATCAGCAGCTTCGATCTGGCGTTTCAGAAGAACCGACATTACATGGTTCTCGTTGTCGACCGGTCTTCGAGCATCGAACCGGCCATGAACGAAGTTAAACGCGCCGCTGCCAGCTTCGCGCTGAGCATGGTTGGCGATGTTTCGATGTCGGTGCTGTCGTTTGCCAGTGATATCGATTTTTCCCATGCGTTCTCGAATGACGGTAATTCGCTGGTGGAAGCCATCAACAAACTGCGACCATGGGGTGGCACCGCCCTTTACGATGCGCTTTATTCGGCCTGTGACGAACTGCAGAACAAGGCCGGGCGCGCCGATCTCAAGACGGTTGTGTGCCTGACCGACGGGCGCGACAGCACGCCGAACGGCCAGACGCCCATGTCAACGCGCACGCCAGAACAGGTGAAAAAATATGCCGTCGAAAAGGGCATCAGGCTGATAACCGTCGGTCTCGGCAACGACATTGACGAAGCGATTCTCAAAGACTTTGCCGGCGCCACCGGTGGCTGGTATCTGCAGACGACGACGCCTGAGCAGCTGTCGAAACTTTATGAGGCGCTGAGCCGCAGAATGAAGCTCGAACGCTATTATCAACTGAGCTATACGACTCCGAAACCGGAACGTGACGGAACCAGGCGCGAAATCGAAATAGCCAGCAGTCTGAAAGGCTTTAAAGATCAGGGAAAAGGCTATTATACCGCTCCGACCATGACCGTTCACAAACCTGAACCGACAGAAGCCGGTCAGCCCGGCAGGGGCGGCAAAATGACGGTCGCAACCGTTTTTAATGATCTTGATATTGCCGGCCCCGATTCGGTTTTTCTGACCGGGCCGATTACGCCGCCGCCGGCGTCGCCGGTGTTCGGCCTGAACCGGGCTTCGCTGCTCGGGCTTTCTGATGCCGAGGCGCAGTCGGTGATCGAGCAGGCGCGCGCCCGTGTCAGCAGCGAACATCAGGCAAATTACGACAGGCAGAAAAAGTATCTCGATGCATATAAACAGGGCCTCGAAAAAATTGCGCAGGGAGTTGAAAAGAAGGCTGCCGAGCCGGGTCTGAAAGATTACGAAAAACCGCGAATCGAATACCGCCGCCAGTATCTGCAGCTGCGCCAGGAAGAAGTCTCACTGCACCTGCAGGAAGCCTGGGAGAAATACCAGATCAAGCTTAAATCTGCCATGGACGAAATGGACTTCTACCAGAAAACCCAGTTGTCAGGCGGCGATGATGATGAAGGCTTTTTTGACCGCAATTCGGCGAGTGCGACAGCTTCTTTGAATGACGCTTCCCGCAAATATGCCGATCTTCTCGGCCAGCATCACGAAAAAATGGCACAGCACTTTGGCGAATCGGTCGGCAGTCGCGGCGCCCATGTCGAACACAGCACCACCATTGTCGACGAAGAGATCGACCTGCCCGGAACCGGTGGAAAAAGCAGCGGTTTCAGCCCTTCGCAGCTGAATGTGCCGTCGGTTTTTGATCTCAAAAACCGGCTCAAACACAGCGTTCCGTCTTATGACGATGATGCGGCCGATTCAGCCGATTCAGATGATGGCGCAGAATCAGATGACTCTGATTCAGATACAGGCGACACTTATGAACCGGAAATACCTGATCTTAAACTTCTCGAACCCTGATCAACCGCCGTTTATCTGATTTCGACCCATGCCGGAGCATGGTCTGAGGGTTTTTCCATGCCGCGGATCAGGTAGTCGATGCCGCTGGCGGTGCAGCGCTGCATAACTGGTCTGGTGCCGAGCAGCAGGTCGATACGCAGCCCACGCTGCGGTTGATCTTCGAAACCGCCGGTGCGGTAGTCGAACCAGCTGTAGAGGCTGTTGTCGCCGGGGTGAAGCTCGCGGTAGAGATCGTGTGTACCCCAGTCGAGCAGGCGCTGCAGCCATTCGCGTTCTTCAGGCAGAAAACAGCATTTTCCGGTTTTGAGCCAGCGCTGAGCGTTCTTTTCGCCGATGCCGACGTCGAGATCGGTCGGAGCGACGTTCATGTCTCCGAGAATGACAAGATTATCATCGGTGCGGAAATCTGAAGCCAGGTAGTCGGCGAGGCCGGCATAGAATTTTTTCTTGGCCGGGAATTTTTCAGGGTGTTCGCGACTTTCACCCTGCGGGAAATAGCCGTTGATTACGACGAGCGGCCGCTTCTGCTCGTCGAGCCAGGTTCCGACGATAAGGCGGCGCTGGGCATCTTTCCCGTCGCCAGGCAGGCCGCGGCGAACATCGACCGGCTTCTGCTTCGACAGAAACGCGACGCCGTAATGGCCCTTCTGCCCGAAACTTTCGGCATGGTAGCCCATTGCGGTAATGTCATTGAACGGAAAAGCGTCATCGACGCACTTGATTTCCTGAACCCCGATGATGTCGGGCCGGTGCATGTCGATCAGTTGTTTGATCTGGTGCAGGCGCGAGCGTATGCCGTTGACGTTGAAGGTGACTATTTTCATTGCCGACTCCCGTTTTTTTTGCAAGGTTATCATATCTGCCCGACAAATTGCAGGCCCTCGAATAAAATCTGCAGACTCATGCTGGTCAGCCAGAATTGGACATGAATGTTTTTGCCATCATTCATTAGCCATTCCGGGCTTAGAATCGAAATCTGAAGGTTTAATGCAATTGCCCCGAACATTGAACTTTTCTGTAGAATGCTGCTGATCGTTTTGTTATTATTGAGCTTCATACTTTGCATGCAGGGGGCCTGAATGATAGCTGATCTCGATACGATCAGGCGCAACGCCTTTATTTATGAGCCCGTCGCCGGGTTCGTCATTATCGCCGGGCGAACCAGTAAAGACAATGATTTTATCAGCGTCAAGGTTGCGGCCCCTGAGGATTACTGGTTTCATGTGCGCGGCATGCCGGGAAGTCACGTGCTGTTGCGTTCATTGAACGGCCAGGAACCCGACAAGCGCCTGCAGGAAGCCGCTGCCGCCGTGGCCGCCTGGCACAGCAAGGCCCGCAATGGCGGCGTCACCGCTGTTTCGATGACGAAGGCCAAATTTGTCAGCAAGCCGGGTGGCGTTAAAGACGGCACGGTTTACATTAAAAACGAGAAGGTTCTCAAAGTCAGGCCAGCCCTGCCGGAAGGCGCCCAGCCCGAAAAAGAAAGCTGATATTCTGCTTTCTGCCATTTTTTCTGTGCCATGATAGACACCGGCCACGGATGAACACTGGCCACGGATGAACACCGATAAAGAAATGCTCGCGGAATATTGAGTTAGCATCGGGTAACTTTGCTTTGACTTTTTGAGATTTTTGTGAACATTTATATAGAACGGGGCCAAAAATTTCTGGTCATAATCTGTATCCTTGTGCATGCTCAGACAACCGCCAGATGCCGGACGTAGAGCCCAGCAGCAGAGAGAAGAAGCGGAAATCAGATATCAGATATCAGATATCAATGACCGGCTTTCGGTTGTAAAGCCGGGTTTGTTCGGTCGAAGCACCGGGGTGCAAACAGGTCGAGGGGCTGTTGCAGGCAGGTTTTAATTGCCAGTCAGACTTAAGATTGTGCCGGCGGCCCGGCGCAACTTTGTTCGTGCAGTATGCAAGCGATAGATTTCGTTGCATGTTGTGTATAGCGCACTAAAACGGAGCAAACGATGAAATCAGGGCAAACACTCAGCTTCATTATTCTCATACTGATCATGTTTGTGGCTCAGTCACTGGCAGCTGCACCAGCCACGCCGGTTGTCGACGCTGCACCCGGGCCCGCCCTTGAAAAAAGTGCAGGGCCTGGAGGTGCAACTGACCTCGGGAGAGTTGATGCAGCTGCTTCAGGAAAAGTAGTTGCAGATGGTTTTGCTGCTGATGGCGATGGCACCGGCGTCGCTGGCGAGAATCTGCTGCTGACTTTTCTTGGCATTTTTTTGATCGGGCTGGCGCTGAATCTGACGCCCTGCGTTTACCCGATGCTGGCTATCACCGTTTCGATTTTCGGGCAGCAGTCAGAAGCAAGGCCCTTCGCGGTTTTTCTCAGGGCAGTTGTCTATATTCTTGGCATGGCGACGATGTACAGCGTTCTCGGGCTGTTTGCGGCCCTGACGGGTGGGCTGTTCGGCAGTGTGCTGCAGTCGCCGCTGGTGCTTCTGCTGATCAGCGCCCTGTTTTTCGGCCTGTCGCTGAGTATGTTTGGCCTTTATGAGCTGCAGATGCCATCTTCGCTGTTGAATCGCATCGGCGGCGCCCGTTCGGCAACTTTTATCGGCACCTATCTTTCGGGGCTGTTCGTCGGTATTTTTGCGGCGCCCTGCGTCGGGCCGCCGGTTATCGGGCTGCTGACCCTGGTCGGGCACCGCGGCGACCCGGTGTTCGGTTTTATGGTTTTCTTCGTGCTGAGTCTTGGTCTGGGTTTCCCTTATCTGATTCTCGGCACATTTTCGGGGCTTCTTAACCGTCTGCCGCGTTCCGGGGCCTGGATGAACTGGGTTAAAAAGCTGCTGGGTACGGTTCTGATCGCTGTGGGCTGCTTTTACCTGTCGCTGGCAATCGACCCGGCTCTGACCTTTGTGCTTATTCCTCTGACACTTCTGTTGGGCGGCATTTATCTCGGTTTTATCGAGAATTCGCCGACCACGTCGCGACTTTTCGCTGGCTTCAAAAAGTTTGCGGGAATCCTGCTGGCGGTAATGGCCCTGCTGATTTTCCGGGCCGGGCAGGTGCCGTCGCTTGACTGGCAGAAATACCCGGCCACAGACGCCGAGCTGGCTGGTCCGGCGGTGGTCTATTTTTCTGCCAGCTGGTGTATTCCGTGTCTTGAGCTCGATCGCCGCACGTTTACCGATGCGGGTGTGATTGCTGCAATGTCACGGGTAAAGCATTTCAAGGTCGATCTTTCGCAGTTTGATTCACCCGAATCTCAAAAACTACGCGAAAAATACCGGATTGCCGGGGTTCCGACAATTGTTTTCATCAACGCCGCCGGCCATGAAGTGAAATCGGAAAGGGTGGTCGGCTTCGTCACTCCCGAAGAACTGCTGGCCAGAGTCGAACGGGTAAAAAGCGTGGCAGAGGCTGGGCCGGCCGGCGCCGATGCAGCCGCAGCCGCAGCCGCAGCCGAAGTCGAACCAGAAGAGAAGCCCTCAGAAGCATTTCTGGTTGCAGATGTGGCCGCAGTTGTTCCGGGGCGGCCTTTCAAACTTGCGGTGCACTTCAAAATGCTAGATGGCTGGCACGTTTACTGGTTGAATCCGGGTGATTCCGGCACCGAACCGCAGATAACCTGGAAGCTTCCGGACGGTTTCACGGTTGGTGCCCCTGAGTGGCCGGTTCCGCAGCGTTTTGACAAGCCGCCATTCGCAACTTTCGGGCATGAGAATGAGTTGCTGCTGGCGCATCGGGTAAGTGTTCCGGATACTGTTGCGACGGATTCGACGCTGACCTTTGAGGCCGAGGTTTCGTGGCTGGTGTGCAAAGAAATCTGTATCGCCCAGGATGGCGTTCTCAGGCTTGAATTGCCCGTGGTTACGGGAGAAGCGCCAAGCAATCAGGCGTATGCCCGTCTCTTTGCCGAGACTTCGGCAAATCTGCCGGTTCCTGCTGAAGATTGGGAATTCCGGGCAACTTTCACCGGTCGCAGCGCCAGACTCGAGGCAGTGCCAAAGGTGGCGGGTCGGTTGGGCGAAGCGAGCCGCGTCAGCTTTTTTCCGGCCCAGCAGGGAGTTTTTCGAACCGGCGGCAGCAGAACGGTGGTAGAAAATGGTAAAATAGTCGCGACCATGCCGCGCACCGGTATCAAACTCGACCCGGTGCTGAACGGGGTTCTTCTGGTTGAGGACGGCTCTGAGCGCCGAATATTGCAGGTCGCGGCGGCCTGGTCGGGTGAATGACTTTTTTGAGTAGAAAAAATTGAAGGAGGACACAATGAAAATTCGCAATTCTCTCGTTTTTCTGATGGTTCTGGCGTTGCTGGCCGGTTTGGGTCTGTCGGTGCAGGGCAGGCAGGTTGAGCCGGAGAAAGAAGCGGTCGTTGAAGATGTCGGGCCGGCTCTGGGTGAGCCTGCGCCGCTGTTTGAACTGAATGATCTCGATGGCAAGCCGGTTTCGCTCGCCTCGTTCAAAGGCAAATATGTGGTGCTTGAATGGACGAACTACGACTGCCCGTTCGTTAAAAAGCACTATTCAACAGGCAATATGCAGGCCCTGCAGCAGAAGAATATCGCTGATGGGGTCATCTGGCTGGTTATCAATTCTTCGGCGGCCGGCAAACAGGGTAACTACCCACCGGAAAAGTGGAAAGAGCTGGCGGCAGAACGCAAGTCAGCCCCGACCGCGATTCTTCTCGACGCTGACGGCAAGGTTGGCAAACTTTACATGGCCAAAACCACGCCGGAAATGTTCGTGATCGACCCGGAAGGCAGAGTTCTTTTCATGGGCGCCATCGATGACCGCTCAACCGCTGATGTTAAAGATGTCGAAGGTGCGGTAAACTACGTGCAGCAGGCACTTGACGAAGCGCGGGCCGGCAAGCCGGTTTCGGTGCCGATCAGCAAGTCTTACGGCTGTTCGGTTAAGTATTGATTCTTCTGTAAAATTGCGGCGGCTGCTCATGATGTTATGGGCAGCCGCTTTTATTTGTGGGTCTGTTTTGGTGCGTCAGTCTTTGTCGTTCTGATTGCCCTTTTTTTCGATCAGCAGGCGGGCGATTTCTTCAGATTCGATTATGTATGACTGGCTGCAGAAGTGGCAGGTTACTTCCGGGCGCTCTTTCTTTTCGATGATCTCTTCCAGCTCGGTTTCGGGCAGGCATGAGATCGAATACGTCACCTTTTCACGGCTGCAGGTGCACCTGGCAACCAGAGCACGGCGCTCGATGATCGTAAGATCTTCAAGGCCAAGCAGCTGGCTCATGATCGAAATATCGACGGCCTGGGCGAGCGCTTTCTGAATGGTGCGGTCGTTAAAGCGTTCCAGCAGCGGAATAAAATCTTCAGAGTGGCCTTCGGGGGTGCGGCTCATTTTGATGCCGACCGCCCGGTGCAGATAATGATCGCGGCTGGTGGCGCTGATTTCGATCGCGGTAGGCTGCTGCTTTACATCGTTAAAATAGCGGGCGAGGCCATGTCGCAGATTGAGCGGGTTGCAGTTGAGCTGATACTGCGAAAGGACCGTGCGGCTGTTTGAATGAATCATGGTCAGGGCGCCGGCGTCGCCGAAAACATCTTTCAGCGGGGTAGAGTCGGTGCCGTCATAATCGTTGAGGATCTTGATGGTAGTGTAGCCCCGGAGATTGCCCTTGCGCGAGGCATCGACGAGACAGCCGCCAATTGGGCCGCTGACCTGTGCCTGCAGGGAAATGCGCTCGTCGTCGCCGCCGAGGTCGGCCGACAGTATGGCTACTGCCACCAGGGCTTCAGCCAGAAAACGGCCGGCGGTCGGGCCGGAAAGGTGCTTTTTTTCAAGAGTCTTGGCCACTTCTGTGACATCGACGAAAGTCAGCGAAATGCCTTTTTCTCTTGAAAATGCGTAAAATAGCTGGTCCATTCTGAGCCCCTGCCTGCAGTGAAGATTAAAAAGAGATTATAACCCCAAGGCAGGGCAATTTCAATAATGAAAAAAACTCATAGCTTTGCAATCTACGGTAAAAACGCAGGACTGTGCTTCTATTCTGCGGATTCAGCCTGCTTGTCGACCTGTTTTTTATTGCCGGTGCCCCGTTACGGTGTTTTTGCAGATGGAGGGGTGTGACGTAAATGTAATACTTTGCAACTCCGTGTATCATGCCCTGAATATGGGAATCCGGTGCTGCGAATTTTTCCGGCAGGTGCGCTTCTGGTCATCCTGCATGCGGCTCTGGCTTTGTCGTTGCCTGAAACAGGTCGAAAACGCCGGGACTTGACGGTCGAGGCGAATTTCCTTATTCTTAAATCTGACGAGCGGTTGTGTGTGTGGTTTTTACACAGTGTGTGAAAATCACACATAAAATGTAAAAAACCTTTGCTATTTTGGCACTTTTTTGGATTTTTGAGTTGGCACGGAACTTGCTCTATACTATTTTGTTGTTCTTTGATAACTATGGGTTTAATGAATTGCACCACTGCAAGGCGGTAGAATTCGGTCCTGCTCTTTCAAAATCGGCTCCGGTTCGCGGATGCAAAAATGTTAAACCTTTGAATTTACGCTTAGTCGCGTCCCCGCGCGACTTCACGTATCCTCTCAAAAGATCCTCTCACTTTGCCCCTGGCTTTTTGACCAGGGGCCCTTTTTTTTAGCCCGTTTCGTTCTGCTGGATCGACATTTTTGGTGTTGTTTCTGTTTTTGGCCAGTAGAGTAGAGGCAGCGTTCATGGCAAAACCATGAACCTGCCCCCCTCGTGAAACCGGACGTGCGGATTTCCCGCATCCGGCTAATCCATTGATGTCGCCGGAGATTACGCAGGCAGT
>Ga0116194_1002106_pt1 | contig 10907 bp, 10 predicted proteins | sample AD_SCU001_MetaG_FD_89887 | JGI IMG/M metagenome (GOLD analysis project Ga0116194, IMG submission 89887) | Active sludge microbial communities of municipal wastewater-treating anaerobic digesters from China - AD_SCU001_MetaG | ecosystem: Engineered > Bioreactor > Anaerobic > Digestate | place...
CAATTCTCCTCTTCTTTTCACTTAAATCATTATACAAACCGCAATGGGAAAAACAACGATACGAACAGGAGCGTTGAAAGTCCAGGATTTCATCAGAGAAATTAGGGAAAGAAGAAAAATGTAGCCACAGGAAATCCTGTGGCTACGCGTGAGAAATTACTTTTTTTTGTCAAAAAGGCGGAAAACAAGATTCAGTGCAATTCCCAACAGCGCTCCGGTCGCGATCGCCGGCCAGCCATCAGGAAAGACGGATCGCAGCAACGGAACCGGCATCAACCCGTTGGCATATCCGATATGCCCGCCCACGCCGATGATGAAAATGACCGCTCCGATTGCCAGGTTGCGCGGGTCAAACAGATCGACTTTCTCTTCAATCATCAAAGCCACACCCTGCATTCCAATCACACCGAACAGATAGATTGACAGACCACCTGTAACAGCCGTGGGAATGCTGCGCACGATGCCACTCAGGATGCCGCTGAAAGAAAGTATCATGGCAATGACAGCCGCACACACCAGCGTATAACCTGAATAATTTTGGGTTATCACCATCAGAGAATTATTCTCACCATAATTTGTGCCTGCTGCTCCACCAATAAGCCCGTTGATCAAATCGCCCAGACCATCCAAGACAAGGTTGAAACCTACATGGTTGCTCAGACCGACCTTCTGCCGCCCTTTGCCTTCTGCCAGTTTATCCACATACAGCCCGATTTGGTACAGATGGGCGGTAGATTCAGGAATGGTTGCAATAGCCATAATAGCAATGCTGGCTATGGCGGTCAAGGAGAGATCGCTGGTAAAGGATGGCAGGGTAATGTGGGGAACCTCAAAGAAATTCGCTTCCGCAATCACAGAAAAGTCCACCAATCCCAGCGGGATGGAAACCACATATCCCACGATCGCGCCCAACAAAATGGGCAGCATGCCAATAAACCCTTTCCCGCGCAGGAATACGGAAAAGAAAATGGTCGCCAGCAGTGTGATGAACGCAACCAGCCACCAGGAGCCGTTATCTACGATACCAAAAGCCCCTCCACTGGCATTTTGCAGCGCAGTGTAGCCAAGCGAGAACCCGATCACGCAAGCAACCGAACCGGTGACCACAGGGGGCAAAATCCTGTTGATGAAATTTTTGCCACCACAATAATGGACCAGCAGACCGACCAGAATATTGATAACGCCAGTGCAAACGATGCCAGCCTGAGCGGTACGGATCAGCTCATCAGAAGCCACCACTCCATACTGGGCTTTGGTGATCGCCATGATGGCAGCCAGATAGGAAAAGCTTGAACCATAATACAGCGGAATGAAAGTGCCTATCTTGAATTTGGATAAGATCAACGCCACCAGGGTTGCCATGCCTGAAGCCAGCAGCACGGTGTTGATGTGAAACCCCACCAGGAGCGCCACCAACACCGTCGCCGGGAACATGGTCAGAACATGCTGCAAACCCAATAGCAGCATCCTGCCAAACGGCGGCTTGTCGTTGGGAAGATAATAATTCTTTTTGAGTACTTCGTTCATTTTTTTCTCCTTTGGATAATTTTTTACAAAAAAAGACCCCCGATTTTGGGGGTCTTTTTTTATCGAACATTAATTACCAACAGGTGCGAGAACAGCAAGGGATGGAATTTTAATTTCGGATACTTTTTTCGCATGCATTCTCCTGTAGGCAAAACTGCTTGAATATACCATGAGATCTTCTTGCTGTAAAGGTATAGACAAGTTTCAACCTTAAAATTTCCTCCATCAAATCTATAGTTTTTTATACAAATTCAATGCGGCATGCAACAAAACAACGGGGGGTGGAACGATCTTTCGGTAGAAGAAGAAACTGATGCGAAAGTGAAGCTGCCGGAAAGCGCGCGGATTGATACGCTGAAGCATGGGCGCCAGCCGGTAAAGCAAGCCATAATACAATTTCATAAAGAAGAGAAAAACGATTGCTCCAAAGCTCAACTCCATGATTTCCTGTCTTACAATTCGCAGTGGCAGCCGCCAAAAAATAAATGTGAACGGTTTCATCATGCTGCGGAAAGGGCGCAGATCGTTTTTTAATACTTGAATAGCCATTGAATGAATTCCTCAATAATTATTTTTTAATCTACGCAGTATAACCCCAAAGTGGGATAATAGAATTGCACAAAAAGGGATGATATGACAAAGTCAAATCTGGCAAAAGAGAACTATTCCTCTTTCGCAGAGCGTTACGCTCAAGGCATCGCTGCCAATTCCCATAATGCTTTTTATGAACGACCCGCCACCCTTTCCCTGCTTCCGGAAGTGAAAGATCTTCGCATCTTCGATGCCGGGTGCGGTCCGGGTATTTACAGCCAATGGTTAATTGAACACGGCGCCCACGTAACTGCTATCGACGCAACCCCGGAATTTGTTCAGATGGCTCAAGATCGCACCCAGCAAAAAGCGAACGTTCTACAATGGGATCTGCAAGATCCACTTACTTTCGCCCAGGATGGTTCTTTCGATCTTGTTCTGTGTCCGCTCGTTATGGACTATATCAAAGAATGGCAGTCGGTGTTTCAAGAATTTTTCAGGATATTGAGGAAGGGCGGTATTTTCATTTTCTCCTGCGGTCATCCTGCCTTCCTTTTCTACCGGAATTTCCCGGAAGATAACTACTTTGACATCGTCCTGCACGAAATGGAATGGAAGGGATTTGGGGAGCCCTGCCCGCACATCAAAAGCCACCGGCGTTCTTTACAGGACATACTCAATTCACTGATCAACGCTGGTTTTCAGATTGATCGCATCCTGGAACCTCGCCCGGCACCTGACTTTCCTCGAACGGCGGAGACGGAGGAGATCTACCAAGATTTGCTGCGTGAGCCGTGTTTTCTCCACATCCGTGCGGTGAAATAGGGCATTTATCACTTTTTTTCCAAGCAGCCATGCTACAATAAATGTCTGTCTGGAGGGACTGTTTATGAATCGTGAACGAACACGAAAAGTCGTCATTACCGGTCTTATGGCTGCCATAGCCTGTCTGCTCGGGGCTACCCATTGGGGTTTCATCCCATGGATCGGAGGAGTATCCCTGACCATCTTACAGATTCCGGTGATCATCGCTGCCGTACTGGAAGGACCGCTTTCCGGAATGATGGTGGGGTTGATCTTTGGAATATTCAGCATGATCCAGGCTGCTGTGGCACCCACAGGTCCGACGGATGTGTGGTTCACCAATCCCGTGCTGGCGGTGCTACCGCGCCTGTTCATCGGACCGGCCGCCTGGGGCGTGTACACCCTGCTTAAACGCTTGCCGGCTCTTGGGTTGCTGGCTGCCGGTGCCGCAGGAAGCCTTACCAATACCGTCCTGGTGCTGGGCACCATCGGACTGTTGAAGTACCTGCCATGGGAAGCACTGGGAGCTGTGGTCGTGACCAACGGATTACCCGAAATGTTCGCAGCGGCAGTGATCACGCTGGCAGTGATCGGGGCTTATTGGCAAATCCCGTCAAAAAAGAAGGGTTCTGACCTGGAGGATAGAACGAGCGGTTTATCATGAATCGCTCTTTTTCCTTTCCATCCCAAAACATCGCTCGCAATCAACTGATAGCCGGTGAATAGAGGATTATTCCAGATATCCCCAAGCCGATCAACAAAAACAATAGATCCGCAAATCCAATTTTGTATTCGTAATAATGACTTCTCACAGGGTGCAGCCCGTATCCGCGACACAGCATGGCATCTGCAATACGCTCCGCTTGCTGCAGGGTATGCAGAAAAAGCGGGATGATCAGCGGCAATGCCAGTTTAACACGCTTGCGGATACCTCCTTTTCCTGAATCCCACTCCGCTCCACGCGCCGCCTGCGATTTGGCAATCTCTTCCATGCGCAATGCCAGCAATGGCAAGAAGCGCAACATGATCTGGACAACCATCACCAGCATATCCGTGCGAACACCCAGCCTTTCCAAAGGGCGAAGCAACATTTCCAAGCCATGGTTCATTTCCAGGGTGGAAAGAACCGCAGTCATCAAGCCCAAAACCAGGATCAGGGTGAAAAAGCGGACGACTATGCGTAATGCAGAAAAAAGTGCGCTTTCATAGACAGTAAAAATTCCCCACTTCCACAAAGGGTCCGATCCAGCATTGAAATTATGAAGGATTAATTGAAGGATCAATAAAATTAGGATGAAGGGGAGTGCGGTGCGCATGGTGCGCAGGCAAGGCAAAATCGGAATCTTCGCCATCCAAAAGCCAAGACATGCCACCAGTAAGCCAAAGAGCAATCGATAGAGAGAATTGGTCAACGTCACAGACAGGATGAAAATGCCAAAGAACAATATTTTTATTCGCGCATCGCGCCTGTGCAAAAAGGATTCACCGGGATAGTAATAGCCGATGCCAATGGAACGCAGATACTCAAATGCAGGCATTTCCACCCCCCTGCATACCTGAGCGCACCCAAGCCAATATTTCTTCCCAACACACTGAACCTGCTGGGATCGTCCACCCTTTTAAACGCAACCCTTCTGCAACGCGCAGTTCCAGTGGAATGCCCAAGCCCCAGTTTTGCAGATCGGGTTGACGAAACAAATCTGTTACGTGCCCCTCAAAGGGCATTTTTCCATCCTGCAGCACGAACGCCTTTTGCGTGATCTGCAACAGATCGCGCATATGATGGGTGCTGAGGAGTATTGTCTTCCCTTCTTCGCTCATTCGCGTTACCAAACCGATCATCTCTTGATGGGTAAGGGGGTCCAATCCGGCGAACGGTTCATCCAAAAGCAGCACGTCAGGCTGCACCACCAAAAAAGAAGCCCATGCGACCCTGCGTTTCTGCCCACCGCTTAAACTCGCCAAAGGTCGGTCTACGTATTGGGTAAAATCCAACCCAACTGCTTGCAAGGCATCTCGCACCACATCACGCAACTTTCCTGAGTAGCCCAACATGCGGGCAGCAAAAGCGACCTCGTCTCCAACGTACCTTTCAAAAAATTGCGCCTCAGGAGTTTGAAAAACCAAACCCACCTGCCGGCGCAGCGTTTTTATGTCAATTTCCGTCCGGGTCAGATCAAATTCCCCAACGCGCACCTTTCCACGCTGGGGTCGAATCAACCCATTCAAATGCTGCAAAAGCGTGGATTTTCCAGATCCGGTTTTGCCCACCAGACCAACACTGTCTCGCTCGGGGATCGAGAAAGAAACACCCTGCAACGTTCTGCGCGCCAGCGGGGTATCAGCCATGTACGTATGGGAAAGATGTTGGACTTTGATATAAGTGTTTCGAGGTACATCCTGTGAGTCACCCTGCAAAAATTCAGCTTTCTTTTCTTGATGTGGAACTGTGTTGAGATCTTTTATCAACTCTGATTCCGACTTGTAAAAGTCAGCCATCTCAGGGAAGCAGGTTGCCAAGTCTCGCGCAAAACGGATCGTGAAGGGAACAGCCAACCCGTATTTTCGTAAGGTATCTTTATCCTTGAACACTTCCTGCGGAGTGCCATCCATGACCAGGCGCCCTGCAGATAGAACAAGTATGCGATCAGCAGCCAGTGTTTCATCCAGATCGTGAGTGATTTGAACGATCGTGAAACCATCCGTATGCAGAGCGCTTATCAAATCCAACAGTTCCGAGCGGGACAAAGGGTCGAGCATGGCAGTGGTCTCATCAAATATCAGACATGCCGGGCGCAAGGCTAGAACGCCAGCCAAAGCAACACGCTGGGTCTCCCCCGCCGACAATAAATAGGTCTGCCTCTCTTTCAGGTGCAACGCTCCGCACATAGCCAGGCTGGCATTCACCCGTTTACGGATCTCCTGGCGCGGCAAACATAAGTTCTCGGGACCAAAAGCGGTATCTTCTTTTACCAGCGATGCCACGATCTGGTCGCGCGGGTTCTGGAAGATCAAGCCAATGCGGTTGAATATTTCCATCTGGCGATCTCGGTCAGAAGTGGAAAAACCATCCACCCTGACCGTGCCAGAATCAGGCAAAAGCAAACTGTTGATCAACTTGACCAGGGTAGTTTTCCCTGAGCCATTTGCACCGATCAGAGCGACCCGCTCTCCCGGTCTGATTGCAAAAGAAACATCCTGGATCGCTCGGACACGCTCTCCTGCAGGAAGGGGGTAGGAATAATGAACATGATGCAATTCGATAAAATTTTTCATCAACATCCGGCAACCCATTTTAACATTGAAAAAAGGCATTGAGCTTATGGTTCAATGCCCTTCTCTTAAGAAAGAATTCGATGATTAATTATCGTTCGTCGTCTTCGTCAGAATACTCCTCTAAATCGTCAATGTCCATCATTGGATAATCCAACTCGATAGGGTCCAACCACACTACCTCGAGTTCTGCGCCGCAGGAATCACAAACCACCTGCTTGCCGACACGCGGCTGCGAACCAACATTTATGTCACTTCCGCAATCGGGGCATACTGCAGTTTTCATCTTTTCTTGTCTCCTTTTAGATGAATGAGTAATTTTCATCCGTTTATCAACGGAATTATTGCGGGCAATATTACACCAGATTAAATAAAATGAAAAGATGGCAAAAATCGAGAAGAACTTCGTGATTTCTTCTGAATCGCATTAAAATCAGCATAGCAAGTACCATATCAGCTTTCAGGAAAATTTGATTTATGCCATCAAGAACATTACAGTTGCGCAATTTCACGCCGATCCTTGATGATCTGCACATGCGCTTCCAGCTTCTCGCTGAAAACACCCTCGCCGTACAGGGAATCACAATCGCAGAAAGAAATGATCTTTTGGAAGACATCCGTGCCACCAGGCGAACCATCCTCAAGCGCTGCCAGAGCCGCGCCTGCCAGCCCGCCGACCTGAATGATTCAGGATATCGAGGATATTTATGGCTGGTTTTTCTAAGCGAATCAAGGCGCTTCGATCAGCATCTCAAATTCATCATCCGGTTCCTTCAAGAATGGAAAAAGCGCACTAACAAAACAGTGACCGTGAGAATGTATAACAGCCCTTTTGTGTTCCAATGCAAACCTGAAAAGAATCAGACCAAGGTTACCATTGGAGAGGGTTTTTTGACCTCTGACGACCAAGCCATCCAGATACTGGTAGATTGCTGTTTACAATCAACCCGCAGGAGCCTGGCGCACATCCGGAAAGTAAGTCGATCTTCAACCTACAAACAGGTCATGGATGCCATCTGGCAACATGGTGGACAATCGACACGTTCCACCAAGGGGGATCATTACGATCTACAACAACTTTTTGACAGGCTCAACGCTGAATACTTTCAAGGCAAACTGGAACAGCCGCGCTTGTGTTGGAGCAGCAGGCGGGCAACTCGCCGCCTGGGTTATTATCATCCCGACACCGATACCATTACAGTGAGCCGCTATCTTGATCAAAGCGCCATCCCCCTCTATGTTGTCGAATATGTGCTATATCACGAGATGCTGCATAAGAAATTGGGGTTGAAAGAAGTGAATTCGTACCGCCTGGCACATACCACCCAATTCAAGCAACAGGAAAGAAAGTTCAAGTTCTATGATGAAGCAGAAAAATTTTTCAAGACATTCTCAAGAACTTGATATGGCGGTGGGAATACATGCCCTACCCCAAGATGGGGGTTGCGACCAGGCGCACAATCAAGGCGGAGAGCACTGCCACCAGCAAGGTGATCGCGGTAATGGCACCCATAGCTTTGACGCCCAATTCCTTGCGGATGGCAACCAGGGTTGCCAGACAAGGGATATAAAAAACCACAAAAATGGTGTAGCTGATCATTTGGACTTGGGTGAGAACCTGGCTGAAATCCATACTACCCAGCGCCTGACCCAGCATGATCAACGATAATTCCTTGCGCAGAATGCCAAAGATGAGCGGTGTCCCAACCTGCGGTGGCAGATTCAACAGCCAGGTAACCGGTCGGAAGATCACATCAGTGATCTGCGCGAGGTGATAGTGATTCATAACAGCCAGCAGAACACTGCCCACGATCAACAGCGGCCAGGCTTCTACAATGAATTCCCGAATGCGCAGCCAGGCTTTTGCCGTTACGGTGCGCAGGGTTGGAAAACGATATACCGGCATTTCCAGGATCAAACCAGGTGAATCTTCGGGAAGATAATGAGAAATGATACGACCGGTGAGAGCGATCACCACGATATTCAGAATATAAATGCCTACACCGTAAACCGGACCCAGATAAAAAGCTGCCAGACCAAAGATGATCGCCATGCGGGCTGAACAGGGCACCATACTGGAAAGCAATGCCGAAAGAAAGCGGTCGCGCTTTTCTTCCATGATACGGGTTGACATAATTGAGGTTACATTGCAACCATACCCCAGGATGAAAGGTACCACCGCTTTACCGTGCAACCCCATGCGGTGCATAAGGGAATCCATCAAAAACGCGATGCGCGGCAGATACCCCACATCTTCCAGGAGACCCAATCCAATCAGGAACGGTACAAGATAAGGCAACACGATCGCCAGACCGCCCATGAATCCCTGCAACGCTCCCGATAGGATTTGCGCGAACAATCCTTCACTGCCTATGAGTTCCAATAACCTGGCATCCAAATAATCAGAAAGTTGGATCAACGGTGCTTCAATGACTCCACCGACCTTGTTCACTGACCAGAAAAAGAGGAACAGAATGGCAATCAAGAACACATATCCAAAGAACGGATGCAGCAGATAGTCATCCAAACGATCACGCAGCGTCAACCGTTTTTTGGTTTTTTTATAAACTTTTTCGCAGATTTGCAAAGCCAGGTCATGGCGTTCTTTGCTCACCAGCCACACCGCCTGCCTGCCGGTGATATGGCAAAGCGTATCCACCGCTTTTTGAATCTCCGCTTCAGCACCCTTGATTTTCTTTCCAACCTGATCGATAAGGGCAGGATCTCCTTCTAGCAATTTCAGAGCCAAAGCTTCACTGCCAATCGGCAAACGGACCGGCGCTATCAGATTTTTAAGATGGTCGATTTGCTCTTCCAATTCAGGAGAATAGAGCTGGCGGGGGGCATTCGTTTGATCTTTCCCGATAGTGTACGCGGTTGAAAAAACCGTCCGCACACCCTGCCCTTTGGTAGCGACGATGGGGAGCACAGGAATTTGTAGAAACCTGCTCAATGCCTCCCCATCAACATGTACACCCTGCCTGGAAGCCTCATCCATCATGTTGATTGCCAGCACCGTTGGGCGCTTTAACTCCAGCAGTTCCAAAGTGAGGGTTAAACCCTGCGCGAGATGGGTCGCATCCACCACATTGATGATGACATCCACCATATTGCTTACCAGATAATCTAAAACAACCCGTTCAGCCGGATTGGTACCAAGCAGTGAATAGGTTCCGGGAAGATCAACCAGCTCGATCACCTTACCCTGCACGTGCACCTTCGTCTCAGTGAACGTTACGGTTGTCCCTGAAAAATTGCCAGTGGCGGCTTTATATCCAGCCACCTGGTTAAACAGGGTGCTTTTTCCGCAGTTGGGCTGCCCCACCAGTGCAAATCTCACGCAATTTCCTCTACCAAAATATGGCGCGCGACCTTTCGTCCGATCACGATCTCACGGTCATCTACTTCTACCAGAAGCGGTCCGTGAAAGGGTGCGGTTCGTATGATCCTGGCGGTGTTCCCCGGCAAAAAACCGATTTGCATAAAATGGCGCTGCATCCCCCAGCCGCCACGAAACCCGATAACTCTAACCCAGATGTCATTTTTTACTTGTAATAAATTCATGCGATTAGTATATGCTAATGCACATTTTGCGTCAATAAACTAAAAATATTGCTGCAAAAATGGTAATCAGAACTCCGTTACAAACCACTTCTTGATCATGTTGTACCCAGACAGAACGCCATGAATGGAATATAATCTTACAAAAGACAAGCACGGGAAAAAGATTGCATGCAAAACATTTACGATTTCAGCACCGGTAACGAGACCGATTCTTTAAAGGAGTGTATCGCGAGAAGTCCGATATTGTGGAATGAACTCGAACGACAACCCCAAAAATTCCGTGCATTAACTGGCGAGCGGACTACCGGCACCCTCCACATCGGTCACTACTTCGGATCTTTAAAAAGCAGGGTGACCCTGCAAAAGTGGGGAGTAGAGATGTGGCTGGTTTTGGCAGACTATCAAGCCATCACCGACCGAATTTCAACCGAGAAACTAAAAGAAAGCGTTTTTGAGATCATTCTTGACTATTTAGCCGTAGGCATTCAACCAGAAAAGACAATCATTTTCTGTCATAGCATGATCCCTGCTCTCAACCAGCTTATGCTTCCATTTCTGAGCGTTGTAAGCATGTCAGAACTGCAACGCAATCCCACGGTAAAAGAAGAGATCGCGTTCTCTGGCACGAAATCCGTCAGCGGTTTGATGATGACCTATCCGGTTCACCAGGCTGCTGACATCCTTTTCTGTAAGGGGAACGTCGTGCCGGGTGGAAAAGATCAATTACCGCATATTGAACTCACACGCCAAATTGCGCGCCGAATAAACACCATGTATTTCAACGGAGAGAAATTTTTCCCTGAGCCAGAACTGTTATTGAGTGCGCCGATATTGCTGGGAACCGACGGTCGTAAAATGGGTAAGAGCTTGCACAATGCCATCGATTTGAAAATGACAGAGGATGAAACAGCGCAATTAATTCGACAAGCAAAAACCGACTCGAACAGGAATATCACGTATGACCCGATTAATCGCCCAGAGGTCGCCAACTTGCTACGACTCTATTCCTTGTGCGTTGGTATGGAACCTGAGAAAATTGCCGACCAGATCGGTGAGCAAGGAGCCGCGGGTTTAAAAAGAAATCTCACTGAAGTGGTGAATGAGTATTTTCGCCCGATTCGAGAACGCCGCAACCAGTTGAGCGCTGATAGCTCATATGTATGGAGCATTTTGAAAGAGGGAAATTCAAAAGCAAACGAGATCGCCGA
>Ga0116194_1002112_pt1 | contig 10880 bp, 7 predicted proteins | sample AD_SCU001_MetaG_FD_89887 | JGI IMG/M metagenome (GOLD analysis project Ga0116194, IMG submission 89887) | Active sludge microbial communities of municipal wastewater-treating anaerobic digesters from China - AD_SCU001_MetaG | ecosystem: Engineered > Bioreactor > Anaerobic > Digestate | place...
CGCGGCGACCACGCACGGGATAGCGACGCCTGCGGCGTGCCTGGTCACGACGTGGTTGCCGTTGAAGATACCGGGGCCGCCACCGCCGTAGATCGAGTGGCTGAAGAACGAGAACCCGACGGCAGTACCCATGACACGGCCGTAGTCACAGCCGGGGAGACCGGTCTCGTGCTCAAGCAGGTCGTTGAAGTACAGGAGCGTCGAGGAGACCGCCTGGGCGAACCGGCCGGCACCGCAGTTGACCATGGTGGCTGCCATGGTTCCGGCGGCGGCGTAGGCGTTCCAGAGCATGGGGTCCTTCGTGTCGTAGAACTGGAAGTACCCGCCCTTCTTGCCCGGAGCGATGACCTTGTCCTCGATGGCGCGCTCAACCAGGCTCTGGACGACCGTGCCGATGGTTCCGGTTGCTCCGTTCTTCTTGACGAGGTCGTAGACCAGGTTGTTCGCGTTCAGGCCCTGGTAAGCATAGGTGAGCAGATGGGCGCGCTCGAACGGTCCGATGGCGTTCCCCATCTCAAACATTCCTGCCTGCTCGAAGGTGGACGAGAGTGCGGCGCCTTCCATTGCGTTCTTGCCGGTCATCATGACGACGTGGTTGACCGGGATGTTCCGGAGCGCGTAGCCGAGACCTTCGTTGTTCTGGGGGATCGACAGGACGGAAGCGACGTTCGCGCCGCCGAGGTCCATCGTGTGCGGGTAGGAACCCCAGACTGCTGCCTTGACCATCGCTGCGTCGAACGCTCCAATGTTGAACTGCTCGACAAGCGAGTAGGTGGTCGCGGCTGCGACCGACGTGATCGTGGCATCGTAGGTGGATGCGGCCGCCAGGCGGACGCTCGGCACCTCAACGAGGATGAGTTTGCCGCCGTTGAACTCGCGGATCTTGGTGTCGTCACCCTCCTCGACCTGGACCATCTCCTTGATCTTGGCGATGACTGCGTCCTTGTTGCCGATGATGTCGAGGTTCATCTCGCGGCCGAGGACATAGCCCTTCGCTACCTTTCCGGTCTTCAGGGACTCCTGGATACCGTTCAGGTTGACAGCAACCGTCCTCTTGGTGAGGTCGATAAGCTTCCTGGTTGCCGGGTTGACCAGCGGGCTGATCTTCTCAAGCGGCACACCGCTCTTCAACTGCTTGCCTGCATCATCGTACAGGTCAATAGTTTCCTTGTATTTTGCCATAATTTTCCTCCATTACCCTCTTTGAGTGCATACAATCTGGAACTGTGAACTGAACGCTAAAAGTATCACTGACTGTGTCTGATGATAACTACTGCACGTCCTCGTGGGACAAAAAGATAATAACCTTCTCTGACGATATAAGCGTTGCTATTTACGCCTATGGTTAGATATATATCCGGTGTGCAATATTAGATATTTACTGAATATCGGTCAATCGCATCAGATACCGAATATTTCACACCGCCTGGGAGTGATGTGAAGTAATTAAAATAGTGTTACTTCGTGACACTCTGTGTTACAGTTTATCTGAGGGTCGCACCCAATCTCAAAAGATCGGCACCGCTCCATACGCGCGGCGAAAAAGGGGGAGATCAGGCCTCGACCCGCTGGTACAGCTTACCATAGATTGCCTGGCCTTTTCTCTTCCGGTGACGCTCGCCGAGATCGCCCTCGTAGAGAGCAAATCGTCCCTTGGTGCCGTCCACCTCGATATCGACGTCTTTGCGGTATGCAAACCCGGGCATCATGACATCGATGGTGCCAAAGACGTAGATCTCGCCTTCTACCATCTGGCCGCCGAGACGGCTCTTTGCATTGCCCTTGATGACGATCTTGCCGCCCTCAGCATGCGTGGCAACGTGGACGTCGACGTCTCCACCGACGATGATCTCGCCGCCGTTCATGAAGGTGCCGAGATCGCTCCCGGCATTGCCCGAGACAACGATCTTCCCGCCGGTCATGCCGCGCCAGTCCCCACGGTATGCAGCGCCGAGGTAGTTGCCGGCGTTGCCCTTGATGAGGAGCTCGCCGCCCTTCATCCCGGTCCCGGCAAAGGCGTCAACGTTTCCGTTCACCGTGATCCTGCCGCCCTGCATCCATGCACCGACGTACATGTCGGCGTTGCCGTTCACAACGACTTCGCCTGCGGTCATCTTCATGCCGATGTATTTGACCCGCGAGAGATCCCCGTTGACGATGATCTTCGTCTCTTCCGGGGTCGCCCCGGCCTTGCCGGAGACCTCAAAGAAGTCTCCGAGCCGGTGCTCTTCTCTTCCCACGTAGACCGGGAGGGCGGCGATCTCCTCCGCCTTCTTCCCGGCGAACGCATCGGGGGTGATACTGTCAGCCTCGAGGTACAGCCCGGGCTGGTTCTTTATGGTGAGTGTAACGGTTTCCATCCTTCTCTGCACCTCACTCTGTGGCGTCAACCTCAATCACGTACGGGTTCGGGAGGTAGTGGTGCCCCGTAACCTCGTAGTTGTTCAGGGTGACGGTGTAGTAGCGGAGGAACTTCTCCTTGACGTCACGCATCACCTGCGGGTTCTCATTCACCCTGGCGTTCACCCAGAGCGTCCGCTTGTTGCCGTTCGAGACGACCTCGTGGTCGCTGATGACCTGAACACCGGTCTTGAAGAGGTGGCGGGCGTTGCCGAACGCCTTCTCGATATCGTCGGGCGCGTAGGGCTCGTTCGGGTTGAAGTCAAAGACGGCCACATCCGCGTCGAGGCCGGGCGCGAGTCCGCCGTACATGTGCGCGAGGCCGAGCGCCTTTGCCGGTCCTGCGCGGGTCATCTGCGCGATCTCGTAGAGGTCGAGTTCGCGGTCGATGCCGGCAAGGTTGGTCGCATCGATGACTTTGTCCTTGTGCTTGAAGGCGTCGAACTGCTGCTCGCGCGCCTCCCTGCTCATCAGCCACTTCATGATCCGCGGGTAGCGGATGAACGGTCCGGCGTTCGGGTGGTCGGTGGTCATGAAGACCCGCATGGGGTCCTTTGCAAGCAGCGCGAGTTCAAGACCGATGCACCACTGGATGGCGCAGACCTTGATGCTCGGGCTGTAGATATAGGGCACGACACCGGATCCGGTCTCGAGTTCCACGTCGGCGTTTGCCCACTTTAAGTGGTTCAGTTCGGTGAGATGGTGCTCGAACGGCCCGTCGGCGGTCATGGTCGTGGTCTCATCGAGCGTCACCTGACCCATGTCGATGGTGATGTTGTCGTGAGAGTTCACGTAGTCCATGATCTCCTTCGCCTTGGACTCCACGTTTGCCCAGGAGTCGCCGCCGTAGGAGTGGAACTGGACGTGGGTGTGGTGCATCACCTGGTCGCGGCCGAACTTGCTGTTCGGCTTGATGCCCTCCGAGAGCTTGAACGTGTCGAGCGTCGTCGTGTAGTTGCCGGGGTTTCCGAGGTTGTTCGCATGAACGTGCATCGAGTGCGGGAGACCGAGGTACTCGTTCGCCTCGATGAGGCCTTTCACGATCTGCGCCGGGGTGATGTCGAAGTAGGGGACCGGGTCGTGAATGTTCTCACAGTTCAGGCCCCAGGCCCAGGCTTCGGTGCCGCCGGGGTTGACGACCTTGACCGCGTAGCCCTTCGTGGCCCGCAGGAGCCAGGCGATGTAGGCGACGGTGTTCTCGATCTCGTGGTTCTTGAGGTACTCGAGCACGAACCAGTTGTTGCCGAAGACCGGGAACGCGCCCTGGTCGAGGATCGGCGTGTCCCGCATCTCCTCATGGGTATGCCGGGCATACAACGGCGGCATGGCCGCTTCCATCACGGTGGTGTAGCCCATGCGGGCGTAGTTGTAGCCGGTCCGGATCACCGTCGGCACCGAGAACCCACCCTGCATCCGTTCGATGCCGCGTCCGGGCTTGTAGGTGAAGAGTTTGTCTTCCGGGCGGAAGTTCCGGCCGATGTTCACCTTCGGGCCGGCAACGTGGGCGTGGACGTCGACACCGCCGGCGAGGACGGTCTTACCCGTAGCGTCGATGATCTTCGGGCTCCTGATCGCCGTGGTCTCAACGATCTTCCCGTCCTTGATGGCGATATCGGTTGCATCGCCCTTTATCCCGAGAACCGGGTCGAAGACGAAACCGTTCTTGATGAGATACTCTGCCATCGCTTATACCCCCTTAATCTCCTTGACGCGCGCAAGGACGCGCTTGAGGAACTCTTCATCGGTCATCATGCCCTCCGGGGCATCGACGACCTTTCTGGTCTCAATCGGCACGTTGTCCATCCGGTATGCGCACCCGCCCACCTCGACGCCCACGAAGGCGACGGGGACGTGTACGTTGCAGACCTCGACGGTCGGGGTCTCATGCGGCTCGACGGCGACCGCAGGAAGATCGTAGATCTTCTTGACCGAACTGAAGGGGAAGTGTGCACCGGGGTCGCTTCCGAGGACGAAGACGGCGTCCACTTCGCCCCTGCGGAGCAGGTCGTTTGATGTCGTCTCGCCGGGGTTGTAGCGGGCAAAGCCACGGGAGAGGTCCACCGCGAAGGGGAACCCGAACTGCCAGCCCCAGACCTGGCCGGAGCCGGTGACGTTGTAGTGCCCGCGCATCGGCATAATGGCCGCTTTCGTGTACTCGTTCAAGTCACGGGTGACCGCGATGGCCACATCGATGTTGTGGTTCTTCCCAAGCGACTGTGTCACGCCCATACCGAAGAAGATGATCGCGAACCGGCCGCTCTTGAGCATCTCGGCGGCCTCGTAGATCTTCTCCTTCGGGATGCCGGCGACGACGTCGGGGAGCTGCTCGCCCCTGAACGCCACGCGGAGCGCGCTGAGGAGCTCGTAGTCGCGCCCCTGCTCGACCTGCAGGTGGACGTCCGCGATACGGGCGGTATCGGTGACCCTCGGATCGACGACGATCATCTTCCGGCCTGTGTGACCCTTGCCGGTGAAGAACCCGCGGGGGAAGATCGAATACCGGGACATATGCCGCGGATGAGCGTGTGCCGGGTTGCACCCCCAGAAGAGGATCCGGTCGGCACGGTTCTTGACCTCACCGAGCGTGCAGGTCGGGATACCAATATCCTGGACTGCGATAAGGGATGTTCCGTGGCAGACAGTCGCCGTGTTATCCATGACCGCCCCGACGAGCTCGCCGATCTCGGACCCGACAGACTGGGCCTCACAGTTTGTGGAGCTCCAGCCGTACATCAGGGGTTTCTTTGCATCGGCAAGCATCCTCGCCGTGTAATCGATTGCCTCGTCGTAGGAGATCTCCTTCCAGGAACCGTCGTCCTGTCGCATGCGGGGGCGGGTGATACGGTCCGCTGCCTGCGAGTGAAGGAACTTCTCGGCGCCGATGGCACACGCGTTGTAGACTTCGAAGAGCTTCTTTCCGTCATCACTGACGACGACCTCGAGGTCGTCGCAGAGTGTCCCGCAGAACGGGCAGATCACGTCGGTTACTGTCTTTGTCATGCTAGTTCACCCCTGCACGCCTTGCGCACCAGTTCGAGCGAGCCAAGGACAGGTTCGTTTTTAGCGACCTCCACCGTGACGGGCGTGCCCTTAAACGTTGGCATCCCGGTCGAGTAGGTGTTCGGATTGACCACCATGTTTGCCCATGGGCCCATCGGTATATACGCTACACCGGGATGGGGACCCTGGGTTGCCTCGACCGCCTTGACAACGACGCTGCCGTACGGGCTGGTGACACGTACGTTCGTGTTGCGGAAAGCCCCGAGCTTCTTAAAGTCCGCCGGGTCGAGCTCGATAATCCCGCAGGCGGCGGTGTAGGCGGGTTTTTCCTTCCCCGCCTCCATCGACACCCCCTGCTGGATGGTGCGACCCGTGATCAAATTTACTCTGATTGCCATTGTTATTCATCCCCTGTCTTATTATTGTATTATCTGGCAAACTCTTTGAGCGGGCTTGGGCCGAGCTCGTTGATGGTCTTGACGACGTCTTCCATGACCGTTCCCCATTTTGCACCCTCAGATGCGGAGACGAAGGTCATCCTGAGACGCTTGTCGTCAAGGCCGATGTTCTTGAGGACACTCTTCAAGAGGAACATCCTCTTTGCAGCCTTAAAGTTGCCCTCAAGATAGTGGCAGTCGCCGAAGTGGCACCCGGAGACCAGCACCCCGTCCGCCCCGTCCTGGAATGCCTTCAGGATGAAGAGCGGGTCGATCCGGCCCGTGCACATTACGCGGACGGCACGGATGTCGGGGGGATACTGGATACGGGCACCGCCGGCGAGGTCTGCACCGGCGTAGGAACACCAGTTGCAGATGATGGCGATGATCTTTGGTTTCCAGTTCTCGTCTGCCATTTACTGTTCACCTCCAAGGAGGAATGCATCGATCTGTGCGATGATCTGCGGGGTTGCGAAGTGCTGCATCCAGATAGCACCGCCGGGGCAGAACCCGCCGCAGGTGCCGCAGCCCTTGCACTTGGCCTCGGTGACCTGCATGACCGTGCGGCCTTCCTTCTCGACGAGCGAGAGGGCACTGTAGGGGCACTGGTTGACGCACAGCCCGCATCCGGCGCACTTGTCCTCAAGGCACACGGCGAAGTAGGGCTCGAGCTCCACTTCTCCCCGATGAATCGGGATGGACGCCGCGGACGCTGCACCCTCTGCCTGGGCGACCGTGTCGGGAATATCTTTCGGTCCCTGGCAGACGCCGGCGAGGTAGACGCCGGCCGTGGTGGTGCCGCACGGGTTCAGCTTCGGGTGGGCCTCAAGGAGCCAGCCGTCCTGCGAGCAGGAGACACCGAAGAGTCTCCGCGTCTTCTCGGTCTCGGCGGTGGGCTGGATGGCGGCTGCGAGCACGACCATGTCGACTTCCATATCGATCGGCCGGCCGAGCAGCGTGTCCTCCGCGTTGACGTGGAGGTTCTTCGTAACCGGGTCTTCGGTGATGTTTGCGACCCTGCCGCGGATGAACTTTGCACCCTCGTTCTGGATGCGGTAGTAGAACTCCTCGTACATCTTGCCGAAGGACCGGATGTCCATGTAGAAGATGTAGGGGATCGCGCCGGGGATCTTTTCAATGATCTGGTGGGCGTGCTTGAGCGAGTACATGCAGCAGAACCGCGAGCAGTACGGCTTGCCGACGCCGGTCGAGTCACGAGATCCTGCACAGAGGACGAATGCGATCCTCTTCGGGGTTTCGCCGTCGCTTGGGCGGATGAGGTGGCCGCCGGTCGGTCCGGAAGCACAGATCAACCGCTCGAACTCGAGGCTCGTGATGACGTTGTCGTAGTTCTTGTAACCCCACTCGAACTTCTTCTCGATCGGGAAGATGTCGTATCCCGTGGCGAGGACGACGGTACCGACCTTGACGGTCATGAACTCGTCCTTTGCCTCGAGGTCGACCGCCTTCTTGTCGCCGCATGCCTCGACACAGAGGCCGCACTTGACGCAGGCGTCGAAATCGACGGTGTAGATCAGCGGGGAGACCTGCGGGTGGTAGATATAGATCGCCTTTCTCGGCGCCATGCCGAGCTCGAACGGGTTCGGCTTGATGACCGGACAGACCTCGACACAGTCGCCGCACCCGGTACAGCCGCCGCCGACGATGCCGAGGGCTGTGGCCTCATCAGGGGTGATGACGCCGCGCGCCTTCTTCCGGAGGGTCACGTCGAAGTTGCCGATGTAGCCCTCAACCGCCTCGACCTCGGTGTAGGTGAGGAGCTCGATGCCTTCGTGGCGGTAGACATCCACCATCTTCGGGGTAAGGATACACTGCGAGCAGTCCAGCGTCGGGAAGGTCTTGTCGAGCTGGGACATCCTGCCGCCGATGGTGGGGCTCTTCTCCACGAGGTAGGTCTTGATGCCTGCACTCGCAAGGTCGAGCGCCGCCTGCATGCCGCCGACGCCGCCGCCGACGACCATCGCCGCCTTCTCCACGGGGACGCTCTTCGGGATGAGGTCCTCAAGGAGGGATGCCTTTGCTACGGCGATCCTGACTGCATCCTTCGCCTTCGAGGTGGCCTCTTCGGGCTGGTGCATATGCACCCACGAGTTCTGCTCGCGGATGTTTGCCATCTCGAACCGGAAGGGGTTTAAGCCGCCCTCCTTGGTCGCGTTACGGAACGTGGGCTCGTGCAGACGGGGAGAACATGCCGCGACGACGATCCCGGTCAGTTTCTGCTCTTTGATGGCCTCGGCGATCTTGTTCTGGCCGGGGGTCGAGCACATGTACTGGTAGTCATCGGCGACGATGACGTTCGGGAGCGTTCTCGCGTACTCCATTACTGCCTTGACGTCGATGGAGCCCGCGATGTTGGTACCACAGTGGCACACAAAAACGCCAATTCTTGGCTCTTCGTATTTCTTGACTTCTGCCATGTATTTGCACCTCACAGGATCTTCTTCAGGAACGGCTCAACACTGATGGCATGGAGGTCGAGCGCGAGATCGTCCGGGCTCATGCCCTGTGCCAGTCCCAGGAGTTCGTTGTAGTGCAGGACGGGGATGCCGTATTGGGCACCGAACTTCTCTTTAATCTCGAGCTGGCCGCGGTCGAACTGGAGCTGGCAGAACGGACAGACTTCGGTGACTGCATCGACGCCGACTTCCTGCATGTTGATCAGCTTCTCGTTCGTGATATCGAGCGCGTGCGCGAGATCGTATCCGCGGACACCGCCGCCGGCACCGCAGCACTGCATCTTGTTGCGGTACTGGACCGGTTCGGCGCCGAGCGCGGCGACAAGTTCTTCCATCCACATCGGGTTCTCGGTATCCCCGAAGTGCCGCTCTTTGCTGGGCTTCATCAGGTGGCAGCCGTAGTGGACGGCGACTTTCGCGCCGGTCAGGGGGCGCTTGACGCTGTCGGCGAGCTTCCTGACACCCACGATCTCGGGGTCGTAGTAGAGCTCGGCGAGGTGCCAGACGTCGACGGTCCCCTTGAACTCCATATCGATCTCTTTGAGCACCTCGTTGACTCCGTCGCGGAGTTCATCGTTGTGCTTCAACTTGTGGTTGACCTCCCAGATGGACTTGTAGCACCCGTTGCAGATCAGGGCGATGTCCATCTTCATCTGCTCGGCGAGCACGACGTTCCGGGCCGCCATCGCGTACCAGACGTTTAAGTCGATCGAGCCGAACGCACCCGGTGCCGGGCAGCAGCTTGCGCCCTTCAGGGGCAGGAGGTCGATGCCGACGTTCTTGCTGGTCTGGATGGCCGCCGCCTCGATTCCCGGGTACCGGTTCGGGGCGATGCATCCGAGGAAGAATGCGTACTGGTGATTGTTCTTGCTCATGGTTTCACTCTCCCTCCGCGAGGATTCTGTCCGCGTTCTCTTTGAGCTTGTAGTGGTCGAGGATCTTCCTGATACCGGGCAGGTACTCGGGGTACTTGTGCGTCGTCTCGGGTTCGGCTTCGAGTCCGAGCCTCTTCCTCGCGGCGCGGTTCGCGTCGTTGTTCGGGACGCCGTGGCCCGTCTTGTAGATCAGCTGGACGGTCTGGAGGAAGTTGCGCGGTACGATGTCCCGCTTGAACGCAAGGTTCCTCATCGCCATGATCGCGTCGGTCGGCGCGAGATCCCGGGGGCACCGGTCGGTGCAGCTGTAGCAGGTGGTGCAGAGCCAGAGGTCCGGGTCGGTGAGGATCTCCTCCTCGAGGCCGAGGACTGCCTTGCGCATGAACAGCCGGATACGGTACGAACTCCGGGGTGCCGAGGGGCACGAGCCGGTGCAGGTGCCGCACTGGTAACACATGTGGGCGGCCGTCTGCCCGATCTTCTCCACATCCTTGATGAACTCGGGGTTGCTGTCAGGAATGTAGTATTTCCTGTCCCGGAGTTTCTCAGCGAGTTTCTGGTCCTTATAGTCTTTCTTCACTGCCATTGGCTATCCCTCACGCCTCTTCTGCTGCTCCCAGAACTTTGACCTCGACCTCTCCGGGGGCGGTCTCCTTGACCTTCGACGTCCTCGGGGTGAGCAGCTTCTCCTTGATCCTCTTGAAGAGGTCCGTTTCCTTATCCTGCATCCGGATACCCGTCCGCCGCAGGATGATCGCATCCTCACTCGGGCAGGCGTTGACGCAGGCGCCGCAGAGGATACAGAAGTCCTTGTTGATGGCGATGTTCGGCTCGATCTGACCCTTCATCTCCTTTGCCGGGAGGGGGGTGGGCAGGTAGAGCGCGTTGCAGGGGCAGACCTCAACACAGGTCGAACAACCGCCGGGACACTTCTCGGGGTTGATCTCGATGTCTCCCTCGAAGATCTTCTCGACGGTGATTGCCTCGGTGGGGCAGGTCTGGACGCACCACGTGCAGGTGCAGCAGTCGTCCTGCTGGATGTCGACCTTGCCGGGCAGCTTGTCGCTCACGACCTCGCGCTCGAGGGTGATGCACTCCTGGGGGCAGGCCTCTACGCAGATCTTACATCCGTCGCAGGTGCTCTCCTCCCACTTGACGTCCCCTTCGATCTTGCCGGTCTCGGGGTTTGCGGAGTTGCGGACGACGGTGATGCTCGGGCAGAGTTCGCCGCAGATGCCGCAGACGTTGCACTTCTCGGTGTCGACGGTGAACGTGGTCTTCGTCTGCAGTGCGGTCTCGCGCGGTCTGCCGGCCTCGTCGCCGCCCTCGAATGCGGGGACGTCGCGGTTGATGGCGTCTCTCGGGCAGACTTCCTCGCAGATGGTACACCGGTCGCACTTCTCTTCGTCGATTACGGTGACCATGTCGTATGTGGGGAATCCTTCTTTCTCGAGGATCGGGAGCCGTTCCTCTCCGTCGATCTTGAGTGTCATCGCATTGAAGGGGCACATGATGACGCAGACGCCACAGTACGAACACTTCTCGGGGTTGACATCGACAGGTGCTGCTTCGTCAACTGCCCCGCGGCGTGCCGCACCAACAGGTCCGAGCACGATTGCCTCCTCGGGGCAGGCGTCGACACAGATGCCGCAGCCTGTGCAGGTCTCTGCGTTCAGGATCAGGTCGTTGAC
>Ga0116194_1002116_pt1 | contig 10863 bp, 8 predicted proteins | sample AD_SCU001_MetaG_FD_89887 | JGI IMG/M metagenome (GOLD analysis project Ga0116194, IMG submission 89887) | Active sludge microbial communities of municipal wastewater-treating anaerobic digesters from China - AD_SCU001_MetaG | ecosystem: Engineered > Bioreactor > Anaerobic > Digestate | place...
CATGCGTCCGGCGACGGGGTGAATCGCGTAGGTGACCTTCTTGCCGCGGCCTTCGAGCAGGTCGGCCAGTTGCTTGACCTGCTGCTGCGCCTGGGCCAGGGCCATGCCGTAGCCGGGAATGATGACGATGTTCTCCGCGCGGTTCAGGAGTTCGGCGGTCGTGGGTTGGTGCGCGTCAGCGGGCGCGTGGTCGCTCGGCGCGTGCGCCGGCGTGTCGAGGGACGGATCGGCGGTGGTCGGCGCAGCAGTCGCGGCAGCGGCCGCCGCCGGGGCCGGGCGTATGCCGGAGATGACCGCCAGGAGCGAGCGGTTCATCGCGCGGCACATGATCTGGGTAAGAATGAGCCCGGCGGTGCCGACGACCGCGCCGACGGCCACCAGCAGAAGATCCTTGACGGCGAATCCTGCAATCGCAGCCGCGACGCCCGATAGCGAGTTCAGCAACGAAATGGTCACGGGCATGTCGGCGCCGCCGATGCGCAGGGCGAAAACCACGCCGTAGACCAGGCACAGACACGTCAGGGTCAGGGTGATTGCAGTACGCAGCCCCGGGACCGGGCCGGACAGGGCGACCAGGGCGGCCGCCGCGACGAGCAGCAGGGCGGCCATGGTCCGGTAGCCAGGGATCGCGACGGACCGCTGGGTCATGAGGCCGTGGAGCTTGCCGGCGGCGACGAGGCTTCCGCTGAGCGTGGCGGCGCCGACGGCGAGGGCCAGTGCGGCGATGATCCGGTCGGCGGTGGAGGCCGCCGGAGCGTCGGCCGCAACGGCGACCAGGATGACCGCGCCGACGAGGGCCGATGCCGCGCCGCCCAGGCCGTTCAGCAGGGCCACGATCTGGGGCATGCGGATCATTGTGGCCCGCAGCGCCAGCACGAGGCCGACAAGGAGACCGGCGGCCAGGGCAACCAGCGGTACCCGCCACTGGGCGGCGTCGGCGCCGACGCCGAGGATTGTCGCCACGATGGCCACCGCGACGCACGCGGCCAGCAGGAGGTTGCCTCGCACGGCGGTGCCGGGCGAGTTCATCAGGCGGATGCCGATCAGGATGCCGCCGACCAGCACCACTGCAACGATGAGCGTGGCAGGGGTCATGCGGTCTCCTTTGCGCTGCCGCCCTTGAACATGCGCAGCATGCGGTGGGTCACGACGAATCCGGCGGTGACGTTGACCATCGCCAGGGCCACGGCCACGGAGGCCAGGGCGCGGCCGAGCGGCGTCGGGCTCTCGACGGCTGCCAACAGGGCGGCCAGCACCGTGATGCCGGACAGCGCGTTCATGCCGGACATCAGCGGGGTGTGGAGCAAGCTGGGCACGGCGCCGAGCAGCCGGTAACCGACGGCCGTGGCCAGGATGCAGGCAATGACCAGGACCAGCGCGCTCATGCATTCACCTTGGCGGCAGTCTGCTCCATGGCCTCCAGGGCTCCGGCATGGACGACGCGGCCCTGATGAGTCACAAGGCAGGCGGCGACGATCTCGTCGTCGAGGTTAAGGCGCAGCTTCGAGCCCTCGACGAGCAGCCCGACGAAATTGCAGACGTTCTGCGCGAACATGTAGGTCGAGGTCGTCGGCACCATGCCGGGAATGTTCTTGGTGCCGTCGATGCAGACCTGGTCCCGCGTGACGACCTCGCCGGCAGCGGTGGCTTCGCAGTTGCCGCCCTGGTCGATGGCGATGTCCACGATGGCCGAGCCGGGCTTCATGGAGCGGACCATGTCGGCCGTTACCAGCAGTGGTGCGCGGCGACCTGGGATGAGCGCCGAGAGGATGATGATGTCGGCCTCCTTGACGGCGGGCTTCAGGGCCTCGCGTTCCTTGGCGAGCCAGTCGGCCGGCAGGGCTCGGGCGTAGCCGCCGTCGCCGACGGCGACTTGGTCAGGCACGCCCAGTTCGTGAATCTTCGCGCCGAGGCTGGTGGCCTGCTCACGGGCCGCAGGACGCACATCGGCGGCGACGGTGACGGCGCCGAGCCGTTTCGCGGTGGCCAGAGCCTGAAGGCCCGCCACGCCCGTCCCGACGACCAGCACCTTGGCTGGGGGAAGCATGCCCACGGCCGTGCCGACCATCGGCATGAAGCAAGGGAGCCGGTCGGCTGCCATCAGGACCGCCTTGTACCCGGCCACGGTGCTCATCGAGGTGAGGGCGTCCATGGTCTGGGCGCGCGAGATGCGCGGCACCGAGTCGAGCGTCAGGGCAATGACGCCCTGGCCGGCCAACTGGCGGATCATCTGGTGGTTCGACGGCGAGGCGGGATGAAGAAACGTGACGAGGAACTGCCCGGCCTTCATCATGGACGCCTCGTGTCGTCCCGTGGCCTTGCACAACTGCGGCTCCTTGACCTTCAGGACCAGATCGGCCTGGCGATAGACCTGCTCGGCGTCGGGGGCGAGGGTCGCCCCGGCGGCGGCGTAGTCTTCATCGCGAACAAACGAGCCCTGGCCGGCGCCGGCCTGGACCAGCACCTTCGTGCCCATGGCAGACAGTTTGCGGCAGGTGTCCGGAGTGACCGCAACGCGACGCTCTCCGGGCATGATTTCCTTCGGTACGCCAACGATCATGGCTGATTCCTTTCGATTCCCGGGCCGCACGGGCCCAGGTGCTTCATGGGTTCGCCGGGGTGTCGGCAATCTGACACAGGTTGCTGACGGAAAACCAGGGGTCGCTGTTCTTCAGACAGACGAAGGTCTCGGACTCGCGGATGCCTTTGACGCGGGATAGCTTGTGGGTGACGAAATCGACCATGGCGGCATGGCTGTCCAGGAGCAGAAACGCCATCAGGTCGTAGCGGCCGGTGACGATCAGGGTCCGCAGTACCTCGGGAAGCTGGTTGATTTCCTCGGCGCACTTCTCCAGCTCGCGGCCCTCGATCTGGAGACCGATCACCGCCAGGTAGCGATGAGGGAACAGGTCTCCGTTGAGCATGGCCTGAATGCGGAGCTGCCCGCCGTCGATCATCCGCTTGAGCCTCTGGCGGATGGTCCCCTCGGAGACGTTGAGGCGGCGAGCGATCTCGCTGTTGGTGACGCGGCCGTCGCTGGCCAGCGATTCCGCAATTCGTAGATCAAGGTTGTCCATAGTGCGAATTTCCTTTCAGGCGGGGAACTATAGTGTCCGATTCGGTGTCTGTCAAGAGATTCTGACTGAAATCCGTAGAATTTGTGTCATTCTCGGCGTGCTTTGTCGCCACGGGGCCGTGACCGCTGGACCGCGCCGCCGTGTCGGGCGGCCGTCCGTTTGTCGTTGACAGGGGGTGTCGCCGGGGGTATTGTTCCCGGACGTTTTTTTACAGCCAACGAAAGGACAGGACGCATGCTTATTCCGAGAAGGAAGCCGCGAACCGCCCGGATCGGCATTTTCGCCGTCGGGCACGACACGTACTGGGCCCAATTCGACGGGTTGCTCGACGAACTGATGGGCTACCACGCCAAGTTCAAGGCCAAGGTGGAGGCCAACGGCGTGGAAGTCGTCGATTTCGGCATGATCGATGACGCCAAGTCGGCCTACACGAAGGTGCGCCAGATCAAGGCGGCGGACCTGGACCTGGTCTTCTGCGACATGGTGACGTATGCCACCAGCAGCACGTGGGCCATCATTCACAAGGAAGTGGACGCCCCGATCGTGCTGGCGGCGCTTCAGCCGCTGAAGGCCATGGACTACAAGAAGGCCTGCACGTACATGCAGCTGTGCAACGACAACATCTGCTCGGTGCCGGAGTTCACGGGCGTGTCGGTGCGCATGGGCAAGCGTGCGCCGGAGATGATCCTGGGCGTGCTGGAGGGCGACGCCGAGGCCGACGCGGACCTGGCCGAGTGGTGCGACGTGGCCAAGGTGCTGCACGACCTGCGCGGCGCGCGGATCGGGGCCATGGGCCACGTGCTGGAGAACATGTACGACATGCAGGCCGACCACACGATGTTCAGCGCGCATTTCGGGCTGCACGTCGTCCAGACGGAAGCCGACGACCTGCTGCGGCACTACCGCGGCGTCAGCGAGTCGCAGATCAAGGCCAAGCGCAAGGAGATCGACCGGCTGTTCGATTACCCAGACCCGGGCTCGGACCCGATCGCGACGAAGGCGACCGACAAGGATCTGAACATGGCGGCGCAGGTGGCCGTGGCGCTGGACAAGTTCATCGAGGAGCACGAGCTGGACGGTCTGGCCTACTACTACGAGGCATCGCCCGACAGCGAGCTGCGCAGCATCGTGACGAACCTGATCGTGGGCAACTCGCTGCTGACGGCGGCGGGGTTCCCGATGTGCGGCGAGTTCGACCTGAAGACGTGCGTCGGCATGATGATCATGGACCGGCTGGACATCGGCGGCAGCTTCGCCGAGTTCCATCCGATCGACTTCAACGAGGGGTTCGTGCTGGTGGGCCACGACGGGCCGCACCACATCAATGTGGCCGACGGCAAGCCGGTGTTGCGCAGCCTGCTGAAGTATCACGGCAAGCCCGGCAGCGGCGCGTCGGTGGAGTTCAAGCTGAAGGAAGGCCCGATCAGCATGCTGGGCGTCACGTCCACGTACGAAGGCAAGTTCAAGTTCGTCATCGCCGAGGGCGAGTCGGTCCACGGGCCGATTCCGCCGACGGGCAACACGAACACGCGCGGCTTCTTCAAGCCCGACATCCGGACGTTCCTGAGACGGTGGATGGCCGAGGGGCCGACGCATCACTACGCCCTGGGCATCGGCCACCGGGCCCGCGCCCTGGTGCGCGTGGCCAACTGCCTGGGCATCGAGTCGGTCGTGATCGGCGAATAGGCCTGAGCAGGAAGGGATTGCACAGTATGCGGGGCGGCCCTGTTGGGGGGTCGCCCCGTTTCTCATTGGTGCTTCCTGCCCATTGACACCGGCCGGCAATGCCTGGAAGTTTTCCTGGCCGGGAAGGTGATTAGGGTGGCGATCCACATGCGGCAACGCGACAATAGTAGACGCTGCTGAATCGGGGCATTTCTCTTAACGTCTGTACGGGCACTTCGAAGACCTGGATAAGGGAGAGGCCGATGGGTTACTACGTCAGGACGACCGGAGAAGAGAACGGCCGTGGTCCTTTCAGCGGCGCGGAAATGGCAGAGAGAATCCGGAGCGGGGACATCGGACCGAGAAGCGAGGTGTCTACGGACGGAACCCACTGGTGCGTCTGTTGCTCCCATGCCGAATTGGCGCCGCTGTTCGGCGATGGCCCGCAGGATGGGCCCGTCGCGTCCTCCAACCCCCTGGACGAACTCGCGTCGGCCGTTTCTCAGGCTGCCGTGCATGCGCCCCCCGTTTTTCACGGGGCAGTCAGCGGACGTCCTGCCGCGGTGGAGGGGCCGCGCCATCGCAGCTACGCAGCCGTCCAGGGATCCAGCAAGCAGCGGCTTGCCGTGAATGGTTTTATCTGCTCATTGCTGAGTCTGCTGTTCGCATTTGCTCCGCGGGTCGGGCTTTTCTCCATCGTGCTGGCGCCGCTGGGCCTGATCCTGTCGGGTGTGGCGCTGTCGGGGATGAGACGCAATCGCAACTACAGTGGCAAAGGGCTGGCGATTGCAGGGCTCATTCTTGGGATCATCACGGTGGGCATTCTCCTGCTCTACTTCCTTCTGGTCATGGGTGTTCTTGCGTTGATGGCATAGAGCCTGTCCGGATTGCCCCCTTGGCGTCGGCGTTGCCTGCGAGGGCCGGCCTGGGGCGGCGATGTGCCCCACGGGGCGACTGCGACACGCGCAACTGCCCTGGTGACCCGTCTCCAGCGGCTTGACCGGCGATGAGGTTTCGGGTAAAGTCGCGGCTCGGATTGCATCTATAGGATCGTCTTACTGTAGAAAGGATGGATCATGGCCACCAAGGGCATGAGTGCGTTGGCGATGGGTGCGGCGGTGGCGCCGCTGAAGGCCCGGCAGATCGAGGCGGCGTACAAGATTGCGAAGGAGCGGTTTGCCGCGTTGGGCGTCAACACGGACAAGGCGATCCGGGCGGCGCTGGCGGTGCCGATTTCGGTTCATTGCTGGCAGGCCGACGACGTGAAGGGGCTGGAGGTCAAGGACGGCGCGACCGACGGCGGCGGCATTCAGGCCACGGGGAACTATCCCGGGGCGGCCCGCAACGGCGACGAGATTCGTGCCGACTTCGATTTCGCGTTGACGTTGCTGCCGGGCACGTGGAAGTTCAACCTGCACGCGATGTACGCCGAGACGGGCGGCAAGCGCGTGGACCGCAACGAGTTGACGCCGCGGCATTTTGCGCGGTGGATCGACTGGGCGGCCGCCCGGAAGCTCGGGCTGGACTTCAACCCGACGTGCTTTGCCCATCCGATGGTCAAGGACGGGCTGACGTTGTCGAGCGAGGACAAGGGCGTTCGGGCGTTCTGGATCGAGCACTGCATCGCGTGCCGCAAGATCGGCCAGGCGATGGCCCGGCGGCTGGGCCCGTGCGTGACGAACATCTGGATCGCCGACGGGCGCAAGGACGCCACGGCCGACCGCTGGGGCCCGCGCGAGCGGCTGATCGGGTCGCTGGACAAGGTGCTTGCCCGGAAGATGTCGCCGAACGTCGATGCAGTGGAGAGCAAGCTGTTCGGCATCGGGCTGGAGGATTACACGGTCGGGTCGAACGAGTTCTATCTGCTCTATGCGCAGTCGCGCGGGGCGGTGCCGTGCTTCGACCTGGGCCACTTCCACCTGACCGAGAGCGTGGCCGACAAGCTCTCCGGCGCCCTGAGTTTCGTGGACAAGCTGCTGATTCACGCGAGCCGCCCGATCCGCTGGGACAGCGACCACGTGACGCGGCTGAACGACGACGTGAAGGCGGTGTGCGATGAGGCGGTGCGCGGCAACGCGGTGGACCGGATCTACTGGGCGTTGGACTTCTTCGATGCGAGCATCAACCGCGTGGCGGCGTGGGCGATCGGGTCGCGGACGGTGCGCAAGGGGCTGCTGCGGGCGATGCTCGAGCCGCACGCCCTGGCCGTCAAGGCCGAGTACGCCGGCAACGGGGCGGCGAAGCTGGCCCTGGCCGAGTACCGCGAGGAACTGCCGTTCGGCGCGGTGTGGGACTACCTGTGCCTGAAGGCCGGGGTGCCGGCGGGACTGAACTGGCTGGACGCCGTGGCCGGCTACGAGCGGAAGGTGCTCGCCGAGCGGTGCTGAGTGGATGTGGATTGACGCAACCTGTCGGCCCGGCCATGATGGGATGGTCGGGCCGCCTTGTTGGATGGGGTGGGCGGCAATGGATGCGCGGCGGGCCGTTGCGGCGGCGCGACGCGGGTGGTTTCTGTGTTGACCCGACCTACGGGTTGTGGCTCGCGGTGAGGAGACGACTCTTGACGCTTCGACGACGTATCATGCCGGGGACGGAGCTGGACCTGTCGGTGATCTGTCTGGGCACGGTGCCTGTGGGTGGCGCGATCAGCGAGGACGACAGCTTCCGGCTGCTGGACGCTTATGCGGAACTGGGCGGCAACTTCGTCGATACGGCCGAGAGTTACAGCAACTGGCTCGACGTGGGCAAGTCGCAGGCGGAGGTGCGGCTGGGCCGGTGGCTGAAGTCGCGCGGCCTGGCGGGGCAGGTGACCGTGGCGACCAAGGGCGGGCACCCGCTCTGGGAGTCGCTCGACCGCATGCGCCTCGGGCCCGACGAACTGCGCACCGACATCGACGGCAGCCGCGAACGCCTGGGGCTGGAGCAGTTGCCGCTCTATTACCTGCACCGCGACGATCCGGCCCGGCCCGTGGGCGAGATCATGGACGTGCTGGCCGAGGCCGTGGCGGCCGGAAAGATTCGTTACGTCGCGTGCAGCAATTGGCGGGCCGATCGCATCGTCGCGGCGCAGCAGTATGCGCGCGAGTGTGGGTTGCCGCAGTTCGTGGCCGACCAGATGCGGTGGAGCCTGGCGCGCGTGAATCCTGAGAGCCAGAAGATTCCGGGGCTGGTCGAGATGGACGCGGTGCTCCACGCACACCATCGGGCGACGGGCCTGGCGGCCGTGGCGTACTCGTCGCAGGCCCAGGGCTTCTTCTCGGGCGCCTACGGTCGCGGCATCGCGCACCCGCAGGCCCGCGCCGGCGAGAAAGTGAACGCCTACTACTACAACGAGGAGAACCTGTCGCGGCTGGACCGTGCGCGAGAGCTGGCCGCCGGCAAGCGCGCCACGGCCACGCATGTGGCCCTGGCCTACCTGCTCGCACAGCCGTTCGCCGTCTACCCGATCATCGGATGCAGCACGGTCGAGCATCTGCGCGACTCGTGCGCTGCCGGCGAGGTGCGCCTTACAGCGGCCGAGGCTCGGTGGCTGGAGACGGGGCAGCGGGCCTGAGCGTCACCTCGCCGCGGTCGGGCACGGCCTTGACCAGGGCAAACTTGCCGCCTTCGTGCTCGACGAGGCGGGCCTCCACGGGTTTGTCGCCCTGGGTCGCCGCCACGGTTGTCCAGGCGTTGTCCACGCGGACCTTCACCGTCAGCGGGAAGCTGTAGAGGGCGTCGTCCATGCGGTCGGTCAGGACGAAGCGGATTCCCTTGTCGTCGGCCGCGGCGACCTTCAGCGTGGCCGTGTCGCGCTGCTGGCCGTAGAGCACCACCTCGCGGAACAGGCCGACCCAGACGTCGGCCTCTTTGCTCTTCAGGTACATGAGGTTCGCCGCGATCTTCTCGGCGTTGGCCTGCTTCTCCTCGTCGGTCTTGCCGTAGCGGACGCCGTGGTAGTGCGAGCACAGCCAGCCGCGATAGTACCCGTAGAGGCCGCGCTTGAGCTGTTCCTTGTCGAGGATCTTGTTGACGAGTTCCTCGTTGATCGTGGCGCTGTTGGTCTGGAGATAGTCGGTGCGGTTGGCCTGGTTGGGGGCGCCGACCGTGCCGCGGCCGGCGATGTAGTACCTGGCGGCGACGGCCGGATCGTTCTGGACGGTGTGCTTGCCGCCGGGGTAGGCCAGGACAATGACGCGGTGATCGGGAATCTCTTTTTCGAGGGTCGCCTTCGAGTCGCGGTACTCGGCCACGATGTCGAGTTCGCCGCGCAGGTGCGAAACGGTGTGCGACTGCACGTCGTGGCCGAGGGTCTTGAGTTTGCGGAAGTCGTCCCAGGTGCCCCAGAGGCCGCCGCCGACGCGCTCGGTGATGACGAACCAGGTGAAGCGGAATCCGGTCTTCTCGCCCATGGCGATCCACCACGGGTGATCGGGCGCCCAGTTGTCGTCGATGGTGATGCTGGCGGCGGCGAGTTTGTCGTCGGCCCAGAGGCACACGGCCGCCTCGCCGGGCTTGGCGGGCCAGACGCGGTCGGTCAACTCGAAGCGCGGTTTCTCGGGTTTGCCGGCCAGGGCGTGCAGGGCGTTGCCGGAATCGGCCTCCTGGCCCACGGCCACAGCGCAAGAAAACAGCAGGGTCCATGCGGCCAGAGCCGCAGACGTCGCCCATCCGCAACGCATGCTCATCCCTTTCCCAGACTCGTGCTACCAGCGCGCTTGGCCTCTGTGGGAGGCCATGGTGTATTATTGTACAGCCAACCTCGGTAGAAGACAACTCCAAGGGGCTATCGAGGGCGTATTCACGTCTCGGTGAAGGCGGGGCAGGATGCCCATGCGTCTCACGGCACAGTGCCCGTGCCACTGCACGGCCCCAAGACATCAATGCGTCCAGTCGCCTTTTTCCGCTTGACGCCATAGCCGGAGATTGTATGTTTGAGTGTGCCACGAGGTATCTTCGGCGGCATTTTGTGCTGCATCTGGGACGCATATCTACTCCACGCGTGGTGGCTCCGCTGATCGTATGTGCGTCGAACAGGCCCCAGGGCAGGAGGGCGAGCGCGTCTCGTCCACCGGCCGGGCGTAGTGTCCGGCGCGCCGTGGTTGGTTCCAGGCATTTCTGTCGGATGGTCGGACAAGAGGCTTCCCAAGCCTCTGGGGACGCGAATGTCGCGGCCCGGGTCGCCATCCAGTGTGGTGTTCGTCAAGGACCGTAGCAAGGAGACACGTCATGAGATTCCTCGCAGTGTGTCTGGTGGCGGTATTGTGTTTGTGGGCGACCGGCGGCCCAGCCGGCGCGGTCACTGTGGAGTACCAGGTGGCCGCGTCTGCGGACGACACGCTGACCTATAGCGGCGTCAGCGCGTACACGGCGGACAACATGTTCTTCCCCTACTCCTCAGATGCTCGCAGGGGGTTCTTCCGCTGGTCGATCAACGTTCCCGCGGGGGCGACGATCACGTCGGCGTATCTGAAGGTCAACTCCTACCAGACCGACACGACCTCTTCGGTCGTTCGCCTGCAACTGGTGGACGCCGACAGCTGTCCCTCGCTGAGCAGCTCGAGCACCTATGACACGGCCGTCACCTCCGGCTACGTGGATTGGACGCTGCCCGGCGAATGGACGGCTGGGACGTGGTACACCTCGTCGGACATCAAGACGATCGTGCAGGAGTTCATCGACCGCGAGAACTACACGACGGGCAACTACCTTGGCCTTCGGGAAACGCAGTCCAGCGGCGGCTACCGCCGGGCCCGTCAGTGGGACTACTCTGGCAACGCCTACGGCGCTAAGCTGGAGATTACCTACACGACCGGCGGCGCCGGCAACCAGGCGCCGGTGGCGGATGCCGGAAGCAACCAGAACATTACGGACACCGACAGCAGCGGCTACGAGCTGGTGACGCTGGACGGGACGGGTTCGTCGGACTCGGACGGGACGATCGCGAGCTACGTGTGGACCGAGGGCGTGACGCAGATTGCCACGGGCGAGACGGCCCAGGTGTCGCTGGCCGTGGGCTCGCACACGATCACGCTGACGGTGACCGACGACGAGTCGGCGACCGACGATGACACGGTGGAAGTCGTGGTTTCCGCGCCGAACCAGGCGCCGGTGGCCAATGCCGGCAACGATCAGGGCGTCA
>Ga0116194_1002118_pt1 | contig 10857 bp, 13 predicted proteins | sample AD_SCU001_MetaG_FD_89887 | JGI IMG/M metagenome (GOLD analysis project Ga0116194, IMG submission 89887) | Active sludge microbial communities of municipal wastewater-treating anaerobic digesters from China - AD_SCU001_MetaG | ecosystem: Engineered > Bioreactor > Anaerobic > Digestate | place...
ATGGCTCAAAGGAACCACCGGTTACTACGTTGATGGGGTAATCCATCCCCTCACCACCCCCACCGAGATCCTGCGCTACCCCCACCTCACGCTTATCGAGAAGGCCCGCCTCGGGCTGCTGACGCTGCGCTCTCGCCGGTTTGACGTGGCCACGCTTGACGAGCTCACAGCCCGGGACTTTGTCCTTGAAAAACTCGGGCCCGGGGTCTATGCTTCGTTCTTTGAGCCTCTCCTGAAGAGCAAGTTCGGAGACCGGGCGGGAGAGGTCTCCGCAGCCTGGCTGATCTCCCGCATTGCCATCAGGTCTGACCGTGGTCCTGGAGGGGAGCGGCTTGGCTACCTGAAGGGAGGGTTCCACCACTTTATCACGCGACTTGAGGAGGAGGCGGAGCGACGGGGTGCATCAATAGTGCCCGGGACGCCTGTTGAGGAGATCCGGCGGGATGGCGAAGCATGGCTTGTAAACGGTGAAGCCTACGACGCTGTCATATCCACCCTCCCTCCCCAGGTGACCGCAACACTTGCCGGTCTGGATATATCCCCCGTTCCATACCAGGGCGCCGCCTGCATGACCTTGGCGCTCGATCGTGACGTGACCGATGGGATATACTGGCTGAACATGAAGGATAAGGCCCCCTACGGTGCGGTTGTCTCGCACACCAACTTTGCCCCCTTTGAGTGGTATGGCGAGCAGATCGTTTACCTCGCATCTTACTTCGCAGATCGACTCCCGGAGGGGTTTGAGAAGAAGATGCTCGCCGATTTCTGCAGGCGTTTCTCCGTCGAAGAAGGTGAGGTACACTGGCACCATCTGGCCGTCGACCCCTATGCCGGCCCGGTTTACACGACGGGGCTCCGGAAGCGACTGCCGCACTACGAAGAGCACGGTCTCTTTATGGCCGGGATGTTCAGCCCGCCGAACTACCCCGAGCGGAGCATGAATGGTTCGGTCATCGCCGGGCAGGAGGTGGCAAAAAAGGTTCTTGAGAGGTTTGCGTATGGTTGAGATCGAGGTGAGCGCCGTTCTGCCGGTCTACAACGATCTTGCGGCGCTCAGGACCGCCATACCGCGGTCGCTTGAGACGCTCGAAGAGATTGCACCCGGCAGGTTCGAACTGATAGTCGCCGAAGACGGGAGCACCGATGGGAGCGCCGAGTTTGTCAGGGAGTATGAAACCCGGGACCCGCGGGTACGGCTGCTCCATGCAGATGATAGACTCGGACGGGGCCGCGCTCTCAACCGGGCGTTTGCCGAGGCGAAGGGGTCGATCGTCTGTTACTACGACGTAGATCTCGCAACCGATATGCAGCACCTTGACGAACTGATAGGTTCTATCCGGGAGGGCTACGATATTGCAACAGGCTCCCGTCTCCTCCCCGATAGCACCATCACCCGGAGTGGGGGTCGTGAGATCGCGAGCAGGGGTTACAACATGCTGGTACGCCTCCTCCTCCGGAGCAGGTTCCATGATCATCAGTGCGGGTTCAAAGCGTTCCGGCGTGACCGTCTGCTCTCTCTGCTCCCTTCCGTCACGGCGGACCACTGGTTCTGGGACACAGAGGTGCTGGTGCGTGCGCAGAGAAATGGTTACCGGATAAGGGAATTCCCTGTGCGCTGGCAGCAGGGCGAGGGGACAACCGTGCGTGGAAAAGATGTTGTCGAGATGGGATCGGCAATTGTGCATCTCTGGTGGCGACTTCATGTGGAAAAAAGTTAGCGCCATCATCATACCCACCCTGATCGCAGTAGGGATCATCGGGTATATGCTATACCGCGTGTGGGACGATCTCGTCCTGACGCTCGAGCATGCGGTTCTGCCACTCCTGGTTGTGGCTGTGGGGATCTGCGGCGTTTCCTGGATACTCCGTGGTTTCCGTTACAGGTTCATCCTGCATGGACTCGGTGTCGAGAAAGGTGTCTGGTTCTCGACAGCATGTATCCTTGTCTCCCAGACGGCGAACCTCATCATCCCTGCACGTCTCGGCGACCTTGTGCGCTTGCTAATTCTCAAACACGATGATGATGCCACCTATTCCGAGGGGTTCTCCTCCCTTGTTGTCGAACGTGTATTTGATGTCATGATGGTCGCAGTGCTCGGCGTCGTTGCGCTCCTGCTGGTTCTCACCATTCTCGATGTCCCTGATTGGTTTATCATCGCTATTGCGCTGCCTCTCTGGGCAGGCTGCCTCTTCTTCGCCGTGATCTTCTGGTCAGGCAGGATGAAATCCTCTGAGAACCGGATCCTCATAGCCGTCCAGCAGATGCTCGACGAGGTTAGACAGGTCTCCCTTCATTCTCGTGCGCTCGCGACGCTCAGTCTCTCATCGATTTTTATATGGGTCGTCGACGTGCTGGTCTGTTACGCGGTTGTCCTTATGTTTCAGGAGTCAATGCCGTTTGCTGTGGTTATCCTTGCGATCGTGATCGGCAACCTTGTAAAAGCGGTGCCCATCACCCCTGGCGGCGTTGGGACGTATGAGGTCGCGGTCGCACTCACCTTTGGGCTGGCCGGGATGGCGGCGGCCACGGCGACCCTGATCGCGGTCATAGATCACCTGATGAAAAACCTGGTCACGCTCGTCGGTGGCGTCGGTTCGATATACTATTTCGGCGACTGGTCGATCGAGGTTTTGAAGAAGGCTATCAACCGGGAGATCGAGAGGGAGGATACGTTTGGCGGGTGAGTTTCTCGTTCCGGTTCTGATCTGGCTTGTGGTTATCAAGGCGCTCCAGTTAGCAGTCTGGCCGGTGCTCGACCGTACCCTCGACCACCTCGCGCCAGCCGCCGCCTACCCGGCATCGATCCTCCTGTTCACACTCGCCTCCTGGTATTGCGCTCTTGTTGGTCTCCCGATCCCGCTTGCTCTTCTTCCGTTTGTTGCTGCGATAATCTATGCCGGTTCAGGCCGGTTTTACACGAAGGAACGATTGCGATCGTCGCTGAAGTGGGATCTTGCCTTCCTGATCCCTTTCCTCTTCATGCTCGAGGTGCGCTGGATCAATCCGGCCATCTCCTCCGGGGAGAAGTTCATGGACCACGCCATCCTGGCCTCGATCATGCGCCAGCCCATCGTTCCGCCTCTCGATCCCTGGTATGCCGGGGGAACTCTTGACGTCTACTACTACATGGGTTACTGGATGAACGGGGCGCTCGGCCTCGTATCCGGTGCACCGTCGACGGTCACGTTCAACCTCGCCCTGCCGACGGTGCTAGGCCTCTCAGTCGTCTCGTTCTACGCTCTGGGGCACCTGATCCTTGACCGCCATCGGTGGCTCCCGGTGCTTGCACTCTTCATCCCGAACCCCTCTGTGATCTACCATATCCTGATCGGGAATTCCTGGTTTGACGCCTTCTGGGGAAGCACCAGGACGATTGAGAACACCATCAACGAGTATCCAATCTTCTCCATGCTCTGGGGCGACGTTCACCCTCATGTCACGAGTTTCTTCAACCAGGGGTTCCTGCTCTTTCTACTGGTTTTTGCCTATCTTCGGTGGGGCGATCTCTCGAAGAGGGGGAGGGCGATTCTCTGCGGGCTTACCGCCCTTTCCCTCGGGTCAATGCCCGCTTTCAACTCCTGGGACGTCCTGATCTACGCTCCGATCACGCTTCTATTCGGTCTAATGGTCTGGCGCCGCTACGGGAACTTCGGGCGCGACGAAAAGATGTCCTGGATGATGCTCGGAGTGGTGCCGCCGGTTGCTGTTCTTGCATACCTCCCCTTCTACCTCCACCTCAATACCCCCGGTATCGGGGGAATCGGTATCGTCGCTGAACCCTCTGTGCCTTTTGAGTTCCTCCTGGTTCACGGATTCTTCCTGGCGATCCTTATCGCGTACTGTGTTCCAGATATCAGAAAGCGCCCCTACCTGCTGCTTCTTGCGCTGGTGCCTGCGCTTGCCGGATACCCGGCTGCGGCGATCGCTTCCATACCGCTGATATACCTGATCGCTCGTCGCCGGTTCTCGGTCGTCGATACGCTCGCTATCCTGGGACTCCTGATCGTCATCGGCACGGAATTTGTCTACCTGGTGGACAACATGGGGGAGACCTACTTCCGGATGAACACCGTCTTCAAGTTCTACCTCCCGGCGTGGTTCATGATGGCGACCGCAAGCCTTGCCATAATCGGGGGGTGGAGCCAGCGCTCCGGGATCGACCGACGCATGCCTCCCCGCGTCGGGAAAGCCCTTCCTGCCTTGGCTATCGTTCTACTCCTGATTGCGCCCTTCGCCATCGGCGTTGACTTCGGTTACGGGAGTCGCACTCTCGACGGGGCGGCATACCTTGCGGCCTCACACCCCGGCGACGCTGCGGCGATAGCCTTCCTTCGGGATCTTGCCGGCGATCAGATCCTCGTCGAGGCAGAGGGCGGCGATTACACCTACTACTCCAGGGTATCAACTTTCACCGGGCTCCCGACCATCATTGGAATGCCCTTTCACGAGTACATGTGGCGGGGAGATTATGGCCGGATAAGCGAGCGGAGCGGTGATGTAAGGACGATCTACGAGCAGCCGGACCGTACAATCGACCTTGCGCGCGCCTACAATGCCACCCTCCTCTACGTGGGTGAACCAGAACGTGAACGCTACAATGTTTCTATCCCCGTCGGGGCGCTTGAACTCATCTATGATGAGGAAGGAGTCCAGATATACCGGATCCCTGTTTGAAAGTTTGATTGGCCCGGTGACGCTAGACGCTATGAGAAGGACACCGGTCCCTGGAGAAGGCAGAGAATGGGGAGGAGCCGTCTCCTCCCTCATCTTTCTGCGCTTCCGGCACTGCCAGGTGTGTTTAACGAGAGACGTTCAGCGCGAGTAACTCTCTTGACATCAGCGAACCCGGTTTGAAGTGCCCCCTGTGCATACCCCTGGGGGATGGTGGCGAGTTTGTAATTTCAGAATCGTCGATTTGATTGCCTCCGCTCTTCCCGGCGCAGAGTGACAAACCTTTATCACTACTCCTATTGACATAATACAGCGCATTCGATCAGCTACGCTACTGATGAATGATGATGGAGCAGCAGAGGGCTGCCCCTGAAAGAGGTGAGTTATGGCAACGACTTATGTAAAATTTGAGGTTCCGGAAGAGATCCAGAACAAGGCCCTTGAGGCCCTTGAGATCGCAAGGGATACCGGGAAGGTGAAGAAAGGGTCCAACGAAACGACAAAAGCCGTCGAACGGAACATTGCCCAGCTGGTTCTTATCGGTTCTGACGTTGAGCCGCAGGAGATCGTGATGCACCTCCCGCCGCTCTGCGACGAGAAGCGGATCCCGTACGTCTACATCTCGAAGCAGAACGAGATCGGTTCCGCGAGCGGTCTGGAGGTAGGTTCCGCAGCCGCAGCGATAGTCAAAGCCGGCAAGGCAAAAGACCTGGTCGATGAGATCGCAAAGCAGATTGCTGCACTGAGAGCGTGAGGGATTAAATCATGGCAGACGAGGGAACGCCAGCAGAAGTCATCGAGATCATCGGTTTAACCGGGATGCATGGTGAGGCCCGGCAGGTGAAGTGCCGGGTTCTCGACGGCCCGAACAAAGGCCGGATCATCACCCGCAACACGGTAGGCCCGATCAGGGAGGGAGACATTCTCTCGCTGCTCGAGACAGAGCGTGAGGCGAAGAAACTCTCGAGGCGGTAACCATGGTCGAGAAGTACGTCTGCAGTTTCTGTGGAGAGGTTCTGGAACCCGGCACGGGCAAGATGTTTGTGCGCAGGGACGGGACAATCTACTACTTCTGCAGCACCAAGTGCCAGAACAACTACAGGCTCGGCCGGGTACCGCGCCGTGTTGAGTGGACTGCCGCCGGACGCAAGGCCCGCGGTAAAGAGTGATCTCCATGGAGCGCACCTTCGTGATGGTCAAACCTGATGGCGTCCAGCGCGGACTCGTCGGGGAGATCATCTCCAGGTTCGAAGCGAAGGGGCTCAAACTCGCAGCGGCGAGGATCGAGGCTCTACCCGCGGAGCGGGTTGTCGAGCAGTATAGTGAGCACATGGAGAAACCCTTCTTCCAAGGTCTTAAGGCCTACATCATGAGCGGACCCTGTTTCCTGATGGCCTGGGAAGGGAAGGACGCGGTCGCGGTCGTACGGAGGATGGTTGGCGCCACCAATCCAGCCGAGGCCGCACCCGGATCCATCCGCGGTGATTTCGGGCTTGATATCGGCCGGAACGTTATCCACGCATCAGACTCCCGGGAGAGCGCGGCGAGGGAGCTCGGGATCCACTTTGCGCCTGGGGAACTGGTAGAGTATTCCCGGATCGATGAACCGGTAATTTACGAGTGAATACTGTGCCGCCGAATTCCGGCGGCAGCTATTTTTTGGGTCTCGATATTGGCTGGAAGTTGTGGGTTGCTACCTGTAACCTGCGCGGAGATCTCACACATCTGCTACTTGCGTCTGCGTTCGTGACCCGGTCGAATCTGGCCTTTCATCGTTTGCTATCTCCCTTCGTGCCTTTACTGCAATAGGTCTCCAGGGAAACGGATTGACCATCCACTCCACGAACCACAAGTGCTATTATCGGCCTTATTGCATATCTGATGACGGCACATGGCGGATCTCCTGAGTTTCACGCTGCTGAGTCTCTCCTCCATCATCATCGTAGTGAACCCGCTTGCAGCCACCCTGATCTTTGTCTCCCTGACCGGTAGTATGGATCAGGCCGCAAGACTCAAGATCGCGCGCGAGGCAAGTCAGTTTGCTCTGGCTGTTCTGCTCATATTCACCTTTGGAGGCGGCTGGATACTCCAGATCTTCGGCATATCCGTCGAGGCTTTCCGAATTGCAGGTGGTATCCTGCTCTTCGGGATAGGTATGGACATGGTCTATGCAAAGACATCCCGGACGAAGATGACCGCAACCGAGAAGTACGAAGGGCAGGATGCAGATGACATCGCCATCATGCCGCTTGCAATCCCGATGATCTCGGGGCCCGGGGCGATCACCTCGGTCATCGTGCTGATGAACGAGGCGATTGAGATGGGAGTTGTTGCAATTGCCGTTGTGCCGATCGCATCTGTTACAGCCATCGGGATCACCTACTACATGATGAAGAACGCTGACGTCATCGTCCGGCGCATCGGTCAGCGTGAGTATCGTGCTGTTAACCGCCTGATGGGAATGCTCCTAATCGCGATTGCCGTCCAGTTTATTATTGTAGGAATCAAAGCTGCCTTCCCCCTACTCGCTGGAGGTTCCACATGACACCCACCTTTGCTCAGATCGGCGCGATCCTTATCAGCACCTGCATCGTTCTCGGTGGGATTCTAATTGTAGCACAGATGTTTGCTTTGACGGTCCCGTTTGCTCCTCAGATCATGGTGGCTCTATCGATCCTCATCGTCATCGGTGCTGCCATGCTGATTCACACCGCCAGAAGCCTGGAGACGACTGTATCCCGATGATGACAGCGATAGCGCTTGCTCAGGTTGCCACCGATGCCAGGGGTGGTCGGGCAGGTATGCTCGATGTAGCTGCCAGGATGGCGGATGAGGCCGCAGGGGCGGGTGCATCGCTCATATGTTTTCCAGAACAGTTCGTGATCGGCTGGTCGCCGGACGTTTCCCCCGGGGCAGGCGAGCCCCTGGACGGTCCGCTTGCAAAGGCGTTTGGCCGTATAGCAGAGCGGTGCGGGATTGCGGTTGCAGGATCTATCATCCAGTCCAGCGGGGGATGCCGCCCTAAAAACACCGTGGTGGTGCTCGGTGCAGATGGGGAACTCATGGCATCATACGCAAAGATCCATCTCTTCTCGCCGGATGGAGAGGACCGGGCCTACGAAGCAGGTGACCGGATCGATACTTTTATCCTTGATGGTATGGTCTTTGGGCTTGCTGTCTGCTATGACCTGCGGTTTCCGGAACTATTTCGAATCTATGCTCTCGCTGGGGCAGAGTGTGTTCTGGTGCCTGCGGCATGGCCGTCTTCCAGGCTCTCGCACTGGGAGACGCTCCTCCCCGCGAGGGCTCTTGAGAACCGTTACTACGTTGCGGGGGTCAACACGGCCGGCATGCCAGGCGGCGCTTACTCCGGTGGTTCGCTTGCCGCCGACCCGGATGGCGCCATAATCGGCAGATGTGGGGCAGGGGAACGTCTCATCGTGGTCGAGGTCGATCCTGCGGCGGTCCATGTTGCCCGATCCAGGCTCCCTTCACTTTCAGACCGCAGAAGTGACCTTTATCTGCGGTTGCTCTCCAGATTGTAGAGATATCTCATGAGGGGTGACCAGCACGTATCGCTCAGTCTTGCCACAACAGCGCTCTTTATCGCTCCCTATCTCAGCATCATCGACCCCTTTACAGCCGTTGTCCTCCTGTTTGGCACATTTGTCGGATCGGTTGCTCCGGACGCTGATGCCGCCGATGCAGCGATATTCAACGGCCGTGTCAGCGGGGCGAAAGGAAAACGAGGCCAGATCATAAACGGCCTTGCAGTGGTGCTTCCGATCTTTGGCTATACCATCAGGTACCTCATCTACTACCCGATCTCGCTGGTGTTCATGCTCCTCCTCCGGAAGAACTACCGCCACCGCCACCGTGGGCTGCTCCACTCGCTCCCGGGTGTCGGTCTGACCGCGCTCATTCTCTCTGCGTACCTGGCCATACTTATGGCCTGGCTCGGAGTATCCCTCGCACTCCTTCCAGCATTCGGCTGCGGGTTCTTCGGTGGGTGTGTCCTCCACCTGCTTGAAGATGCCTGTACCCCCTCAGGCGTCGCCTGGCTCTACCCCCTCTCCCGCCGACGGGTCTCCGGACGGGTCAGGGCGGAGAGGTTCTTTGAGGTGCGCCCGGCAATCTTTGCCGCTGTTCTTGTGATAGCGGCGATGGGGGTGCTAATCGCGCCGTTCGTGACCGGTTTGACTTCGGATGAACTCCGGTTTATCGCGCTTGCTGCGGTCCTCATCCTCTGGCTGCTCTTCCTGCTCGCCTCTGGTGTAAGGCGCGAACGACGCTGGAGGTGAGGTGAAACCATATCTATACGTATCTATGCGGACAACAGTCTTGCATGTACCGTCTCGTCTGCGTTCATTGCGGCGCAGCCTATTCCCATGACCAGATCATATACACGTGCAGTCGCTGTGGACACCTGCTGAGCGTCGAGTATGACCTTGATGAGATCGAAGTCTCGCGGGAAGAGTGGAACCGTCGCCCCCTCTCGGTCTGGCGCTACCGCGAGATCCTTCCCGTCCGCGGGGACCCGGTCACCCTACAGGAAGGTGGCACCCCCCTCTACCACCTGGAGAAAATCGGAAAGGAGCTGGGTCTTCCCGAACTCTATGCCAAACATGAGGGGATGAACCCGACCGGTTCGTTCAAGGACCGCGGCATGACCGTGGGTGTCAGCATGGCGCTTGAACTCGGTATGAAGAGCGTTGCCTGTGCAAGCACCGGGAACACCTCTGCAAGCCTTGCCGCCTATGCTGCAAAGGCCGGGGTCCCCTGTGTAGTCCTCCTCCCTGCCGGGAAGGTTGCCCTGGGCAAGGTTGCCCAGGCGCTGATGCACGGCGCCCGGGTCATCTCCATACGCGGCAACTTCGATCGCGCGCTCGAGATGGTACATGAACTCTGCGTCAGCCACGGCCTCTACCTCTTAAACTCGGTCAACCCCTATCGTCTCGAGGGGCAGAAGACGATCGGGTTTGAGTCGATCGACCAGCTCGATGGCGAGGTTCCGGACAGGTTGGTTCTCCCGGTAGGGAACGCCGGGAACATATCCGCGGTCTACAAGGGGCTCAGAGAGCTCGAGGCTCTCGGGTTCATAGACCGGTTACCCATGATGACCGGTATCCAGGCGGCCGGTTCACAACCGGTTGTGAGGGCAATCGAGCAGAACCTCGATGTTCTGGTCTCTGAACCCAACCCTGAGACTGTAGCCACCGCGATCAGGATAGGCGCCCCCGTGAACGCGGAGAAGGCGCTTGTTGCCATCCGCGCCACCGGTGGGACGGCGGCGGCCGTTACCGATGACGAGATCCTTGCGATGCAGAGGGATCTGGCGCGGAAAGAAGGGATTGGGGTTGAACCCGCCTCGGCAGCCTCGGTCGCGGGTGTCCGGAGACTTGCTGAGGAGGGTTTGATCGACAGGGATGAACGGATCGTATGCGTTGTGACCGGTCATCTATTGAAAGATCCAGAAACTGTGGTACGTCAATGCGAACCTCCAATCGAGATCGACGCGGAGCTATCCTCACTGCTCTCTGTCTTGCGCTGATCCTGGTCAGCGCACCGGCGGCGGCAGAGGAGGCCGTATTTCGGGTTCTGCCGGATGGCACCGCTTACGAAGCCATGATAGAGGTTTCGGGAGATACATACGCCCTCTGGACACCGGGGCTGCTGGGTGAGCGCGTCCCGCTCCAGGTTGAGGACCTTGAGGTGTTCGGCCAGAATGGCGCGGTCGAATACCGTGAGGAAAGAAGGGGTGTCATCACCTTCCCGGAGGGGAACTACACCATCTCCTACAGGGTTCCGGTAAAGAACAATCAGTTCGTCGCCGCCTTTGACGAGCCGTATAACGTGACCGTTCTCCTGCCATCGGGTTTTGAGGTCGATAACCCGCTAATTGGTATGGTCAGTACTGGCGGGGTAGTCTCTCAGCGCCCGAACGGGACCACTGAAATTACCTGGGAGGGGGCAATGGTCGTGGAGGTCAGGTTTTACACACTCGAACGCGAGATTTTGCTTACCACCTTCGGCACCATGTGGCTTGTGGTCGCGTTTATCCTGATCTTCCCCTTCTTCTTCTCGCGCAGGAGGGGTGGCAGATGATCGAGGTTCTCGCCGCATCCTTCCTGATCGGGTTCTCGGGGGCCGCATCCCCCGGCCCGCTTACCGCATCGGTTCTTGGC
>Ga0116194_1002132_pt1 | contig 10812 bp, 9 predicted proteins | sample AD_SCU001_MetaG_FD_89887 | JGI IMG/M metagenome (GOLD analysis project Ga0116194, IMG submission 89887) | Active sludge microbial communities of municipal wastewater-treating anaerobic digesters from China - AD_SCU001_MetaG | ecosystem: Engineered > Bioreactor > Anaerobic > Digestate | place...
GACCTCGTCATCGGCTCCCGGTTCCTCGATATCAAGGCCGAGATCCCGAAGTACCGCGTCGCCGGCCAGAAGGTCCTCAACGGGTTCACGAACCTCTCGGTCGACGGCGGCACCTTCGCGACGACCGACTCCCAGTCGGGCTTCCGTGCGCTCTCCCGGAGAGCCCTCGAGAACCTGACCTTTTCCTCGGAGGGTTACAACATCGAGTCGGACATGATCGCCCACTTCGCCCCCCTCGGTCTCGCGATGACCGAGGTTCCGATCTCGGTCACCTATGACGTCCCCCACAAGCACAAGAAGAACCCGGTCTCCCACGGCTTCGGGGTGCTCGCCCGGATCGTCGGGCTGATAGGCTATAAGCGGCCCCTGCTCTCCTTCGGGATCCCGGGTGCCCTTATCACCCTGTTCGGGATCGGTGCGGAGATCTACACGTTCTCGGAGTTCTACCGGAGCGGGCAGTTCCACTACATCGTCTTTACTATGGGGATAACTGCGCTCATTCTTGGGCTTTTACTAATTACTTCTAGTTTGATCCTGCATCCCATCGTAGCGATAGCGCAGCATCGCACAAGATAAGAGGTGTGAGTCCTATGAAAAAAATTGCGTTTTTTGATGTTTACAACCCAATACCCATAAATAGTGGTGGAGATTGGTATAGGTTCCAACTGCTTAGTGATATGGGGCGAGATTATGAAGTGACAGAGTATTTTACCTACGAGTTAGAAGGTAAGACAGGATACTTACCACCAGCAGTACCATTCAATACACGGCGTATACCTTCGATAATTCCTTGGCGTAAATTTTCCAAAATCTTAGATATGTTTAAGCCGGAATATCTACTCTCACCTGGATTTGGTAAAGAAGTCCATGCAGACATCGTTTTCGTCAGCACAGTGTGCTATCATTTTGCAAAAATTGTATCGATCATTCGAGGCGTCCCGATTGTGCTCGTAATGCAAAATGTCGAGTGGCAATATTTAAAAGGCAATGGATCTTCCCTCTATCTACCGATGAGATTTTATGAACACTACATCATGAAACATGTCGACGCAATTATTGCTCTTTCACCAAGAGACTATGATTATGTCAAGAATAACTTCCCTGAAAAAGAGTTGTTCTACATCCCACCGGTGGTTGACACGACAATATTCAGAAGTGACGGGCCTAAGTATGACTTTGGCGAAGATAAATTTAATCTTCTTTTCTATGGCAGTTTAGATAGAGAGCAGAATATTGAGGGCCTAAAGTACATTATCACCTCGCTGATACCTGCATTGAAGCAATCGGGGTTAATGTCTAACGTTCGGGTCAATATTTTCGGCTCAGGGATTCCTCCTAAGGAGCTCATGTTAGAAGGAAATCCGGATATTAACTACTTGGGGCAGGTGGAAAACCCGGACACATATGTTCGCGGTGCTGATCTTGTTCTCGTTCCGCTAAAAAATTCAGGTGGCATGAAAATCCGGTTGCTTGAATCCATAGCATGTGGTAAAACTGTTGTTGCGACCCCTGAAGCGAAAGCAGGGCTGCCTGAGGGATTGGGCGAGTATGTGCATACCGCCACCTCGACTGATGAGTTTATTAGTACCATCGAAAAAATGCGGGCAGGAGGATGCACTAATATGGTTGATGAAGGTGTAGTTCAAAAATACTTGTCGGGAAACTCGATAGCAGATGTTATTAATTACTTTAGGATGTAATGGGTATGCTCTTATAGTATCTCCTTAGCAAAGAGCCCTGAATGTTAGATCTGCTGATCATCTACAATGGTAATGCATTAATTGATAACTATGAAACAAGTTAATAAGGTATTGGTTGTTGGCCCGCCTCCATGGAGAGACGGAGGCATCGAAAAACATATTGGTGAGATATTTACGTACCTCCATACGAGCCATCGTGCTGACGTTGTCCTTTTATGTCCGAAAAACAATGGCGACCACGTACAGCACATAAATAACTATGACCTGAAAATAATACAATACCACAGAACAAGGATGTTCCCTCATTTGCCATTCATATGGAATAAAGAGTTGCTAGATGCCATCCAAAATTCGGATATTGTTCATATCCACGGTTCTGGAGAAATTGATCCCTTTATTTTTGCTTTACTCACTAAAGATGTTCCTCTGGTAGTTACTCCTCATTTTCATCCAGTTGCGTCCCGTTTTTGGTTGTCTGCATTGAAGATAATGTATGATAAGTTCTGTCTTCACTATATCTTTACAAAAGCTAAAAGAATAATCTGTGTTTCTAACATTGAAAAAAATGAAATAATAAAAAAATTTGGAGATGGTATAGGCAGCAAGATATCAGTAATTCCAAATGGAGTTAATATTGATTGTATCCCTCACTCTCGTGCTCACCATCAGACAGGGAATGAAATACTGTTCATTGGAAGGTTGGAGTTACACAAAAATGTTGATATCTTAATAAAGACTATGCCTTACCTTCCAAAATCCTATTCATTGACTATTATAGGCGATGGAAGTCAAAAAGAGCAACTTGAAAACCTTACTCTTAATTTGAATTTGGGAGAAAGAGTAAATTTCCTTGGAAACGCTTCAGAGCAAGAGAAATGGGATGGGTTACTCCGATGTTCCTTGCTCGTCAACTTTTCTAGCATTGAAGCTTTTGGAATAACAGTTGTTGAGGGGCTTGCATGTAACAAACCAATATTAGTCAATAATAAATTAGGACTGTTGGAGTTGTCCGAAAAATTCCCCTGCAGTGTTACAACTGTTGATGTCGAAGTGCAAGATTACTGCCAAATTGCAGCTGCTATTAAAGATGCAGCTGGAAAAACAACATCAGAACCCCTCGAGGGTTATTTATGGAAGAATATATCTCTTAAAACACTGGAACTGTATCAAGAAACATTGAGGTCATCCTAACACTTTAACACTTTCCAGATCATGGTGATACACGCCAAGTAAAATCAAGTCCAAGAACACATGAACATACCGATCGCATCGTGGAACAATCTTCCTGAATTTCTCAATCCCGCTGAAGGCCCGTTCCATAGAGTTGTGCTGCTTGTACACCTTGGTATCAAACTGACCAGTCTTCCTCGCTTAAAGTATCTTTGGTTTCTCTGATTCCTGTTTTATTGGCGGGTTTTCTGGGCATTGTAGGCCGGTCTGAGACTTTATCGTTGTTCCTGTTCTGGGAGTTGCGAATGTTTTGAGGGTCAGCATGTACAGTTGTGAACGGTGGATATTTGCTGGAGAAATGGTACACGCGAGAAGGAGGTTGTTCTGCTCGACTAGAACAATCAGTTTACTTTTGTTTACTATTTTAGAACTATCATGACTGGTTGATCCCCCTCTTTTTGGTCAGGATATCCATTGGCACTGATTGTGCATGCAAAAGGTTTTTAGATCTCGTATCCCGGTTGGAAGCAGACTGAGGAAGATCGCCTGATACGCTCACTTCTCACAGAGTTCGAGGTGGTACCGGCGTACTGTCGATTTGGTACCGTAGTTCAGGTAACGTAACGAAAGTTCTGTAAAAGTTAAATTGGCCCTGAATCCAACCTAGATTTGTAGAAAGGAGAAACAGGGTCATGGATCCCTTAGCGTTAATCGAAGATTATCTTTCCTATCAGGAGAACGGTATGAAGAACCTCATCACCTGGTTCTTCAACCAGGCGATGCTCCAGGAGGCCCTCCAGCAGGCAGGAGCCGCCCAGTACGAGCGAACCGATGCCCGGAAGGCGCATCGGAATGGCTACAAGGACAGAACTCTTAAGAACCGATACGGGGAGACAGTCCTCCGGAAACCGCAGTTCCGGGAGTTTCCGTTCGAGACACGGGTCTTCGGGCGCTATGCCCGGGTTGGAGAAAGCTCTGGTGAACGCAATCGTCGAATCCTACCTCCAGGGAGTTCCGACGAGAAGGGTCCAGGAGATCGTCAGTCATCTGGGGATCGACCAGCTTTCTCCGGCTTCGGTTTCCCGGATGGCCAAGGACCTCGACGACCAGGTTCAGGCATTCCTCCTGCGGCCGATCGAACCAGTTATCCCGTATCTCTTTGTGGATGCTTCCTACTACAAAATTCGGGACGGAACACGGTATGTTACCAAAGCGGTCCTGGTGGTCGCCGGGGTGCGGGAAGACAGCTACCGGAAGATCCTGGGTGCGAGAGTCACCGACTGTGAGAACGAAGAGTTCTGGTCAGGAATGTTCGAGGATCTCCAAGAACGGGGACTCACCGTGGTTCAACTGGTCATCCCTGATGGGCATACCGGCCATCCAGAAGGCGGCTTCAGCCGCCTTCCTCGGTGCATCCTGGCAGATGTGTCAGGTTCATTGTACCCAGGCCGTCTTGAGGAATATTCCTCGGAAACGCCAGAAGGAGGTTTTAGAGTGCCTGAAGGAGGTTTACGGGAATGAGCAGAGACTCGAGGATCTCGCCGATGACCTGAATGCCCGGGGGCACCGGAAAGCAGCCAATACGATCGAACGGCTCCTCCCAGGGCTCATGAGTTACACGGCATTCCCGAAACAGCACTGTAAACGGCTCCGAACCACAAACATGATGGAACGGGTCAATAAGGAGCTAAAAAGAAGAACCAAAGTGGCGGCGATGTTCCCGAATGAGGAATCCCTCCTCCGGTTGGTCGGATCCATCCTGATGGACGTGAACGAGGGGTTGGTCATCGGCAGAAGATATTTGACCGTGGAGAGGGAATGATCAGGCAAGGAGACAGGGCTCAGGCAAATTACAGAAAATCTGAGACATTACCCTCTATGTGTTCTGCTTAAATATTTTTCCTATGATTTGCTTCACCGTTATGAAACATAGGTTGGTAGCGGAGAAATAAATTGCTCCTATAATCATCATCCATAAGGGTCTGAGGTTATACTTTTGTGCTAGCACTGCGTGATGCTTCTTTAAAAAATAAATATTATTTCTCGTGGTCCAGTATGCAAACTCCAAGTTACTAACTAGTCTCTGTCCTCCTGTTCGGATTAAGGATCGAGGTAAATGATAACAATAGGCATTTGGGGTAAAAATTATTTTCTTCCCCTCCTTTAAAGCTAAAATCTGGGGATCTGTTTCTTCCCTAAACCCATTTCCTGGATAGTTTGTATCATACTTTATTTTTGAATATACATCTTTTCTTGCTAAAAAACATGCATGGACAAACGGTACTGCTGTAGGTTTGGGAACATTTAGGCCAAACTCCCCTAGTAGTCGATTGTAGTCTATAAGTTGTTTATTAAGATTATTATACCGTAGAATAGCATTTTCATAACTCTCATTTTCACTTAGGTGTATTATTCTCCCCGCAATGATATCTGCATCTGTTTCTATCATATCGTTGTATATTGTTGACACATAGCCTTTATCAAATATGACATCATCTTCTCCAAACACTATATATTGGTTTCGTGCCTCTCTGATTCCAGTAAGTCTAGCACTTGCGGCCCCTTTATGATGGGGATGTTTTATATATCGTATGTCCATCTGAGTTTGAGATTGGAGTCTATCTATATGTTCTGATATCGAATCAGTGCTGTCATCATCAACTATAATAATTTCATCTACATTTTCCTGTGCGAAATATGAGGGTAAAGTTTTTAGCAGAACTGATGCTCTATTGTATGTTGGAATTACTATGGAAATCATAATAAAATATCTTGAATGGTAGTAATTTAAAAGTATCCTTTTTTGGTTTGAATTATTTGCACAAACGAAAAGATGGTGATTGAAAAACGTTGATCTCTTCGATATCAATCCTTATATGTCATAGGCAAAAATCCTGATCATCGGCTATAGGAGACAGGGTGATAATTGCAAGTGCGGCAGTCGGTAAGTTCATTCAGAGCCGTTTATCGAACGGCTTGTTGTGTTCACGTCTTCTCTAAATCCCCTCACTGGATGAAGGGAGTTCGTTCGGAAATTCTTGGCCTTCATTCCCAGTCTCACAATAACAGACTCTATTACGTTCTCCTGTCGAGATCAAACTTCAAGATATTCCATTGCAGGGAAACTTCCGGTGTTCTCGTCGAGCCCCAAAAGCGGTGTCCTCTCTGCCCTTAAGTTCCAGACTCGGGAATTATATGGCGTTCTCAAAAGTGCATGGGAACAGACTGATGACAAACATAACGGAGCAAGTTGAAAGGGAACTGGAGCAGGAAACCAAGATTGCTATGGTATCTCTAAGCAAAGAGACGATGTTCAGGCTGGTTGAGTCCATCCTGTGAGAACCTATGCTTTGATCAAATATCTCAGTAGGATAGTGATTTATAGACTTAAAGTAAATATTAGTGTGCTTTTTGAGGACAAGGTGTTTATTACCGACTATGTACACCCCGATCATATGCTAGAGTCCGGTGTCGCCCATGTATACAACATATAGTGACTTTGCTCCGATACTTATTCTGATAACTCTTGTTATATCTCTTGTTCTTGGACGTAATATCCCACGAGAACGTCTGCAGGAGGTTGACGGCATCTTTGCAATGTTGGGGTTTTTATTCGGGCTTTTTATGACACTCATGAATCTGATTTATACCAGCAAAGAACTATTTTTATTGAGCGCAGTTATTGCAATAAGCTGTATAATTTATTTGCGCTACTGCAAAGCGTTCAAAATAAGTTCTTCTGACTTATTGCTACAGATCGGTACCCGAGATCATCTGATACTCAGAATTATCTGGTGGTTTTTAATCAGTGTAGCACTACTTGTATGGTATTTCTCTGAGATATATACACGACATCCATTGTTTTTTTTCCTCATTTCTTCTGCGGTTGCACTCCTTGGCATCCAAATCTTTGGTTCTAAACATTTGAGTAAAGTAACAATTTCAATTTCTATTATTAAAATTCTGTTACTCTCCCTTATTCTTCGCTGGAGTGCATACTATATTTCTCCGTATCCTATCGGATCGGACCCTTGGGCACATCAAGAGTATATCTCATATTTTGTCGATTTTGGGCAGGTCATGGTCCCCCCAGATTTTATAGAGTACTACATTCACTATCCAATAGCTCATCTTTGTGGGACGTGCACCGTTCTGGTAGGGTCTCTTTCCCCTCATGATGCTGTGTTCTTGCTAGGGGTAATCTTGACCCTTAGCACTGTTGTTACGTTCTTGTTGGTCAGGATGTTAACAAAGAATGTTCAGTTAGCACTGATATCGATGCTAATACTGAATTTTGCCGACGTATCCATTTTGTGGAGCATACAAGTCATTGCAATGAGTTTTGCAATAGCCATATATGCGTTTATTATTTTCTGTATATTGAAAATTAGTTATGAATTAAGGAATAAAAATAGATACTTCGTCTTATTAATAGTATTTCTGAGTATCATTGTCTGGACACACACGATTAGTGCATTTATCACTCTGGTATCTATGTTTGCATTGGTAGTTGGGTACATTCTATATGGAATTATCTATAATAGAAGTACTTCCTCACTTCAATCGCGAAGTGTTCTAATGCTGCTTGCCCCGTTGATTTTTCTGGCAATCATTATTATTTACCACTGGATGGACCCATCATATCCGTTTTTCGAGGGCATACTTAGAGGGCTACTTAGATCGCTTTCGCAAGAAGCAAGATTTCTAGGAACTGCAAGCACAAGCGTATCTAATGGTTTGGGTCGGTGGGAAGAATTATTACAGCCTGCGGGTTTTAGTATGTATGTTTTTTTCGGAATCATTGGAACCCTGTATTGCTTATCTAAGAAGGAATTAGCAAGGAAATATTTGCCGCTGGTAGTTCTAGTCTCAGTCCTATTCATTGTTTGTTATGCATTCCCGATTTTCGGCATGCAAAATATTGTTCCTGATCGCTGGCCTGCATTTGCACTTGTTTGTTTTGCACTATTCATTGGTGTTGGATTTTTGTGTGTCAGTAGTCTGCTCAAGAAAAGGACAAGCATTCTCTGTATCGCTGTTACTTTCTTCTTCATCAGCTCGCTACTTATGATTACAAATACATATACAAATCATGATTCCCCGTTGTTTGGTGAAGAAGTTTATCATAAGTTAGTTTGGACAGAATCAGAGATGGAAATGTATACTCACATAAATTCAACATACAATGGGGTGATCAGTGCAGACGAACAGACACATCAGCGTCCATTTAAAACATATCTAAAAAATTTACAGTCAGTATCATATCGAATACAACCGAATGGTACTCTGGATATAAAACTCCTTTCGGGTAGCCTAGTAATCTGGAGAATGGATAGTCTAAGCAGGCTAGTATATGTTATAGACAATCAACAGCGTCTCGGTAGGACATTACTGGGTGATCAATTCAGGGAATATTTAAATAATAACTATAACTGTGTTTCAGACGCGCATAGTGCTAGAGGTTATCTCTTGACAATTGGGAGTGATTAATTCACACCCCTTCCTCAAAGTTTACTACATTGCCTCCTCGAGCACCCCCATTCCTTGCCGCCGAAACCATTTGATTCTCCTGCTAGATCAGCTAGATCTGGTGGTCATCAAATCCCCTGGCAACCACCGCCCTGTCGTCGGTAGAACCGTCGTCCACCACGATCACCTCTAAGTCGCGACTGAGACTACTGGTACATCAGGCATGCCCGTTCATTCCAATGAGATGTTTTAATTCCATCCCGGCACTCAGCGATGCTCTCTGGATCCTGGGGATTCTTCCCGCCAGATATCTCCCAATCGCGGCGTTATTGTCCAGCATGGCGGTCACCCGGTCGGCAACCGCCCTAGCGTTAAGGGCTGCGGGTTCCATGCAGTAATCAGTGTTGCCGAAGATGTCACGGTTGATCCCCTGGGCTTTGATGCTGTAGGCGAAGCTCAGTGTCGGTACACCTGATGAGAGGGCGGCAATCGTCGAGTGCGTCCGTGCTCCGGCAAAGAGAGCCATCTGGCTGATGATCCATTTTGTTTCTGCGGCGCTATACCTCGGCGAAACCAGAGTAATATTGCCGTTTCGATTCGTGATGAGGGAAAGCGCCTGTTGCATAAATGTATGGTCATTTGAAGTCGAGCTGGTCACATGGGGAATCAGGTAGACTGGCATTTCAGTCTCATTTGCCACACCTTCAATGAGCGACGCCGCCAAGTTGGTCCATGCTTCAAGATCGCCGCCGGTAACATATTTTGCCATCAGGGGGCTCAAGTTAAGGCCGATAGTCTCATTATCAATGGGAAGCGTGTCCACGATCCTCTCCGGTTTGACCGGGTCCATGAGGAAAGCTGGATCCGCGACAGGGTAAACATTCTCGGTTACGCCGATGCCTTTAAGATAGTCGATCGTGGCAGATTCTCTAGCGAAGATCCCCGCAACTTCGCGGAGGTGGCGACTCATGTACCGTTCATAATCTGGCATCGTGTCGAATGGGCCCACAGAAGCCCCCCAGATCGCTAGAGGTTTCTTCTTCTCAAGGATGATGTCATCAAGGTCGGTAAAAAGCCTTGGAACACCGTAATCGAGGGAGTAGTTGTCCCCGCCGACGGAGAGGACCGCAGTTGCGTCATCAAGGTGCGGGAGCATCTCGCGGTATACCTGGTATTTGAGCGCTGCCGGGTCGAAGCGGGAGCGATACGCGTATAACCAGGTCTCCGGCTTCCAGAGGTTCCGGAGGGCCTGTTTCTTATTCATTCGGTTCGAATGAAGGTGAGTGACGGCTGGATCAGTCTCCTTCTGGCACTGTTTCTGGAACTGCTCCTCGCTCTGGATATGGCTGAGACAGAGGAAGCGGGGATCCTTGAAGTGCTCCCGCAGGATCTTTGTCGTCCCCCGCACAATCGCCTCGCATCCCCGGTTTGTATAGGGGCCATTCCCGGCCAGAATAAACAACGGTCTCTCTTCATCCATGATTATTGCCCCCGACCTTCCTCCGAATATACCAAAGAATTCTTACCGGAAACGTAATAATCTTTGATATTTGTCTCTCTGCCTTCAATCGTCCCAGATCCGGCCCCAATGCCATCTGGAGGCGCTCGTCGTCCCGCTCCCCGGCGCCCCAGAGATCCCGACTCAACGCCCGCATCCGCTCCTTCAGAACAACCTCCTGCCGCAGGAAGGGATTCTTCGGCCTCCCGGGTGCCACCCGCTTCGCCGGCACCCCCTTCCGGTTGAGATACAGCCGATACGCTAGATGCTCCCGCTTGATCGACACGACCCCGGCTTGGCTCTGCACCACCCGCTCAATTGGGACGGGATCAAGATGGACCCCCTGCTCCCGTTCAAGCACCTCCCGCACCGCTGGCGAGCGCACCAGCAGAAGGCTCGTCCCCCGGTTGTCCCGTGAATACTCTGGCAGCCAGGCGTCCATGCAGGTGACATCCGCGCACTCGGCGAAGATATCGTCGCAGTAACTGCAGGCCGCCAGCGTGAACCATCGGTTCGTCCAGGCCTCGGCGATCCCCTCGTTCCAGAAGATCTTGCGCTCTTCGCTGTCGGCGGTCGTGAACGTGTAGTGATAATTGCTCGCCGGTTGATCCGGGCTCTTCCCGCGGTAGCGCACCCCCGTCACGTCTCCCTGCACCCCGGCGAGGGCTGCGACGTAGTCGGTGAAGCGCCTGCTCTTCAGCTGCCCGCAGACGAGGCCGACTGTGACGACGACCCGCTCCCGGAGTTTCTTGTTCCGCTGCTGGGCAAGCCGGATCGCCTTGAGGAAACAGGGGAGACCGGTGATGGCGTAGCGCCCTGGGACCTCGAGGACCTGCCGGATGACCGCCGATAATTCCACCGGATAGTAGGCCGAGCCGGCCCCGGTGCGGACCTCCTCAGGGGTGTCGAAGACCCGGAAGGCGAAGAGCCTCTCCGGGTCGCCGGTGGGGGCGACGCAGATGACGTGGTCGACGA
>Ga0116194_1002133_pt1 | contig 10801 bp, 9 predicted proteins | sample AD_SCU001_MetaG_FD_89887 | JGI IMG/M metagenome (GOLD analysis project Ga0116194, IMG submission 89887) | Active sludge microbial communities of municipal wastewater-treating anaerobic digesters from China - AD_SCU001_MetaG | ecosystem: Engineered > Bioreactor > Anaerobic > Digestate | place...
AAACGAACGGATTTGCCGCAGCAGGATGTTGCTGATTTATTTTGACGAAAAAAATCCGAAAGATTGTGGCAGCTGCGATGTCTGTTTGCGAAAAACGGAAACCGGATTGACCAATTATGAGTTCAACAAGATTGAAACACTGCTTGCCGAGTCTTTAGAAGCAACTTCTCCGCAGCGGTTAGACAACTTGCTGCAGTCAATTCCGGGTTTTCCTGCCGAGAAAGTGATAAAGGTAATCCGTTTTTTAGTGGATAGGGGTAGATTGTCTTTGAATGACGATGAAATCGCTTTATCTGTCCACCGCCCAGGTTAATACCGCATCCGGCAGTACCTCGTAGTGAATTTGAAACGTTTTTTGCTGGGGTGTTTTGGATTCGTTGGCTTGAAAAACGCCCTTTCTCTCGGGATTAAAAGGGTGAATATGAAGGTGTTCCTTGAAGTCTATTTCACTCTCCTCCATCATCTTAAACATGGTTTCTTTCGCCGACCAGTGCAGGAGTTGATGGATTACCTGTTGCGAGTGATCGATATACTCGTTTTCTGAAATAAATTTATCCGCCAGTTTGCTCACCCGTCCCGAAATGGTTTCCACATCAATCCCAACGGAATGTTGCTTATGCAGCAAAACAGCCGCATAGTCTTTCGTGTGGGAAATGCTTATCTTGTAGGATCCATCGATTAAGAATGGCCTCCCGTCAGGACGGTTGTCGATCATTTTTTCTTCACCCAAAAGCTCAAACAATAAAACCCGGGTGGTAAGCCATTCAATAACTCTCCTTTCCGAACGCATTTTTGAAACATACTCCTCCGCAGCTCTCTGCTGCGATTGAGGCAACGAAAGAAGTAAAGCCTGGTGATTGTCGGTTATTTTTCCTATGCCGATAAGACCGTCCCCGTCGATATGTTCCTTGCGAAGCAACATTGTTTTAGTCGCTGTCTCCTTTCGGAGGAATAAACCGGACTTTCATTATCCGGCGTTTACTCATCTCTTCAGCCTGAAATCCGTATTTCTTGTATTCCACCAGCTCCTTACGTTTAGGGAAATCCCCTTTTAGCTCCAACATCAATCCTGCAATGGTGTCGGCATCTTCCAGCAGTTTTTCGAAATCTTTTTCCGGAACACCGGTAACTTCGATGAAATCTTCAAGGGAGGTCTTCCCTTCAAAAATATAAGAACCGTCCTGGGCAATGGTATAGAAAGGTTTTGCTTCTTCGTCGTACTCATCACTGATGTCTCCAACGATCTCTTCCAGAATGTCTTCCATGGTGACAATCCCGGTGGTGCCTCCATACTCGTCCACCACAATCGCCATGTGGTTTTTGTTGGCACGAAACTCTTCCAGCAGATCGTCAATCCGTTTTGTGCCGGGCACAAAATAGGCTGGACGGATTAGGGATTGCCAGCGGAAATTTTCTGTCTTAATAAGATGTGGCAACAGATCCTTAACATATAAAATGCCCCTGATATTATCAGGGTTCTCTTCGAAAACGGGAATTCGCGAAAACCCGGCTTCTACAATAAAATGGATGACATCCCTAAATGAGGTGTTGATATCGATAGCCACCATATCGCTTCGTGATACCAGGATATCCTCCACCGTTTTGTCCTTGAAACGGATAATGCCCTCGAGCATATCTTTTTCCTGCTCCTGCGTGATTTCACCCGATGTAATTTCAAGTGCCTTGGATAGATCGTCCATTGATATTTCGTATCTTTTCCGAATAACGCTTTTGCTAAAGATATGGCTTGTTCTTACCAGGAACGAAGAAAAAGGATTCATCAATTTATTCAGGATTTGAATAAACCGGGAATGGCTACGGGCGAAAGCCAGCGATCGTTGAGAAGCATATGTTTTTGGAATAATTTCCACAAAAAGGAGTATGAAAGCGATGATAAACAGGAACTCGAGAATAATTTTATTGTTGCTGCCCGAAAAGTAGGGGATAAGGTTCAGCAGGTAGAAAAGCAACGTGACGATCGTTATGTTTAGGGCATTGTATGAAATAACAATAGCGCTCAGCAGTCTTTCCGGGTTCTGGAGCAAGTGAGAAACACGTACGGATGCCGGATCTGCATCGGTATTAATTCCTTCGGTCTCTTCCTGATTGAGGGAGAAGAATGCAATTTCAGCACCGGAAATAATCGAATTGATGAATGTTAGTGTCAGGGTAAGTACAATCAACAAATAATCAGCCGCCGACAGCGCGGCTGCTTGTACTTCAGGATATATAAGCGAAAGAGGATCAGGATCCAATGGGGGAAAATTTAGTGAAACAAAAGAGAATGTTCCAATCCGGAAAAAGGGATTAAAACATTCTCTGCAAAATTACGATGTTTTTTTAAAACGGCAAATCATCTGCTTCAGAATTATCGTTCAAATCTACCGGATCGTTGTAAGAAGTGTCGTGTTTATCGTTCTGAAAACCTGCACCTTCTCCCGCTCCGGCTCTGCGGTTAAGCATTTCTACGTTATCGGCATAGATTTCGGTAATATATCTTTTTACACCGTTTTGATCGTCATACGAACGTGAACGGATCTTTCCCTCGATATACAATTGTGTGCCTTTTTTCACAAATTTTTCTACAATCTGTGCCAATCCTCTCCAACAAACAATATTGTGCCATTCCGTACGTTCGGGAACCTGCGTCCCGTTTGCTGCCGTGTATCCTCTCTCGCTGGTTGCCAAAGGGAAATTCGCTTTAACGTTGTCATTGTCAAAATACTTGATCTCCGGGTCTTTCCCTACATTTCCTACTAAAATAACTTTATTTACCGACATAGCTTAAAAAAAATTTGGTTTAAGTAAATCAATTCAAAACAAAATTAGTGATTATTTTGGATTCAGCAAGTTTTACCGGTAAATTGTTTCGAGATACTTATGGATAAGCCGCGATACAGGATATTCGGATATGGATGTAGCTGGTATTTTGATAAATTTCTTCTCCAAACCGCTCATTTCTTGTTTGCTGAATTCAACCCGATAAAAATCAGCAAGGATAATCTGATGCGACAACACGTGCCTGAGCCGGAGTTTGTGTTGAAGAAAAATTTCGTCAGCAGCTTGGAAAAGAGTAGATAATCCAGGGTGGTCCTGTAGCATAAACAAATCGCTTTGTTTCTCTGTCTCGATAAGCGGGAACTCGTATAGATTTTTCCAGATATCTGAATGCTCCCTTTTCTGAATATACGTATATCCGTTTTGTTCGATATGAAAATAATTAAAATAGCGTATTTTGGGGATTGTTTTTCCTTTTTTGACGGGAAAATCGGACATGTTTTTTCTTTCGAAAGCCAGGCAAACACTCTGTAAAGGACAGTCCTGACATTTGGGAAGCCTGGGGGTGCAAATCAGTGCGCCCAGTTCCATAATGGCCTGATTGTGATTACCCGGATCTTGTTGGTCTAGAATGGATGTAGCCGTTTCGGTAAAGAGTTTCTTCCCGCTTGTGGAATCTATAGGTTCTTCAATGGCAAACAGCCGCGATAACACCCGGTAAACATTTCCGTCAACAACGGGGTAGGGTAGCCCAAAAACGATGGATGCAACAGCTGCGGCCGTATATTCTCCAACACCCTTGAGCAAAAGGATGTCGTTGTGTGATGAGGGAAAAACTCCGTCAAACTTTTCCATAACCTGCCGGGCTGCTGCGTGCAGGTTTCTTGCCCGTGAGTAGTACCCCAATCCCTGCCACGCTTTCAATACGTCATCTTCCTGCGCCCGGGCTAGCGATTTTATGTCCGGGAATTTTTCCATAAACCGCAGGAAGTAGTCATATCCCTGACTTACTCGGGTTTGTTGCAAAATAACTTCTGAAACCCACACGACGTACGGGTCTTTTGAATCTCTCCAGGGCAGAATTCGTCGATGACATTCGTACCACTCTTGTAAAATATTGCTGATCAGCTTGTCGCTCTCTTTTTTACGCATTGTGCTTATAGAATATGGTGCAAAACTACGTTAAAAACACGTGCATTCAAGAAAATGCGTGAAAAAAATAAAATTAAATCGTATTTATTTTTTGGGATGAAAAAAAAGCTATATATTTGCAGTCCAAAATTTTAAGAATTAACTATATTATCACTAACATTAAAAAAAAATAAAATGACTAAGGCAGACATTGTAAACGAAATTGCGAAGAATACGGGTGTGGATAAGGCATCTGTTTTGGCAACAGTAGAATCTTTTATGGAGGTTGTAAAGGATTCGTTAGCAAATAAAGAGAACGTTTATCTGAGAGGTTTCGGTAGCTTTATCGTGAAAAAAAGAGCCGAAAAAACTGCTCGCAATATTTCTAAAAATACGACCATCATTATCCCTGCACACAATATACCTGCTTTTAAACCGGCAAAAACGTTTGTTGCTCAAGTAAAGGATAACACAAATAAATAACAGGATTACGTAAATTTTAAAAACTAAAGAAGATGCCAAGCGGAAAAAAAAGAAAAAGGCATAAAATGGCTGTTCATAAACGGAAAAAAAGACTGAGAAAAAACAGGCATAAAAAGAAGAAATAGTCTTTTTGAAAGTTTTTTGACACACTTTATATACGGGAACAAACTTAAAAGATTATATCAAAAGAGTTTGTTCTTTGTGTATAAACATTTCAAAAGTGTTCGTGAGAACACTGCTTTCTGCTCAGAGGAGCAGAAAGCCTGATTAATCAAACATTTAAAAACAAAAAAAATTGTGGCAAGCGAACTTGTAGTGGATGTTCAGCCTAAGGAGATTACGCTGGCGGTTCTCGATAACAAAAAACTCGTAGAGTTACAACAAGAGAGCCAGAGTGAATCTTACGCGGTGGGAAACATCTATTTAGGCAGGGTCAAAAAATTGATGCCTGCGCTAAATGCTGCATTTGTAGATGTAGGACACAAAAAGGACGCTTTTCTTCACTATTTGGATTTAGGGGTAGAATTTAACTCTGTTTCGAGTTTTCTGAAAACGATTGAAGACAAGAAAAAGATTCCGTTGTTGCAGAAAATGAAATTGCAGCCCGAAATCGAGAAAGACGGTTCCATATCGGACAAATTAAAGGTGGGACAGGAGGTCCTGGTGCAGGTCGCCAAAGAACCTATTTCGACCAAAGGCCCGAGGTTGACAGCCGAAATTTCTTTTGCCGGAAGATTCATGGTGCTGATACCGTTTATCGATCGCGTTTCGGTTTCGCAAAAAATTAAATCGCGTGAGGAACGCGCACGCCTTCGACAACTCGTGCAAAGCATTAAGCCCAAGAACTTTGGCGTAATCATTCGTACTAACGCCGAAGAGAAAAGAGTCGCAGAACTTGATGCAGAGTTAAAAGTATTGGTTAAACGTTGGGAAGATACTGCAGAGAAATTGCCAAAAGCAAAAGCACCGTCGCTGGTTTTTGAAGAAACGGGACGGACGGTCGGATTGCTTCGCGATATTTTCAGCCCATCGTTTGAACAGATCCACATCAATGATCAGGATGTGGCAAAACAGATTGCCGAGTATGTCGGTTTAATTGCTCCCGACCGGAAAAATGTAGTCAAACATTACAACGGAGCAGCACCAATATTGGACAACTTTGGCATCACCAAACAGATTAAATCGCTCTTTGGCAAAACCGTTACGTTTAAGAACGGCGCTTATCTCATTATAGAGCACACCGAGGCATTACACGTTATTGACGTGAACAGCGGAAACCGCAATAAACAATCGCTCGGTCAGGAAGACAGTGCTTTTGAGGTGAATGTTGCTGCCGCTGAGGAAATTGCCCGCCAGCTGCGTCTGCGTGATATGGGTGGCATCATTGTAGTCGATTTTATCGACATGAGTTCGGGCGATCATCGCAACAAGCTGTTCAATAAGATGAACGAGTTTCTGGCATCGGACAGAGCGAAACACAAAATTCTCCCGCTGAGCAAATTCGGGTTGATGCAAATCACGCGTCAGCGCGTGCGCCCCGAAATGGAATTAGCCACAAGCGAGGTGTGCCCCACTTGCTTTGGAAAAGGGAAGATTAAATCGTCGATTTTATTTACCGACACGTTGGAGGGTAAAATCGATTATTTAGTAAACAAGCTAAAAGTGAAGAAATTCAGTCTGCATATACATCCTTATGTTGCAGCTTATATTCAACAAGGTTTATTCTCGTTGAAATACAAATGGAAAAAGAAATACAATGTTGCTTTGAAAGTAATACCCAATCAGAGTTTGGGATTCCTGCAATATGTGTTTTACGACAAAGAAAATAACGAAATAGACCTGAAAGAAGAAATTGAAATGAAATAAAGTTACGCGTCAGCGAAACGTCAAGTAAAAACCGAATTGCGGAGGCAGTTCGGTTTTTTGCGTTAACCCATCACATCCACATCAAAATACAACACCAAATATTTAAAATCCTGTTTTTCGCGAAAGCGGGATTCAACGGATTTAATGAATTGTCGGGTTTTGGCAGGGGACAAATGGTTGTCGAGCTTGAGCAGAATCTGGCGGAGATGATATTGTTGAATACGGCTGATAAACGGTTTGTTTGGACCGAGCACCATTTCACCAAGCGATTGTTGTAATAACCGGGCGAAAAATGCAGACCCCGATTCCACTTTGTGTTCGTCTTTGTGTTTAAATACAATGGAAATTAACCGCTTGTAAGGGGGATAGTTGAATAACTTTCGTTCCTCTAGCTGGGAGTGGTAGAAACCTTCGTAATCGTTTGTCTCCAGGTATCGGTAAATCGGTTGCCCCGGATCGGCGGTCTGAATGACAACTTCACCTTGCCGGTTTTTTCTGCCGGCACGTCCGGCGGCCTGTAACATCAGCTGAAAGCCGCGTTCGTGCGAACGGAAATCGGGTCGATTGAGCAATCCGTCTGCTGAGACAATCCCTACAAGACTCACATTCTCGAAATCCAACCCTTTCGAGAGCATTTGAGTACCTACTAAAATTTGCACTTTATTTTTCTGAAAATCGGAGATTATCTTCTCGTAAGCGTATTTCCCTTGTGTGGTATCGGTGTCCATCCGTGCGACAGTGGCACTGGGGAAAAGTTGTATCACTTCTTCTTCCAGCTTCTCGGTACCCATGCCGACAGGCTCTATGCTTTTTTCGTGACAAACAGGACATTCACCGATCGGTTTATACGTCTTGTTGCAGTAATGACATTTCAGCTCCCCGCGATTCTTGTGGTAGGTAAGTGATACGTCACAGTGGTTGCATTTTGGGATCCAGCCGCAAAGCTTGCATTCCAGCATAGGAGCAAACCCGCGCCGGTTGCGAAACAGAATCACCTGCTCGCCCGATCCCAGGGCCGTGTTTATCTTTTCGATCAGTCCAGGGGCAAGTAGCGTTTTCATTTTCTTTGTTCGGCGGAGCTCCCGGGTGTTCTCCAGTGTGATGCGGGGAAGTTCGATATTTTCAAATCGTTTTTCGAGGGTTACAAGTCCGTATTTCCCGGTTTTAGCGTTGTAATACGTTTCGATGGACGGTGTAGCCGATCCTAGCAATGTCTTTGCACCAAAAGTTTGAGCCAGTACTATGGCTGTATCACGCGCGTGATACCGGGGCGCTGGTTCCTGTTGCTTGTAACTGGTTTCGTGCTCCTCATCCACGATTACCAGCCCCAGTTGGCGGAAAGGCACGAATAGCGACGACCTTACGCCGATAACGATTTCATAAGGCGAATCCGATAGCATTTTTTGCCAGATCTCAGTACGTTCATTATCGTTTATTTTGGAGTGATAGATTCCGAGTTTATCTCCAAAAACCGCCTGAAGCCGTGAAGTCAGTTGTGTGGTGAGGGCGATTTCGGGAACCAGATAAAGCGTTTGTTTCCCTTGATTCAGCTGCTCTTCGATGAGGTGGATGTAAATTTCGGTTTTCCCGCTCGATGTAACCCCGTGTAAAAGACAAACATTTTTTTCTTCAAATGAACGGTTTATCTCTTCCAGTGCCTTTTGCTGATGGTCATTTAAGTTAAACGCCTTACGCGATGATACAAAATGCGTATCGATCCGGCTCACCTCTTCCGGGTACTGGATCACTATGTTTTTCTCCGTCAACCCCTTTAAAACAGTATTGCTGTAGCCGGTTTTTGCAGTAATTTCCTTTTTCGGAATGCTCTCCCTGCCTTCTTCCAAAAATAATTGCCTAAGTGCTTGATAAAGTTCAGCTTGTTTTTTAGACCGCCCGGTAAGCCGATCAATATCATGGATGCCTGTGTTGAGCCGGATATAGGTTTCCGTTCTGGATCTATACCTTTCCTCCAGATCCTGTGGCTTCATTATCGATGGCAAGGCTGCCTTATAAACATCCCCCAGCGGTGACAAATAATAAAAAGAGATCCATTCCCACAAACGAATCTGATGTTCGTTTACAACCGGATGTGAATCGGTGAGGGAATGGATTTCTTTTATTTCAACTCCTTTTGGCGGCGTATGGTGTAGCCTTAGGACCACCGCTGTGTAATACTTCCGTTTCCCGAAAGGAACAACCACCCTGAATCCGGTACCTATCTTTTCCTGCATCTCTGCAGGAACAACGTAGGTAAAAGATTCGGCTAAGGGAAGTGGCAGGATTACATCAGCAAACAACATGTTTCATTTAGAAAAACAGGGTAGCGGTAATGGACCAAAATCCATCCTTCTGATTAAAAATATCTTCAAAGGCGGGTTCATATACAGAGTAGTCATCGGTTAATTTCATCCTGTAATTAAAGCCTACAGCTACGTGGTTGATCACTTCCAGGCCGGCTCCCAGATTAACGCCTGCTTGAAATTTTTTTGCCTCTACCTTGTCCATAAAGACTTCAGATTTAAAATCATCCCCCGCTAGCCAGAAATTAGCGTAAGGACCGGCAGCCAGAAAAATTTTTACCGGGGAGATAAGCCCGATTTTGTATTTTAAGTTTACAGGAACGTCGATGGAATGATTGGAGATATCTTCAGCTACAGTTTTGATTCCCTGATCATTTACGGTTTTTATATTCATTTTCTCGTTGCTGTATAAAACCGATCCTTCAATTCCAAAATCAACAACAGGGAGCATAAATTCCAATGTAGGGCCCACCTTGAAGTCATTCATGTTTTCTACTGAATATACGTCCTTGGTAAAGGAAGGTTTGTTGATACCTACTTCTCCTCTTATTCCAAACCGTAATTGAGCACTTACCGTACCTCCCATCAACAGAAAGGCCAGGAGGATCATCCATAATTTCTTTGTTTTCATAACTAATGTGTTTTAGTAAATAATCAAACCGTTTGCAAATGCAAATCTATATAGTAAGACAGTTAAAACGGAAAAAAGTTAAATCCAGAATGTTAATTAATCCTATTTACGGATTAGCTCACAAAAGAAAAGCGTTCTGTTCCGCACAAGAACAAAACGCTTTGTAAATCGATTTAGAGCAGATTAGTCCTTTATTTTTGCTTTCAGAAACTCGCGGTTCAAGCGGGCGATATGGCTGATGGATATATTCTTGGGACATTCCTGTTCACAAGCACCCGTATTGGTACAGTTACCGAAGCCGAGTTCGTCCATTTTTGCTACCATCGCCTTGGCGCGTTTAACACGCTCTACTTGTCCTTGCGGGAGCAAAGCCAACTGGCTCACTTTTGCCGAAACGAAAAGCATGGCTGATCCGTTTTTGCAGGTTGCCACACAGGCTCCACATCCGATACAGGCGGCAGCATCCATGGCTTCATCTGCGGCATGTTTGGGAATTGGAATTGCATTTCCGTCGGGAACGCCACCGGTGTTTACCGAAACATAGCCACCAGCCTGGATAATTTTATCGAAAGCTGTTCTGTCGACCATCAGGTCCCGGATTACGGGAAATCCCGCTGAACGCCAAGGCTCAACCGTAATGGTGTCTCCATCGTTGAATTTGCGCATGTGGAGCTGGCAGGTGGTAATGTCTTCATCGGGTCCGTGCGGATGGCCGTTGATATACAAACTGCACATTCCGCAAATCCCTTCGCGGCAATCGTGATCGAAAACAACCGGATCCTTCCCTTCGTTGATGAGTTGTTCGTTCAGAATGTCCATCATTTCGAGGAATGAACTGCCCTGCGAGATCTCTTTCAATGCGTAGGTCTCAAAATTTCCTTTGGCTTTCGGGCCTTTTTGACGCCAGACTTTTACGTTGATATTTATATTTTTGTCCATAGGATGATACGATTTTTAAATTACGACTTATAATTGCGTTGTTGTCTCACGATAAATTCATAGTCGAGAGGTTCTTTGTACATAACGGGAGCTTTTTCTTCGCCCTGATATTCCCAACAGGAAACATAGGAGAACCGGTCGTCGTGACGTAAGGCTTCCCCTTCTTCTGTCTGATGTTCCAAACGGAAATGTCCTCCGCAGGATTCTTCTCTGTCTAACGCATCGTGAGCCATAAGTTCGCCTATTTCGATAAAATCGGCAAGACGAAGTGCTTTTTCCAACTCAATGTTCAACGAGCTCTTTTCGCCCGGTATCCGTACATCTGCCCAGAACTCCTTTTTCAAAACCTTCAGTTCTTCGATGGCTTTCTTTAAGCCATCTGCTTCACGTCCCATTCCGACTAAATCCCACATGATGTGTCCGAGTTTCTTATGGAAGTGGTCCACGGAATGGTTGCCTTTTATGCTCATGAGCCTTTCCATACGTGCATCAATATCTTTTTCTGCTTTTTCAAACTCGGGGCTGTCGGTGCTGAACCTGGGTACCCTGATCTGGTCGGACAGATAACTTTGTATGGTGTAGGGCAGAACAAAATATCCGTCGGCTAATCCCTGCATCAATGCGGAGGCGCCCAGGCGGTTCGCGCCGTGATCGGAGAAGTTGGCTTCGCCAA
>Ga0116194_1002145_pt1 | contig 10767 bp, 9 predicted proteins | sample AD_SCU001_MetaG_FD_89887 | JGI IMG/M metagenome (GOLD analysis project Ga0116194, IMG submission 89887) | Active sludge microbial communities of municipal wastewater-treating anaerobic digesters from China - AD_SCU001_MetaG | ecosystem: Engineered > Bioreactor > Anaerobic > Digestate | place...
CTACGACATCGGGGGGACGTCGAGCGAGAACCCGGTCTCCCACGGTGTTGGGGTGCTGATGAACATCGTCAGGCTGATCAGCCTCCGCCGGCCGCTGGTGTTCTTCGGGGTTCCGGGGTTGCTCTTTGCCTTCATCGGGGTTGCTACGGAGATCTACACGTTCTCGGAATTCTACCGGAGCGGGCAGTTTCATTATATCATCTTCACCGCGGGGTTTGCAGCGCTGATCCTTGGATTGCTGCTCGCGATATCCGGGATGATCTTGTACTCGCTGGTGCAGATTGTTGGGCAGGGGAAGGCGGCTCCTGCCACTACGGCCGGATCACCGGTCGGACATGGAGCCGGGAAAGTTGAGCAGGGGGATTCCCATTGACTGAGAGGACCTGATAATGATTGCAATTGTTCTTGGCACCCGACCGGAGATCATCAAGATGTCCCCGATCATCCGGGAATGTGAAGCAAGAAACCTCGACTACTTCATCCTCCACTCCGGGCAGCACTACTCCTACGATATGGATCGGGCGTTCTTCGAGGATCTCGAACTGCCCGAGCCGAAGTACAACCTCGATGTGGGTTCCGGCACCCAGGCCGGCCAGACCGCAAAGATCGTGACCGGCATCGAGGATGTCCTGGTGAAAGAAGAGTCTGATATCATCCTCGTCCAAGGCGACACCAACACCGTCATGGCCGGGGCTCTTGCAGCTGCAAAGCTCCACATCCGGGTCGGCCACGTCGAGGCCGGCCTCAGGAGCTTCGACCGGACGATGCCCGAGGAGATCAACTGGGTGGTCGCGGACCATGTTTCAGATTATCTCTTTGCCCCCACGGAGACAGCCCGGCGGTATCTCCAGAACGAGGGGATCGAAGAGAACAAGATCTGCGTGACCGGGAATACCATCGTCGATGCGGTCTTCCAGAACCGGGAAATTTCGAGAAAGAAGGCAAATACCCTCGATACCCTCGGCCTTGCGCCCCGTGAGTACTTTCTCATCACCACCCACTGGCAGGAGAACGTCGACAACCCCGAGAGACTCCGGAGCATCATCGCAGGGCTTGAGGCGGTCCACCGGGAGTACTTGCTCCCCGTCATCTTTCCGATGCACCCCCGGACCCGGAAGATGGTCGAGCGGTTCGGGGTCTCGCTCGATGGGATTTCTGTCATGAGCCCCGCCGGGTTCCTCGAATTCCTCCCGCTCGAGTCCAGCGCCCGCCTCGCCCTGACAGACTCCGGCGGCGTCCAGGAAGAGACCTGCATTCTCGGGGTGCCCTGTGTTACCCTCCGGGAGAACACCGAGCGACCGGAGACGATCGAGGTGGGGGCGAATGTTCTGGCCGGGATGGGGGCGGATAGAATCCTGGCGTCTGCCGGGCAGATGCTCTCCCGGGCCGGGAGTTGGCAAAACCCTTACGGCGATGGTATGGCGGGCAGGATGGTTATTACGATTTGTGGTGGCTTGTCCAGAAGAGGGGAAGTACCGGTCAAATCCAATACGCCGAGCTGCGCTGACCGGGTCTAGATACGTCCTCGTAAACCTGTCTGAATCCCGAACATGAATATGTGCTGTCAAGGGGAATTACAATGAAAATCCTGGTTTCATCCATCATCGATCTCAAAAACTCTGCCCATAACAGCAGGCTCCACCAGTTTTTGAAGTATCTTTCACATGATCATGACATCTCTGTCTTAAGTGTAAATGACTGCTGGAAAGCCAAGTGGGACCAGACGACAGAGAATTATAATCAGAGCTTTAAAGATCTCTTCGAGAAAATTGATTTGTTCTACCTGACCGACAGACAGGTAAGCCCGGTCGTCCAAGAAGCTCTATCGGTAGCGACTGTGGGAGGCACCCTCGACAGGATCGGGATCTCGGACTACGATGTGTATTTCAATTACAACGGTATGGTTTCTGGCTATGCAGTTGGGAGAGCCGCTCATTCTCGTGGCATCCCGACCATATATGACATCGCTGACGATCTGCCGGAAATGATCCGGACTTCTCCTCAGATTCCCTCGTTTATGAGGTCTACCGGCGGCTGGGTCGGGAAAGCAATCCTGAACAGGAGTATCCGTACTTCAGAAAGCGTTACGATCACAACGGAATCCCTCTGCCAAACTTATGGTATCCCACGCGAGAAGTGGGAGTTGCTACCAAACGGGGTAGATATCGAGTTATTTTCGCCACGACCCTGTAACCATATCAAAGAGAAATACGGCCTTGAAGATGCATTTGTTGTCGGCCACGTTGGTGTTCTCAGGGAATGGTTGGATCTAGAACCACTTTTCGTTGCGATCAGAGAACTGGCCTCAAAAATTAACGTTAAGTTACTTATGGTCGGGGGTGGTGCGGGATACGACAAAACTGTTGAGATGGCAAGGGACTTGGGGATACTGGACCATGCTATCTTCACCGGCACGGTCCCTTACGCTCAGGTCCCAGAATACATATCCTGTATGGACATGGGTGTAATCCCGTTTAAGCAGGATAGTGTTTCGAACAACTCACTTCCCCTGAAATTGTTCGAGTACATGGCATGTGGTATTCCGGTCATCTCCACTCACGTTGATGCTATCCAGAAAAAGTTCGGCCAGAATGTTCTATTCGTCTCTAACGCAAATGAGTATGCACAAAAGATCCTGCATATGTATCAAGATCCTGATCTTTGTAGTAAACTGGGATCGGAGGGAAGGCGCATTGTCGCGGATAAGTATCAGTGGGCCGCCATCGCAAAGAAATTAGAACGCATTTTAATCAAAGCGGGGTGCTAGTCATGAAGATATACCTGCTAAATCCACCATTCGTTGAGAATTTTGTCCGATGCGGCAGATGGCAGGGGGTTACTGCTCGCGGTGGTACACTTGACTATCCGAAATGGTTAGCCTATACAACCGCTGCTTTGGAGCAGGATGGCCACACTGTTAAGTTGAGGGATGCTGTCGCGAGCAAGTTTTCATTGGGAGATGTTCTGAAAGAGATCTTTGCCTTTCACCCAGAAGTTCTAGTAATAGAAACTAACTTCTCTAGTTTAACAAACGATATTAATGTGTTGAATGAGATAAGGCAATCCCTCAAGTGGGGCACTGTAAATATAGTCACCGGGCCACCAACTGCAACTTATCCAGAACGAATATTGGATAATGAGCCCGTAGATATTGTTGCTAGGTTTGAGTATGATTTTGTAGTGCGCGATCTAGTAGCGGGAATATCAAAAGGGGAAGATCTGTCTTTGGTCCGTGGAATTTGGTATAAAAAGGATAATTTAATCGTTAAAAATCCTGAAAGGAGTTTCTCTTCCCAAGATGATCTTGATAATCTCCCCTTTATAGCGAAAGTCTATAACGATCATCTTAATATTTTTGATTATTACTTAAGCCAATCGCTTTATCCTGTGGTCCAAATTTTCTCTGGCAGAGGGTGTCCATTTAAATGCTCTTTCTGCTCTTGGCCTGAAAACTTGATGGGAAGGAGCATACGCCTTAGAAGTGTTGAAAATCTAGTAAGTGAGTTTAAGTTTGTAACAGAAAAATTGCCATTTGTTAAAGAAATTTTTATCGAAGATGATACATTTACATTAAATAAAGAAAGAGTTCGTGAATTCTGTCGATCTAAAATAGGAAACAATTTGAATATTAGATGGTCGTGTAATGCGAGAGCCGATCTAGATTTTGAAACAATGAAATTGATGAAAAAAGCGGGTTGTAGATTGGTTATCGTAGGGTATGAGTCTGGATCAGAGGCTATACTCAAGTCGATTCATAAAGGTGTGATCATTAAAAGAGCAAAAGAATTTACAAAGGATGCGAAAAGAGCGGGTTTACTTGTACATGGTGATTTTATTATCGGGTTACCGGGCGAAACGCATGAGACTGCAATGCAGACATTGAATTATATCAAGGAGATTCGACCAGATGTATTGCAAGTTGCTGTTGCGACACCGATACCTGGAACAGAGTTTTACAATTACGTTAGAGACAACGGCTATTTGCAAGTAAGTGACATGAAAGAATCAATAGATGAAAATGGATATCAGAGGTGTATTATATCGTATCCCCAGTTTACGCATTCTGACATCGAAAACTGGGTAAACAGAATATTGAAAGAATACTATTTATCACCCACATATTTCGTAACATTTGTTCAAGGTACTCTTCGTGGAGGGGGGGTAGAGCACGTTAAAAGTGTAATGAGAGCCGGAAAAAGCTTTATTCGATATATTCTAAAATATTAGGCGACTCAAAATGCATATTGTTAAATTTGTATCAAAATTTCCATATCTCAATAATACCATGCAGGGTTACTATTGCGGAGGATCGATACTTGCAGCAGCAGCGCTAACTAAAGAGCTGGCAAAACTTGGGGTTACTGTAACGTTATTTACTACTTCAAAGGATAGACAGGATTCTATAGAGCGATATAATAATCTGGCAATCCATAGGTACTCAACGAACCTCAATTTACTGTCAGCGAATGTTTCCTTTGGGATGCTTTATAGGCCAATGAACGTAGGCGCGGACCTCGTACATGTACATTTCGATCTTCCACCAGCACCAGTCTTTGGTTATAGATATGCAAAGACCAATAAAATTCCGTTGATATTAACGTATCACGGAGATTGGGATCACCGCTATGGGAGTTTCTTCCGAAGATCTGCGGTTTATACCCACAATAAATTCTTTGTACCAAAGATCCTTGACTTTGCTGAACGGATCATTTGTCCAACTGAAGAGTTCGTAGAAGAGTCTGCAGTGTTGAAACCCTACAGAGAGAAAATAACAGTGATTCCAAATGGAATCGACTCTGCGCTATTTCATACACTGCTATCTAAGAATGAATGTAGAGAGGTTTTGCATCTTCCAACAGACAGGCAGATCCTATTATTCGTTGGTTCATTATATCCCCATAAAGGGATCACCCAGTTGATTTCCTCAATGAAGCGCGTAATAGTGAAAAATCCTAATACATTACTGGTTATTGTCGGGGATGGTTACTTAAAAGAGATGCTGGTAAGGTTAGTACAGAAACTCAGCATCGAAGACAACGTATTTTTCGCAGGATATATCTCAGAACAAAGGAAATTGGTCGAATATTATCATGCAGCGGATATATTCGTGCTGACTTCTTTCTCTGAATCTTACGGTATGGTACTTCAGGAAGCTGCTGCCTGTGAGCTGCCCCTTGTGGTCAGCAATCTGAATATTTTCAAATGGCTGGTAAGAGACGGGTATAATGGCGTTTTCACTCGAACAGGTGATGACAAAAGCATTGCAGATGCCATAAATCGTCTTCTTGAGAATAAATTCGAGCGAGAAATGATGGGAAAAAATGCGAAGGAGACTGCTCAACAAAATTCATGGAATTGTATTGCGGGCCGGACCATCAGTCTCTATCGTGATGTATTGAGCAGTTACGGGTGATCAAATGAAGATCTGTTATATTGGGCAAGTGAGAGGGGATTTGGATGAAGGTATGCGAAATCTAACATACCACTTGGATCATCAGTTTAGAAAGAACCATGACGTCCAAGCTTACGATCCACGAGACTATAAAACAAAAGAATTCTGGTACAGGATAAAATCGTTTAATCCAGATATAATTCACTACCTGCACGGGCCTACACTAAAGAGCTTCGTATTGATGAAACTATTATCAATATGTTGTCCAAATGCAAAAAGTGTTGTTTCAGCAACTCACCCAGTGCTATCTTACGTAGACTGGCAGATGATCCGTTTCGTGAAATCGGACTTAGTCCTCACCCAGTCAATCGATACGGACCTAAAATTTAGAAAGGTCGGGGCTAAGACCAAGCCGCTACCATGTGGTGTAGATACCAAAAAATACGCACCGATTTCACCAGAAGAGAAGAAAATATTGCGTGAAAAGTATGGTATCAAAAAAGATACATTTTTAATACTGCATATCGGCTCCGTCCGCCAAGAGCGTAACATCCAAATTTTGTCTGATCTGCAAAAAAAAGGTAACCAGATCTTGATTGTCGGCCCGAAGTCGACGGGCCATAACAAGGAATTGTACGAATCTCTAACCAGATCAGGTTGTAAAGTGTGGCTTGAATACATCTCAAATATACAAGAAATCTACGCGATCGCTGATTGTTATATTTACCCAACAATCAGTAACTACGATATGTTAGGGCGAGCAAAAATTGCAAGTATAGAAATGCCGTTAACCGTGCTCGAAGCGATGGCGTGTGGTTTACCTGTTATTTCAACAAAATTTGGTGCTTTACCGAGATTTCTACAGTCTAAGGACGGTTTGATATTTGTTGATCGGTGGGAGGATATCCCATCAGCTCTTGACAAGATCAAAAACGGCGTTCAGGTTAAGACCCGCGAACAGGCACAAAATTATGCTTGGGAGAAAATAACGATCGCTTTGGAGAGGTATTATGCTGAAACCCTACAAATATAGATTAATTTGTTTTATTGGCATTGATGGTTCTGGAAAAACGACTCTTAGCCAAAATATTGTTCAAGAATTTGAGAGAAAAAATATGGATGTTAAGTACTCCTACAGTAAGTTCCGCCCAGTGTTCTCCAAGCCAATTGTAGTCCTTGGAAAGTACCTGTTTTTAAAGGATAACATAAGAGAGTATGAGAACTACTCGAATTCAAAGAGAGCTCAAATACGGAAACATAATCTCCTCGCAAAAATTTACAAAAAACTGATATTATGGGATTATTATATTCAAATAATCTACAAGATAAAATTGCCCCTCAGCAGAGGCAAAATTGTAGTCTGTGATCGGTATGTCTATGATACAGCTATTAATGATATCCCTAGGGAAGATAATAATAAAATAACGGTTAATCAGCATATTGAAGAGATGCTTGATTTTGCACCATCTCCTGATCTGATCTTCCTGATAGATCTTCCTGAAAGTGTAGCTTTTCAGCGTAAAGACGATACTCCATCTCTTTATTATCTAAAAGAGCGCCGCGAAATATATCAGTGGTTAAGCCGCATGTACGCGATGGAAATCATTGATGGAACGAAAAACATGGCAGAAATCGAGAATGATGTAAAACGGAGACTTCTCCTATGACTCCAACGAAAACATTATTGCACATCATTGGGTCGCCTTTTTGCGAAACAGAACCATTTGATCCCCATATGTCGGGGTTCAATGCGCAAGATCTCTATGACTATGCGGTAAAGAATAAAATTGGCCTTCTGTACTTAAAATCACTAAAAAATAGAGACTTATTAGATTATCTTAATATGCGAAGTCTTTGGAACGATGAAATTTGTAGACATCAGCAACAGAGGATTACAGCTGCAAACATTTCATCGCAACTGAATTATCTGGGTAGCGATTATGCTCTTTTTAAGAGTATCTTCCATTTTCCTGCTACACCAAATGATGTTGATATATTGATATTCGATTCCGAAGGAGGGTATCAGGAGATCCTTGATTATCTCCCATCAGTTGGCTACCGGAAGATCGAAGAGACTCCCAGCCCTTCAGAGGTCATGTTCCACGATCTGCGGGAGTGCGATCACTCCGATATGCGGTTAAAGGATATCTTCGATATCGACCTTTACAGGGAAGCTGGGGCAAGCCATGTGGTATATTTAGATAAAACAAAACTGAGGCGGTATGTCACAACGGAGATGATCGAAGGAACTGAAGTAAAAGTCTTCTCTCCGGAGACCGAGCTGGTCACAATAATCGCACATGCAATTATCCCTGAGCAAATCACGACATTGTTGGTCTACTATGCGTCACTCTATTACTTGAAAGGGCCGTTTAACCTTGATTTGTTCCTCCGGATTGCTCAAGAGAATTATGTTATATTTCCTCTTAGGATCTATTTTACCATCGCCGCTTCGCTGCACGAGATGGCTCATGGTTTCGTTCCGGAACCTATAGAATACATTTTAGCCCGTATAGGGCGACTGAGTGCTGAGGGGAAACAATTTAAATCCAGTGGTTTCATTATGCCTTACCGGTGCAGCACCACCTCGGCACTAAAAACAATTGTGTCAAAACTAGGAGAGAACACTTTTCGAAAAAGCATGTGTCGCCAGATGACGAGTATGGTACAAAACCCGGAGCTTACAAAGTGGGTCGTAAAGAACCTCATATGGCGAAGGACAAGAGACACTTATTAGGTATAGGGTGAAGGAAGTGACTCTACTTGGAAAGTATGGGATTCAGAACGCAGTCCGGAAAACAATCGATCTATTTAGAGAGTATCCTATTATCCAAGTCTGTGGGATGATCCTTGTAGAACTATCCGGTCACGTGAGGGCATCAATTGTAAAGCACATATATCGCTGGGGCTTCTTCGGTAATGCAGTTCATATCGGGAAAGGGGTTGTTACCCAATTTAAATTCAATAAGTACATCTATGACAACACCGATATCCGGAATTACTGTAAGATTGAGGGAAAAGGTAGGTTAATCATTGGCTGTAACTCGGGAATCGGTGATTTTGGTATCATACGGTGTTCAAACTGTGTTCGGATTGGAGAGAATGTACTCATTGGACCAAGAGTTTTCATTTCAGATTCTGACCATACATTTCATGATCGTCAAACATGTATATACCTACAGCCGCTATGTCATGGACCAGTAACCATTGAGGATGACGTGTTTATTGGAGCGAATGTGACAGTCCTAAAAAACGTCCATATTGGGCGTGGAGCGGTTATAGGGGCGGGGTCGGTCATTGTCAAGAATGTACCAGCGTATGCAGTTGTCGTAGGGAACCCAGGTAGAGTAGTTAAAATAAGAGGTCAAACGACTGAAAGTCGCTAGAATCATCGCTAGTTCTGGTCATTCGACTCTGAATACTTCAATTCTATCGTCGGAATATATTTTATTGAGCTGATGATTATTGTTTAAGCCTGATGAATAATGATGCGATAGAGGCTCATAATATCTATTACCCAGTGTTCCGACAGCCCGCCCGACATTTTTTTTGTCAATAACGAGGTAATTATACTCATTCTGTGTGGAGTTATCAATTGAAGGGGGAGTCGGTTCGACGATCTGTTTGTACGTGCTTAAAGTATAGTAAACTGGAGAAAAAGGAAGGTCTATGAAAGAGGATACTACAAGAATTTTGGTGTAGGTAGGTACATCCGTTAGGATTGTAGGATTATTGGAATTTGATAAGAGCCACAGACTTCCTTGCTCGATGTCACCGCACGTTGTGGACCAGTTTTGTGCCAACTCCCCTGTGAGGAGCATGCCTCCAATTAATACGATAAAAACAAAGAAAATCAATATTAAACTTTTTCCCTTTTCTGGGAGTGTTGAGGATTTAAGCGAAATCAACGCTAGTATGGGGAAGGCTAAGTTAACAAACTTTATGCTGATCCATCCCTCTATGGAATAAATTACAGTATCAATTACTGCGACGAGTATGAAAATAATCCACAGGAGATGTACAGAATTCAATTTCTGTGGGGGATCGTTGCGAGTAAATCTGGCTCTAATATATTGAAAAATCCCCGTGAAAATTAGACTAAATACTATCAAATACTGTATTAGACGAGAATAATTGTAATAATCACTAAAAAGTTGACCTGCATACTCTGTCGTATGTACAGAACGATCTATTTTAGATGCGATAAAAGTGATTAATGTATCTCCAAAATTGGCATCTTCTAAACGCGGTAACCAGTCGCTGAAAAATAAACGGTTCCAGATTATGTAGATCACGATAAAGGCAAGGGCTAAAAGTAGGAATTTGCTGCTATTAACGGGTTTAACTATACTTATGTTTCCTTTTTCTGTAAAATTGATTGATTGAAACATATATAACCCACAAATCGCTAAAATCATCCATAGAGGTGATTCGGGGTGCACATAAAAAACACCCAAATATAATACAAGCATGCAGCATGCTGCTTCTAGAGTTACCTTCTTCGATTCATACAATTTCAGCACAATTAAAAGGAATATGATAAACAGGGGATGTGATAATGAATAAAAAGTTATATTATAATTTGTAATCAGTGTGGAATCCCATGCTGCATAAAAAGCAATAACAAACGCATATCGATAATCGGTAAAAATCTTTGTTGAGAGAGCAAATAGGGCGACAATGTATAGTATAGCGCCGATAGGTAGATACGATGTAGTTACCGGCGAGAAGCCTAAAAGTATACTGATCACGGCCAATGTGATTGCATAGTTGGGACTTGCAAGATTACCCTCATCAAGAAAACCGGAGTTGATACTCTCTTGAACCTCTGGGAAAATCCAGAACACATACGCTCCACTATATTCTAAGCAATAACCCAATATTATTGATGGGATAAGCACAATGATAAAGAGAATTAGATACAGTATCCATTTCCTCATAATAGTCCCTTTAAAGAGAACTTCCATTAAGTTATCTCCCAGATGTTTTGGCTCATCTCGTTTTGATCCACCAGGCCCATCTAAAGCGGATCCACCTGAACTATCACTTTCACCTTCTCCTTGATGAGCCCTTGGGTGTTTCCCGCTGACGGAAACTGGTTCCTGCCATATTCAGGACAAGGGCTCGATGCGTGATTCGGTCAAGCAAAGCAGCTGTCAGCGCTTTATCATGAAAGATCTTCACCCACTCAGAGAACACCAGATTTGACGTGATCATCGTGCTCCCCGTCTCATACCGGGATCAGTACTTCGCTAAGTTTGAGGATCTTTATGCTCCTCGCTGAGCCCTGGAATTTGACAAAAACGAAAGATCTATATAGATTGCAGGCGCCTCCTTATGTCTTTGACCAAAAAGACGAAGGCCACCTGCAAAAA
>Ga0116194_1002150_pt1 | contig 10754 bp, 9 predicted proteins | sample AD_SCU001_MetaG_FD_89887 | JGI IMG/M metagenome (GOLD analysis project Ga0116194, IMG submission 89887) | Active sludge microbial communities of municipal wastewater-treating anaerobic digesters from China - AD_SCU001_MetaG | ecosystem: Engineered > Bioreactor > Anaerobic > Digestate | place...
CAGCCTCCAGGTAGGGCTTTGCGAGTTCAAACCTCTTGAAAACCCCTTCTCCCGAAACCTCCAGTGCTTCCTTGAATTCAACGAGTTCGGCGCCGGTTTCTTTGACCACGTTGAGAATGCCGCTTGCCTCAGCGACTTTCACCAGTTTCCCCACTCCGGGGCTGTCTCCCACCAGCGGGACACCGCCTGCATCCCGGACCAGTTCGATTACGGCTCTGACCACCTCCGGATGGGTGGTGACCGCGGCCTCGGGTTGTTTTGCTGAAAGCATATTCGGTTTGAGAAGAACCCTGTCTCCAGGGTTTACAAAAGCCTTCATCCCACCAAGGTGTGACAGAAGGCGTTCAACACGGTTTTTTAGCTCGGAGCGGGCATAGCCGCCCGCCCTTTCCAGTGCAACCAGATGCATGGGGAAGCCCTCTTTTACGGCACATTACGGCCTTCAACAGACCGTCATCGGTTCAAACCTTTCCTCTGGACATTTTTTTCGGCCTATGATATTTTTCGGTCCGCTAAAATTGTTTTACATCAACGAAGGGGAGGTGAATAAATTGGCACATACAATTTCCGACGAATGCATCAACTGTGGAGCATGCGACGACTCTTGTCCGGTAGGCGCTATCGCCGAAGCAGGAGGCAAGAGAGTGATCGACGCTGACAACTGTATCGATTGCGGCGCCTGCGTTGACACATGCCCCGTGAACGCCATCAGTGGTTAGAAAAATTTCTTGTGAATGCAATTAAGGCGCGCATACTTTTGTATGGGCGCCTTTTTGTTGGCACAACCCCTCGATAGAATATTCCGTCAACTCCGGTCGGCGGCCCGATTATCGGGCACCGGAAGGATCAACAATTTCCGCTCCGAAATCCTTTCCTTCTTTGGGCACATTCCTGAATACGATTGCAAACGGAATACCTTTGCCCGCTGGAAACTCCAGGTTCGCCAGGGTATCTCCGAACTGCCTGTCCATCGTTTTTTCAATTCCTGAATACGACCGAAATGCCAGTTCCTCCGGCGTAAAGGTATTCCCGCAATACACCGTCCTTCGGGCAATAACGGAACCATCAACGCCATAGACAGTTCCCTGTACCCGCAGAGCAGTGAGCGGTTTGCCGGAAGAATTGAAGACCTCTCCGCGGATAACGAGCAGCTCTCCCGCTTCCTTGTTCATAAGAAAGCTTCCCTCCAGAGACTGTATCGTCGCGCGTGCGCCGCTCTCCGTACCAACTTTCGGGATACGGCCCGCAAGATCGCCGACGCTGTCCCGGAAAAGGAAGAACCCTGCCCCGACGACCGCGACAAGACACAACACCCCCACGAGGACGGAAAATAAGGGGGACTTTTTCCTGCGGGAAGAAATGGACAAGGGAGGCAACTCGTTACCCCCCGGTTCATCGTCCCTGGAATCGGCAACGGGCCATTTCCTATCATCTTTTGCCACAACGGGCGTCTCTTCACTTTCCATCGCGACATCAAGCGCGGGCGCCTCCATTTGCTGTTCGGATGGAGACTCCGCCACCATATCATCTTTTCGAGCAGGCTCCTCGACGGGTGCGTCTTCCGCATGGAGGAAGGTGCCGTCACCAGCCGCCGTAACTACCGAATCAACTGTTTCTTCCGACTCAGCGGGAACCTCGGTCACCTGAAAGTGTGTGAGGCCGAATCCTTCCGGCAAAAAGTCGGAAAACCCGCTCCGGGGCTGCTCCGGGACCTGCGTGGAAGGCTCTTCTTCCATCGAAGAAGGTTTCTCCTCCACAAGGGACGTCTCCGGTGCATTTTCCGACACGAGGACATGCGGCTCCAAAGCGGCAGGGGTTTCTTCGGTTGTTCCGCCTTCGGCCGGAGCGTTGCCCTCAGGCCGTGTTCCCAACTCCTCCGGCCCGCCGAATCCATCCAACAGGGCGTCGAAGTCGGTTTCTTCCTCGGGTGCTTCCCTCTTCACGATAAAGGTATGCCCGCATCGGGAGCAACGAACCCTCACTCCTGATTCCGTAACGCGTGAGTCATCAAGTTTGAATCTGGTTCTGCATTTTTCACACTGAATAATCATTCGGTTATTCTCCGAAAAAGGAAGTGCCTGTCGCGTTAACCGGCGTCTCCGTCTGAGGGAAGAATTTCATAGAGTGCGGGAAGTTCGCGATACTTCTGGTTCAGATCAAGTCCGTAGCCGACAAGAAAACCGCTGACGCACCGAATCCCGACATAATCCGGCTCCAGGCTGATGGTACGCCTCCTCCGGTTATCGATCATGGTACAGACCTTCAGGCTTGCGGGCTCCTTGAGTCGCAGGACATCCAGCAGGAAGGAAAGACAGCGCCCCTCGTCAACGATGTCCTCGACAATCAGAACATTTTTTTCCGTAACGGGAATGGAAACATCCTTGGTTACGGTTGCCTTGCCGGTGGAATCAGTCCCGCAATAACTGGAGATTTCGATGAAATCGATTTCCATGGGAACGCTGATGCCGCGAATCAGATCCGCGGCGAAAACAAACGCGCCCTTCAGGATAACGATAACGAGAAGCTCTTTCCCCGCATAATCGGCGGAAATCTCGCCGGCAAGACGCTGAACCTCTCCGGCAAGCCGTTCTCTTGAATATATTTCCCGCAGTTCGACATTCATGATTGACAAACTCGATTCAAATCGTTATTTCAAGCTTTTCTATAGCAAATCGAAGGCAATAGTGTCAATTCTTTATGGCCACTAACGAAGCTTTGTGGTATAGAAATCTGGACGTACGGAAAAGATTTTATTGTCAATTGGGATACGGGTTCCCAGGGAGATTAGACAGTACGGTTTTTCCCGATCCCTTCCATCCGGAAGAATAACCTCGAAGAACAATGCTGCCCTCCATTTACCAACCCTCACGAGTCACCAGCAACCGGACGGATGCTCGCGAAACGTTCGGTTTTCGTAACGGTTTATCACAATCACGTTCAATCGATAGTACTTCCCGAAAAAAGGAGAACACCATGAAATTCGGATTCTTGTCATTATTTCTGTCGGCTGCCATTGTCTCTTTCTTCCTCTCCCTTCCTGCTCTGGCCGCCCCTCAACTCGCCTTTGACAAGCCCGTCCACAATTTCCAGGCCACGACGCAGGGCACGACAATAACCCACTCTTTTACGTTCCGTAACACCGGTAACGAGCCTGCAAACATTGAAAAAGTAACCTCCTCGTGCGGTTGTACGGTCGCCAACATCTCGGAACGAGTTGTCCGGCCGGGCAAACGGGGGGAAATCAAGGCATCCTTCGACACTTCCGACTTCAGCGGACCGGTTACCAAACAAATCTTCGTCTACCTGAGCGGTTCGAAGTCCCCGGCCTACACCCTGTCCCTGAAGGGAACTATTATCGAGGAACTGGTCGTTTCACCGCCCCAGTTGAACCTGGGCGATCTGACAGCCGGGGTTCGCAAGGTCGGCACCGTGAAGCTGGAAAACAAGGGAAAACGGACCGTCAGGATTACCAACATACAGGCAGTCGCAACGCAGATGACGGCATCCGCGGACAAGCGTTCCCTGAAGCCGGGAGAATCCGCAATGATCAAGGTATCGGTTGTTCCCCGCATGGACAATCGTTTTCTGGGCGGTTACATATCCATCAAAACCGATAGCCCCGGTAAAGGTGAAAAAACCATCCAGGTGTACGGCATGGTTCGAAAATAGTTGAATTCCTTCCACTGCCGGAAAGCAAATCGCAGGGAACGTTCTATTTTGGCCTTGAGTAAAGAGCCAAAATGATGTAGTAATTATCTGGACGGGCGGTTAGCTCAGTTGGATAGAGTACAGGCCTCCGAAGCCTGGGGTCGTGGGTTCGAATCCCATGCCGCCCGCCAAAGAAATCAAGGGGTTACGGATTACTTTCGTAGCCCCTTTTCTCATATCCGTGGTGCATATTACGGCGCACTTTGTTTAAGTGTAAAAAAGGACCGGCACAGGAACGGGCAATGTACTGGAGAAAGCGAAATTTTTCGCTTCCCGAAAGTGGCACCCCCTTCACTGAACGAGTTTCCCACAACGGAAACAATCCTCACTTTTACACCTTTCTCTGCCCTACCTTGTTGCATATCCGCCATTTTTTCGTATTCTTTCAGCGGTGGCTTCACCGGAAGGATGAAACAGCATGAGACGACAATCCCCGCGACAACCTGAAGTGCGGATATCTTCGGCCATTGATGTTTGAACATCCTGCACCAAGGAAGGAGAACCCACGGACATTCGTTTCTCCTTAAGAATGTTAGTGGTGACGTTTTTGGTCATTAATGGTTACAAAATTTCATCAATGAGAAGAAGAGCGTTACATAACTTATTTAGAACCATGTGTAATTACTTTTGTAACGTGCTGATTCTTTTCTGTTTCCCATCTGAAGCACGTCGTACACCATAAAACAGGTTTCATCGCAGCTATGGGCACAATTATTGTATCTCTTTTGTGAATCCGGATATGGTACCGGACTACTTCGCACACATCTGAGCCCACATGAAAACCAGAAAAGCAAAAATCGACCAATCCCGACGACACACGACCACATGCTGTTTCCCTGTCGCGCTTCGTCAAGTGAAGGCTACGGTGCTTGGCGCCGGCGGTTTTTCGCTGGTCGAGCTTATCGTCATACTGGTTATCATCGGCGTGCTGATGGTTGTTGCAATGCCGACATGGTCCTACATGGTAACAAATTCAAAGATATCGCGAGCCCAGGCTGATATCCGCACCCTGGAAAAGGACATCACCGCTTATCTTATCGAAAAGGGAACATTGCCTCCGTCCCTCAACGCCATCGGGCGCGCGGGGTTGCGTGACCCATGGAACAGGCCCTACCAGTACGTCAATTTTTCTTTGGGCGGGACACCCTACCAAGACGAGATGACAATGGACCTCAACACTGATTTCGATGTCTACAGCGCGGGACAGGACGGAAACAGCACGCAGTCTCTTGCGGATGCATCCTGCCAGGACGATGTCATACGCGCCGGTGATGGAGGCTACGTGGGTGTCGGTAAAAATTTCTGACCGTTATCCCTGCGGCATATTCCTGATGGATTGCATGCGCGCCATGAAAGCCGATTGAAATCATTCTCCAGTCAGAGCAAATCACTCCGCCCCCGCCCACAGGACGGGGTTTTATGAGGCACAACACATAGATGAACTGTACATGCCCCAAATGCAAGGCTTCCACGCACATCGACCACTCGGAAATCACCGAAAAAGGTATCGACAGAATATGCGACGCATGCAAATCGCGATTCTGGCTGTACAGGGAATCCTTCGGCGGCAGGGCGCTCAAGAAAAGAGGGGAGATATTCTGCGCCACGTGCGGCGGAGAACTTGATCGCTCCATTGCCTGCCCTTCCTGCGGAATACTATACCCGGAGTATGTCTTTGCCCAGGCAACCAAGGCCGTTCCGAAGCGAACGGTTCACGTTCGCTCCACCTACTACATTCGTCGCCGCCCCGCCCGCAAACCGCTTCCCAAGAAGACGGTCACCCCAAAAAAACCCGTCAAGAAGCTGAAGATTGTCAATAAATATACAATCAGTGCGGCGATTCTGGCCGTACTGACACTTGTCGGCTCCGTTGTCTATTCAAAATATCAAGCCGTAAAGGAATATTCCGCAAACTACACCAAGGTGCTGTACGGAATCAAAACGGGGACGGACCTCAGCCTCAAGCCCTTTGAAAAGATTGCTTCCTCATCCGCGAGTTCCTTTTCACCGCTCGACCCCGTGCCGAGCCTCAGTTCAAACGAACAGTCCAGACTGAACACCATAAAGACTCAGGTCGATAAAAATATGAAAAAAACCGACAATCCTCCTGAAAAGTTCGTTTCCGCAAAAGAGAACCTCAATACACTGTACGGAGTGTACGTAAAAATCCACGCTTTAGCCCTTCAATCTTCCGGATCGATCAGGGACTCTCTGGAATCCGCTGAAAATCTGAAAACCGAATTCAAGAAGAGTTCCCGGGAGCTCAAATCAGCCCTGCCCAAGCAGTTGTCGGATGAACTGGAAAACGCCCGCGCCAAGTACCGGAATTTGCGCGATTTCTGACGAGGTATCCTTTCTCGCCCCACATCGCGCCCATCTACCGATCCCACCCCGGCCCGACCCTTCCTCCGTCGATACGCGCCGGTCTCTTGACTTGACCTGTCCGAAAGAGTATGTAACAACAGGCTCCGGATCCCCGACCCCATCGAATCCGACCCGTCGGTAGAGAAACGGGACTGCGTCTTTCGTGAAAGGAAGGTCACTGCATTGAAAAAGAGACTTGCCCGGTTGCCCGGCAAGATGAAGGGAGCCCGGAAAGCATCCTATCAACCACTTTCGTTCAAGTATGCCCTCTGGGGCTCCATAAGCGGCTCTATAGCCATTCTTGCCATAGTGCTCGTCGCCCGCATGTCCGGACACCCCCTCCTTATCGGCTCCTTCGGCGCATCGGCGGTTCTCCTTTTCGGCGCCGCGGAATCCCCCCTTGCGCAGCCCCGAAACCTGGTGGGAGGACACCTCGTCTCCTCCACAATCGCTGTGGCGGTTGTACACCTGATAGGAACCGGTCCCTTGGCCATTTCCCTCGCGGTGGGCTTTTCCATCCTTTTCATGTACCTCACGCGAACCATCCACCCACCGGGCGGATCAACCGCCTTTATCGGTGTGCAGGGACATGCCGGCCCGTATTTCATAATCGATCCGGTTCTATCCGGCGCGCTGATTCTCCTGCTTGTGGCGCTTTTCACGAACAATGTCGTCCATCACCGACAATATCCCAAGCATTGGCTTTAGGGTGAACCAACAAGAATCGTACCCATATGCTGTTCCAAGCCATTACAGGCGCCGTGTACCGCATGCAACGACCTCTTCCGGGCCGTTTTACTACTTGAAAACAAAAGGGCAGTGTGTAAGAGTTGCGGTGATTTTAGAAAAGGGGGCATTGATGGTTCGAGAAGGGGATCTTGTTGCAATTTTCAACAGCATTCACCGGGTCATGAAAGCGGAAAAGATCCTGAAAGAACGCCGCATCGACATCCTCCTGATCCCGGCGCCGCGCACGCTCCACTCGGATTGCGGCCTTGCCATCCGCTACTCCGAAGCGGATCGGGAAACGGTGGAAAAAGCTCTTGAAGAGTCTCACCTTCTCCCCGATGAGCGCTACCGGAAGCACGGCGAGGAATTCATTCCGGTACCCCTGTGATGCGACGAGATGGACCGCCGTTGCGAACGACACCTGAATTGACCGCGGCGCGAAGCAAAACTGCGACAGAAAGTCCTTTTCCCTTGACATGAGGGGAAAGGTGCTATATAAACATCGGGCACGAAAAGGCTGCGACACCCCCACGGGAAAGAGCGGCGAGTTCTTTTCCAGAGAGCAGAAATCCATGTCTCACTATGCCTCTTTGGGTTATACACCAGGGAGGTATTTTTTACAGATTTGCGCAATCAACAGCCTGAAGTACGGCGGTGTAGCTCAGCAGGTTAGAGCATGCGGCTCATATCCGCAGTGTCCGGGGTTCAAGTCCCTGCACCGCCACCATATCTCCCCCTCTTTCCCAGGAAAGCAGGGGGTTTTTTGTTTGCTGTCCATATTTCTTTCCTTGCAGGAAGGCTCCGAATCATGCCATGTCATGTACGGGTTCTCGAGAGGCTTCATTGATAATCCCTTTCACGCTGAAAAAAGTGGCTGGCGCCATCCGCGAGCATGGGCTGTTCCGCTGCGGCGATACGGTGGTTGTTGCGGTTTCGGGAGGAGCTGATTCGGTTGCACTCCTCGATCTCCTTGCCTCCCTGAAGGAACTGGACCTCACGCTCGTCGTCGCGCACCTCAACCACTGCCTGCGCGGGCCGGAATCCGACGGCGACGCCGCGTTTGTCGCGGACCTGGCGCGCCGCCTCGGGCTCCCGGCGGATATGGGCACGGCGGACGTCCGTGATATGAGCCGTCAACGAAAGCTCTCGCTGGAAGAGGCGGGACGGGCGGCGCGCTATGAGTGGCTGCGGGACGTGGCCCGCGCCCGCGGGGCGGACCGGGTGGCCCTGGGGCACCACGCCGACGACCAGGCGGAGACCTTCCTGCTGCGACTGCTGCGCGGCGCCGGCACCACTGGGTTGTCCGCCATGCGGCCGCTCACGGCCGGGATCTACGCCCGCCCCCTCCTCTGCCTGACACGTGCGGAGATCCTTTCCTACCTGGAGGAGCGCGGGCTCCCTTTCCGCGTGGACGCCAGCAACGATGACAGGAGCTTCCTCCGCAACCGCATCCGCCACGAATGCCTTCCCTACCTGGCCTCGTACAACCCGGCCATCGCTGAACGACTGAATGCCGCTGCGGAGATCCTAGCCGCCGACGAGGAGGTGCTGGAGTCGGTCATTGACGGGGCATTCGGCCGCATCGCCGCGCGCGCGGACGATGCCGTCGCCCTGCGTCTCCCGCTCCTGAAGGAGGAGCGCGCCGGGGTGCGCATGCGCCTGTACCGGCGCGCGATACGGGAGCTGAAGGGGGATGTGGCGGGGATCGCCGTCTCCCACCTGAAGCAGGTGGACGAACTGGCGGCATCGGACAGGTCCAACGGCGCGGTGTGGCTTCCCTGCGGGCTGTGGGCGCTCCGCTGCTACGATTCGCTGGCCTTTTCCCTCCACCGGCCCGATCTCGCCGGGGGGGGGTGGGAAATCGTCGTTCCCCATGCCGGTTCCTATGCGCTTCCCGGGGGCGGGACCCTGACGGTTCGCCCCGCCCCGCCCCCGGAAGACCTGCGCGCGCCCTCCCGGCACCGGGTGTATTTCAGTCCGACCGCCAACCCGCTGCCGTGGACGGTGCGCACCTTCCGGCCCGGAGACCGCTTCCGGCCGTTCGGGATGACCGGGACCAAGAAGGTCAAGGACTTCTTCATCGACGAGAAGGTGCCGCTTTCCTATAGGCGCCGGATCCCACTCCTCTTTTGCGAACAAACCCTCCTCTGGATCTGCGGATACCGCGTTGCCGAGGCGGGCCGCGTCTCCTCGGAGGATCGTGACCTGCTGGAGGTTGATTTTACCGTGTCCACGCCTTAGATTGTCTCTTTGGGCCGAAATCCCGCCGCGTTCCGGATCGGAAACGAGAAGTTATACGTTGCATCCAAAGGTAACTCTTTTCCCTCACCCGCGCCCCTCTCCCACTGGGGGCGAGGGGAGAAAACCCTCTCCCCGAGGTGGGAGAGGGTGGCCGAAGGCCGGGTGAGGGGCAAGACAGCGCCGACGGGGCGTAAAAGGGCCGTTTCCGATGGAAACTCTTGTAAAACAACAGTCTGTATGGTATTTCATCAATGATGTCGCACAATTTCTTCACCGGCCGTATATCCGGAACACACGAACCGCGGTCTCTCGGGGGTAGCATTTGAATCAGTTCTACAAAAATCTCGCACTCTGGCTTGTCATTAGCCTGATGATGATCCTGGTCTTCAATCTCTTCAACAAGCCTCGTTCCGCACAGGAAAAGACGAACTACACCGAATTCATGAACGCGCTCGACGCGGGCAGGGTCGCGTCCGTCACCCTGCAGGGGAATGAAGTGTCCGGCAAGTACGTGGACGGCAAGGAGTTCCGTACCTACAAGCCCGAAGACCCGCTCCTCACTCAGAAGCTCCTGGAAAAGAAGGTGCCCATAACCGCGAAGGCGGAGGAGGAAAAGGTCTCCTGGCTCTCCATGTTCCTGTCCTGGCTCCCCTTGATCCTCCTGGTCGGGGTGTGGATCTTCTTCATGCGACAGATGCAGGTGGGGGGAGGCAAGGCCATGTCCTTCGGCAAGAGCAGGGCCAAGCTCCTCACCGAAGCCCAGGGAAGGGTCACCTTCGAGGACGTGGCAGGCGTTGACGAGGCAAAGGAAGAGCTCGCCGAGATCATCTCCTTCCTCAAGGACCCCAAGAAATTCACCAAGCTAGGGGGAAGACTCCCGAAAGGGGTCCTGCTCGTGGGACCGCCGGGCACCGGCAAGACGCTGCTGGCGCGTGCCATTGCCGGGGAAGCGGGCGTCCCGTTCTTCTCCATCTCCGGCTCGGACTTCGTCGAGATGTTCGTCGGCGTGGGCGCGAGCCGCGTGCGCGACCTGTTCGTTCAGGGCAAGAAGAACGCGCCCTGCATCGTGTTCATCGACGAGATCGACGCCGTGGGCCGCCACCGCGGCGCCGGCCTGGGTGGCGGCCACGACGAGCGGGAACAGACCCTCAACCAGCTTCTGGTTGAGATGGACGGTTTCGAGTCCAACGAAGGAGTGATTCTGATCTCGGCCACCAACAGGCCCGACGTGCTTGACCCTGCCCTGCTACGTCCGGGGCGCTTCGACCGCCAGGTTGTGGTGCCCCGACCCGACGTGAAGGGCCGCGAGGCGATCCTGAAGGTGCACTCCCGCCAGACGCCGCTGGCGCCCAGCGTCGACCTGTCGGTCATCGCCCGCGGCACCCCGGGCTTCTCCGGCGCGGACCTGGCCAACGTGGTCAACGAGGCGGCCCTGCTGGCGGCCCGCAAGGACAAGAACTTCGTGGAGATGCGGGACCTGGACGACGCCAAGGACAAGGTGCTGATGGGCGTGGAACGCCGCAGCATGGTCATCTCCGAAGACGAGAAGCGCAACACGGCCTACCACGAGGCGGGGCATACGCTGGTGGCCAAGTTCATCCCCAACACCGACCCGGTGCACAAGGTCTCCATCATCCCCCGCGGCAGGGCGCTCGGCATCACCATGCAGCTCCCCATCGAGGACAAGCATTCCTACAACCGGGAGTCCCTGC
>Ga0116194_1002215_pt1 | contig 10517 bp, 6 predicted proteins | sample AD_SCU001_MetaG_FD_89887 | JGI IMG/M metagenome (GOLD analysis project Ga0116194, IMG submission 89887) | Active sludge microbial communities of municipal wastewater-treating anaerobic digesters from China - AD_SCU001_MetaG | ecosystem: Engineered > Bioreactor > Anaerobic > Digestate | place...
CGGTCCCCACGCTCCACCCCTCTTCCATAGAGCGCCGGACGTGCTTTCCAAGCGCGATGTCAAGGATGACGTTTGACCGCAGCAGATCGATGGCCCGGGTAAACCTGCGGCCCACCTCAACCACGTATCGCCCCTCCTCGATGTATGGCCCGGCAAAGACCTCTTTCCTGACATACTTCTCCAGGAACTTCCGGGAGTTCTCCCTCGACCAGAGCGGCGGGCCGATATGCCTGTGCATAACCGGCACGGTTTCTGCCATCAGTTCAAAGAGCAGCATGCACCGCTTCTCCCTCATGCAGACGTCGGTACGGTTCACCGGAAACCCGCTCCTCTCCAGGAGGTCGCGTATGGACTCGGCAGATTTCCGTAGTTGAGGCACCACCGTATCAGGGGTGAGATCGGGTGTTTTGAAGGTGATAGAATATAGGTAGGTCCCCCTGGCAGAGAGGAGGCGGGAGAAGACCACCGGGGTTAGCGCCGGTGCGGGCGGGTGGCAGAAGAACGCCTCCGAGGGCTCCTCGAGGTAACCGCGTGCAACCTCCACAAATTCAAACATCCGCGAGAGCGATAGCGCCGCCGCGACGTTCCTCTCTGGGTCGACCGGATCGATCACCACAAGCGGATCGTCAAACTCCTTCGTCCCGTGCCCCTCGATATCTATCACCTCCCCCGGTTTCCAGCTGGCTGCGGCTTCGAGGAGAGGGTGGAACCCGCCGTAGTAGATCGTCAGGATCTCGCAGAGATAACCGGAGAACCCGCCTGTCATATGGTCCGAACCGTAGACCCCGCTGGCCTTTGCAAACTGCTTTAATAGGAGGACGTCGTCGACGTAACCATCGATATGAGCAAGGACATAGCGTGTATGGAACGGCGTTCGGTCAACAGCGCTCTTGATCTCGGTGGCGCTCGCCACTGCGTAGCAGGGGACGAGATCGATATCCAGAGAGTCTATCGTTGCGTTGAGATACGGGTGTTCTGCGTACTTCTCGCGCCACGTTGCGCCGAACTCTTCCGCGATCCGGCGCGCGAGCGATAGCCCCTCATCCTGCAGTTCCTGGCGGGAGAGGGAGGTGTCAAAGAGAATGAAGATGTCCAGGTCACGGTCACCCCGGACGAAGGTATCCCTGGCGACCGAACCCACCATCATCGCTTTCGCCTTCCCCGACCGTTCAACCGCCTCGATCAGGCGCTCTCCCATCGCCCGGATGTAGGTCCGCTCCTCAGGTGTTGGACGGATCCTCCTGAGCACCTCCTCTTCACAGGGGAACCGCGTCAAAGCGTGACCTCCGCAAGGTCATCGTAGATCGGACCACCGGATGTCAGCGTGCTCTTCTTGAGTTTTACGGCGCTCACCAGACACCTGCCGAGCGGTTCGCGGGGTATACGACGCTCCACCTCCTTTGGGAGCGCGGGGTGGAGATCTTTTACGCGTGCAAGTGTTACATGGGGACGGAATGGACGCTTCTCCCTGGGGAACCCGAGCGGCTCGAGGAGGTTGTCCACCTGCCGTGCGAGGGCAGCGCTCTCCCCTGAGTCGGTGACGTCGCACCAGATCACCCGCGGTCTCCGCGGGTGGTTGCAAACTGCGTAACCGACCGTTATCTCAAAGGGTTCGGCGTTCGTCGCCCGGAGCGCCCCGATGATCGGCTCGATCTGCGCCTGATCGACCTCTCCAAGGAACTTGAGCGTGAGATGGAGATTTTCGGGCTCGACTATGGCGAGTCGGCCTGGCGCCTCTCTCAGGATCTCCAGCGACTGGCGTGCGCTTTCGCGGATCTCCTCCGTCAGATCGATTGCAACGAACGTCCTGACCATACTATACCGTATTATCTTGCCTCACCATACAAAAGGTGATTGCCTATCCCTGCAAAACCAGCTTGAAGGAGGATGGGAGGCTGCAAGTCCACCGGCGTTCAGGATACCGGGTTTTGCCGTCCCACCAGCACTGCTCCGAAATGAATGATACCTGTTATAACGCTCCAGAACGAACCTATAATGACCGAATGATCCGGGGGTATCATCATTTCCAATACAACGCAATTCATCGTATATACACTGGAATCCTGCCCGAATTGCGAGATCCTGAAAGAGTTTCTGGCCTCGAGAGGCGTGCCCTTCATCGAGTGCGACATGGCATCCGCTGAAGCGCTGACCGAGCTTCGCATGAACGGGGTATTCGTTCAGGAGGCGCCGGTGCTGCAGAAAGGTGACGCTTTCTATACGTCAGCCGACCTATTTCCCGGGGGTGTCTTCCAGGAAGACCTGGTTGCCGGTCTGATCGCGGAGGTATGAGGTTGAGCCGTAAGTCAACACAGACGACGCTGTTCGGGGAGTTTGTCCCCACATTCCCGAAGGTCAGGACGTCGCGGGGCTACCTTCTTGACTGGGACAGGAACCGGATCATCAGACAGATCGTGGAGGAGACCCGGCTTGTCGAGGTCTTCTACGGCTACAAGGGGGCCGATGAGGAGACGGCAAAGGAGATTGCCCGACTGGTCGAGAAGAAGATCCAGATGCTGGGACTCCAGTCCCTCTCAGGGCCGCTGATCCGCGAGATCGTCAACATGACGCTCCTTGAGCGCGGCCTGATCCCCTACCGCAACGTCTGCACAAGGGTGGGAACCCCTGTTTTCGATGCTCACCTCATCGATGTAGGGCGGGGGTTTGAGGCACACGACAACGCCAACCTCCAGGAGAATGCAGAGACCTCACACAAGAAGAAGGCTGACAAGATAAGCAAGGAGCAGTACCTCCTGCAACTCCCCCCCGACCTTGCAGACCACCACCTCCGGGGAGATCTCCACATCCACGACCTGGAATACTTTGGGACCCGCCCGTTCTGTATCGACGGGAGCACGGTCATACCCGTGCGGATGGAGGGCCGCACCCGGAGCATCCGTCCCGACGAACTCCCGATCGACGGTGATGAATGGCGCCCGGATGACCTCTCCGTGCTCACCCCAAAGGGCTGGAGACGCGTTACGAAGGTGACCCGTCGCCGGGTGAACCCGGGCGAGATGCTCAGGATCCGGACGTCGGGCGGGCGGTCGCTGATGGTCACCGGCGAGCACCGGATCCCGGTGCAGACCGCCGAAGGGATGACCATCCGCCGTGCCGACGAAGTACGCACCGGGGACACCCTCTACAGGATCTCCGCGACCGACGCCCTCCGCGGGGAGACGATCGAGGCGATCGATCTCGTGCGGGAACTGCCCGTCTCGGTGCCGGCCCACCTCCTCGAGAACGTCTACGTCCGCGGCGCTCAGGAGATCTTTGCCGATACGATCCGGAGCGGGCAGGCAGCTTCCTACGCCGCTATCTCGCGGGTGCTCGGCGTCAAGCACCGGAAACAGTGGTACACACGCGGAATCATGCCCATCGCACTCTTCAGCACGTTCTGCAGCCGTTACGGCGTCGAGGACTATGCCGGGGTCACAATCGGAGTCACCGGGAGCGAGCACGAGCTGCCCGCCCTTCTCGCGCTTACGCCTGAACTCATCCGTCTCCTGGGGTTCTTCGTCTCGGAAGGCAACTACAACGTCGCCCCGGAGGTCGGACAGTACAACCTCGCGATAACCGAGAACCATCAGGCGCCTGCGATCCAGGCCGCGGCATGCGCTGTCCTGAACACCTATGCAACGATCACCGGCGGCACCCCCGACACCACGACCATCTACGGGGTCGAGGCGGAGCGCAACCGGGCCCTGCAGGTCTACTTCGGCGGAAAAGCAGGTTACCTGCTCTTCCGCTACGTATTCGGCATCCCGGAGAGGGCAGTCGAAAAACGCCTTCCCTGGATCGTCTACCACTTAAACGATGTGCTCCTCCACGAGTTCCTCTCCGCCCTCTTCACCGCCGGCGGCTCGGTATACTACCGTCCTGAAAAGTCAGACTGCATCGTCAACTACACCACCGCATCGCCGACACTCCGACAGGAACTCTCGCTCCTCCTCACCGCACTCGGGATGAAACCCCACATCGTCGAACTCTACGCCGATAACGAGGACAGGGGGACGCTCTACCGCCTCCAGATCAACGGGCGCAAGAACGTCGAGGCGTTCGCCCGGTACGCCACGTTCCTTGACTCGCGGCAGGACCACATCGACGGGTTCCTCTCCGCAGTGAAGGGAGGGCGGACTGCCGAGCGGGAGGAGACCGCCGTCGAGATCGCTCCGGCGGACCCCACCGGTGCGTACGTCTACGATCTCTTCATCGACGGCGACGGGGCTGAGGAGAGCCACACGTTTTTCGCATCCGACGGCCTCTTAATCCACAACTGAGGACTGGGACCTGCGCTACTTCTTCTACTACGGTCTGATGCCTGATGGCAACGGTACAAAAGCCTCTGTTGCCGGCCCGGCAAAGAGGGCGGAGGTGGCGGTTCTCCACGCGGTCAAGGCGCTCGGCTCCGCCCAGACAAACTTCGCCGGCGGCCAGGGCTACTACAACTTCCTGACGTTCCTGGCGCCATACTTTGAGGGGATGGACTACGACGGGATCAAGCAGCTGATGCAGATGTTCGTCTACGAGATGACCCAGATGATGGTTGCCCGGGGCGGTCAGGTGGTCTTCTCGTCGGTCCAGCTCTCCCCCGGCGTTCCCACCCTCTGGAAGGACAAGCCCTGCGTCTTCCGCGGCAAGGTCTGGGACGGAAACCAGGCGCCGCTCCGGACATACGGCGAGTTCGAGCGTGAGGTCAGGCTCCTCTTCAAGGCGCTGATGGAGGTGATGCTCGAGGGTGACTACTGGGGCAAACCGTTCTCCTTCCCGAAACCCGAGATCAGCATCGAGCCCGATTTCCTCACGGAGGACGAGGAGTTCAACCGCAGCCACCCCGACCTCCCGACCTACCGCGACCTCTACCTGATGACGTTCGAACTCGCGTCCAAGTATGGCACCCCTTACTACGACAACCAGGTACCGGCTTACCGGGGCGCCGGTGAGGGGATATCGTGTTACCAGTGCTTGGCGGGGGACGAACTGGTTCCGGTGGCCGATAGAGAGGGCCGGATCAGTGTAAAGCGCATTCAGGACATCTTCGATACCGCCGCAAGGAACGGGAGACGGATAGATACTTTCGGCGCAGAACTCGCCTACTATGATGGAAGAACTCCGAGCGTCGATTTCGAAACCCAGGAAGCGTCACTCCGACCGTTCCACGGTGTTATGCGCAGACGGTATAGCGGCCCCCTCCTCAGGATCACCCTGGAGTCGGGTCGTGAGATCACGGTCACCCCCGACCATCCTGTCTACGTCCTCAATGGAGGTGCCTTTGTCCGGGATGTGGCAGGCGAGCTCAACGTGGGTGACTCTCTCCCGGTGCTGAAAGCGGCCGGGTTCTGCGAGCGGCCGGTTGAGGAGATCGAGGTTGCAGCGACCCTGGCGAAGGCCGGGTACGGCGACTTGATCCGGGCCGCCGGTGATGGGATAACCCTCAGGACCTCCGGGCGCATCAGTCTGCCCCGCGTTCTGCCGGCCAGCAGCGAACTTGCCAGACTCCTTGGCTACTATCTTGCAGCAGGGCGCAGCGAGCGTTCAGCGCGGCGTTATACGGTTAGATTCACGTTTGAAAAAGGCGACGCGGAGTTCGCGACGGATACCGTCGCCTGCATCCGTGCGGTCCTGGGGGTCGAGCCGCGCGTCCTGGAGACGGCATCGGGAAGGGCGGTTGTCATCAGCAGCAGGCTCATCTACCTCCTCTTTGCAGCCCTCGGTTGCGGTTCGGCCGATGCCGATAAGTCTGTGCCGGATATCGTCTTCAACCTGGATCGCTCCCTCGTGGCGGATTACCTCGGTGCAGTCTTCAGCACAACCGGGAAGAAGGACGCCGGCCGCCAGGCCAGGAGCATCAGGCTGAGTGTGGACTCCAGGGAGGTCGCCCAGAAACTGGTCTGGCTGAGCGGCAGGATCGGCGTCCAGATGAGTTACGCCGAGCGGGATAGGCTCTTCGGGCTGCCGCCAGACAGCGCCCCACACCGGGTTTACACCTGCAGGATAACGGACAACGACCAGATGGAGCGGTTCCAGGCGGAGACCGGTTACCCTCCAATGATTGCCCGGGGACGGGAGATAGGCTCTCCGTTCGCGCAGATCCCTGAGACTCCGGCCACAGCCGGCTGCACCGGTCTTGCCTGTGCGAGCATGTACACCGGTGATGGGGTGGAGAAGGTCCAGGTGACCATTGTCATCCCACCACTTTCCGGAGAGGAAGAAGAGGCTGTCGGCCTCCTCGAGTATGGGGATGTGCACCCGCTCCGGATTCGATCGATCGAACCGGTGGACCACGAAGGTTACGTCTACGACCTTGTCGACGTCGCAGGCACCCACACCTTCTCAAACGCGCTCGGGATCGTGACCGGAAACTGTTGCGCCTACCAGTTCTCCTCGCTTGCTGACGAAGACGCCGAATTTGAGGACAAACTCTACTTCCGTGATGGGAAACACTTCTCGATGGGTTCATGGCAGGTGATGTCGATAAACTGTCCGCGGGCGGCTTACAAGGCCGAGGGTGACCAGGAACGACTCTTTGCCGAGCTCAAGTCCCTCATGGACACCGCTGTCGACCTCTTTCGGATCAAGCGCCGATGGATGTCCCTGATCCGGGCGAACGGCCGGATGCCGTTTGCGATGCAGCGCCCGAAGGATCCAAACACCGGCGAACGCGGCGCGGTTGCTGTGGACGTGGATGGTCTTGTCTACACCATAGGTGTCGTCGGTGTCAACGAGATGGTGCAGCACTTCACCGGCTACCAGCTACACGAGTCGAAGGAAGCTTTCCGCCTGGCCGTTCGTGCGATGACCGAACTCGAGATCTACGCCCGTGAACTCTCGAAGAAGAACAACATGACGATCGCCCTCGCCCGCACGCCGGCGGAGACGACCGGCCAGCGGTTTGCGGTTGCCGATCTCCTGGATGAACGGTTCCGCGACGATGCGATCAGGGTGGTCAAGGGCGACGCCGAACGGGCGCTCGATGTGCTTGGCACCACACTTGACCTTCCCATCTACTACACCAACGGGACGCACGTCAACCCTGGAGCGGCAGTCCCGCTCACGAAACGGATCGAGATCGAGCACGTCTTCTTCCCCATAGTGGACGGCGGTAACATCTTCCACATATGGCTCGGGGAGGCACGCCCTGACCCGCGGGGGTTTATGGAGATGGCGATGAACCTCTGCCGGACGACCCAGATCGGTTACTTCGCATTCACCCGCGATCTGACGGTCTCCCTCAAAGAGTTCCGCGAATACAGGCCGGTGAGATCCGGGCACGCGGCCGGGCAGCCGGTGGGGACGCTGGAGGTCGACCGGGCGGATGCCTGAGGAGAGGTCATATTTTTTGTATACGGGAAAATACGGTTCTGGCAGAGATGTTTCACCGTCCTGGAGAATAGAGTGTGTCTAATGCGAGGCCATACGTGATCGAACTGAATACCCCGCTCGTCGCGATCGACGTCGGGCGGGGCACTCAGGATATCCTGGTCTACGAACCCGGCCGGGTGATTGAGAACAGCATCAAACTGGTTCTCCCCTCTCCGACCGTGATCGTGGCGGAGAGGATCCGCGAGGCGACCGCAGCCGGCCGCCCGGTCTTTCTGGAGGGTTTCCTGATGGGCGGCGGCGCAAACACCGGCGCCCTGCGGGAGCACCTCTCCCGAGGTCTCCCCGTCTATGCCACACCGGATGCGGCAGCGACCATCCACGACAACATGGAGCGTGTGCGGGCGCTGGGTGTTGAGATCCGCACCGATCCTCCCCCGGATGCGGTGACCGTCCACACCACCGATTACATGGAGCAGGAGCTCAGGCAGGCTCTCGCCCTCTTCGGTGTGGGTTACCCGGAGAGCGTCGCGGTAGCCGTCCAGGACCACGGTTACTCACCGCACCGGAGCAACCGCATACAGCGGTTCGAACTTATGCGGGAACGGCTTAACGCGGGGGGCTGGGAGATCCTCTCGCTGGTCTCAGATCCCCCGCTCCCAGATATGACCCGGATGCAGGCCGTCCGGCGTCAGGCGCCGGAGGCACTCGTCACAGATACCGGCCCTGTCGCCCTCATCGGGGCGCTCTGCGACCCCGTGGTCAGGCGTCTGGCCCGCACCGGGGTGACCCTGGTCAACGCCGGTAACGGCCACACACTCTGCTTTACCCTGAAGGGGAGCGAGATCCATGGGCTCTTCGAGCACCACACCGGCGCACTCAACCCCGAGAAACTCCACCACTACATCCGGCGGCTTGCCGATGGCACCCTGACCACAGAGGAGGTCTTTGATGATGGCGGTCACGGGGCGGCGGTCAGGAAACCCCTTACAACCGATGCCGTTGTGGTCACCGGGCCGAACCGCCTCCGACTGCTGCCGAAGGCTTACCAGGCGGCGCCGTTCGGGGATATGATGCTATCTGGCTGTTTCGGGCTCGTCTATCTCTGGAAAGTGTTTCGGGAGAGAAGAGAGGGGTAACGCAGAAAAAGGGGTGTTCAGGCGGTCTCACTCTGCATCAGCACAACATCGTCGATGTCATGCTGGCGCTGCGCGAGTACCTTTGCCTTGAAGATGTTCTTCCCCGCCTTGCCGATGGCAAGCCCCCGGTCCTCGTCCCGGACCTCGATGCGGGCGATCCGCCGGCTCTCTTCGTCCGTATCGAACTCGATATCGGTGACCCTGGCAGGAAGGAAACAGTTCCGGATGAACTGTGCTGGGTCGGTGGAATACTCCACAACCTCAATGCGCTTCCCCATAACCTCGGAAGCCTTCTTGATGCTGGATCCACCCTTGCCGATGGCAAGTCCCATATCCCCTGGGTTGATCACGAAGATGAGTCGCTCGTTGCGGTTATCAACCACGCAATCGCGGCTGCCTGCGCCGGTGAGGCTTTCGAACTGGGAGATCAGGCGCATACACTCCTCAGTCAGCGTGACCTGCGGCATCATCTACACTCTCACGGCGTTCAGGATATCGGACTCGCCCGGCTCGACCACGGCAAGGGCGCTGACAACATAGGGCATGCCGCAGGCCTTTCCGAGCTGGATACTCGATCCTTCGTAGACGTAGACAGGGATATCGATCCCACTCACCATATTTTTGACGGATTCAGGGCTGTTCTCGGCCACAACAACCAGTCTGGCCTTGCCCTCATCAATGCATTCCCGGGTCCTGTTCCGGCCCAGAAACACTGTACCAGTCTTCACGGCTTTACGGAGTGAAGCATTAAAGTCCATTACGATTTCTCCTAGGTTTTCAGGTTTAATGGTTTTGCGATGAGTTTCACATCACCGGTGCCAAGCTGGATGGGCTGGCCCACGATAACGTTCTCGGTAACGCCGTTCAGTTCGTCCACCTCGTTCGTGATTGCCGCATCCAGCAGATGGTTTACCGTCACTTCGAATGCAGCACGGGAAAGGACACTCTCCTTCTCACCGGCGATACCATGGCGGCCGATCTGCTTGACCTCGCCGTCCATGCACATCATATCCGCAACGAGCATGATGTGACGGACATCGACGCCGATACCCTGTTCATTCAGTGTGGTCAGGGCCTCCTGGATGATTGCATTCCGGCCGGCCTCGATGCCGAGAACATCGGCGATCTCGCTGATGTTGTTGCTCCGGGTGCGGGAAGTGTCGACTCCTTTGACTTCGAAGACATCTTTTAGATTGGAGCCCTCAGTATAAAGGATATACTCTCCCCCCTCCTTTCTGACAACGACCCGCTCGATATCATCGATGCCCTGAACGATGACGTTCCTGACGTGTTCCGCAAGTTGAAAGAGGTTCTGGTAACTTTCCTGGTTTTTCGGGGTGAACGTGATCGAAGGCTTTTTCGGGTCGGCCTCAACCTCAAAATCACGGTAATGCCGCCGTTCCCGGATCTTTCTTGGCGCTATCTCGATGATCTCGTCCACCGCGATCTTTCGCCGGTCACAGACCGCCCTGTTCAATAGAACAAGAACCTGCATATTCTCCATATCTATGGTGATATCCCCAAATTCATGGAGCGGCGCGGCCTCAATCTGCCAGCTCACCTCGCGGGCGCGGTCGCGATCGAACGCCCAGTCATCCAGCAGGTAGACCGCCATCGTCGGGGTGCTTGGTTCGCGCCTGGCGTCCATGATCTCGATGAGGCGGGGGAGACCCAGCGTGACGTTGATCTCGGCCACACCCGCGTAGTGGAACGTACGCATCGTCATCTGGGTGCCGGGCTCGCCTATTGACTGCGCTGCCACAACACCTACCGCCTCGCAGGGTTCGATCCGGCTCTTCTGGTACTCGTTGGAGACCATCTCCACAATCCGCTTGAACTGCTCCGATGTGATCTCCTTCCCCGCGAGACTTGCTTTCAGGTCCTCCCGCGTCCGGTAAGGCAGATCGAGGGCGTCGATCTCCCGTTCCATCTCGCTGTTCATTTGACCTCCTCCCTCAACACGCTCTCCACGATACCCTTAACGTCCACCGGGGCGCCGTAACTGCTCTTTGCAGGGTCGGTACCGTCCTCGCCGTAACGGAACTGGATGATCCGGCC
>Ga0116194_1002216_pt1 | contig 10514 bp, 10 predicted proteins | sample AD_SCU001_MetaG_FD_89887 | JGI IMG/M metagenome (GOLD analysis project Ga0116194, IMG submission 89887) | Active sludge microbial communities of municipal wastewater-treating anaerobic digesters from China - AD_SCU001_MetaG | ecosystem: Engineered > Bioreactor > Anaerobic > Digestate | place...
GAACATCCCGCACCCTGCGCGCTACGGGCTTGAACGGTCGAGCATTAAGTACAGCAGCTACATTCTGCGGCTCTCCGGGCTTTTGTTGAAGGATTTCCTCTGGAGGCTGAAGACGAAGTACGTTGTCATGGGGTTCCATCCGCTGGTGTTCTTCTACCTCTCTGGGGTCATATTCAGCACTATCAGTGTTATCATGGGGATCTTCTCCCTGCACTTTAAGTTCGTACAGCATGAGGCGATCTTCGTTCCGGCGGTTATCACCCTCCTGATGTTTGGCCTTGGCATTCAGTTCCTCCTCTTCGGGATGCTGTTTGACATGCAGGCGGAGAAGAACGGCGGGTGGTACTGATTGGTGCGAGATTTTACGCTTGAGAAGTACAGGTACCTTATTCGGACAATCCAGGACGCGGATTACACGACTCTAACAGTTCGTGATTACCTGCGAGGGCAAGGCGCTGGACAAAAAAGCGTTATTCTCCGCCATGATGTGGACCGGCGCCCGGAAAACGCCCTGAAGATGGCCGAACTCGAGCATACTCTTGACACCGCCTCAACCTATTACTTCCGGTATCCAGCAACCTTCGACACGGACCTGATTACCTACATCTGGGACCTTGGCCACGAGATCGGATACCACTACGAGGTGCTTGCAAAAGCAAAGGGCAACTACAAGGAGGCGTTGACCCTATTTGAAGAGGAACTCAGAGTATTCAGAGAAATCTGCGACATCCACACCATCTGCATGCACGGGAGCCCTCTCTCCCGCTATGACAACCGCGACCTCTGGAAGAGATACAATTTCAGAGACTATGGGATCGAGGGCGAGGCGTACCTCTCGGTGACAGAGGCAGGCCTGCGATATCTCACTGACACAGGCAGGTCATGGAATGGGAAGCACATAGTGCGAGATGTGATGCCGGGTGTAGAGACGATCTCAGTGGAAACGACCGACGATCTTGCTCTATGGATTGGGTCTGCCAAAGCTGAGGCGCTCTACCTGACTGTGCATCCGGAGCGATGGGCTGTTAACGATATGGATTGGTTTATCAAATCAACTCTGGATTTTATTGCAAATTTTGGAAAGAGAACTATTTCTTTGATGAGGTGAGGGCAATGACTGGAGATTACCCCTGGGATTACTATAACGATGTGACTGCGGGCCAGTATCTTGACCATCAAGAGAGGATAATTCTTGATAAGTTTTTTAATAGCCATTCCCCTCGATCATGTTTAGACATCGCCTGCGGATCAGGTCGCATCAGTCTGCAGTTAATGGGAAGAGGTATCCATGTTGTTGCAGCAGATCTTAACCTAACCGGGCTAAAGAAGTTACATGCGAAAGCTGCAAAGATACAAAATGATCGAATAGACCTTTTGCAGAGCGATGCAAACAACCTTCCCTTTAAGAACGAAACGTTCGATTGTATTCTCTCTCTTCAAACCGTGGGCTACTTAAGGATCAAGCATTTTCTCTCCGAGTGCAACCGAATACTGAAAAATGATGGTTGGTTGCTGTTTAATGAGGCAAACCGTCATTCGTACAAGTCGGTCATTCACCGTAAACTCAGTCCGGACACTCAGTTTTACCGCCGTTCGCATTCAGAAATATGTTCTCTGTTAAACGAGACGAACTTCAGAATCGAAAGATTTGCAGGCATGAACTGGCTCCCTCAACGACGCGACTCGGACAATCGGTGGACACCGATCGCATCGAAAATAGAAAGTAAACTGAAGTTGAGTGCTTTTCCCTCAATTAGCCCCTGGGTCTTTTACGTGGCACAGAAGAGGGGTTTTGCATCAGAAGAACACAGAACTGATAGGCCTAACTAATGTTAGAGATTGCCAATCGTGTAGATGAGAACCAATGGCATGAATTCTTGCTATCTCAGAGCGAGGCAACCCTTTACCATACTCCAGAGTGGAAGGTGTTTCTGGAGAAGACATTTGACTATAAACCCCACTACCTCTTTGCAACCGATGAATCCGATCGACTGACCGGGGTTCTCCCCCTCTTCCAGGTAAAAAGCAGGTTAACCGGGAACCGCCTATGTTCCGTTCCGTTTTCCCACGTTTGCGGATGTCTGGGAGATAAGAACACTTGTAGTGCATTGCTGGTCGAAGCAGTTGCAATAGCAACCAGACACCACATAGAGCAGATCGAGATCAGGAATACCGTTGAAATCTCCTGCTTCCAGGAAATGAACGCCTTTTGCACCCATGTTCTAGGGTTGTCTCAGAATGCAGAAGATACGTGGAAACAACTGGATAAGGGCAGTGTTCGCTGGGCTGTAAAAAAGGCGGAAAGACTTGGAGTATCTGTGGTATCATCTACAAATCTCGACGATCTTAGAGAATTTTACGAACTGAACTGCATTACGAAACAGAGTCTAGGAGTTCCCTGCCACCCCTGGAAGTTCTTCAAGAACTTATTCTCTATCCTCGATGGTTACGTCCGGATGTACCTCGCACAACGTGATGGGAATATTGTAGCAGGCGGGGTGATGGAATACTACAAAGATCGGGTTCTTTATGGCTATGGCGCGGCAGATCCAGATCATCTCAATCTACATCCCTATAATGCCTTTATCTGGAAGAGTATTGAAGAGGCGTGTGCAAAAGGATATCGAATATATGATTTTGGTCGCACATCCTATGATAACACAGGGTTGATCCAGTTCAAAAGAAAGTGGGGCGTTCAGGAGAAGAGGTTGATGTATAGTTTCTTTCCTGAGTACAGCAAATCGGCAATCATCGAGCGGGATTCCATTATGCACCAATTAGGGAGCTCAGCCACTCAAACGATGCCAAGATTTGCATATAAGACCTTCAGCACACTCGTATTCCCGCATCTGGGGTGAAACCATGAGGATCGTTGTCGATATAAATCATCCCGCACATGTCCACTACTTCAAGCACTTTATCAGGGAGATGAAGAAGAGAGGCCATGACATTCTAATAACCGCGAGCAGGAAAGAGATCACCTTTAGGCTACTTGAAAGCATTCAACTCCAATTCGTAGATGTGGGCACCTATGGAACATCCCTGATCAGCAAACTGGTAAATATCCCAATCATCGATCTCCGGTATTATCAAACGGTGAAAGCCTTCAAACCAGATATCCTCCTGGGGTTTGGTTCTATCCGCGCTGCTCATGCTTCAGTTTTCCTCCGGAAGCCGTGCATTAACTTTGAAGATACGGAGCATAGCACCGAGCAAATCTACCTATACCGGCCTTTTGTTGAGGTTATCTGCACGCCCTCTTGCTATCTCCAGGATCTTGGCAAAAAACAGATCAGATTCAACGGTTACATGGAACTCGCCTCCCTCCACCCAAACTATTTCACCCCGAATCCTGCCGTGTTCACCGAACTCGGCCTCACCGAGAGCGACCCATTCATCGTCGTCCGCTTCGTCTCCTGGCAGGCGAGCCACGACATCGGCCAGCATGGAATCCGCGATAAAGTTGGATTGGTGAAGGCACTGGAGCAGTACGGCCGGGTCCTGATTACCTCAGAGGGGGTGCTGCCCCCGGAGCTACGATCGTACCAGATCCGGGGAGACCCAGAGAAGCTGCACGACCTGCTGTACTACGCAACGCTGTATGTAGGGGAGGGGGGGACGACAGCTACAGAAGCAGCGGTACTCGGAACCCCTTCCATATTCATCTCGTCCCTTGCTCTGACGATGGGTAACTTTGTTGAGCTCGAGGAAGCCTACGACCTACTCTACAGTTTTACAGACGATTGCACTGCACTGGACAGGGCAACTGAGATCCTTCGAGACCCTGCGAGCAAGGAGGACTGGAGGGTCAAACAGGAGCGATTGCTCGCAGATAAAATTGATGTGACTGCATTCATGATCTGGCTTATCGAGAACTACCCCCGGAGTGTTGTGGGGATGAAAGAACACCCCAAGTTGCAGTATTCTTGCACTTCCATTACGGGTGATGCATCATGACTGCCGTATCCATTTACTCTCACGCCTACTGTGTAATCGCGAGGTCCAGTAGTATCGTTGCCTGTTTTATCAGAGCATCCAGCGAAGTTAGCGGGCTCATGAAGGCGCATGCGGTCTGTCTCAAAGGGGATGACCACATACAGGCATTTAATCGTCTCTGGGGGCCGGCAAAAGACGCCACGGATTCTGGTTACGAGAAAAACATCAAAGACCGCTACCCGGTAACCAAGGTCATCGAAGAGGTATGCAAACCTTGGGAGCCGTTATTAGGGTTTTAAAGATATTTCATTGAGGGTTGAGTTATGACCGAACTACGAGTTTGTACGAGGTGCGTCTGCGATACTGCAATCCCCGGCATATCTTTTGATGAGGATGGAATCTGTAGTCTATGCAAAAACTACGATCTCATTGAGCAAGAATTCCCTCAAAACGAGAAAACTCAACAGAAATTTCAACAGATCATAAATGATATCAAGAAAAATAAAAACGGGAAGTATGATTGCCTCGTAGGGATTAGCGGAGGAACGGATAGCATCTATACTCTATATATATCGCGGAAATATGGTCTTAACCCGCTAGCGTTACATATTGACGACGGATGTGACACCGAAGTATCAATCCATAATATTCAAAGCGCAGTAAATCAATTAAACGTTGATCTATACACAATAAAATTAGATCGAGAAGAAATTGCTGATCTCGAACTATCTTTCTTTCAGGCGTCTGTTCCCGACGTGGAAGTGCCTCCTGATATGGCGATAGCAGCATCGCTGTATAAATGTGCCGCGCAGTTTGGAATAAAGTACATTTTAATTGGTAGTTCATTTAAGACCGAAGGCAAAATGCCTCCAGGGTGGAGCTATGGCGACGGAAAATACTTGAAATCGATTCACGCCAGTTTTGGCCGTAGTACCTTGAAGACGTTCCCGAACTTAATGCTCAGGGATTACCTCTATTATTTTGTGTTCAAAGGAATAAAGGAAATCAAGCCATTATACTATCTTCCATATGTTAAGAAAGATGTAAAACAACTCCTGGAAAAAGAGTTGGGGTGGATCGACTACGGCACAGGCCATCACGAGTCTATATACACACGGTTTGTCCAGGGCTATTTACTGCCAACGAAGTTTGGAATCGATAAAAGGAAAATTCACTATTCAGCACATATCCGATCAGGCCAGATGGCCCGGCAAGAGGCTTTGGCAAAACTGCGGTCACCTGCATGTACTGATGACATGGTTAAAGAGGATACTCAATATTTGTGCAAAAAGTTCGGTATCAGCCTCGATGACTTTGAGCGGATCCTCAATTCTAAACCGAGGGCGTCGTCTGAATTCGATTCATACTATCCTTTAGTCTGCAAATTACGGCATGTCATCAATATTGCGTATAAACTGCACTTATTCCCCACAAAAATGTATGGAAGTTACAAGCGGGAATGATTCGAAATGTATAATAATTTGTTTGTTATTGCGCCGGAATACTATTCTTTCGTTAAGGATCAGACTGAAGCAGTTTCACGTTACTTTCAAAAGACACAGGTTTTTGTTCGGTACAACCCTCTTGCTGATTTATCTGCGATCTGGCCTGGCAGAGGTCTAGATAGGTTTAGATTAAGTCGACTTGTTAACCGGGTGAATCTCCCATCTAATGTTCATATTACTCCCACTCCGCTATACTACCTTCCTGTCGATTGGCATTACAAGGCACTTGGGAAAGCTCACTATAAGAAGATATGCAGATCCGTTCGTAAGGAGGTATTTAAAGATGGCATTGTCCATGCACACCATACCTGGTCCGCCGGATACGCGGGTGCCCGCCTCAAGGAAGAGTACGGCGTCCCTTTCGTGGTCACCGGGCATGGTTATGACATTTACTCCCTCCCATTCAAGGACGATGAGTGGCGAGAGAAGATAGAATACGTACTCAATACTGCGGATCAGGTAATCACAGTCAGCCGGAGCAATCTTGCATGCATCAAAAAACTGGACGTCTCCACGCCGGTCACAGTCATACCAAACGGTTTCAGGAGCGATCTCTTCTATCCCCGTGACCCTTCAGAATGCAGGAAAGCACTCAATCTACCTCAGGATAAGAAGATCGTCCTCACGGTGGGGAATCTGGAGTCAGTTAAGGGCCAGAGATACCTTGTTGCAGCAGTCCTGGAGATCATTCGGGAAAGAAAGGATATCCTGTGCGTGATCGCCGGTGCCGGGAAACTCCGGACCGTCCTCGAACGCCAGATCCGCTCGCTCGGACTGGAGGACTCCGTCGTGTTCGCTGGCGGGAAGCCACATGACGAGATTCCACTCTGGATGAACGCCTGCGATCTCTTTGTCCTGCCGAGCCTCAACGAGGGCAACCCGACAGTCATGTTTGAGGCACTCGGGTGCGGGAAGCCCTTTGTGGGGACGAGGGTCGGCGGGGTGCCGGAGATTATCACCTCCGACCAATACGGCCTGCTGATCGAACCCGCTGACCCCGAAGATCTAGCAGAGAAAATTTTGATGGCGCTGGATCGGGAGTGGGACCGGGGGTATATCCTCCAGTATGCAGAGCGGTTTACGTGGGAAAACATCGCGAGAGAGATCATAAACGTATACGCCCAGGCTTTGAAATGAAAATGTGGGTGAGTGACTAATCAATCCACAAAGTAGTTAACCCCTCTCAAAAAAGAGCTAAACAATACTCGTCAGAGAAAACAACCTCAAGTCGCCCCACCGAGTGCATGAGCATCGGAAGTGCGAGAGGGCATTACCCCCTTCAAGTAAGGGTTCAGGGCGATCTTGACCCGAAAGAGAACTTGAGATAGCGCATAACAGTCGTTGTTGAACTTTAACATAAAGTAGGTCAAAGGGATGAGACTTATATATTTATGCAGATCTTTTGACAGTCGAGATACAGGCGTTGATAAAAAGATATCCGCACAAGTGCAATGCTTGGTAGACCATGGAGTAGATGCTAGTATATGCTCCTTCTCCGTAGATAGTGTTGTTCAACAACACGCTAATAAAAGGGTCAAACATGTGCCAATTCCGATCACCAAACAATCACCAGGAATCATTGGTAAGGTTAAACGCGAGCATCAGATAGATCGGGCACTTGAAAAACTAATCTTAAAATTAAAAGCACAGGATATTCTTTATTTACGAAATCCTTATCCTTTCCCAGGCATATCTAAAATTCTAAGGCAACCGCGGGCATGTAAGATTGTCATCGAGTACCAAGCAATAGAACCATCAGAATATCGATTGAAAGGTAAATACTGGTATTTGTTAATCGACTTTCTCTTCGGTAATGCCATACGGAAGTATACAGATGCCATCGTCGGCGTCACCGATGAGATCACGCGATATGAGGTGTCGCGCTCTGGTGACCACGAAAAACCTCACGTCACCATAGGAAATGGATTCGATGTTGCCTCAGTACCAATCCGGCAACTTCCTGCATACAATGGTGACCTCCATCTCCTCTGTGTCGCCAATGTCAACCGCTGGCATGGACTCGACCGGCTTTTCCAGGGCCTCGCCGCCTATAACGAAACACCGAAAGTCATCCTCCACATCGCCGGAGATGGGGCAGAACTGCCCCATCTCCAGAAACTGGCTGGCGACATCGGCATCACCGATCGGGTAGTCTTCCACGGTTTCACCACCGGTAAAGCCCTCGATGCCCTCTTTGATCAGTGTCATATCGCGGTAGGGAGCCTCGGGATCCACAGGATCGGCCTGAAAGAAGCATCGATCCTCAAAGCCAGAGAGTATTGTGCGAGGGGGATACCTTTCATCTATGGGATACCTGATCCTGATTTTCCTGCAGATTTCCCGTATATCCTTCACCTTCCCACCGATGAGAGTCCCATTAATATCGAGCAAATCCTGACGTTCGCACAAGAAGTCTGCGCCGACCCCGACCATCTACAGAAGATGCGCCACTACGCCGAGGAGCACCTTGACTGGTCGGTGAAGGTGGAAAAACTCAAGAATTTTCTAGAGACGCTGGTTGAAGAAGGCCAGGATGTTATCATTCCAGAATCCAACACAGCTCCTCTTACTGTAAAAGGACTGAAGGCTCCCGGTGGCACCATACTATCCAGTGTAGACCAGAGTGGTACTGTTTTAGGCTCGTCGAAAAAACGGAAAACCAGTATGCAAAACACTAAATTTATACGAAGTCAAGGAGATAACGAATTGGCTCAAGAAATTTTTTTAGCGAAAGATCGACTCCATGAAAAGTTATTGGCGCTTGATATTGGATTTCTAGGGATTAAAGAATACAATCAGCGGTACTTAGGAAATAAATTAAAAAATATTGATAGCCAGCTGGATTTATATGGATACTTACTCAGGTTATGCTTGTCTAATAGTTCATTGCCGATTCAGCAGGCAGTGTTTGTCGATTATGGGGGAGGGTCGGGGATATTATCTCTTTTGGCAAAGGAATTAGGGATAGGAAACGTCATATATGTTGATATTTATGATGGATCCTGCAATGATGTGAAAACCCTTTCAAATATTCTGGGATTACCATTAGACCATATCATCTGCGGAGATGTTGAGGATCTGATATCATTCGTTCAGGATAACTCAATTACTGTCAATTCAATAGCTTCTTATGATGTTTTAGAACATATCTATGATGTAGAAGGACATTTTAAAAAATTAGCCTTTCTCCAAAAAGATTATTTTCGAATTGTATATGCATCTGGTGCAAATGCCAAAAACCCGCGAATAGCAAGGAATCTCCAAAAGCAGCAAATGAGAGCCGAGCACAAGAATAGAGAAACGGTGTGGGGACATAAAGAAAGAGACTCACTCCGTGCCTACTATGATATGAGAAAAGATATTATTGCATCCCATGCACTAGAATTGGATTCTAATGAGATTGATCGGATAGCCAGAGTCACCAGAGGGCTCATGGCAGCGGATATCATAGCCTGTGTCGATGAATATCTGCATCAAGGATATATCTCTTATAGCAATAGTCATCCGACAAATACCTGTGACCCCTATACTGGAAATTGGTGTGAGCACCTGATGGAAACCCAATGGCTTGAAGATATACTTAAAGAATCAGGCTATTCAGTTGAGATCATGAATGGGTACTATCATTGTTCACAATCTCCATCATTACCTAAAAGATTTATTTGCTTTATTCTAAATAATCTAATCTATTTGTTAGGAAAGCATAGGTTATTTATAGCACCATACTTCATTGTTTTCGCTGAACATAAGGCGGCGTCATTGGCGTCAGGTTAAGACCGCTATCGCAATTCTTCACACTCCTCCTTAAGTAAGTGCTATTTTCCGCGCACCGCTTCGCGGCAATTTCGGCAGATTTATATATCTTTCCAAAAATGGTCACATGTCGCGTGAAATCGACAAGAAGGCCAAATATTGCGATTTGAGTTGGAGAGAATTCTCCCTTATCTTCGCATTCTTGAACTCGCCCGGAGCACCGGGTTCTGCCAACGACTCCGAAACTCCATCCGGTCACTCACTTTGCAAACCCTTTGTCGAAGTATTATACAATTATTTTTATATTAATACGCATAAATAATATCTCACTCTCTACTTCCTATGAGGCCATCAAATCAGCCATTTGAAGCATAATCGTTTCTTTTTTTCTGATCACTCGGCAGTTCTCTGAGAACACCCCATCTTCCCCCTCATCATCCCCTCGTAGGAGGAGTATCAGTGAGTTTTTTCTTCATCCCCGTATTCGTCATGGCCTCCCTCATCGAGCCCCTAAACGAAGGTGTTCTTCCGGAGACGGTGGTGACAGGAACCCCCCTTTCGGCCTTCCTGGCCTCGCCCGCTCTGGAGACCATCGCTCAAACCGTTGAGCGTGAGTACTACGATCAGAAGACTCCACGACAGCATTATCCTGCCGTGATGATGCTCAAACTCCTGGTTATCAAGTGTTTTCGGAAACTCTCGTATGCTCGCACCCTTCAGATTCTCACCGAGGAAGATTGCGACAATTTCGGCATCTCCCTAGAAAATTCGCTACCGCACCCGGCGACACTCCACCACTTTGTGAAATATCGTCTTGGCGTGGACGGTCTGAACCGGATCATGACGCTGGTTGGTACTGCACTCGCATAGGTGTGCGATACCGAGAGGGTCGGTATCGTTGATTCCACCCCACTGGAGGCATCACGCTATGACCAGAATGCTCCATACAACCCTCACTACCAGGTCCGGATGGTGTTACCGCGGAAAGTAGGGGGTACAGCTCGACTCTGCCTATGATGCCTTCGAGGCGCACGCCCAGATCTGGTATCATCTGCAGGCCTGGCCGTGTATCGCTCTCCGGGAAGGGGCGGTCGTACAGAAAGATGGCACGGAAGACCGGATTCGTCATTGGGTGAACAAACTCTGGAAAGCCGGAGGCGATGTGCATGCTTCCCTGGAAGAGCAGTTGAGATTTCTCTTCAACCAGGGAAGAGTCGAGCAGGTGGGGATGTTCTTCCGAAATAAGAACATCCTCAATCCAGAATTCCCAACACTCATGCACGGCCGCGGTAATTGCGAGCGCGTGCATAATCACATCAA
>Ga0116194_1002218_pt1 | contig 10512 bp, 7 predicted proteins | sample AD_SCU001_MetaG_FD_89887 | JGI IMG/M metagenome (GOLD analysis project Ga0116194, IMG submission 89887) | Active sludge microbial communities of municipal wastewater-treating anaerobic digesters from China - AD_SCU001_MetaG | ecosystem: Engineered > Bioreactor > Anaerobic > Digestate | place...
CGGGGTCATCCAGGGCATGGTCAACATGTGGACCCTCAGCAACCGCAGCTTCAACATCCTGAGCCGGTACGAATCCATATGGATGATGTACCGTTCTTTCCTCGTGAAGACAAAGTAGCGGTCTCGCGGTTCTTTTCAGCCGGAAGGGAAAAGAAACCCGCCCGTTCCAAGACAGGCCCCTATTGCCGATCGGAAGCCTTCACCGTGACGGGGAATGGATCCGTCTACCCCATCTTGTTGGCAACCATCTTGAAGATCAGGAAAACCAGAAACAGGAAGCCGGCGATCCCGATGATCCGGTTGATCCATTTCTTGCCCTGAGACAGTTCCGCACTGGCTGTGTTTGACAGTGGTTGCTTTTCCGCTTCTCCCATGAGACTCCCTCCGTTTCACAAAATAGCTGTCGTTAACTCAGCTTTTTATCAGTTAACGCGCACTCACTTCTATCATGGCGAAATGTCCGTGTCAAAGTTTTTTTGGGGAGATGATCTGCACGGCCTGCGGCAGGAAAACAAGGAAGGGAGGAAGGGCTTCACGGATAAAAAAAGTCGCCATTGCACGGAGTTGCGCCTTTCTTATCTATGACGCCCGGATTTGAAGCGTAAACAATGGTTTTTCAACAACCTTAGATATATCGTATTTTCCCTTTGATTTCATATAATTAGTTCATGCTCGGTGCTTATCTAAGCGCGCGCAATAAACGCACCCCTTTTTCCATCAATTCATTCTTTCGAAGATATAGGAATCAACGTCGTCATCGATGACGAACTTATGGAATCCGCCCGCCCTCAAGGCATCCGGCGTGAAGACAAAGGAGGAGGCCATCGAAAAAGGTTTGAAATTGCCGGTCCAGCTGAAAGGGGATGGAGGGATCAAAGGGTCTCGCGAGGGTCTCCAATGGACGGGCAACCTCGACGAGATGAGAAATGATTGGTGGCAGCTTTGATCCGATTGATCTGTAAGGAACCTTATCAGCAACTCTAAGCGCCTATGATTTCGTTGAGTCCTTCAACGATCTGTTCCAGGATATCCGGCGAGACTTGTCCGATCTTCTTTCCACCGACAGCGTCCGGATCTGGCTGATCTTCACCCACGATGGTTTTGGAAGAAGGGCGGGGTCAAGCTGATATGTCGGGGCATTGCCGCGAGCCATTCCAGCGCTCCGGGGGTTGCGCGCCATGCGCCCTGATTCCAGTTGCAATATAGGACGGCTTCCGCCTCATCGCCAAATCCGTAATGGTCCGGAAGACGACTCGGAGCCTTTTTACGGCCGAGCAGGTAATCCGGTACATGCCTGTTCTCTTCAATGGCCTGCTTCAATGACTTTTGAGATAAGGCCGAGGCGCCATGCTTGCAGAAATCGAGCAGCGCCCGGGAGTACATCCAGACGGCCATTGCATCTTCTTCATACTGTTTGAAAAGCCTTTCAGCATCTTCAACGCGTCCCATTTCGATCAGGCAGGGCATTAGAAGATCGCGGATACCCTGATTGTCGTTCGGATTGAGCCGGAGCATGTCCCAGTAATGTTCCACAGCTTCATCCAGCTTCCCCGCCCATCGAAGACATTCGGCCAAACCGGCTCTGGCGCGCATATAAGGCCGGGTCTCCAGGAGACCCCAAAAGTAGCCGACATCTTCCCTGAAGGCCTTTTTACCGATGGCCCTCTCGCCTGCCTGCATCCCCTGCTTATAAAAACTGAGGGCCTCCTCGACAGAGGTTGCCTCCTCCTCGGCCAGCAAGACATAGGCATCCGCGCAATCAGGCGAAATTGTCAGCGCCTTCTTCGCCAGGGCGATCCGGCTCTTTTTTGTCTTCGCTTCCCAGGCATCATACATGACCTGTTGCGCTTCATCTATGGCCCGGCGTTTGCCGCCCCCGGCGACGCCAGATAACATGGTCCCAAAGGGGATTGTGGAGAGAGGAATGACATCCGCGTTCCGTTTGTTTGCAGGCTTCTTTTTCTTTCCGTTGTCCGATTTCGAATCCGATTTTTTGACAATCTTGGACATTCCCGTTTTCCCCTTTCGGTTTCTCTACCGAGTTCCTTTTCGCCCGCAATAATGAGCGTTGGTTTCTGCGGGGTTTCATAGCAGGAAAAGTTTATCCTCAGTCATCCTTCGAGATTTCACCGGCGAGCTCTTTCTCCAGCTGGTCAAAGGGCGGGAGAGCGGCGGATATCGGGACCTTTAGGCCAGGAAGGTCCTGCTCGATAATCTGCCAGACTTCCACAATGCTGACCCCCTCGTATTGATGAATGAGGACATCGCGAAACCCGGCAAGCGCTCTCCATGGAATAGCGGAATGCTTGTGCGGTATCCGTCAGGGATGCGCTTGGCTGCCTCGCCGATCACTTCGAAATTTCGGATAACGGCATCCTGAGTCAGCGGGCTGGAGAAGAACTCATCTTTACCTGCCGAAGGAAAGTGGATGATCCTTTCGATTCTTTCGAGGATCTGGGCGAGGTAAACGCGGGGATCTTTCGTCATAACGGCCTGGACTGCTTCAAGGATTCCTGGCAACTCCACTTGCCTGTCCTTCTTCGGACGGTGATGGAAACAATATATCAATATCTACATGAAATTCCATGTTAAAATTTGCAAGTAGTAAAAGGAGTAGATGGAGATGACGAAATTCTCAACATGTCAACGGTTCCTCAAGAAGACCATCTTTCGCCATAAATGAGCGCCGGTCATTGCATGTAGCGCAACCGCACCGCCATGAACCACGAAGAAGAGCGGAAGCAGGATTTCTCCCAGCTCATGGATCTCCTTGACAAAATGAGTCATGCCTTGTGCTCGATAGCCCGGTTCGATCGCAAAAAACAGGAAGACGCCACTCATCGCCAGCAGAAAGAAGAGCAATAACCCTGATATTTCTACGAGCCCTGCCAAGCCTTGATGTGGTTGCCGGTCCGGCAGTCTAAATTTTAAGAGGCCTGCGATGTCTTCCATAACGAGTTTCAGACGCTCTTTGTTGCATGGAAGCCAACTCGAAAAGCGCGCAGGAACCGGCCCCCAGAAGCCATACCCCAGTCGCAAAGAAACAAAGAAGGTAACGCCGATTCCTACCCATTCGTGAGTGATGAAGCCAAGACCGCCGACTTTCTTATAGTCATCAGCGAAGTTTCCGGTTATCAGGGCAAGCAGCCCGAATACAACCAACCCTAGGTGCAATATCCGAGTGAGTACGTCCAGATCATTCCTGCTGTTAATACGGTCCGTTTCCATGCTCTTTCCACCCTCCAAGGGTGTCATCGACACACGCAAAATACCAACCGGCCAACGACCTAACCGAGCATTTTTTCTGTATACTGCGGCTTTGCGAGCACATGAATCGTGGTGTAACCCCTGAGTTGTCCTGAACTTCCTCGATTACATCCAGATACGATTCCACAGCGGAAACCGTGTAGATCCGGACCGTTTTGCCGATGAATTGCCTGAGGATATCATGCATGTCTCTAACCCTCCTTCGGTAATATTGGGGCGCCGATCACGGAGTCGCCTTCACTATCTTAATCGAGACGCTCGTAACATCAATTGACCTAAACCTGATCTTAACCTTCGAAAATGCTTATAAAGGCGTCATGGCGCGGCAAGTGCGTATCCGTCCGATGTAAAAAATTGAACAGAGGTTGCCGTAGGGTTGGTATTCGAATCAGTTAATTTTCGGGAGAAAGCGTCCCAGAGTGAAGCACCGAAGGCAGCACGGGCGGCGCGGCGAGACCCAGCATCGACAGCGCTTCGCTGAAACGGAGATAAAAGGGGATGGCGCCCTTCTTATGTCAGGCTGGAGCGCCTCATAAAGGCGAGACACGTCATCATGGAGCCGTCATTCTATCTGATGAGGGTACCTGTGGATAGGTTCCTGGGAGTGTAAAATAAAAAGCGGCTCCTTCATTCACTTTTCCTTCCCCCCAAACCCGGCCGCCGTGCCGGTGGATGATACGCTGCACGATAGCGAGTCCTACGCCTGTGCCTTCGAACTCTTCTTCACTGTGCAGACGCTGGAAGACACCGAAAAGTTTCTTGTAATAATTCATATCAAAGCCGATGCCGTTGTCCTTCACATAATATTGACATTCATCCCCCTGGCGGCTTCCGCCTATCTCGATTATGGCAGCATTCCTGGCCTTGGTAAACTTGATGGCGTTGGACAGAAGATTTGAAAGAACCTGCCGGATCAGCGTGCGGTCGCCACAGACCTCCGGCATTGAACCGTTCCGCAGTTCCATGCGGCGACCGGGATTGATTCGGCACAAATCAATCCAAACCTGCTTGGCCAATTCTCCCATATCCAGTCGACAGGGAGACATGGCCGCGCGGCCGAGACGGGAAAAAGTCAGGAGTCCGTCGATCAATTGTCCCATCAGCCCGACCTGATCGCGGATGATCTGGAGCTTCCTCTTGGCATCTTCATCAAGCTTGTCCCCGATACTCTTGGAAAGCATCATGGCATAACCGTCGATGCCGCGCAGCGGTGCCCGGAGATCGTGCGAAACGGAATAAGAGAATGACTCCAGTTCCTTGTTTGCTGACTCCAGATGCATGGATTTCTTTAACAATTCCTCTTCCATTCTCTTTCGCTCGGTGATGTTTCGCGCGACGTGGATGGATCCGATGAGCTGCCCATTGTCATCGCGAAGAGGTGACGTGCTGACCAGGAAGTCTCCGCCAAGATTCGGTTCGTGCACCTCGACCACATGCTCTTCGCCGTCCTGGCAGGTCATCGCATGCGGGCAAAATGCCGGCGGCCGGGGGAGCTTGTGGACGACCTCATGACACTTGGCACCGATACATTGATCCGGCACCAGACCGAGGCGGTCCGCCATCGCTTGATTCACCTTGACCACCCGGTGTTCGTTGTCCAGGATCGCGATCAAGTCGGGAATCGCTTTAAAGGTCCTTTCCCACTCTTCCTTAGCCCGGAGAGCCGCCTCCTCGGCACGGAATCTTGACAGGGCGATGGAAAGGTAATCCGTCATCCTTTCCCACAGGGAAATGGCATCGGCCGGGAAGACCCCGCGGCGCCGGTCGTTAAACTGAAGCAGTCCCAGTCTTTCCCTTCCCACGCATAGCGGGAAAAGCGCAACTGATTCATATCCTTCTCCGTTGCAGCGGTTCCGCGTGCGGCCCTGGCGGTCCGCTTCGGTGGTCCCGGCCAGCAGGTCGGTCGTACTGTTCGTCCAGAAACTGCCTTTCGTCGTGAAGAAAGGCTTTGCAGGATCGAATCGGCCGCAAATCACGTTTCCGCACATGCATTCGATCAACGGGTTTCCCCCGCTGTCTCGAACAAGCGCGCCGGCAGCATCTCTTTGGCAGAGCTGATTCTCCGCAAGGACGAACTCCCTCGGAAAGCCGCGCGCCTCAAAGTACGGGAAATCTTCCCCGTTGCGCAGACGGATCCCCACGGCCTCGCATCCCGACTTCTCCTGGAAAAAGAACGTTGCCGACCTGACCAAATCGGCGGTTCCGGCGCTCTTGTTGACGAGCTGAAGAAATTCAAATGTCAGCTCGCGTTCCCGTTCGACCCGATCGCGCTCCGTAATATCGCGGAAAACCAGGACGACGCCGATCATGTTTCCCTTGCCGTCCTTGATCGGGGCCGCGCTGTCATCGATGGGGATCTCCTTTCCGCTTCTGGAGATCAACAGGGTATGATTCGCCAAGCCTACGACCGCCCCTTCCCGCAACACCCTTGTTACCGGATTTTCCACGGCCCGGCGCGTATCGCGGTTGATGATGGTGAAGACGTCGACCAGCTTCTTGCCGAGGACCTCTTCGCTCGTCCACCCCATCAGGCCTTCGGCGACGGCATTCATGAAGGTAATGAGGCCGTTCGCGTCGGTGGCAACCGTGGCATCGCCAATGCTCTTGAGGGTTGTCGCCAGCCACCTTTCGCTGGCCTTTAATTTCGACTCAATCCTGCTCTTGTACAGAGCCATATCGATGGCGATGTGGAGTTCCCGTTCTTTGAAAGGTTTGACGATGTACCCATAGGGTTCCGTGATCTTGGCACGATGCAGTGTATCCTCGTCGGCATAAGCGGTGATGTAGATGACAGGCGCATCAAAGCGGGATCGGATCAACTCGGCGGCTGCCACGCCGTCGATTCTTCCCGGCAGCATGATGTCCATCAACACAAGATCGGGCCGCGCCTCTGTCGCTTTCCGAAGCGCCTCTTCTCCTGAAGAAGCAATATCGGGGACCGGGTATCCCAGAGCGGTCAATCGTCTCTGCATGTCAAGAGCTTGAATGCCCTCGTCCTCGACGATCAGAATCCTGGCGTCAGGCATCGTGTCCGTCTCCTCCGTTATTTTCGCGGCTGAAAGGTGATCGCGAATCTCGTTCCACAGCAGGCTTCCAGACGAAAAGCGCCCCGGAGTTGCTTGACCAGTACGCCAACCAACTTCAATCCGAGGGATTCGCATCTTTCCACGGTGAATCCACCAGGAAGCCCCACGCCGTTGTCGCCCACGGCCAATTCGAACTGACCGGACGCGTCCCTGTGCAAATCGATGGAAATCTCGCCCGCACCGTCTGCATTCCGCCACGAATCCGGGAAAGCGTGTTTCAGCGCGTTCGAGACCAGTTCATTGATGATCAGGGCGCATGGAATGACCGCGTCGATGTCGAGGTCAACGTCCTCAACAGCGATTTTCGTTCTGACCGTCCTCTCCGTGACACCGTACGAGAGGAAGAGATTGGCCGTTAGGCTGTTAATGTACTCCACCAGATCGATCCGTGCCAGCGATTCGGACTGATACAGCTTTTCATGGATCAGCGACATGGAGTATATCCGGTTCTGACTCTCCCTGAAAAGATCGGCGGCCTGCCCATCCTTGATGTAAGGCGTTTGAAGGCTGAGGAGGCTGCTGACGATCTGGAGATTGTTCTTGACCCGATGGTGGACCTCCTTGAGAAGGACTTCTTTTTCCCGCAGGGATCTTTTTATTTGCTCCTCGGCCTTGATCATTTTGTTGACCAGACCGGCATTTTCCAGCGAGATAGCGGCCTGTGACGTAAGCAATTCCGTCATCTGGGTTTTTTGTGATGTAAATGCCGAATTGAAAAGATGGTTTTCCAGATAGAGAACGCCTATCATCCGCGATTGCTTGATCACGGGCAAACACAAAACCGACCGCAACTGTCTGTCCTGGACTTCCGGGTTGTCCTTGAAAGCCCCTTCCTGACAGGCATCATCCAAGATTACCCGCTCCCTGGTCCGAAATACATAGCGGACGATGGCCTTGCAGATTCCAGGGGCGTCTTCGAGTCGCTGATCCAAGGTGCAAAGGGTCTGCTTTTCCGCGACATGGCTCTCCGCGCGGACGATCAGAAATCCCCGATCTTCAATGAGCAAATAGCCGTCCTGCGCCCCCGAGCTCTCGATGACCACATTCATGATTTTCTTCATGAGGGCCTCCTGTTCCATCTCGGCAGAAATGGCAAAGGAGGATTTCATCAGGTAGACGACATCGAGATTGGGCAGGGTGAAGGAATCAGGCTCTACCTGAGCATAAGCCTTTTCCCCTTCATCGAAATATTCAGGACGCCTTTCCAGGAGGTTAATTTCTTTCCGTTTTGCATGACATTTGCGGTAGAGGCGGGCCGCTTCGGCGAAATAGATCCCCACGGCACGCTGACCGGCCTGGAAAAGCAACTCCGCGAGGCATTCATGGAGATACCCTTCGAGAAAGGTATAATTCTGCTCATGCGCAGCCTCGATGGCATCGAGGAAAAGCCCTCTCGCCTCTTTACAATCACCGGTTACTCTGGCCAGCTCGGCGTATAAAAACGCGAGGTAGGGCTTCAGCAATGGTCCCAGATTGGCCCAGGTCTCAACCTTCCGGATCAGTGGTTCTATTTCGGCCAATAATTCCGTTTTGCTCGCAAAGCCCAAGCCCCTTTCATACATCTTGAGGGCATTCAATACCCTGAAGATGTGCCACTGCCGCTTCAGGACATTGTCGGTGAGACCGGAAAGATACTTCCGGACCCGGGCAAGGCAATCGTCGGCCTCTTCATGCTCGCCGAAATAATAATGGGTCAGGGCACGATGGACGTAATAACTTCCGGCAGAGGCGACGTGGTTGCTCCGCTCCCAGGTCTTCAGTTTCTCCTCAGCGACTGCCGGCGCATTGTCCTTCTTCATCGGATCGATCCAGCCGGCCTGCATCGCCTCGGCCAGGCCCACGGAGAAGGAGAGATGGTATCTCTGGGAAAACTGCAGGCATTCGGCGGCATAATCCTCGATCGAGGACAGATCCACTCCCTGCACCTGAAGGTTCCACATCAGGGGTCCGTAGGAAAGACCGGCGTTGTAAAGATCACCGCAGTTTTTCCCGCATTGAATCGCCTTGAGGCAATAATCGGCAATCTCACGGGGATGGCTTCTCGAATGCATGTTGCACCAGACGATGCCGTTCATGCCCCGTGTGGCGCCGAAGGTATTCGGATACTTGGCCGACAGATCGCGAGCAAGGTCTTCGTACTTGAATGCGGCCGAGAACTGTCCCTCCTCGCCGAGTTGAAGCCCCATGATGCTGAAAGAATAGATCACCGACTCGTCCATGCCTCCTGCCAGGCAATGCTGAGTCGACTGAGCCGCAGACAGATAAAGCTGAGACACGAGACCCGACATGTACAGGTCAGGAATGAGTTCGCTGTAGAAGGCGAGTTCAATCTTGCTCTTACGGTCGGACGTAAAAGGCATGTTCAGGATGGTCTCCCAAACGTCGATGTTCCTGGCGTCGATTTCAGCCATCAAGGCATGGCGTCTCTTGTCCGCTTCACGGGGGTCCTCCGGGATCGATTTGTTGAAATAGGCCAGCCCCCGGTTGGCCGTCTCGATGGCCTTGATAAAATTCCCGATGGAAGATAGCGACGTCGTCTGCTCCGCAAGGCATTCCGCCTTGTCCAGATCGCTCTTGGCATGATCGAGAAGGTCGTTGAGCAATTGTTCGGAGTTTCCGTAATTGCCGCACATCAGCTCCGTCTTGGCCGCTTTCTGGAATATCCGGAAGGTGCGCTCGTAGTGGTCATCCCCCCAGCAGTCACCGGGAAGCAACTCCCGGCTCAGGCTGAAATACTCGTTTGCGGCTTCCGTGGCCAAGGAATCCAGCGCCTTGTTCCCGGCATGGTAATTGACGTCCGAAAGAAAATAGGCACGTACTGCATCGGAGTCCCTCTCCCGGCTCAGATTGAGATGGGAGGCTATGGTAAACAGATTGTCGAGTTTCTCGAAATCGGCGCCCTCGGGAACCGCGGACAAAAGATAATCGCCGACCTGTCTGTGGATCGCGCGGCGGCGTTCCGCCGGAATGCCGGACAATACCGCTTCCTGGACCTTGTCGTGGATAAACTGCAAACGGTTCTTGCTTTCGACGAGCAACCCTTGCCCGAGAGCGGGTTTAAGCATCTCGAAGGTCTCACGAAGGGTTCTCCCGGTGATTGCCGATAACTCCGATGGTGAAAAGGTGTTCCCCATGCAGGCGCAGTACTCAAGCAGCGTGATCAATTCCCGGGAGTGCTTGCGAATCTTCGAGCTGAAAAGGGCGACGACGGTGGTCGGCATGCGGGAAATCCGGATCTTGTCCAAGTCCCACCGCCAGTGTTGTTCCGCATCCAGATAAAGAAGGTCTTCGCTGTGCAGATAGGAAAGGCTCTCGCTGACAAAAAGCGGGTTCCCCTCGGTCAGGGAGCTGATGAAATCGGACAGCGCCTTGGTTTGCAGGAGGGGCGTGTCGAGAATGTAGGATACCATTTCCTGGCAGTGCTCCGTCGCCAGCGGTCCCAGTCTGATCTCCTGCAGGGGTAGGTCCCCTTCCAGAACCGTGCGGACCAGCTTGGTTAACGGATGGCTCGAATCCACCTCGTTGTGCCGGTAGGCACCCAGCAGGAAAAGGTAGGGATGATTCCGGCAGTTCGAAAAAATGTTGGCCAGAAAATCGAAGGAGGCAACATCGCACCACTGAAGGTCGTCGATGAACAAAGTCAACGGGTTTTCTTCGCTGGCCAGGGCGCCCAAGAACCCGTCAAAAACATCATGGAACCTGTTGAGCGATTCAACGGGTGGAAGCTTACTCACTTCGGGCTGCTTACCGATCAGCACCTCCAGCTCCGGAACAACATCCGTCAAGACTTTCCCATTTCGGCCCACAGCCTTCAAGATTTTGGTCTTCCAGGCATCAACCTGCTCGTCGCTTTCCGTGAGAAACGTCCGCATCAGGTTCCGGAGCGCTTGAAGGAGAGAGCTGTACGGAATGTTCTTTTGGTAGACATCGAACTTACCCGAAGTGAAATAGCCTCGATGCCTCACAATCGGCTTTTGCAGCTCCTGAATCAGACGGGTTTTGCCGATGCCGGATAACCCGGAAATGAAGAGCGCGCGGAACTCTCCCCCCGCAACCTTTTCGTACTCTCGGAGGATGGTCTCTGCCTCCCGGTCGCGTCCGACCATCTTGGAGATAAAGTTCACCCTGTGTGAGTAGACACAGCTCTCCAGGGGAAAAG